>WNGJ01001926.1_pt1 | contig 20793 bp, 19 predicted proteins | sample 5400611 | NCBI WGS metagenome assembly WNGJ01 (sample SAMN13153375, study PRJNA577476) | soil metagenome | isolation source: 40 cm soil or saprolite under Garry oak tree replicate 1 | place: USA:California | collected 2016-06-15
AAAGCGGCCGCCGACGGCTACACGTTGCTGATGGGCGGCAACTCGTCGCTCGTCATCAACCCGAGCCTGTATGAAACACTGCCATTCGACCCCCTCAAGGACTTCGCGCCGATCTCGCAGGTATTCATCGCGGCGAACGTGCTCGCCGTTCCGCCCGAGCTGCCGGTCAAGACCGTGGCGGAACTGGTGGCGCTCGCCAAAGCGGAGCCGGGCAAGCTTTCCTATGGCCATGCCGGCGTAGGCACGTCGCAGCATCTGGGCGCCGAATTGTTCAAATACATGGCGCATGTCGACATCGCACCGGTGCCCTATCGCGGCACCACGGCGTTAATGCCGGACCTGCTCGCCAACCGGATCACCATGTCGTTCGCCAATATCGTGAACGTGGTGCCGCTCGCGCGCGAAGGGAAATTGCGCGCGCTGGCCATCACCTCGATCAAGCGCTCGGTGCTGGCGCCCGACCTGCCGACCATGGCGGAATCCGGATTCCCGGGTTTCGAGGCCGTGCCGTGGTTCGGCCTGCTGGCGCCGACCGGCACGCCGAAGGATGTTCTGGATAAATTGCACGGCGAAACCGTCAAGGTCCTGGCGATGCCGGAGGTGCGCAAGAAGTTCGACGAACTTGGTCTCGAACCGGCCGGCAATACGCCGGCTGAGTTTACCGCGCTCATCAAGAAAGAAACCCCCGAGTGGGCAAAAGTGATCAAGGATGCCGGCATCAAGCTCGGCAACTAACTTCCTGTAAATTGAGGTTTTCTTCGCTCGCGCGCGGCGGCAATGCCTTCATCGACGTCGTGAGAAAATTCAAGCGCCGAACGGAGTGCGTCGGAAAGCTCGCGTGCCGCGCGAGAACCTGCTGCTTCCCTCAGCTTCACAATGCGCTTGGTGCCTCGTGTTGCCAAAGGCCCGTTGCCGGCGATAACTTCGGCAAGCGCGTGCATTTCCGCATGAACATCGTCTCGCGGAACCACACGTTCGACCAGGCCGTATCGTTCCATTTCAGTTGCGTCGATTTCACGACCCGTGCAGAGCAATTCGAGCGTTCGGGCGGTGCCTACGATATTTGGAAGCCGGACTGGCGCGCCTGCGCCGGGAAATCCGCCCCATTTTGCCTCCGGCGATGAGAGGCGGACATGATTGCCGGCGATCCGTATGTCGCAGGCAAGAGCGAGTTCGACAGCACCGGCGCGAACGTAACCGTTCAGGCCGGCGATGACGATCTGCGGCAAGGCTTCGATCGCATCGAAGGTCTCGTTGGCCAGCCGGATTAAATTCAGGACCTGATCCTTGGCAAGTTGTCCCCGCAACGCCGGCGTCAGAATGCCTGTCGAAAAGCATTCGGTTCCCTCGCCGGTGAGCGTCAGGACCTGGATCTCGGGGTTCGAGGCTAGATCCTCCGCTATTGTCCGCAGCTCCAGCAGCAGATCCCGGGAGAGAAGGTTCTGTTCGTTGGGACGATCGAAAACGATGCTGGCAATACGGCCCTGAATGCTAAAGGCAAGCCCCGTCATCACGTATTCCTTCAGATTTTGCGCCGTATTTCCTTCAATTGCGGTGCGGCGCATTCGCGCTTGCGGTATCAGAGAACTCCATTGTAGGTTTATGCAATGTGAAATCAATTATGGATTTGGGGAGGCCGCCAAGTGCCACACAACGCTTTGTCGTCGAGAGTCGGTCTGCATGCGAAGCTGGCGTGCATCGCGGTTTTGGCGGCGATAACGACAGGGCTGGTACATCAAAGTTACGCTCAAACCCAATCGCCGGTTGCCGTCAGGGCCGCCTATATTCCGGTTGTAACCTGGCTTCCCGCGTGGGTTGCGAAGGAGAAAGGGTTTTTTGCAGCGCACGGGCTCGATGTCACGCTTAGCGTCGCGCAAAACCTTTCGACACTGCCGGGAACGGTTGGAAAGCAGTTTGAATTTGTTCCAAGCACCGCGCCCGACCTGCTCAAATCGGTCGCCTCCGGGCTCGACGTCGTCGCCGTCGCCTCCGAAGTTTTTGAGACCGAGGATAACCCTTCGACGCATGTCATCGTTGCCAAGGATTCGGGTATCGCCGGGCCGAAAGATCTGGCCGGAAAGCTGATTGCGACCCCCACGATCGGCGGCGTGATCCACGTGTCGGTGCTTTACTGGCTGAAGAAAAACGGCGTCGACCCCGCGAGCGTCAGAGCCGTGGAAGTGCCGTTTCCCAATATGCCCGACCAACTCAAGGCCAAGCGTGTCGACGCCGTCGAATCCCTTGAACCGTTCGCCGGCGCGCTGCGTGCAAACGGCAATGTCTCGATCGCGACCCCTCTGCTGTCAGTCGGCAAGGATGTGCTGTTTCCGTTCTGGATCTCGCAGGGCGCGTGGGCGCGCGCCAATCTTCCGACGATCAAGGCCTGGATTGCAGCCCTCGAAGATGCAAAAAGCTTTATCGAGAAAAATCCCGCGGAAGCGCGCAAGATCATGGCGCAGTACACCAAATTGCCCGAGGCTGTGGTGCAGGCGACGCCATTCCCGACCTACCGCTTTGCGATCAAGCCGCAGGATATCCAGGTCTGGGCCGCCGCACTCAGGGATGTCGGTCAGCTCGACAAGGAAGTCGACTCCTCCAAATTGGTTGTGACGCCATAGATGAGCTCGGCGGAAAAGAGATCCGATCCCAGCGAGAAGGCCGCAGGTCCGGCCTTCGAGTGCCGATCGGTCACCGTCGAGCTTCTTCACAAGTTCAGCCGCAAGCGCATCATCGAGGATATTTCCTTTCTGGTTCGATCCGGAGAGTTCTTGACCATCGTCGGTCGTTCGGGAACCGGCAAAACCACGCTGTTGAGGGCCATGGGAGGTCTGACGCCGACTGCGAGCGGTTCAGTCCTGGTGCATGGAAAGCAGCTCGACGGTCCGCCCGACGACGTCGTCCTCGTCTTCCAGGATTATTCCAACGCTTTGTTACAGTGGCGCACCGTCGCGGCCAACGTCGCGTTTGGAATAGAGCGGTCGCTCGATCGCGGGGAAATCGAACAACGGGTCCATGACGCGCTGGCCCTGGTGGGTCTTGAAAACAATGCGGAGGATTATCCGTGGCAATTGTCCGGCGGCATGCAGCAGCGTGTTCAAATCGCGCGGGCGCTGGCGCTGCGTCCGGCCGTGATGCTGATGGACGAACCGTTTGCCGCGCTCGATGCCATGACCAAAGCATCCATGCAGGACGAACTTCTCCGGGTTCGCGATCGGACCGGGACCAGCTTCGTCTTCATCACTCACGATATCGAGGAGGCGGTCTATCTGGGCGACCGGATCGCCGTCCTCAAGGGCTCACCCGGACGAATTGAGCAGATATTCGAAATTGGCCTGCCGGCGCCGCGCGATCAGCTATCGACGCGCCAGCTGCCAAAGTTTCTCGAATATCGCTACGCCGTGCACCAGACCATTGGGCGCGGACATGCATAAGAATAACTTCATCGCGCGGATCAATTGGCCCGGAACCGCCGTGTTCGTTTTCGTCGGCCTCGCATGGGAAGCGGCGGTCCGGTCGGGATTGCTCGAATACGAATATCTGCCGGCGCCGTCGGCCATCGGCCTGGGTTTTGGCGAACTCGCCAGCCAAGGGATTTTGGCGCCCGATATTGCGCACACCCTGATTTCTGTCGCGATCGGATGGACGGTGGCGATCGTGCTTGGTATCTCGCTCGGCTTCCTGCTTGGTTTATCGCCGACAGCGCGGCGTTACAGCCTGGCGAGCATCGAGGTTTTGCGGCCGATGCCAGGGGTTGCGTTTGCGCCGGTTGGACTTTTGCTGTTCGGCTTCTCGCTGAAAACCGAAATGGTCGTCACGATCCTTCCGGTACTCTGGCCTGTGCTCGTCAACACCATCGGAGGCGTCACCGGCGTTCATCAGAGGCTTCATGACGTCGGCCGGACCTTTCGTCTCAGCCGTAAAGATACCATCCTCCGCATCATTTTGCCCGCGGCGATGCCGCCGATTGTCGTCGGTGCGCGTATCAGTCTTGGTCTGGCGCTCGTGCTCGCCGTCGTCGCCGAAATGGTGGGCAATCCGGAAGGCCTCGGCTACGGCATCGTCCGTGAGCAACAAGCGCTGCGTCCCGACCTGATGTTTGCTTATATCGTGACGGTAGGGTTTATTGGCATTGCTCTGAACGCGGCAATGCTGGCGCTTGCGGAGGCCTTGTTTCCATCCTTCCGTCAGTTGCGAGGCGGGCAATGACGTACTCTCGTCCGTGGCGACAATATTTCACACTCGTCGTGGAGGCGCTTCCGTCGCCCAGAGGATTGTTGCCGCTGGTGGCCCTTCTCGTCGCCTGGCAGCTCTTGCAGACCGGCAATTCTCCCTATTTTCCCCCGCCCTCGGACTGGTGGAACGGCCTGATGCTGCTGGCGAAAAGCGGGCGGCTTTATCCGGCATTGTCGGCCACCACGATAACCCTGCTGCTTGGATTGGCTGTCGCAGTCGTCATCGGAACCGGAATTGGCCTGCTCATTGGTGTATTTCCGCGGTTCAGCCGCGCCGTCGGGCCGCTGCTGGAATTTCTGAGGGCTATTCCGCCACCGGCTGTCGTACCCGTGGCGATTCTCTTCATGGGCTATGACGAACGAATGAAGCTCACCGTGGTGGTGCTTACGGCGATCTGGCCTATTCTCCTGAACACCTCATCCGCGGCGGAACGCGTTCATCCATTGCTGCTCGACGTTGCGCGTTCGTTCCGGCTTTCCGCGGTCGATCGCATGAGGCTGATCATCCTGCCGTCGGTCGTCCCTGCGGTATTGCTCGGCATTCGCGTGGCGCTGCCCGTCGCGATTGTCGTGACGCTTCTGGTCGAGATCCTGACCTCGATCGAAGGGATCGGTGCGCTCATGATCGGTGCCCAGCGCAACTTTCAATCTCCGCAGGTTTATGGACTTCTTGTCCTGATCGGCCTGTTTGGATTGCTCGTGAATAGCGTCTTCGCCGTCTTTGAGGCGATCCTGCTTCGTCGCTGGCCCCCAAAAACCCAGAGTGAAAATTTCTAGGAGTTCAAGATATGGAAGTCGGCTTCTTTTTCTGGCCCTACAATCCCGGTTTGGTCGAAAACCTTGCCGATCGCGCGGACCGATATGGCTACGATATGATCGGCATCGCCGATACGCCGGGGAATGCGATGGATCCCTGGGTTTCCGCAGCCCTCGCGGCGCGCGTGACCAAAAAGGCGCGCGTGGCGCTTAGCGTGACAAACATTGTGACCCGCGACGCCGCTGTCAGCGCCGCTGCGATCGCCTCGATCGATCAGATCATCGAGGGCCGCGCCGTTCTCGGCATCGGTGCGGGCCACAGTGGAACGAAGAACCTCGGCCGTAGCAATTCTACCGCGAAGGAGCTCGGGGAGGGCGTCACCTTCATCAAGACGTTGCTGCGGGGCGAAGCCGCGACGCTCAAAGGAGCAACGGCGCATTTGCCGTGGGTCAAGAAGCCGTCAAAGGTGTTTCTCGCGGCTTCTCACCCGCTCGGTCTGGCGGCAGCCGGACGCACCGCGGATGGTGTTTTTCTTAATTTCGGCCTGGGCAAGGATAACATCGCTCAATCCGAGGCCATCGTCGCCAAGGGAATTTCGGAAGCGGGCCGGTCCGCTGGCGATGTCGAGATATGGCAAATAGCGGCGTTGGACTGTGCCCTGGATGGCGACGTCGCCCGTGACAAGGTCGGGGCGATACTGGCGTTCGTGGCGGGATATGTCATCGGCGACAAAAATCTTGAAACGCGTGGGGTCCCCGAACATCTTCGCGAGCCGCTCTTGGAACTGCGCCGGCGCTACAGCACCCGGCCAGGCGATGCGGACATCAGATTGGTGCGCGAGCTCGGCCTGTTTGAATATCTTTCCGGGCGTCTGTCGATCTGCGGCACGCCGGAACAATGCTTGAAGCAGGCGTTGGCCGCCAAGGCAGCAGGCGCCAGGCGGTTGATGCTCACGGTCAGCCTCGCGTCGGACCCGGTCCGGACCGTTGAGCTCTTTGGGGAACATGTGCTTCCGAAGTTGCGAAACTGATGCTCCAAGCCCGGGCAGCCGAGCCGCTTGGGGTCGGACTTGCAGCGGGACGGGCAGACAAGAAGGCGGTGAGAAGCTTGAGCAGAGCTGACAGGCGGCAGATCGGGGTTCAATCTGTTGAGATCGCAGGACGTCTGTTGAAAACGCTTGCGCAGCTTGGGGGACCTCAAACGCTCAAGGATTTCTCGGCCGTGGCAGGCCTGTCTCCAGCCAAAGCGCATCGCTACCTGGTTAGTCTTATTCGAGAAGGCTTGATCGAGCAGAGCGCGATTGACGGTCGCTACGATTTCGGCGGTGCCGCCCGGGAAATCGGCCGTGCCGCGATCAATCGGCTCGACATCATGCGCATCGGTGCCCCGCTGCTGGTCGACCTGCGCAACGTGCTCCAGCAAACCGTTTTCCTGGGCGTGTGGGGCAATGAAGGGCCGACCGTGCTCTATTGGCTTGACGTGCCGCGGCCTGTGTCTGTCATCATCAGGCCCGGCTCGATACTTCCGCTGCTCACCTCGGCGCTCGGTCTCGTCTGCGCCGCTTACCTGCCGCCGGATTTGACGAAAAGACGTATCGCCAAGGAAATCGCCGAACATAAAAGATCAGGGTTGGACTTCGCCGTGAAAAGCGAGGCAGATGCTGCAAGGAAACTGGCCGATGTTCGCGCGCGTGGTTTCAGCTTGGTCAGAGGAGACTTGATCCGCGGCATAGACGCCATGGCCGTGCCGGTGCTGGACTTCAAGAAGGACCTCGTGGCGGTGCTGGCTGCGGTCGGGCCGTCGAAAAGTATTGATGTTTCGAGCAACGGCAAATCGATTCGCGAACTCAAATTGGCGGCCCAAAAATTTGTCGGCCTGATCGGGTAAAGCATGATCCGGAAAACGTGGTACCGCGTTTTCCGAAAAGATCGTGCTCAAACAAATGCGCTTTTATGTCGAGGTCCGAACGAAATTCGCTGTTCCAACCCAACCTACACGCCGCAGAGGACGCCGCCTCAAATTCGCCGCGCACGAGATGAAGTAAAAAGTAACAGGTGATGGTTTTGCAGGAGGGGGCTCTGGTGGCGCAAAAGCTAAGATTATCTCGTTCATTTGCTGTCGTTGCTGCGAGTATTTTATGTATCGGCGCGGGGTTCATCGCATCCGCCACCGCCGCGCAACTGACACCGGTGCGGGCCGCGTATATTCCGGTCGTCTCGTGGCTCCCGGCATGGGTCGCCAAGGAGAAGGGCTTCTTTGAGCAGAACGGCCTCGACGTCACGCTGTCCGTTACGCAGAACCTGTCTGTCCTGCCGGGAACGCTGGGACGCCAGTTCGATTTCGCGCCGTCGACGCCGCCCGATCTCATCAAGGCCGTGCTCGCGGGGATCGATGTCGTGGCCGTGGCCGGGCAGGGGATCGAGACCAGGGATAATCCGAGCACGCATTTGATCGTCCGGAAGGACTCCGCGATCACGAGCATGCAAGACCTCAAAGGCAAGGTGATCGCAACGCCGACGCTCGGCGCCATCATCCATGTCTCGGTGCTCCACGGCCTCAAGAAGAACGGCATCGATCCTAATTCCATCCGGGCCGTCGAAGTGCCGTTTCCCAACATGCCCGATCAGCTCAAGGCCGGAAACGTCGATGCCGTCGAGGCGCTTGAGCCGTTTGCCGGACAGTTGCTCGCAGCCGGCAACAGGTCGCTCGGAGACCCGCTGCTTTCCGTAAGCGATGAGGTCCTCTACACGTTCTGGATCTCCGAGCGAAAATGGGCGGCGGATAATCATGCGGTGATCGACGCCTGGGTCGCCTCGCTCAATCAGGCCAAGCAATTCATGGATGCGAATCCGCAGGAAGCGCGCGCAATCCTCGCCAAATATACCAAGCTGCCCGAGGCGGTAGTCCAAAAAATACCGTTTGTGACGTATCGTTTTTCGCTCAATCCGCGCGACTTCGCGGTCTGGGTGAACGTGCTGAAGGACCTTGGCCAAATTACCCGATCGATCGACGAGAATAGCCTGGTGATGAAACTCAAATGAGCGCGCATGCCGGCGAATATTTGCTGCCAGCACTTTAAACGGAGCGCCGCTTTTTTAAGTTTATTTCAGCTTATTTTCCGTCCTGTAGAATTTAACGGTACCATTCAACCGAAAAAATGCCGCATTCGCTATCTACCCTCGGATGTGGGGGACCAATCAAACACTTCGCTGCCCTTTTTGCTGCACCTGGACACGGCGGCAGACTGCTTGTGACATCCACCTCGCAAACCCCCGATATGCGTGTGCGCCTGGTCTGTGGAGAAACCAAATGTCTCGTGCCGTAGCGTTTTTCGCGATCGTGTTGGCTTTCGTTATGGCGGCACTTCCTGTGGGCGCGGCCGAGTTCGGGACCAGGGATGAAGCACTGGCGATGGTCCGGCGCGTGCAGCAGAAATTCAAGAAAGAGGGCGCCGAAGCGGCCTTCAACGCCATCAACAGCAAGGCCCCAGGATTTGCCGATCGCGACCTTTACCCCTTTGTGACCGAATTGACGGGTCTTTGCGTTGCCAACGGCGTCACGCCGGCGGTGAGAGGAAAGAACCTGCTTGATCTCAAGGATCAAGACGGCAAGTTCATGATTCAGGAATTTGTCAGGACCGCCAGCACTTCCCCCGAACACGGTTGGGTCGACTACCGCTGGCTCAACCCCGTCACAAAAACCATTGAGGACAAGTCTGCCTGGATCGAAAGGATGGGCAATTATTTCGTCGGTGTCGGCGTATATAAAAACGAGCAGCCCAATGAAAATACAATTGGTCTGATATCCGGCAGTCCGAACTCGGACGATACCTATCTGCAGATCGCGTACGATCTCGCGGATGTCCTCAATGACGGCGACAATCTTCGCATTCTCCCGATCGCCGGCATCGGTGGACCCAAGAACATCCGCGACGTGCGGTACTTGAGAGGCATCGATATCGGCCTCACGCAAACCAACATTCTCAACAATTTCCGCCGGTCGAACGAGCGGATGGGGCAGGCTGATAACAAGATCGTCTATATCACCAGGCTGTTCACCGAGGAGGTCCATCTCGTTGCGCGAAACGAGATCACCTCGATTGAGCAATTGCGGGGTCTTAAGGTCAACCTCGATGCAAAGGGCAGCGGAACGAGTTACTCGATGCGCGATGTCCTCAAGACCCTTGGCGTTGAGATTCAGGAAGTCAGCATGTCGCAGGCCGAAGCCTTCGAAAAGGTCAAGAGCGGTGAGATAGCTGCCACGGTCCTGATTGCGGGTAAACCGGTGCGGTCGATGACCAAGCTGAACCCGGCAGATCGCCTGCACTTCGTTCCAGTTCCGTATCCTGCGCAACTCATCGCTGATTATTATCCGTCCTCGCTCACGCATGACGACTACCCCGACATTATTCCGGCGGGGCAATCCGTTGATACGATTGCGGTTGGCGCGGTCCTCATCGCGTATAATTGGCCGAAGACCAATGTCGATCGCTATCGGCGGGTTCAACGGTTCGTGGACGCACTCTTTCCCAAGATCGGCGAATTCAAGAAGCCGCCGCGCCACCCGAAATGGCGTGAGGTTAGCCTCGCTGCCCAATTGCCGGGTTGGACCCGGTTCGAGGCGGCGCAAGCATGGCTTGATGCCCGAGCCAGCCAAGCGACACAGGCAAGCTCGGAGAAACCGCCAGGTTTCCCGCAGGCTATAAAAATAGACGGACCCGCGCGCCAGGGCGCCCCCAATGGCCTTTCGCAAAGCGACGCCGCACTTTACCAGCAGTTTCTTCAGTGGAAGAAGTTGCAGCCTGGCCGGTGACTTTTCCAAGCGAATGTTACTGAATCCGAGCGGACGTCTGCTCTCGACAGAACATCCAGAGAAGCCGCACCCTCCTCGCGATCTTTCCGCCAACGGGTCGAGACTGCGATAGAGATCGAAGAGAAAAATCGCTGCCCAATATTTAACGACCAATCTGGAGCAGGAGTTCGAATCTCCTTGGGCGCGCCACTTCGGTACAAAACTGGGCACTCCAAAACCTGCCGTTTTTGCGCTTGAGGCGGCACCAGCGTGAGCAAAGCTCTGAATCGGCTGGTTGCCTTTCTCAAGCAAGCCAATTCTCAACCTTCAAACCGCGAATACGCTTGAACTCGCCGGTATTGGCGGTCACGACGGCTGCGCCAATCGCATAGGCATGAGCCGCGATCAGCAGATCGTTGCCGCCGATCGGCTTTCCGGCCGTTTCCAGTTCCGCGCGGATTTCGCCGTAATTGGCATCGGCAGGTACATCAAACGCAAGCACATTGATCTCGCCGAGCAGGTCTTCGACTGCCTTGAGCAGCCGTCGCGAGCCGCTCTTGGCGCATCCGTAGCGCAACTCCGCCGCAACGATGATGCTGGTACAGATGTTGTCCTCGCCGACCCTGGCGATCCGCTTCGCAGCTTTGCCCCGTGGGTTTCTGATCAGGTCGGAAATGATGTTCGTGTCCAGCATGTAGCGGGTCAAAACGGTTTCTCCGGCGCCGGCACGGGGTCGTCGATCTCGGGAAAGTCTTCCTCCAGCGGCTTCATCGTCTTGAGCAAGGCGACGAGTCCGCGCCTGCGCACGGGTTCGAGCACAAGCCGGTCGCCGTCGCGGTGCATGATCGCTTCATCGCCCGGCAACTCAAATTCGACGGGAATGCGGACCGCTTGATTGCGGCCGTTGCGGAATAATCTGACATGTCTTTGTTCCGGCATAGGCTGTTGTCTCTCATTATGGCATATGCTATCGACATATGCCATAAGGAGGCAGCCGACAAGGGGGCCGCCCAGCGGGCATAGCCCTTTCCTTGATGATGCTTGTGGATCGCAGGTTGCCCGAGCAGGGTCACTGGCACCGGGCCGGGATCGGGGCCGATGGCAGGCGCCAGCACACCTGCGATTATCGCGAGGGTGGTTGCCGTCAGGCGAGGAACGCCGAGCTATCAGCCCATCTCGGCTGGGCGATGCCCGGCACCGGATCAGCGATGGCGATGCGGCGAGGGTAGGTTCTCGTACGAGGCGAGAGGCTTCGTCTGCACGTCGCGCCGGGCGCAGGGAATTAAAGCCGCTCGCGAATAGAATTCAAAACGCCGGTCGTTGCATCTATAACTTTCAACGCCTCCTGCGCCTTCCCCGATCCCACCGGGTATTTGGCACACTGCTCGGACAATGCAACCAGCCGTTTTCTTTCGGTTGAGAGAATGCTACTGGTCTTGTCGACCGCAAACTTCACTACGCTGCGCGTGGCATTGTCATCGCCAACCTCGGTCAGATCCTTCTGCATCGTGATCAGATATTCGTAGCTGGTGAGTTCGTCCGAGATCTGGAGAAGCTCTCGAATAGTTGAGTTGATACAGCCTGCATCTCCGCTGGGCACATCGGGCCGCTTTGCCGTCTCGACGAGATCGATCATGAGGTTCGCAAATAGCGGCTTCAAGCTCTCGGCCTGTTTGAAGTCGGTCTCGGAAAGCACGCCGGCTGCCGAATTGCCAGCACAGAGGAGACCCAGCACGAGGCCTGCCGCAAGCATCGCTTTTCGTTCGTGCGTTGCATGCACGTGCCTGCACTTCTTGAGCGTCATGCTATATCCAGCCTTCGTTCTCCAGTCGCCGGCGCTTATTGTTAGATCGTCCGTTCTGTGCGAATATGCCCTCAGCCTGATCTCATTGCTCGCAGACATCTGGGTCTCCGGACAACCCGAGAATAGATGGATGACCACTGCGCCGCAACGGACTTATCGCGCCGCAGCTCTGGAGGGGGCGGTCTCTCCGGAGCAGCTTGACCATCTCGTGGTCGTCAGCAGGCCGGCGGACTGGATCATTGTCCTGGTGGTCTTGGTCGCGGTCGCGGCTGCGTTGGCGTGGGGCATCTTTGGGCGTGTGCCCTCTCGGGTTTCGGGCGAGGGAATCCTGATTAGCAACGGCGGCAGGGTGGTGGATGCGGTCGCCGCCGCCGCCGGCCTGCTGCAATCTGTTGCTGTTACGGTCGGGGACCATGTTACCCAGGGGCAGCCGATCGCCCAGATAGTTCAGACCGATATCGAACAGAAGCACAAAGCGGCAGTGGAAGTGTTTCACGCGCGTGAACACGAATACAAGGACCTCAACTCCAAAGTCGCCAGGGAGCTTGCGGCGAAAAGCCAAAATTTCCAAAAACTAGAGGCGGCATTTGAACAGGTTATCAGGGCAACCAGCCAGCGCGTCGATTACCTCCAGGTTGACGTCCGAAATCTCGAGAGTCTGCTCGCGAAGGGCTACACGACGCGGCGCAATCTCGAGGAGCGTCGTCAGGAAATGACAGATGCGCAGCAGCGTCGAGCCGATGCTCAAAACGAGATCCTGAAGCTCCGTACGCAGAAAACGGACTTGGAAACACAGCGCGAGCGGGAGATCGAGCAGTCGGAGTTCACATTGAACGAAGCTCGCCGGCAAATGAACGCCGCCGCGGAGCTGTTGAGTCAGAACACGCGGGTGCTTAGTCCGATTGAAGGGCGTGTCGTCGAGGTCAAGATCTCCGCCGGCTCTGTCCTTGCGATCGGCACGCCAGTGGTGGAGATCGAAAGCGAAGGCAAGGAGCTTCAGGCCGTCATCTATATCGCCGCGGAACATGGCAAACAGGTCAAGCCGGGAATGTCGGTTCAGCTTGAGCCGACCACGGTCAAGCGCGAAGAGTTCGGGATGATGCTGGGTACTGTCTTGAGCGTCTCCGATTTTCCGATGACGCCGCAGGGGATCAACGCCATACTGCACAACGAAAACCTTGTCTCCCGTTTTTCCCACAATGGGGCGCCCTATGCCGCCGAGATGGCGCTTGAACAGGATGCCTCTACCAAGACAGGCTATCGCTGGGCCGTGGGCCAGGGACCCGACACTCACTTGACGAGCGGGACCCTGACGCGCGCAGAAATCACGACCCGTCGGCAACGGCCACTCGATCTAGTGATCCCGCTGATCAGGCATCTCACAGGAATCGATGGATAGGCCCGCTCCTCCTGAGCCCTCCCTCGGACGCTCGCGGCTGGGAAGCCGCTTCCAAAAACTGTTGCGCAAAAAGGTGATAAATACGCCTATCATCCTGCAGATGGAGGCAGCGGAGTGCGGAGCTGCGGCTCTTGCAATTGTCCTCGCCTATCATGGCGCCTGGATCTCCCTGGAGCAGCTTCGTATCGCATGTGGCGTGTCGCGCGACGGCAGTAAGGCGAGCAACATCATCCGCGCGGCGCGTCGCCATGGACTCGTCGCAAGGGGCTATAGCGTCGAGCCGGCGGCACTTGGCCAGCTCCCGATGCCATGCATCATCCACTGGAATTTCAAGCACTTCGTGGTGATGGAGGGCGTCAGCGGCAGGCACGCCTACATCAACGACCCCGCGACTGGTCGCCGCCGTGTCAGCATGGCAGAACTCGATCGCGCCTTCACGGGCGTCGTGTTGACCTTTGAGCGCGGCGAAGAGTTCAAGAAGCTCGGCGCCAGGCCGAATGGTATCGGCCTGCTGCTGCGTGAGCTGCGTCGCAGCAAGTCAGCGGTTGCGCTGCTGGTGATCGCGAGCACGGCTCTCGTGATACCCAATATCATCGCTGCCGGTTTTTCCAAAATATTCGTTGACGACATTCTCATCCAGCGCATGGACAGCTGGCTTGCGCCACTCCTGATCGGAATGGCACTGATGGCGACATGCCGCGCGGTGTTGGTTGTGGTTCGCCAGTCGGTCCTGCTACGGCTGCAGGCCAAGCTTGCCGTTGTCACGACGAGCCGATTCCTTTGGCGCTTGATGATGCTGCCGTTTGAGTTCTTCACGCAGCGCCATGCCGGCGATGTCGCCAGTCGGGTTGCCTCCAATGAGCTAATCGCCCGCCTGCTGTCGGGCGGCATCACCATGAACGCGCTTAGTTTGACGTCGGTGCTGCTGTTTGGTGCTGCAATGGCAGTCTACGATCTCACTCTCACGGCCCTTTGCATCGCGATCTCGCTGGTGAATGTCCTCTTGCTGCGGCTGGTGGCGGCACGGCGGCAAGAGCTCAGCTACCGGCTTGCGGTAGAGCAAGGCAAGCTCCTCGCTGCTACTGTAGGCATTGTGCGTACCATCGAGACCATCAAGGCGAGCGGTCTCGAAGACGACGCCTTCAGCAAGTGGGCCGGTCTTCAGGCCAACAATTTGAACGCTCAGCAGAAGCTCGGCGCATCGGCCATCATAATCGATATGGTTCCGACGCTGCTCTCGGGGATGACAGTTGCGGCCATCCTTGGCCTCGGCGGCTTGAGGGTCATTCAGGGCTCGCTGACACTCGGCAGCCTGGTTGCATTCCAATCCCTCGCGGCAAGCTTCGCCGAGCCCTTCGGCAATCTCGTCAATTATTTCGGCGGGTTGCAGACAATCAAGGGAGCGCTCGAGCGACTTGAGGATATTTACAAGTACCCTCTTCGATCGGCACCACCGGACAGGGCGACGAGAGATGATTTTCCGCCCAAGCTTGCGGGCAGTGTTGAGCTTCGCAACATCAGCTTCGGGTATTCCATTCTCGAGCCTCCGCTTCTCGACAATTTGTCGCTCACGATCCCTGCAGGATCCCGCGTCGCGCTTGTTGGAGTTTCGGGCAGCGGAAAATCGACACTCGGCAGGTTGATCTGCGGGCTATACCAGCCCTGGTCCGGTGAAATTGTTTTCGATCGATGGGCACTGGAGAATATCCCATCCCAGGAATTTGCAAACTCCGTTTCCTATGTCGACCAGGACATCTTCCTTTTCGAGGGCAGCGCGCGAGACAATTTGACCCTATGGGATTCAACCACCGAGGAGAGCGACCTGGTCGCCGCGGTCAAAGATGCGCTGATCCATCACGACCTGGCGACGCGCCCAGGGAACTACGATTGCCACGTCAATGAGGGGGGCGGCAATTTCAGCGGCGGTCAGCGTCAGCGTATCGAGATAGCCCGAGCGCTTGTCTCCAATCCCTCTGTTCTGGTGATGGACGAGGCCACGGCCGCACTCGATCCAATCACCGAGAAGGCCATCGATGACAACCTCCGGCGGCGGGGCTGTACCTGCATCATCATCGCGCATCGACTTAGCACGGTACGCGATTGCGACGAGATCGTTGTGCTGGAGCGTGGGCGGATAGTCGAACGTGGCACCCACGAACAGCTCATCGCGTTGCAAGGCACTTATGCGCGACTCGTGACAAACGAATGAGCAATTCCCTCGACAAAGACGAATTTTCCGCAGCCGCACCGATCGCGAGCCTGGGTCGGCGCCGCTTGGCTGTCGACCCGCGGCGCCCCATTCTTCTCAATGACCGCGATGAGGTGCTTCGGTTGATCACGGGTCATGTCGACATCTTCGCGATCGAGACTAGCGGCACTCGCCATCATCTGTTCCGGGTCGAGGCCGGCGAGATCGTCCTCGATCTGCACACTGCCTGTGAACAATCCCCCGGTCGGCTGCACATCGTCGCAATTGGAGGGCCGGAAGCCGAGCTTGTGGCCGTTTCGCGAACCGAGATTGAGTGTTCTGACGAGCTTTGCAAGTGGATTACCCGTCTCTCCGAACTGACGGTCATATCGGCCGCATCGGATAATGGTCCCGAATCGATTGGCGGCGAGGCGATAGAATTGCAGGCAGGCGAGCGTTGCCGCGGCCCAAAGCGGAGCGTCGTGTGGGCACAAATCGAAGCGGGTTCTGCAGGTCCTTTCGATCTGGATCTCGATCTTGAGCCCGCTAGTCCGCCTGTCCCGCTCACGGCGAGATTCGGGCTCGAAGCTCGCGAATACGGCTGCAAGATAGCAATCAGCGCAAATGCGCCCGAAGCACCGCTGCTCTGGTCTGCAATCGACCAATATCATGCGGCCATTGTTGCAAATGTGGAGAGGACGATCGGACGTGACCTGTTGCTGGAACGGCAGCGGCTCAGCCGTCGGGCGGAATTCACCCATGCGCGGACACGCCATACGCTCGAGGAACTTTCCGATGCTATCGGCAAGCAAACTGAACGGACCAAAATCGACCCGGACACTGTCGCCGACCCCCTGCTCGCCAATTGCAAAATCATCATGGAGTCCCTGGGAGCCACGATCACGCATTCCCGTCGAAGCGATCCGGCGAGCAGCACCTTTGAAGACGTTTTGGAGATCGCTCGGGCATCTCGATTTCGAATTCGCCGCGTTCAGTTGCGCGATCGCTGGCGGCAATCCGATGCCGGTCCGCTGTTGGCCTGGCATGGGCGCGATCGAACACCGGTTGCTCTGATTCGTGACCGGGGCCGTTACGCGATGGTAGATCCGGCGAGCGGGACCAGCCATGCTGTCGCCGCTTCGACGGCGAATGAGTTTGCACCCGAAGCCATCAGCTTCTACAGCGCGCTGCCGGCACATCCACTCCGGTATCGCGATTTGCTCTTCTTCGCTGCGAGAGGGCTGGCCAGCAGCATTTTTCGTATCGCATTGGTGGTCGTCGCAATCGGGCTGTTGTCGCTCGTTGCGCCGCTTACGACCAATGTCCTGGTCAGCTCGGTTATTCCCCGCACGGAGATCGACCAACTCGTGGTCTGTGCGGCGGCCCTTGCCGTCACGGCGGTCGCAATGGGCGGCCTCCAGGGGATGCAAGGACTGGTTACGCTCAGGCTTGAAGGTCTGCTGGACTACAAGCTTCAAGCGGCTCTCATCGATCGACTGCTCAGGTTACCCGCTTCCTTCTTCCGTAACTATACGACAGGCGATCTGGTGAACCGTTCGCTAGGCATCGAATCGGCGCGCCTGATTTTCACCGGACGTGTCTTGCAAGGCTTTAGCGCGGCCCTGTTTGGCCTGTTCAGCGTCGGGCTCCTCTTCTATTACGACCTGAAGCTCGGCCTTGTCGCGCTGTTGCTGGTTATCGTCAGGGCGGCGGCGATCCTGATCGCTGGCGCCGTGCGGATCTACTACGAAAGCAAGCATTTCAACCTTCAGGGCAAAATCAGCGGATTTGTGCTGCAATTGATCGCTGGGGTCAGCAAGCTTCGAGTAGCCAACGCCGCGGATCGGGCGCTGGCCGGATGGGCGGGGCAGTTCGCTGTTCAGAAGCGCTACTTCATCGCCTCTCAACGGGTAGGGAATGTTCTTGTGGTGTTCGAGACGATTTTCCCGACGATCGCCACCTTGATCATCTTTGCGTTGGCCGCGCATACCGGCAGTCAGCTGATGACCAACCTTGGCGCATTTCTCGGATTTCTTGCCGCATTTGGCCAGAGCACAGCAGCCTTCGGCAGTTTGGCATCGAGCGTGAGTGAATCCCTGGTAGCGGTTCCGCAGCTCATGCGCCTGGAGCCGATCATTGCCGCCGCCGCCGAGATTGCAGAGGATCGGAGAACACCGGGAGAGCTGTCGGGGGAGATCGAGCTTTCAGGCGTTACGTTCCGCTATGTGGAGGGCGGCCCAAAAGTTCTCGATGACATCACCCTGCGGATTGCGAGTGGAGAATACGTTGCGATCGTCGGACCATCCGGTAGCGGGAAGTCCTCGCTGCTGCGATTGCTGCTTGGATTTGAGCAGCCGGAAGCCGGAACCATCTTCTATGACGGAAAGGCGCTGAATACGCTCGATATCAGTACAGTCCGCCGTCAGCTTGGGGTCGTGCTGCAGGATACGAAGTTGGCAACAGGTACCCTGTACGAAAACATTTGCGGCGGCGTGGAATTGACGCTGGACCAGGCGCAGGAGGCCTCGCGATTGGCAGCCCTCGACGTCGACATCGCACAGATGCCGATGGGAATGCACACGTTGGTCGCTGAAGGCATCAGTACCTTGTCCGGCGGACAGCGCCAACGCGTTCTGATTGCCCGCGCCCTTGCTCGTAGACCGCGGCTCCTGCTCTTCGATGAAGCCACGAGCGCCCTCGATAATCAGACGCAAGCCGTAGTTGCCAAAACGCTCGAGCGGCTTGACGTTACGAGGATTGTGATTGCTCATCGGCTGAGCACTATTCGCAACGCCGGCCGGATCGTGATGATGGTAGATGGAAGAATAGTGCAATCCGGCAGCTACAAGGAGCTGATAGGGGCGGACGGACCGTTTTCGGAGTTCGCGCGCCGGCAACTCGCATCGTAGCAAAAACAGCCTGGCGTCACGGACAGCCCCGCGAGCCACGGCGAATGCTCGACCTCGCCAGCGGGTCCATCGAGGACTTGAATCTGCCGATAGGACGGTTGACAGCGCCCGGGCGTTCGGCCGCAATGGCCTGCCAGCCCGAGGTGGCGCATGAACATCCAGACCTGTCCGGACCCGGTCGCCCGCGCGCGCGAGCTCGGGGCGGAGATTGCCGCTGCAGCCGATGAGATCGAGCGCACGCGGCGCATCCCCGAGGCGGTGCTGGGGCGGCTCCATGACGCGCGGCTGTTCCGCATGCTGCTGCCGCGCTCGGCCGGTGGCGACGAGACGGAGCCTGCGGTCTACCTGGCGGCGGTCGAGGAACTCGCGCGGCACGACGCCTCGATCGCGTGGAACGCATTCGTCGCCAACAGTTCCTCCCTGATCGCCGCCTATCTGGAGCCTGCGGTCAATCACGCCATCTTCGCTGATCCACGCAGCATCGTGGCCTGGGGACCTCCAAACGCTTCGCGCGCGAGAGCGGTCGACGGCGGCTATCGCCTGACCGGCAAGTGGGATTTCGCCAGCGGCTGCCGGCAGGCCCGTTGGATGGGCGCGCACTGCCTTGTGCTCGAAGCGGACGGCACGCTCCGCCTCAACCGCTTCGGCCGGCCCACAGTCCGCACGCTGCTGTTTCCGGCGAGCGATGCGACCCTGCTCGATACCTGGCGCACGATCGGGCTGTGCGGCACGGCGTCGGACTCCTATTGTGTCAACGACGTGTTCGTATCCGAGGCGTTCAGCACCACGCGCGAGGACCCGACGCTGCGCCGCGAGCGCGGCCCCCTCTATGCCTTTACCATGCAGGGCCTCTACGCGACCGGGGTCGCCGCCGTGGCACTCGGCATCGCGCGCGCCATGCTGTCCGAGCTCATCACGCTGGCCTCCCGCAAGGCGCCGCGGGGCCTCGCCCGGCTCGCCGACAACGCCGTCGTGCAGGCCGACGTGGCACGCGCGGAAGCGCGGCTCGGCTCGGCGCGCGCCTACCTCATCGAGACGCTCACCACGATCTATGCGCAGGCCGACGACGTGGCGCCGATCGATGTCGCCGATCGGGCCCGCGTGCGGCTCGCCTGCGCCAACGCGATCCATGGCGCGGTCGAGGTGGCAGACTTCGCCTACAAGGGAGCGGGCGTCGACGCGATCTTCCCGGGCAGCCCGTTCGAGCGCCGCTTCCGCGACATGCACACGCTTTCTCAGCAGATCCAGGCACGCACCGCCCATTTCGAACAGGTCGGGCGGATCCTGCTCGGCGTGCCGCCCGAGGAGTTTCTTTAGAGCATGATCCGGAAAAGTGGGTACCGGTTTTCCGAAGAAGATCATGCTCAAACAAACAGATAGAGCGGGATGACGATTCGAAGAAAGTCATCCCGCTCTAGTGTGACGAAGGTTCGCCAGACCCAGGCGCCGATGATTCAATTCGGACCGCGCTGCTGCCACTGTAGGGCGTACGTGATTTCTCTCACAGATAGAAAAACCACCCTCCGGTATCAAACACGAGTGAGGCACTGGCTTGCTTTGAGCCGGATGTCGTTCACATGGAACTCCTGAGGAGGGAAGTCATGAATGAAGTGCATGAACTGATCGATACCGAACTCGACGCCGTGTGTGGAGGGGCGCTCTTCGACATCAGCATCGGCAATATCGTCGTAGAGCCGCAGATTGCTACGCAGATTGGTGTTGCTGTCGGCGGCTTCAGTGTCTTCGGTAACGGTGGTAGCGCTAACGTCGCGCAGCTGATCGCTCAGACGGGCATCAACTCGTTCGGTTTGTGACGAATGCCCGCACACTCCCTGGCTGCTGCCAGGGGTGTGCGGACACAAATTTCAATCGAGAATTCTCATCGACACGAGCACCCTCGCTCGATGAATTACGGGAAGAGGGTCTCGACACGGTGTCGATGCCCTACGAGCGCACCTGCCGCGAGATGCTGATCCCACAGCGGATGGGCCCGGCCGGGTCCATCAAAAGCGATCAGGAAACCATCCCCCGCCGCGTTCGTCTCCCGGCCACGGAACCGCGCCAACTCCTTCGCACAAGGACGTGGTGTTGCTGCAGCAGTTCATCCCATTTCCGGTCACCCATCTTTGCTGCCTGCTTCGTAGAGTCGACGATATCGGTGAAAAGAACTGTTGCCAAAATTCGATCCGGCTCGGCACCGGACGAATCCCCGTGAGAAGTTCCTCGATCCCATCGAGCAGCGCGTCAACCGTCCCGTCCGATAAGGTCGCAGAAATTGTTCGCGCCAGTCTGTGAGGATCACTACCTCCATAGACTGGTGTCCTGCACTTGCTGTCACAACGAAGCAAGTACTGCTGCCCGAAGTCGTGAGCGCCGGAAATTTGTTGAGCACACCTCCGAATGCCCCGAGTGCCGCAAGGATGCCGATTGCCGGTAGCGAATCGGCAGGATTGTTTACTGCGCGAATATTTCGGATCGACAAGACTACGCCCGCTGGCAGAAGCGCCGTGGGAGCAAAAGTCACACACACAGCGTAAATCCAACCGGTCATACCAAAGCTGACTGCCACTGCAGGGCTTCCGTGATTTCTCTCACAGATAGAAAAACCACCCTCCGCTATCAAACGCGGGTGAGGCGCTGGCTTGCTTGAGTCAGATGTTGTTCACATTAAAACCCCAGAGGAGAGAAGTGATGACTGAAGTGCGTGAACTGA
>WNGJ01004771.1_pt1 | contig 20792 bp, 20 predicted proteins | sample 5400611 | NCBI WGS metagenome assembly WNGJ01 (sample SAMN13153375, study PRJNA577476) | soil metagenome | isolation source: 40 cm soil or saprolite under Garry oak tree replicate 1 | place: USA:California | collected 2016-06-15
ATCGGGCCACCGCGGCGAGCAACCAATCAAGGCCTCCCTCCCGCGCAATGAATTCGATCTTCCAGACACCATCCTGAGTGACGAGTTCATCGTGCCCCTCGGTAATGCGCAGTATTTCGTTTACCGGCTCGAGCCATTCCCCGGCTATTCTTTGCTTTCGGAGCAGGGCCGCGAACACTTTGTGCAGGGCGGAGCCGAGCCGGCGGGCTTTCAGGAGCAACGCCTCCGCAGCCCGCGGGTCGCATTGCGGCAGACCCACAAGCTGGGCGCCGCGCTCAGCGGAGACAACTCTCGCCGATTCCAGAAAGCGAATGAGGTGTGCCCAAGATAGTGCTGCGCTTGAGGGAGCCGCATTGACGAAATCGAGGGACAGTCGCCCGCCCAAGAGTCGCGGGGCTGACGTCGAAAAAGGCATCGGAAGGGCCTCCCTCAGTGAGCCGAGAATGAAATCGGTTCCTGCTAAATAACCAGTTAAAACTATCATAATGGTTATCGGGAGAAAAGTGCTCACTGGGCCTGTCTTGCGGTAACCTTTGGCAAACAGTGAAATCAGATATGCTGATGGCGGGAGACGGCTTCCATGAAATACCGATTGGCAGGCGGCTTGACCCTCGCTTCTCTTTCTCTGTTCGGGGCCATGGCGTTGATTCGACCACACGCTCCGGGGTCCCCGAGGACGCCCGGGGCGGCCCGCACACCGGTAGTGGTCGAACTGTTTACATCCGAAGGCTGCTCCAGCTGTCCTCCGGCAGATGCTTTGCTGGCGCGGCTGGCCGAAGAACCGCTTGACGGGAATGTGCAGTTGATCGCCCTGGAGGAGCACGTCGATTACTGGAACGATTTGGGCTGGACTGATCCTTTCTCTTCGCGGGATTGGACGTCCCGGCAAAATGTTTATTCCGAGGCTCTCGGAAATGGTAACCCGTATACACCGCAAATGGTGGTGGACGGAGCGGTGGAATTCGTTGGCAGCCACAGGCAGAAGGCCCGGCAGGCAATTCTTGAAGCAGCAGGCAAGACAAAAATACCGGTGACGCTGGAACAGGGTAACGCGAACAAGGCAGGCACAGGAAGCTTTTCCGTGAAGGTTGGAAAACTGGAAGGAACGGCAAAACGTGATACAGCGGAAGTCTGGCTGGCCGTTACGGAAACGGGGTTGCACTCCGCGGTGACACGTGGCGAGAACGCCGGCGAAAACCTCCATCATGCCGCCGTTGTGCGCTCCATGCGCAAGATCGGCGAAGCGAAGGCTGACGGCGAAACTGCCTTTGCTGGAGACGCGAGTGTTCCCCTGCAGAGAGAATGGAAGCGAGAGAACCTGAGAGCCGTGCTCTTCGTGCAGGAAAAAAAGAGCCGGCGTATTCTTGGCGCAGCAGAGATCCGCATCGCACAATAAATTTAGAAGCGTTGCGTCCTATTTTTGGATTTGCCAGCGAAGATAGTTCGGGAATCAAACTCTCTCAGGTACAATCGATCTCGATCGCAGGGAATAGTTATTCCGGACGGAGACTTTTTTTCGCGATAAAATCTGTCTCACTTAATAACCAAACCTGCTTACGGCGAAGCACCCGGCACGTCAGAAAGCAATGCGGGGCAGGGGTCTTTCCTCAAGGTGATTGTTGGACATCGAGCCATTAACGGATCCTTCCCCGACGCCCCCCTTGCAGGGCCCGCCTACCCAAGGAATCCTCGGTAAAATTTTTCTTAACGACAAAGGAATACGCGGCGGCTGGCGACTGCTAATTTACGCGGCTTTGGTGGCCGGGCTCGGATTCGGTGGCGGAATCGTCCTCCAACAATTTATTCGCCCCACACGAGGTGTTTTTTCTCTCGGCTCTTCTTTCGCGTACGAAGTGTTCTGTTTCACCGTCGTTTTTGGCGCCGCGTTGATCATGGCTCAGATCGAGGGCCGCTCTCCCGGCGCTTATGGTTTGCCGCTGAGTGGCGCTTTCGGGAAATTGTTCTGGCAGGGCTGTCTCATCGGATTGGTCGAGATTTCAGTCTTGGTTGGATTGATCGCCGTCTTTGGCGGGTATTCCTTTGGTGACATTGCGCTGCATGGCAAAGAGCTGTTGCGTTGGGGAATATTGTGGGCTGTCTTCTTTGTTTTTGTGGGCTTGTTTGAAGAATTCACGTTTCGGGGATACACGCAATACACGCTAGCGGAGAGCATCGGCTTCTGGCCTGCAGCGATCGTGCTTTCGTGCTCGTTTGGGGCTGTCCATTTGGGGAATCCCGGTGAAGGCTGGGTGGGGGCAGCGGGCGTTGTGACGATCGGACTGATTTTCGCGTTTGCCCTGCGGCGTACCGGCAATCTCTGGTTGGTTGTGGGATGGCACGCGAGTTTTGATTTCGGCGAGACATTCCTTTACTCCGTGCCGAACAGCGGCATCGTCTTCGAGGGACACCTTTCGAATGCATCCTTGCACGGCGCCAAATGGCTCACGGGCGGCACGGTGGGACCCGAAGGCAGCGTCTTCAGCTTTCTGACCATGGGAATTCTTGCCTTCGCCATTCATCTGCTTTTCCCGGCGAAGAAAACAGAGCCCGCGCAGACGTAAGGAAACCAAACTATTTAGTGGACGAGTTCGGACGCAAGCACCAGCCGGACGCCTTGCGCTTTTGCTTGTGGCAGAACTTCGTGCAGAGCCTGGAGCGTCGCGGGATGAGGATGGCCAATCGCCACCGCTTCGCCCTTTTCGCGAGCGCCGCGCAACGCCAATTCGAGCTGTTTGCGGACCGCGGCCACTTCGGCCACGTCGTCGAGGAAAGGGACGTTGCGGAAGGCAGAGCGAACTCCGAAGTCCTGCGCCGTATCGTAAGCCACCGTGGCGGCGGTCGTGCGGCTGTCGACGTAGAAGAGGTGACGGTCGTGCAACACGGGCATCAGTTCATCCATTAGCGCAGTGTCGGCAGTCGCCTGCGATCCCTGATGATTGCTGACGCCAGCGGCGCCCGGAACATTTTGCAGAAATTGATCGAGCAGCGCCGCAACTTCGGGCGCGGGCATGCCGGGGTGCAATTCCTGCGCTTCGGGTGTTTCGTTCGTGACCGATTGCATCGGCAAATGCAGCATTACCTGGAATCCGCGGCGATGCGCTTCCTTGGCGATGTCCATCGAATGCTCGTGATTGGGTAAGACGGAAACGGTGAGGGGATAGCCCAGAGCGAAGACGGCGTCGGCTGCAGCGCGGTCGCTGCCGAGATCGTCGATGATGATCGCAAGCCGCGCGTCCGCGACTTCTCCGTTGGAATTCTTCGCTCCTACGATGGATGCGGGTGTTGCACGCGTCACGATTTCGATTTCGAGTGCCGGCAGGCCGGAATGTCGAAGCTTGAAGTGAAGCAGATCCCCGGTTTGGGTGGGTGGGTCCTGGGTCAGATGATTTTGGGTCGCGACGGTACCGAGGCTTTGGAGAAGCTTGGCGACTGCGGCACGGTGCGCATCGGTCGGGGAATCATTCCTCAACACGATACGCAGGTAATCCGTGTTTCCGGGTTGCTGGCGGGAAGCGCCTTGCCGGAGTCTGATGGGGGTCCCGGCAGGTACGGAGGCAGCCGCCGCAGCCGCCAGATCGCGCGTGATTTGGTGAACTTGCGCGGGCGTGAGGCGGTTCTCTATGTTGTTCTTGCAGCCACTGGAAAGAACTGCAAGAAGGAAGCAAATTCCCAGGCGCGCGAAACTTGTTGAACAGTTTAAATTGATTCGAAAGCAATGCGGGCTTGCTTGAACCGAGTCAGCCTGCCGGGCCACGGAAAACTAGGCAGCCTTTTTCACGGGGGCCTTCAACAGGTCGAGCGCTCGGTGAAAGATGGGGTCTTCCGGAGAAAGCGGGCGCGGTCCGAGGCCGGGTTCCTTCTGGGTTTCGGGTGCTGGCGCTGCCTCTTCATCCGTCGAATCCGAATCATCTTCCGGGACGGCGTGTACCACTTCCGTGGGGACGACGCCTTCTTCCATGATCGATTTGCCGCCGGGATTGTAGTAGTTCGCGACCGTGAGGATCAGTGCGGCACCATCATCCAGTGTAATGAGCTTCTGCTCGGAGGCAAGACCAAAAGTGCGCTCTCCCACGACATTCCCGCGATGGTTCGCAGCGATGGCGGAGGCCAGAACTTCGGCGGCCCCCGACGTCGTGGCGTCGATCAAAACGGAGACGGGATTCTTCCAAATGACCTGTTTTGGCTCGGCTGAAAAAACCTGTGCCGAAACCATCTGGCCACGCAGCGTCGTCAGAATGCCAGAAGGAACGAAAAGGCGAGCGGTCGAAATCGCCTCGGACACTGGCCCGCGGCCACATTCCCGCACATCCAGTATGACCTTGCGAATGCCCTGTTTTTCCGCGTCGAGTAGACGATTGCGAATTTCATCCGCGCGCCCTGCATCGAGCGAAGGGATGCGCAGCACTAGAATGTCTGTATCCACTTTCTGGGCGATGATCTTCGGCATAGCCAGCTTCTCGCGAACGAGATCGACTTCTTCGGGCGTAGCCTTACCGCGCCGGATCACCCCAACCTTGATAGCCGTGCCCGGCTGGCCATTGAGAAGATTCATAGCCTGGCCCACGGACATGTCGCGGGTGGTAAATCCGCTGATGGATTCGAAAATGTCGCCGCTGCGAATTCCCGCCTTAGTGCCCGGACCATCCGGCAGCACGGAGAGAACGATAATGTAACCGTAGCGCTTGCTGAGCGTCAACCCGGTCTCCGCCGTGCCTGCATTCGCGAGCTTCTTCTTGTACTCGTCGTATTCGCGGGGCGTGAGGTAGCTGGACTGAGCGTCGAGGGATTCCAGCATCCCGTGCAAGGAACCGGCGGTCACCGTCCGCATGTTCGGATCGTCCACGTAATCCTGCTGGACTTTCTGCAGAACCTCACCGTACACGGTGAGCGACTTGTAGGCTTTGTCGTCCGGCGTGCGGCCCAGGACGTGTCCTATGCCGGCGTAACAAAAGATGGCTACCGATACGCAAAGAATCCCGATGCGAGACGCTCGATTCATACCCCACCTTCCACAAGAAAACACAAATTCAATTATAGCACTGTAAAGGATTGGGACGCGGCGCGAATCGAAAGGGTAGCCCGAGCGGGGGATGAGGCTGAACACTTTCGGGAATGAGACACATTGAAGACGCGAAATGTTGTTAAAATACCACATCAATCGATTTCGTGGTCTCCTTCTTGCTTATAAGTCATTGATAGCAAAGCACAAATCTGGGATGCGTTGGCGAACAACATGCTAGAATGGAGCACCGGGAATGTTTCAGACTACCATCGCCAAAGAGTCACTCGCCGAGGGTGTGGGCCTCCATACCGGGGTGTACGGTCACGTCCGCCTGATGCCCGCCCCGGCCGAAACAGGTATCGTATTTCGCCGCGTTGATTTGGAAAATTTTCCCATCGAAGCGCAGGGGCACAATGTGGCTCGCGTCAGTTATGCCACCAGCCTGATGAAACAAGGTGTTTTGCTCTCCACCACCGAGCATTTGCTTGCCGCCATCTATTCTTGTGGCATCGACAACATTTACATCGACATTGACTCCATCGAAGTGCCCATTCTCGACGGCTCGGCAGAGCCCTTTATGCAGATGCTCGAGCATTCCGGTGTTCGCAAACTGCGCAGGAAGCGGCGCTATCTGAAAATACTGAAGCCGCTGGAGGTCATCGAAGGGGATCGCAGGATCGGAATCTATCCTGCGGATGAGTTTCGCGTTCGCTGCTACGTGGACTTTCCGCACCCGCTAGTAGGCCAACAGGAAGTGGAGATGTTGGTTGGGGCGGATACTTTCCGCTACCTACTGGCGCGCGCGCGAACTTTCTGTTTCCAGCGCGACATCGAGCCGCTCAAGGCCATGGGCCTCATTCGCGGCGGCTCTCTCGAGAACGCCATCGTTCTCACCGACGACGGCGTGATGAACGGGCCGTTGCGATTCCCGGACGAGTTTGGACGGCACAAGGCACTGGATCTGATTGGCGACCTGGCGCTGGCGGGCTTGCCGCTTCTGGCGCGCGTGGAGGCCCACAAAGCCGGCCACGCCCTGCATACCCAGCTCGTCAGCCGCCTCTTGGCCGATCCCTCGCTCTGGACCATCACCACCGGCGAAGCCGTCCGCCCCGCAAGTGATACCTACCTGACCGCCCTTTCGCCTGCCCCGGCCACTGATTAACGATTCGCCGCGTCGTAAACAACCCTGCGGTTGCGAAATAGCCGCTGCTCCCGCAGAATGGGCTCAAAACCATGTCCAACAATAATATAGCTATAGTGATTCTGGCTGCTGGCAAAGGCACACGGTTAAAGTCGAGCCTGGCGAAGGTGCTGCATCGCGCCGGTGGGCGCACGCTCGTCGAACAAATTGTCTGTTCCTGCGAGACGCTGAAGGCACGCGAGACGGTGGTCGTCGTGGGCCACCAGGCGGAACAGGTCGCGGCGGTGGTCGAGCCGCTCGGGGCACTTACCGTGCTGCAGCAGCCGCAAAATGGCACCGGCCACGCAATGCAAATCGTGAAGCGTGCGCTGGGCCGCGCGAAGTTTGCTGTTGTGCTCCCGGGCGACGCTCCCCTCGTGCGCACCGATACCTTGAAGGCGCTGATTGCCACGCATCGCAATGGAAGTGCGGCGGCAACAGTTCTCTCTGCGGTGCTCGCCGATCCTTCCGGCTACGGGCGGGTTGTGCGCAAGTCCGAAACGGCGGTCTCCGCGATTGTGGAAGAATCGCAGCTCGCCGACGAGCAGCGCGAGATCAACGAAATCAATTCGGCGATTTATTGGAGACCGTGCTGGCGCAAGTGGCCGCGGATTCGCGCGAAGTGCTGGGATGCAATACGCGCGCGGATTTGGCCGAAGTCGACCGCGTATTCCGCGAGCGGAAACGCAACGCCCTGATGGACGATGGCGTCACGATCCAGTTACCGGAGACGGTGCTGATCGACGCCGAAGTAACCGCAGGGGAAGACACCATCATCGAACCCGCTGTGCAGTTGCTGGGCAGAACGAAAATTGGCGCGCGCTGCACCATTCGAACGGGCAGCGTCCTAACCGATGCAATCCTCGGGGACGACGTGACCGTCGAGCCGCATTGTATTGTCGCACAGAGCCGTCTCGATGACCGCGTCATCATTGGCCCCTTCGCACGATTGCGGCCGGAAAATCACTTGAAGGCCGGTGCGCACATCGGAAATTTTGTCGAACTCAAGAAGAGCACGATCGGCGAAGGCACTAAGGCCATGCACCTCTCGTACCTCGGCGACGCGAAGATCGGGACGAAGAGCAACATTGGCGCGGGCACGATTACCTGCAATTACGACGGCTTCCACAAGTATCCGACGTCGATCGGGAACAAAGTTTTCATCGGCAGCGACACGGCGCTGGTGGCGCCCGTCCGGATTGGTGATGGCGCGTACATCGCCGCAGGTTCGACAATCACAGAAAACGTGCCTTCTGATGGATTGGGGATTGCCCGCGGCCGCCAGGTCAACAAACCCGGCTGGGCCGCGAAGAAACGCCGTGAATTGGCAGCCACCGAAAAACCGAAGAAGACGGCGAAGAAATCGAAGCGACGCAAAGCGACCAAGAAACGAAAGTAGCATTTCCCTTCCAGGAGCGTGGTCATGAGGAGAAAAGTATTGGCGTGGACTCTCTTTCTTGGGTCGCTGCTTCTCCTAAGTCTCGCCGCCACTCCGTATTCTCGAGCCGCCGATGCCGCGCTGATCTCCCTTCGCCTCACTCTTTTGATTGTGCTATCCATTCTTGTGGTGCGTGAGCGATGGAGGAATCGGCACGAGCTGCCGGGAAAAGTGGCTGCCGCCAATTCAGACGTGGGCGACCGGTTTCTGCAGCGCTGTCGCCGCTGGTATCGCGGCGAATAAGACAAACCAAACTCCTTCCGGCGAGTCCGCGTAAGAGACGCTGTCTGTGGTGTGCGTTTTTCTCTTCCCTGCGATTTCTCCGCGCTCGTAGCCTGCCCCGACTCGGTCGGGGCGTCTCTGCGTTGTCTTTATTCTTGTTTCTTCTTGTTTCCATCCTCTCCAGCCCGAACTCGCGCGTGTGTGCTAAAATAGAAGTTCCCGCAATGCTACAGGGAGCTGCCACCGCATGAAATTTGGAGTCGTCGTTTTTCCCGGGTCCAATTGCGACCACGACGCGTTTTACGCCATCGGCAAGGTCCTCCAGAAACCGGTCGAATTTATCTGGCACCAATCGGAAAATCTGGCGAATTGCGACGCCATCATCCTGCCCGGCGGATTTTCCTACGGCGATTATCTGCGCACCGGCGCCATCGCGCGTTTCTCGCCGGTGATGAAGTCCGTCGAAAAATTCTCAAACAGCGGCGGAATGGTACTCGGCGTCTGCAACGGCTTCCAGATTCTGTGCGAGGTCGGTCTGCTCCCCGGCGCGATGATGCGCAATAGCGGCCTGCGCTTCATCTGCCGCCAGGTGCACATCCGCGTCGAGCAAACGGACACGCCCTTCACCAACGCCGCAACGAAAGGCCAGGTCCTCAAGATCCCCATCGCGCATTCCGATGGCAATTACAACTGTGATGAAGCCACGCTCGCCGAGCTCGAGAAGAACCGCCAGGTGATTTTCCGCTACACAACGGCCGACGGTTCCGACGACAGCGCCGGCAATCCCAACGGCGCCGTTCACAATATCGCCGGCATCTGCAACCGCGAGCACAACGTCGCCGGACTCATGCCCCACCCCGAGCGCGCCGTCGAATCGGCGCTGGGCTCCAACGACGGATTGGTCGTTTTCCGCTCCATGGTCGAAGCGCTCGTCGGCGCAGCCAAGGCGACCGCTTGAGAGCAGCACAAACTTGCGAATTCACTGCAGGGGCACGATATATCGCACCCCTGCGGTTTCTAATTTTCTTCACAGAAATGAAATATGGCCACCGCTAGCACCGAAATTCGAGTCACTCCAGAGATTGCCGCCGAACACGGCCTCACCGCCGAAGAATACGCGCGCGTGAAACAGATTCTCGGCCGCGAGCCGAATATCACCGAGCTGGGCATTTTCAGCGTGATGTGGAGTGAGCACTGCTCCTACAAATCCAGCAAAGTCCATCTGAAGCGCCTGCCCACGCGCGGCAAACTCGTCGTGCAGGGCCCTGGCGAAAACGCGGGCGTCGTCGACATCGGCGACGGCTTGGTCGCTGCTTTCAAAATTGAATCGCACAATCATCCCAGCTACGTCGAGCCCTTCCAGGGCGCCACCACCGGCGTCGGCGGCATACTGCGCGACATTTTCACCATGGGCGCGCGCCCCATCGCTGTCTTGGATTCCTTGCGATTTGGTGAGATCACTCCAAGCAAGTACACCAGTAAAGAAGAAGCCGCGAAAAACCGTCGCATCCTCGACGGCGTAATTCGCGGAATCGGAAGCTACGGAAACTGTTTTGGTGTCCCGACGATTGGCGGCGAAGTCGGCTTTGAGCCTTGCTATTCGCAGAATCCCCTGGTCAACGCTCTTGCGCTCGGCATTGCCAAAAAGGAAGAAATCTTTCTCGCCAAAGCCAAAGGCATCGGCAATCCCGTGATCTATGTCGGCGCAAAAACAGGCCGCGACGGAATTCATGGGGCATCCTTGCTGGCGTCAGCCGAGTTCACCGAAGAGTCGAAACAGAAGCGCCCGAACGTGCAAGTCGGTGACCCCTTCATGGAGAAGCTGCTGCTCGAAGCCTGCCTCGAAGCCATGCAGACCGGCGCGGTCGTGGCGATTCAGGACATGGGCGCCGCCGGCCTCACTTGTTCTACCATGGAAATGGCTTCCCGCGGCGGCACCGGCATCGAAATCGACCTCGCCAAAGTTCCCCAGCGCGAAACCGGCATGACCCCGTACGAAATCATGCTCAGCGAATCCCAGGAGCGCATGCTGCTGGTGGCGGAGAAGGGCCGCGAGCACGAAGTCCTGGCCGTCTTCAAGAAGTGGGGCCTCGATGCCGTCGTCGTCGGCCAGGTTACAGAAGGCGGCATCGCCCGCATAAACAACAACGGCAGAATCGCCGCGGAAATTCCCGCGCATCCTTTGGCGGAAGAAGGTCCGGTGTACCAGCGGCCCGTCGCTGCGCCCGCGCCGAGGAATGAGACTGCCGCAGATTGGTTTGCCTTTGCCGCCGAAGGCACGAATCTCACCCAGAACCTTTTGAAATTGCTGGCGTCGCCCGCGATTGCCTCCAAGCTCTGGATCACCGAGCAGTACGACACGAGCGTGCGCACGAACACTCTAGCCGGGCCCGGAGCGAGTGATGCCGCAGTGGTGCGCATCAAGGATCCGAAGACAGGATTCGCAAAACGCGCGCTGGCGCTCTCCACCGACGGCAATGGTCGCTGGTGCCAGTTGAATCCGCGCGTTGGCGCCATGCACGCGGTCGCCGAAGCCGCGCGCAATGTGGCCTGCAGCGGCGCGCGGCCGATCGCCGCCACGAATTGCCTCAATTTCGGCAGCCCGGAAAAGCCCGAGGTGATGTGGCAATTCAGCGAAGCTATCGACGGCCTCGCCGAAGCCTGCACCGCCCTCGGCACGCCCATCACCGGCGGCAACGTCAGCTTCTACAACGAAACTCTCGGCAAATCCATCTACCCCACGCCCGTCATCGGGGTCCTCGGCATTCTCGATGACGCCTCGCAAGTCCTGAAAATCGCCTTCCGCGACGAGGGCGACGTAATCCTTCTGCTCGACGGATCAAGCTCGGCTGTAGGGGCGCAGCATGCTGCGCCCCTTCTCGGCACCCAACGCGAATTCTCCTCCTCCGAATACTCGAAAACGATCGCCGGCATCACCGCGGGCGAACCACCCGCCATTGACCTCGTCGCCGAAAAACGCCTGATCGACTGTCTCCTCGCACTCGCCGCCGAAGGCGCTCTGCAATCCGCGCACGACATCTCCGACGGCGGTCTCGCCGTCACCCTCGCCGAGTCCTGGTTCGCCTCCTCCTCCGTTGTAGGGGCGCAACATGTTGCGCACCATCTTGGCGCGCACGTGAAATTGGAAGCAGAAAGCCCCGCCGAGGCCGCCGCATTCAACGAACGCGGCGCCCGCGCCGTCGTATCCGTCACTCCATCAAAACTTGCCGCCGTTCTCGATACTGCGAGACAATACAAGGTGGCGGCGCGCGAGATCGGCCAGGTCACCCGCGGCGATGCTTTCCGCATCCAACATAAGGGGCGCGAGGTGATCAATAGTTCCCTTGAAACACTCCGCAGCGCCTGGGCCCATTCGCTCGAACGCACGCTAACCGCAAAATGAGTCAAAAACCTGCCTTCGCCGACGATCATTTTCACGACGAGTGTGGTGTATTCGGCGTCTTCGGCCACCCCGAAGCCGCGAACCTCGTCTATCTCGGTCTTTACGCGCTTCAGCATCGCGGCCAGGAATCCGCTGGCATCGTCTCCAGCGACGGCACGGACTTGCATCTGCACCGCGCGATGGGCGAAGTCGAAGAAATTTTCCAGCCGAGCGTGCTCGCACAGCTTCCGGGCGGCCTCGCCATCGGCCACACGCGTTACTCCACCGCCGGCGACAAGGCCTTGCTCAACGCGCAGCCCATCATGATCGACTGCAACAAGGGCAAAGTCGCCCTCGGCCACAACGGCAACCTCACCAACGCCGCCGAGTGGCGCCGCAAGCTAGAGCATCGCGGCTCGATTTTCCAGACCAACAGCGACACCGAAGTCATCGTGCACCTGATCGCGCGCTCGCAAGCGCGCAATCTTTCCGGCGCGCTGGGTGATGCCCTCAATCAAGTCGAAGGCGCGTATTCCCTGCTCGTGCTGACGCAAGATGAATTGTATGCGGTGCGCGACCCGCGCGGTTTTCGCCCCCTGGTGCTGGGAAAAATAACCACGCCCAGCGGCTTCGTTTCCTGGCTGGTGGCATCAGAAACCTGCGCGTTCGACCTGCTCAATGCGCAGTACGTCCGCGAGATCGAGCCCGGCGAGATGGTGCGCATTTCGAAATCAGGCATCGAGTCCATCCACTTCGCTCCAGAAAAGCCGCTCCAACAATGCATCTTCGAGCACGTCTATTTCTCCCGCCCGGACAGCATCATTTTCGGACGCTCCGTAAATGAAAGCCGCGAGATGCTCGGCCGCCTCCTTGCGCGCGAGCATCCTGTGGCCGCGGACATCGTTGTCCCCGTGCCGGATTCCGGCGTACCGGCCGCAGTAGGCTACGCGCTCGAATCAAAAATCCCGTTCCGCATGGGCCTGATCCGCAACCACTACATCGGCCGCACCTTCATCGAGCCGTCGCAAGCCATCCGCAATTTCGGTGTGAAGCTCAAGCTCAATCCCATCCGCGGCTTGATCGAAGGTCAGCGCGTGATACTCGTCGACGACTCCATCGTCCGCGGCACCACCAGCCGCAAGATCGTCCGCATGGTCCGCGAAGTCGGCGCAAAAGAAGTTCACGTGCGCATCAGTTGCCCGCCGACGATTTCTCCGTGCTACTACGGCGTGGACACGCCCACGCGTGAAGAATTGATCGCCTCCTCAAACTCCCCGGAAGAAATCTGCAAATTCCTCGGCGCCGATTCGCTCGGCTACGTTTCCCTCCCGGCGCTGCGCCGGGCGGTCCGTGATACCGAAGGCAAGTTCTGTACGTCTTGTTATACGGGTGTCTATCCGACGGATCTGGTACAGCTCGAGGTACGCGAAAATGCTCTCAACGGCAAACCCGGCGAAGCTACTCCTGGCAACGGCAGTGAACCCGCGCCCGCAGAGCGGCCGGTGGTGGTGGAACGTGAAAGCTGACAAAAAGAAGAAGCAGGAAGAAACAAACGTGCCCGTGCAAACAAAAATTCAGCGCGAGATCATCGCGTGGTTCTGGGTCGGCCTCGCTTTTCTGCTCATCAATGGCACGATCGGCCAAGCGCGCGTCATTCCCTCGGGCTCGATGGAGAACACGCTGCTCATCGGCGATCACCTCATCATGAGCCGGATCGGCTACGACGCGGGCTTGCCCTTCACCAACTGGCACGTGCCCCTTTGGCGCAATCCCAAGCGCCAGCAAGTGATCATCTTCAAGCCGCCGTTTGCACCGGACACGCCGGACTACGTGAAGCGTGTCATCGGCCTGCCGGGTGACGCCATTGACATTCACGATGGCGCCGTGTGGGTCAACGGCCAAAAACTCGTTGAAAAATACACCAGTGGCGCCAGCGAGCCTTACGAGCTGCGCACACCGTACAAGGTTCCCGCGGATTGCTATTTCGTCATGGGAGACAATCGCGGAAATTCCTACGACAGCCGCTTCTGGGGCTGCGTCCCCCGAAAGGACATCATCGGAACGCCGGTCATGATTTACATGTCGCTGAATGTTTCGCCGGAAGCTTGGGAGCCGGGACAGATTCGCGAGCGTTTTTTCGCCTACGCAAACGCCCTGCTGCATCCTGGCATCGTTCGCTGGAAGCGAATCTTCCGGACCTTTTAGTTGTCGCGCGGAATCGTCGGGCTTTGCAGCGAGCGCCGCGAGCCAGCAGGCGCTTCAGGGATTCCCCAATCTCTTACGATGGGTGCGAATGTGCGCCCGCAGCAAAAGCGGAAACGGAAGCGGACAGCTCTCTCATGAAATACGCCGATGCCGGAGTCAACATCGCCGTCGCCGAGGACGCCAAGCAGCGAATCCGCCACCATGCCAGCCGCACCTTCACTCCCGGTGTGCTCGGCGGCATCGGCAGCTTCGGCGCGCTCTTCGTGCTCGACCGGAAAAAGTGGAAAGAGCCGGTGCTGGTCTCCAGCGCGGACGGCGTCGGCACCAAGCTCAAAGTCGCCATGGCTATGGGCGTACACTCCACCGTCGGCGGCGACCTCGTGAGTCACTGCATCAACGACATTCTCGTGCAGGGCGCGGAGCCGCTCTTTTTCCTCGACTACCTTGCGATGGGCAAGCTCGACCCGCAGGTCGTCGAGCAACTCGTCGAAGGCATGAGCCGCTCCTGCCGCAAAGCCGGATGCGCCCTCATCGGCGGCGAAACCGCGGAGATGCCCGGCTTCTATCCTCCCGGCGAATACGATCTCGCGGGCTTCATCGTCGGCGCCGTCGAACGCAAAAATCTGCTGACGGGCAAGAGTGTCCAGCCCGGAGACACTTTGATCGCGCTGCCGTCAGCCGGCCTGCACACCAACGGCTATTCGCTCGCGCGCAAACTTGTCTTTGAAATTGCTAAGCTGAAGCCGGATACCTACGTCGCCGAGGTCGGAAACAAAATCGGCGCGGAGTTGCTGAAGCCTCATCTGTGCTACGCGCCCGCGCTGAAAAACATTGTAGCGCGCGGCTGGGTTTCCGCCCTCGCGCACATCACCGGGGGCGGCATCCCGGGAAATCTACCGCGCGTGCTGCCTAGCGGCGTGAAAGCGGAAATTGACCTGGCATCCTGGCCCGTGCCGGCGATCTTCAAATATCTCGCCAAACTCGGAAAAATCGACAGCGGCGAGTTGCTGCAATCCTTCAATATGGGGGTCGGCATGATTCTCGCCGTGCCCCCGAAAAACGTTCGCTCCGTCGAAGCCGACCTGAAGAAACGCCGCGAGAAATTCTTCCTCATCGGCCGTATCGAACGCGGCGAATCCGGCAAGGCCCGCGTTTCTTATTCCGGTTCGCTCAATCTCGCCTGACTCGCCGTTCGATACCACCTTCCTTCAGCGCCGCCCCCTTCTTTCCGTCGGCGTCCAGAAGGGCTGCCTCGTTGCTACGAACTCGATCGGGACGTCTTTCACAAACGTCTTCAGCCATCGCGTGCACTCTTCCATCCCCGCCTGCTCGGACGGCACGTGCCCGATGACCATCAATCCCTTCCTTTTTCCCTCTGTGGCCGCATCCGCCGCGTACTCCACCGTTTCCCATTCGCGCGTTTCGCCCACTAGCAGTACCTCAACGTTCTCCATTTCCAGCGCGTGCGTCTCCCATTCGAATCCCGCCGCTCCCGGGCTCAACGCCAGCCTCGTCACTTTCATCTCCGGATTTCCCACCGTTCGCAACACCGGCGTATTCAGCCGCTTGGCCACATCCGCTGCCAGCTTCTCCAGCATGATTTCCGGCACGGTGAACAGGTGCGGATTTTCCGCGCTTTGATATTTCTCCCAGCCCAGCGCCTGCACCATGCCTGCTAGAATCCCGTCCGGTTTTCGCAGATGCCAGTGGTCGTGAAATCTCCAAACCAGCATCCCGTTTTTCTCGATAAATTCCCGCTTTTCCTTCCAAACCGCGTCGCTCTCCTCCATTCCTTCCGGCCGGTCCAAGTGATTGTAAAACGTCGGCTCGTGCGTGATGACCAGATTGTCCCCTTTCGCCGCCGCTCGCTGCAGCACGTCCAGCGTCGCCATCATCGTCACCGCGATCCCCGTCACGCGCGTCTCTGGATTTCCCGCCTTGAACGTGTCTACTGTCTCCGTCTTCCATGGCACGCCAAGGTGTTCTTGAATCGCCGCTATCACCTCTTGAGCCGTCGGCCTCTTTTCCTGCGCCTGTACCCGAGTGACGCACATTGCAGCGGCCATCACCGCAGCAGTCAACCCCGTGGTCATTAGCGCCGCCCAACTGCATCTCGCCCTATTTCTCAGTCGCTCTCCCACTTTGTTCTCCTCTCTGCGAATCTCGGTGTGCTTTGCGTCTCTGCGTTATCTTTTCTCTCTACCCTAAGCGTATTCCGGATTCTTGGCTGGTCCTCGCAACTTTATCTCTTGCTGCACGCGGTTCAGCCACTTCCGTTCCGTTTCAAACTGCTCGATCATCAAGCTCACCATCCACACCGCCTCATGGTGCGGATGGCCCACTTCCTTCAAGATGCTGTCGAGCACTTCTTTCTCCCGTGCAATTTCCTTTTCCAGAAATTCTCGTCGTCGCTCCAGTTGTTTCTCAAAGACTCCCGGACGCGCCTGCCAAGATAGTGCCATCCACGTCAGAAAAGGCGGGCGCTCCCTCTGGGTTGTCCATTCTTCTCTTTCTAAAGCCTTCGCGAGCGCCGCGCGGCCTTTCACCGACGTCTCAAAAGTGCTGCGCTCCGGTCCTTCCGCTGGCTCGCCCGTTTCTGCTGCACGGATCAGTCCGGCCCGCGCCAGTTTCTCCAGCGAGTAATACACTTGCGGCCGCGACAGGTTCGCCCAATCCCGTATCTCGCGTCTCTCCAGCTCCAGGTTCGCCTGGTATCCGTGCGTCGGCCGCTCCGCCAGCAGGCTTAGCAGCACCAGGTCCGGCGTCGTCAGCGCCAATCTCCTCGCCGCCCGCGCTCCCCGCCTAGGTCTCTCCGTATATCTCGGTGTCCTCAACTTGCCCTGAGGGGAGCCGAAGGTTGCCTCCGCGTTGTCTTTTCTCCGCACCCGCGCTTCCCTCTCCTGTTCTTTTCTTCTCTGTGCTCTCTGCGGTCTCTGGGTCCTCTGCGTTAAATTCCTTCTTTTTCCTGCCCAATCTGTTAAGGCTCACCCCGTCTCTGGAATCCTTACCTCTTTACTTCCTTAGTTCCTCGCTTCCTCTTCCTGCTCCAATACCACCACTGGCATTGCTCCGCGGGCAGCCGCGAATTCCTCGCCTGAGCCACCGCCGCGCCAAAAACATCCAGTAGGCAGATGTCCTGATGCTTCCCTGTCACGCGGCCGAGTTTTTCGTACATTTGCTGCGGGTTCTGCCGCGCCAGTTGAGCCACGCTGCGAATCCTCAGCAGCTCAAAATCCCGCAGCATCGCCGGTCCAATCGAAATAAGGTCGCCGAGTCGTCGCGCCGTCGTGGCCATAAAAAATCTCCTTGACTTGTCTTTGTGCCTCCGCTACACTGACTAGTCTAATTGAGACTACTATCAAGAGCAAGGAGAAAATCTGCCATGCGCCCCTTCGTCATCACCGCTCTCGCGCTGTTCGGCGGTATCACTTTCATTCACGCCACTCAAACCCAGGAGAAAAAGCCCATGAACGTCAAGAGGATCACTCCCGTTCTGCTCGTCAAGGAGATCGAGCCGATCATCCCTTTCTGGGTCGATCGCCTCGGCTTCATGAAAACCATCGAAGTCCCCGATGGCAACAAGCTCGGTTTTGTGACTTTTCAGAAAGGCGCCACCGAGGTGATGTACCAGACTTACGCCAGCGTGGAAAAAGACGCCCCGCCATCCATGGCCGTCGAAGCCAGAAAGGGCCCCACGTATCTTTACATCGAAGTGGACAATTTCGACGCCGTGCTCGCCTCCATGAAGGACGTGAAAATCGTCATGCCCGTCCGCACCGCCTTCTACGGCATGAAGGAATTTGCCGTCCAGGACCCCGGCGGCCACTTCATCACTTTCGCCCAGCCCGTCGCCGCTCCGCTGCACTAGAACGTCCCTTCCCGGCACACGAAAGGCCTGCAACTCTTTCCCAGTCTTGGGGTTTAACAACTACAGGGGGCGCTTCAGACTAACCTGAGGCGCCAGTAGGCCTTCAGATCCCGTTAGGATTTGGACAGCTGTTTCGGGTCTGACGAAAGGTCTAAAAATGCGCTATCTAAGGTATCTCGCTTTACTTGGCATTTTCATGCTTACCGCAAGTTACTCCAAGGCTCAGGTTTCCGTTGGCATTGGAGTCGGACCAGGCTACGTCGGCGCGGCTCCCGTTTGCTCGTACGGATACTATGACTACTACCCCTACGAATGCACACCGTATGGCTTCTACGGTCCTGACTACTTTGTCGGCGGTGTCTTTATTGGCGCTGGCCCGTGGTACCGCGGCTATTATGGCCGTGGCGGATACGGCTACTACGGACGCGGGCGTGGCTACGCCCGGGGCGATAACAACGACCGCTATTATGGTCGTGGCAACGGCTACAATGGTCGTGCGAATGGCTACAACGGTCGCGACTACGGCTACTCCGGTCGTCGCAGCGACGGCAACTATGGGCGCAGCAACGGGTATTCCGGCCACAACAACGGTTACTCCGGGCGTGGCAATGGCTATTCCGGTCATGGCGGTGGTGAATCACGCAGCTCAGGTGGCGGTGGCTACCACGGTGGTCATGGGAGTGGAGGCTCTCACGGCAACGGAGGCAGTGGATCCCGCGGCGGCGGACATCGATAGTTCGCCCTGAACTATTCAACAGAGAGTGGGAACGGCTGACAGCATTTGCTGCCAGCCGTTTTCCATTGTGAGGCAGCTTCTCGTTGCAGTTGGAAACAATCCAATCCTGCCGCCCGCGGCAGCCAGCGTGGAAACAAGCCTTACAGGGTCCGCCAAAATGGCGGGCCCAGATAGCGCCACCGCGCCCCATATTATTGCTCACTAATTCCCGATTTCTCTTTACTGATCCCTGATTACTGATCACTGTTTACTCGCCGCCGGCAGCGGCGGCGACCGCCGCTCCATCTCCGTCGGCACGGCAATCGACCGCGCGCCATTCTTGCCCGCGGCGCGTATGGCAAAGAAGTGATTGTCCGTGGAAACGCCCTTCAAGATCGTTTCACCGGGCGAAGCCGCAAAGTCATAAACCTGCCAGCTCGAATCGCTGGTCTCACGCCACAGGATTTCAAAACCGGCGCGCTGCAGATCCTCTTCGGCCGACCAGGACACTTTGGCGTCCGGCGTCACCGCCCCCGTGAGCTTTGCATCCTTCGGCGGGGCCGGAGACATTGCCAATTGCCGAAGCGCTTCCGCATTGTCCCGCGCTACGTCGCCCATGAACGTAAAGTTGAGGTACTTCTCAAAATCGCCGTATTCGATTCCGTTTTCCGTCCGCGGCGTTTGATGCTGGTGATTGTAGTCTTCCAGCGGCTCGGTAAATCGCACCGCCGGCAGCCCCGCCTTATAGAAAGGATAGTGATCCCCGCCGCGCCCATACCGGTCCACTCGGAAAATCATTCGAATCGCCGCGCGTCCATCGATCTCTTCGACCGCCCGCGCCAATTCCCGCGAAGGCGAATCTGCATCGTCGATTTCGCCATTTCCGGAAAAGAGCCGTACGCGATGCGGCGCACCAGCCGCGGAATCGGCGCCCACGATATCGTCGTCCAGCATTCCGCCGACGGTGTAGCCCTGCCGTTTCGCCCACTCGAGAAGGTGCGTGCTCCCGAGCAGACCTTGTTCTTCGCCTGAAACTGCCGCAAAAAGTATCGTAGCGCGATACGTCCCGCGCCCGTTTGCCCCCGCCTTGCTCAGCAGCCGCGCGCATTCCACGCTCACCGCTACACCCGATGCGTCATCGTCCGCTCCCGGAGCATCCGCATTAGGGTCCATCACATTCGAAGGCCGCGAATCAAAGTGCCCGGAGACAATGAAGATGGTCTTCGCCAGCTTCGGATCGGAGCCGGGAAGAACGGCGTAGACGTTTTCCAGCGACATCGGTTTTCCAGAAGTTCGCTCCGAAGTGGATTCGAATTTATCGACCACCACCTGCAATTTCCCCCCGGAATCTTTCGCGATCTCATTCAATCGCGCCACAATCGCATCGCGTCCGCAACCAATCCCCCGCTTCGAATTCGTCCACAAAGAAAGCGTCAGCCTCGTCCCACACGCAACAAGTTTCCCGATCAGCGCCCCCATCGATTTCTCATCCACCGCCTGCCGCGCAACGACTCCCGCAGGCCGCGCCAGCAGCTTCGGCTGAGGCTTCCCCTGCGCCGGCTCCACCGGATCACGTGGCGCAACCCGCTGCGCGAAAGCTGGCATCGTGGTGAACAAGAGAATGATAAGAACCAAAAAAATGGAACTGAACGAGCACCAGCGATATCGGACCTGCCACTTATTCATGATTTGTGATTCCTCATTTGATTTGGCCATCTGCGAATCGGCATTCTAGCAAGGATTCCTTTCAAACGTGCATCCTGATCGCTGCTGTTCGGCACATCACGCGTCCAGGCAGCTGGTGAAGGGTTCGCCGAATTGTCTTTACCCCTGCCTCCCGCTGGCGGATCAGTCTCCGTCAATTCATCGGCAATCGGAGGTATCGATGCGATTTGCCAAGATTGTGTTTTGGGTCGCCGGCATTTGGGGTCTCCTAGTCATCACGCCGCTTTACTTTATGTCTGATCTGGTCGGGCGCAATGATGCACCTCCCATCACCTATCCGGGATTCTTCTATGGATTCGCGGGAGTCGCCCTGGCGTGGCAGTTCGCCTTGGTCTTCATCGCTACGGACACGGCGCGCTTTCGCCCCCTGATGATTCCGTGCGTCCTCGAAAAAATCGGTTACGGCGCGGCGGTGCTTGCCCTTGTTATGCAAGGACAAATGCACAGGGCGGACCTGCTCTTTGCCGGCAACGATCTGCTGCTCGGCCTTCTCTTTGTCATCGCCTATTTCAAAACGCCCGTTTCCGTAGTTGTGGCGCGATCACTTCCGGCTGCGCTTGTGTCGTTCAACTTTTAGCTTTCAACTTTTAACTTTGAACTTTGAACCCTCCGCTGCCCGTTTTGCCGATTCCCGCGGTTATGCTAACGTTTCCCGTTTATGAAGAAGCGCATAGGCGTGCTCTTAAGCGGCCGCGGCTCGAATTTCGAGGCGCTGGCGGAAAGCGTCGCGACGGGAAGAATTCCGAACGCGGAGATCGCCGTCGTCATAAGCAATCGCGAAAGCGCACCCGGCATCCAGCGCGCGGAAGCACGTGGAATCAAGACGAGCGTGATTCCTTCGAAAGGCCTGGAGCGCGAAGTGTACGACCGCCAGGTCGCTGCGGTTCTCGACGAACACCAAGTCGAGCTGATCTGTCTCGCCGGATACATGCGCCTTCTGTCTCCCTTTTTTGTCGCAAAATTTCTGAACCGCATCCTGAATATTCACCCTTCGCTGCTCCCGTCATTCCCCGGGCTGGAATCGCAGCGCCAGGCGCTCGAATACGGCGTGAAAT
>WNGJ01016132.1_pt1 | contig 20788 bp, 16 predicted proteins | sample 5400611 | NCBI WGS metagenome assembly WNGJ01 (sample SAMN13153375, study PRJNA577476) | soil metagenome | isolation source: 40 cm soil or saprolite under Garry oak tree replicate 1 | place: USA:California | collected 2016-06-15
GAGCGCGCGTTGGCAGATATTGACACCATGAAGAGTGATGGTCATAGTGCGGGGCTATGTTCCTGGGGCGTTTTGCGGTGGCCATGGCAGGGAAGAAGTTTGCGTCGACGGCGTCGCTAGGCACGCTGGTATTGTCCACGCAATTCGCCGATTGCCTTTGGCCGGTACTGCTTCTCCTGGGCATCGAACAAGTGCGGATTGTGCCGGGGACCACGCGGGTCACTCCGCTCGATTTCATCTCCTATCCCATATCGCATAGCCTGTTGCTGCAGTTGGTGTGGGGTTTGCTGCTCGGCGGAGCATATTTTTTCTGGCGGCGCGACCTTCGCACGGCGCCGGTGGTTGGCGCACTGCTCCCGACACATTGGCTGCTGGATTATTTTGCCCATCGCCCGGACATGCCGCTTTATCCCGGGGGCCCAAAAGTCGGGCTGGGAATGTGGAATTCGCTTCCCTTAACTTTACTGGTTGAATTTGGGCTCTTCCTAATCGGCTTGCTTGTCTATTTGACCGCAACGCGTTCGAAAGGCCCCAGGGAGCTATGGTCTCTGGTCCTTTGTCCTCTTTCTGGCCGTGGTCTATGCCGCTTCCCTGCTCGGGCCACCGCCTCCCAACGTTCGCATGGTGGCCCTGAGCGCGTTGGCGCTATGGCTGACGGTTCCTTGGACTGCTTGGGCGGACCGCCAGCGCGAACGGAGAATCGGCTAACGTCTGACCATGAAAAAAACATTTTGCGCAAAATGGATAAGCGGCCTTTGGGGGTTTTTTCGATGAAGTTTTGGCGCGTTGTCAGGGCTGGTCTTTGTGCTGCTGTGGCCTTGCCGGCAGCGGTTCGGCTGACCATGCGAAGGATCCTGCGGACTTGATGGTTTCTCGGCGCCTGCCCTGGCCATTGCGAACGGCTCGCAAGCTGGTGGACGACCCGGCGGCTGAATTTCAAACCGAGAATGGAAAGTCTTTGTTTCGTCGGAAGCTGACGGGGGATGGGATTTGGATTTTGGAACTGGAAGGCCGGTGAAGCGCGTTCCGTAAGACACGCGTCGGTTGGAGGTGAAAGGATGCGAAAGATCGCCACGGTTGTGCTTTGCGTTTTGGGTGCGGTAGCGCTGGTAACGGGGAATAGGCTCCCGGCAGCCGACGAGGCCGATGAGAAGGTGGACGCGTTGGTCCAGGGCGAGCTCGCAAGACAACGCATTCCGGGCGTAGAGCTGGGAGTGTATCGCGACGGAAAGTTGACGAAGGCACAGGGCTACGGAGTAGCGAATGTGGAGTGGAATGCGGCGGTAACACCGGACACGATCTTTCAATCGGGGTCCGTCGGGAAACAGTTCACGGCGACGGCGGTGATGATGTTGGTGGAGGAAGCCAAGGTGGGACTGGATGATCCCATCAAGAAATACTTTCCGGATGCGCCCGAAACATGGAACGACATCAAGGTGCACAACCTGCTGAGCCACACTTCGGGATTGAGCGAGTACGAAACGGGAGCGCGCACGAAAGCAGGCGGCCCGTTTTATGTGCGTCTGGACTACACGGAAGACGAGCTGTACAAGAAAATCACCGAGATGCCCATGGATTTCAAGGCGGGCGAGGACTGGGCTTACCGGAATACGAACTACGTGCTGCTGGGCATCTTGATTCACCGGCTGACCGGAAAATTTTACGGCGATTTTCTGCAAGAACGGATCTTTAAGCCCCTGGGGATGACACGCACGCGCATCATCAGCGAAGAAGACATTATTCCGAGGCGGGCTGCCGGGTACCGGCTGGTGAAGGGCGAATTGAAAAACCAGGAATGGGTTTCACCTTCGCTGAATTCGACGGCGGACGGCGCGCTGTATTTCACGGTGGAGGATTTGCAGAAATGGGATGGGGCGCTTTACACCGAGCGACTGCTGACGAAAGCCAGCTTGGAGAGGATGTGGACGGTCGAGAAGTTGAACAATGGGAAGCCGAACAAAGCGAATTACGGGTTCGCCTGGGAAATCGACAGCGCGAATGGACATCGGGTGATCGCGCACGGCGGAGCATGGCAGGGGTTCACCTGCTACATTGCGCGATACGTGGATGACCGACTGACCGTCGTGGCGCTGACGAATCTGGATTCGGGGCACTCGAATCCGAAAAAGATCGTGACGGGAGTGGCGACGATCTATAATCCCGCGCTCAAACCAGCGGAAGAGAAGCCGATAAGAGATAAAGAACCTCAAGTCACGCTGATGGTGAGGGGGCTGCTGCGGGACATTGCCGATGGGAGAGCCAAGCCGGACGGGTTCACCGAAGAGCTGCAGAAACAGCTTTTTCCGGACGAGATCGCAGCGCTGGGGCCGGCGCTGAAGGAGTTTGGAGAGGTGAAGACGATGGAATTGATGGAGAGAACAGCGGAAGGCGGGCAGAGGAATTACCGGTATCGGGCGAGGTATTCGCAAAGGACGATCATGCTTTCGATTGGGTTGACGAAGGATGACAAGATTGCAAGGTTGGATTTTTCGGGGGAGTGAGGAGCCTGGCGCCGCACCGGCTTGCCGTCAATGGGAACCAGGCCGTCGCGGTCGTGCCCCGATGTCTCCCACCTAAGTGACGGCTTTTAGTCTTTGGCGCTGGCGGCTTTGCGTTGCTTCAGTTCCCTTTCGTGTTCGAGATAGGTTTCGCCATTGGTAATCCAGGCTTGTGCAGGCTCGTCCTTCAAGTAGTGGCCAAACCACTGAAATATGCGACGCTGGTAATCGATTTGATTGGCTTTTTTGCTCAGGCCGTGGTCCTCGCCGGCATATTCGATGAGGACAACATCTTTTCTGGCGCGTCGGGCGATGTTGTAGAGCTCGACGCCCTGGTGGAAAAACACGGTGCCGTCGCTGTCGCCCACTTCGATGAGCAACGGCGTAGTCATGCCTGCCACGCCGAAAACAGCGGAGTTTCGTATGTAGGCCTGGAGATCTTCATAAAGAGGGACCTCCATGCGCTGCTGTCCTGTTTCGATGTGGTCGGTTTCGGCAATGCCGGAGCTCCAATGATGATTGCCGTAATTGCTGACCAGGTCGGTGATGGGCGCGCCGGCAACAGCGGCGGCAAAGAAATTCGCGGTGTGGGTGGCCAGATACGTGGTATCGAAGCCGCCCCAGGAATGACCCATGATGCCGATGCGCTTCGGGTCAACAACCCCCATCTGGATGACGCGTTTGGCAGCGGCAGTGACGCAATCGACGACGGAGACGCCGGGATCGCGGGGTTTGAAGACGATGTCCGGCTCGAGAACGAAATATCCGTGACTGGCCATCGCGCTCAGGTTGTAATAGTTGCGCTCGGAAGGCGGGCTGTAGCGGTGAAGATTGTCGGAGAGCTTTTCGTACATGTAAACGATCATGGGATATTTCCTTGCGGGATCGTAACCGGCAGGATAGAAGAGCGCGCCTTGCAGGCGTCCGCCATGGCTGTTTTTGTACTCGATAAGTTCTTCGCGGCTCCAAGCGTAACGGCTTTGGAAGGGATTGGTTTTTGTGGCGGCCTTCGCGTCCTTGAGATCAGCGGTGGCAATGAAGGCGTTTGGTGATTCCGCAAAAGTTTGCTCGACGTATTCGAAAACATCGGCGTCCTTGGCTTTTGCGAGGTGATCGAGGCTTTTGTCGAGCAGTACCAGATGCTCCTCGGCGAGAGCGCCGGAGGCGCCGGGCCGGAGACGCGCAAAGCCGGATTTTTTTGACCATATGCCGAACAGGCTGAGGTAGATGGGCTTGCTCGTATCGATCCATTCCTCTTCCGGATCAAGCTTTTCGTAGCGATGGCGGACTTGATCGGCCGCACCGTCGGTCAGCCGTACGGCGCGCAAGCCGTCTGGAGCAACCTGCCACAGGTCAAACTTGTCATAAAGAAGGACGGCGGCGTCATCCTTGGTCCAACCAGCGACGCCGAAAGGCGGCTTTTGTTTGATGGTCCAGTCGGATTCGCGATTGACGAAAGCGGTTGGAGCGTTTTTGGTGATATTGACGACCGCGCGCGTGGTGGTGTCGACGGTCCAATAGTGGTCGTCGTGAAAGCAGAGGAGGTAGCGGCCGCCGGGACTTTCTTCGAGGTAGTAGTCATTGTTGAGATGATCCTGAATTTTAGTGCGCGCGCCGGTGGAAATGTCGACGAGAGAAATATCAGCCGCTGGGCGGCCGATGGAGCGGTCCATGGCGTAGGCGGACCAGTCGGCGGAAACGGCGAGAAATTGGTGCTTGAGAGCAGTGACGCGCTCGTCCAAGTCTTTGCCAAGTGGAATGAGAGAGTTCTTCTCGAAGTGCCACGCAGCAAGCATGTTTTTTTGACGGTCGTTTTTTGCGCTGAGCTTTTGTTTGGGCATGACTTCAACGTCGCGCCAGTTCCAGACGGCGACCGACGGCGGCTCGTCTTCGTCCTTGTCTTTATTTTTGGCAGCCTCCGCGTCTTTTGCAGCGGCATCGGAGGCGTTCGAAGCGTCAGTAGACTTTGCGCCGTCGGCAGCAGGAGCGGCGGGCTTTGCGGGCTCGCCGATTTTGTCTTGCCACTTGGCGAGGCCGAGGAAAACGACGCCACCTTCGAGAGCCCATTCCGGCTTGTGAAAGGAAACAGTGCGCTGGCCGGTGGGAAATTTTGCATCGGCGGTGGGGTCATAGCGATGAGCGGATTCAGCGGCTTCGCCGAGATTGCTCCAGGCAAGCGCGACCTGGGTGGGGCCGTCGCGAAGATCGTCGGATTTGGAGCGAAGAACAGCCAGGTCGGCACTTTTCTTGCGCCAGGAAAGGCCCGAATACACGGAGGCGGAGGTGTCGAGAACGCGGAGGGAACCGGTGTGCACATCGAAGATCTGGACGCCGTTGCCGGTTTTGTCATCCGCGTTGATCGTCATGGCGAGGAGAGTGCCGGTTTTCGGGAGGTCTTGCCAGGCGTACTCCGAAACGTTGCCAAAGGAAGTATCGCGTCCGGTGGAAAACTGGCGCACAAGCATGGTGGCGCCGGCGGGAGCATCATCGGCATCGGAGGCGTCTGCGGAATCTTTCTTGTCGGAGTCCTTTTTCTCGGGGGGAGTGCGGCGCATCGCGAGCCACCCGCCGTCGGGACTGAAGGCGAACGATTGGATACCGTCCACGGTGGTTAGCTCGCCGGTCGCGAGGTTGAGAAGACCGATTCTCTTGGGGATGGGCTTTTTGTCTTTTTTCAGCTTTTCTTCCTGCGATTCGGAAATGCCGATGGAGTAAGCGACCCATCGGGAATCGGAAGAAAAGGCGGGTTGCGACCCGAAAGCGATGGTTTTGGTGACGCCGTCGGCGATGCGCGTGACGCCGAGTTCGTTGTTGCGATTCGACCGATTAATGCCATAAGCGAGCCATTTGCCGTCGGGAGAAAGGCCGCCGTATTCGCGGAAGGTGACCAGCGCTTCCCACTGGCCGTAATCGGAGGGTGGAACAGGAGGTTTCGATTGGGCGCGGGCAGAGGCTGAAGTGCAAAGAATCAGTGTCATGACGGAAATGGTGCGTCGCATGGCCGGCCTTCCTTGGAAAAGAATCGAAAGCACCCGCGTCGCGCGTCGAGTGGGAGCGCGGGCAGCCGGATTGTGAACTGATTTCAGGACGTAAGCAAGGGCGTGCGCTCCGAAGCGCTGGAGGCTCGGGTCGTGCCGCGGCGGCTGGCACCGGGATGGCCATACTTACGTGGTTGGGAGGAGTGCTCGAATCTCGAATGAGGTTAGACGACGCGGCGGGGGAGCAAGGGATTGAGGTGCATGGTGAGGTCGTAGACCGAGGCACCGCAAGCTTCGGAAACATCTTCGGGACGCGAGCCGGATTGCGCGTCGAAAAGGGTAGCGACGTCGCCGATTTTGACTTTTTCTTCGGCGCCGATCTCGACAATCGAGTGACTCGCGGAAACCGTGGCAATGACGGGATAGAGATCGCCGTTGATGCGCACCTTGGCACCTTTTGCCGCGGCGCGCGGCCAGCCATCGGCGTGCCCCACGGGAATCGTGGCCACCCAAACATCGTCTTTGGCCATGTAGGCGCGGTTGTACCCGGCGCTGTCGCCCTTGCGCAGTTTTTTCGCGTAAATGACGCGGGCCTTGAGGCTGACGGCGGGACGAAGGTCCATGATGCCCATGTGGCGAAATTCGTTTTCGGAATAGATGCCGTAGATGGCCATGCCGGGCCGAACCATGTCGAAGAAAGCATCGGGATGTTGGAAGAGAGGGAAGCTCGAGGCGGCGTGCTTCTTGCCAAGGGCGATACCCTCTTTTTCAAGAGCCGTGCAGGTTTGGTTGAAGCGACGGAGCTGCTCTTTGTCGAAGTCGGGATCTTCGGTGAAGGTCATCATGGTGCCCTCGATGTGGACGGAATGGCGGCCGGCGAGGTCGCCGAGAAGCGCGGCGGCTTGGTGGTAAGGCACGCCGACGCGGCCGATGCCGGTGTCCACGCAGACGTGCAGCGAAACAGGTTTTTGTTGTTTGGCGGCGATTTTCTCGAGAGCGGGACCGAGCGCGGTGTAAACCATGGGGAGGATTTCGCGGGCGACGGCGTCCGCGAGATTTTGCTCATCGAACGGGCCGAGAAGCAGGATGGGCTTGCGAATCCCGGCGTCGCGAAGGGAGAAGGCTTCGTGAAGCTTGACGACGGCGAAGCCGAAGATTTCGGGCTGCGGTTCGAGAAGTTGCGCGACATTGACGACGCCCAGGCCGTAGCCGTTGTTCTTGATAACCGCCAGGATGGGGCGGACGGAAACCCGGCGCGAGATTTCGGTGACATTGTGGCGCAGATTTTCGGCGTGGATTTCAACCCAAGGATCGAAGGAAGAGTCTTGCGAAAACGCGGGTCCCGAGGACCGCCAACCGCCAGGTTCGGGAGCAGAATGCAGCACGGCGGGCAGGGCGAGACCGGCTTCGAGAAAGGCGCGGCGAGAGCACCTCATGGCAGCACTCCTGACAGCACAAGGATATCAAATGTGGTCAGTTTTCAGCTTTCCCTGGAGAAGAGAATTCGAGATTCCGGAGCTCGCAACAATTAGGTTGGCCCGCGCCCTGCTCGAACCGTCGACCGATGTAAGTCTACTGCCCCTCGAGGCGCTACTTTTTGAAGAGGTCTTCGAAGGCCTGGCGCGCGTCGTTCGAGCGCGGGGGCGCCGGTGCAGCGGGGCCTGCGGTTTGCGCGTAAGAAGTGGGCGCGGTGTCTTTCTCAACGGTCATGCGAAATTCGTAGAACGTGCAGTTGTTGCGGGCGTCCTTGGGAGAGATGCGCTCGCGAATCGGCTGGGTGCACTCGAACTGCGCGCCAGTATCGAAGAAGCGGCACTGCTTGCAGCAATGCAATTCGAACTGGCACTTGGGACATTTGCCGTTGGGATCGAAACCGGGAGCAAGCACGGCGCCGCAATTCGAACAGCGCGCGCGTGTGACGGTTCCGACCATGCGGGGGGTCCGGGGGCCGAATTGATCGGCGCCGCGCGGGCCGCCAGCAGGCGGCTTCTTTTCCTGAGAGCGCTCGCGCTTCTCACTTTTCTCAGAATCGCGGTAACCACGATGACTATACTTGCGATCCACAAACGCCTCCGCCCGCCAGTCCTGACGGACTGCAACGGCCACAACTAAACTTCAAGGCAACCGTGTGCCCACTTGGCTTGTATCCATTCGGATTGCTACACTCGGCCGGACTGCGCTATCCCTACATGGATTCGCTTTGCAGAGTGACGTACGTCCGAGAGCAGGAGATGGGACCTCTATGTTTGTAGCGCTCTGGGAGGTCGAAGTCAAGCCGCGTTGCCAAGAACGGTTCCAGAAAGTCTATGGCCCCGGAGGGGACTGGGCCAAACTGTTCCAGAGTGATTCGAACGACCAGGTAACTGAATTATGGCACGATCCCGAGCATCCTGCAATCTTTCTGACTTTGGATTTCTGGACCTCGCGGCAGGCGTACGAGAATTTCATGGCATCGCTTGCCGCCGAGTACGAAAGATTAGACGCGGTGGGAGAGGAATTGACGCGGTACGAGAGGAAGATTGGATGGTTTGAGAGCGTGGAGCATGGAGAGAGCCTGAGCAGGGGTTCAAGTCTTTGGGGCGCCGGAAGAGCGAAGAAGAGCCTCGGCAGCAAGGTAGCCGCTGCGAACCGCGCCTTCCATGGTGGCGGGCCAGCCGGTTTGCGTCCAATCGCCAGCCAGGAACAGCCCGGGAATAGCGGTTGATTGCCCGGGGCGCCAACGATCGACGCCGGGCTCAGGCGAAAAAGTGGCGGCCGCTTCTTTGATGACGGTGGCCTTCAGCAATTGTGCGTCACGAGCCTTCGGCAAAGCATGGCAAACCTCGGCGAGACAGAGATCGATGATTTCCTCGCGGGATTTTTGAAGCAAATCGTAAGAAGCGCTGATGACCAGTTGAAGATATTGCGTACCTTCGGAGGAGTCTGTTGCTCTCTTCGGATCGCCGCCAGAACCCCCGTAGAGAGCGGTCTTGTTGAAGATCCACTGCGTGGTCGTGTCGAGGAGCGTCACGAAGGGCTCGTCCAGCACCGGGCGATCGAACCAGAAATGGACGCCGGTGATGGGCGAGGTTTTGATTTTGTCGAGATGAGCAAGGGATGGATCCGACCGCTTCAGGCTTTCCGGGAGGAGTTCGGCAAGCGCGGTGTGTGGAATCGCGAAGATGTAAGCGTCCGCTGATTCCTCGCGGTTTTCATCGAAGCGCACGCCGGCGAGCTGGCCGCTCTCGAGCTTCAGTCCGCGTACGGGCGAGCGCAGCACCACTTCCCCGCCCCTACGTTCGATTTCTTCTTTGCAACCATGATAAAGACTCGAGAGTGGAACAACGGGCACGCCCACGCGATAACCCGTGCTGTTTGAAAGAAAGGCTTTCCAAAAGACGTCCACGCCGAAACGCGCATCGGTGCGGCCGAGTTCTTCGTCGAGCGCACTAACCAGAACGACGCGCCAAAAGCGATTGATGGCCCGTTTCGTCTGGCCGCGGCGGCGGAGCCATTCGAGCATGGAGAGGCCGTCGCCTTCGCAAAGGTCCGGAGAACTGCCAGCGTGCCGGATGATGTTGAGCATGGCGCGGGCGATGGACAGCTTGTCGGGTAGCATGAGTGGCGCAAACGATGCGAAAGAACCGGCAAAATGAAACGGGGCGGGAAGCGCACCCGCTTTCATTTCGCCGCGGCGGCCCTGAGGATCGAGAAAAAGGAGCCGGTCGAAAAATCTGATTTTATCGGACGCGCCGACGCGTCGGTAAAAATCCTCAAGGTTCGTGCAACAGCCCAGGGTAACGTGCTGGCAATTGTCGACATGCTCGCCGTCGGGCAGCACATAGGAAGTTGCGCGGCCGCCGAGAAAGGGGCGCTGCTCGAATAAACGAACGCGCCAACCCGCATCAGCCAGCGCGACGCCGGCCGCCAGCCCCGCCAGCCCGCCGCCGATCACGATCACGTTTTTCAAGGATGTTCTCTTCCGGGTGGTGGCCGAAACGGGCCTTGGCCATGAATACCATTTTTTCCGCTTTGGAGAGGCGGATTTTTTCGCCAAAGACGGCGAAGTCGAGCGCTTCGATACGGCCGAGCAGCGCGCTGTAGGTATGCACCAGGAGCCAGAGAGCGCTACGGCTGTCCGGCTCAATCAAGCCGAGCAAGGCTGAACCTTCCTCGTAAAGCCGCCATGCGCGGTCGGATTCGAAGCGAAGCAACTCGTGCATGCCGAGCGTCGCTTCGTCGCGGCCAAAATCTTCCGGCGAAACGCCGTACCGCGCAAGGTCTTCTTCGGGAACATACACGCGGCCGAGCTTATAGTCCTCATGGACGTCACGGATGATGTTTGTGAGCTGGAAGGCCAGGCCGAGTTTCTCGGCCAGGTCCAGAGCGCGCGCGTCGGTGAAACCGAACACCTGGGTGCAGGTCAGGCCGACGGTTCCGGCGACGCGATAGCAATATTCGCGCAAGCGGTCGAACGTGGGATAGAAGCGGACGGTGAGGTCCATCTCGGCGCCGCTGATGAGATCGTGAAGATAGCGGGCGGGCATGTTGTAGCGGCGCATCGTATCAACCAAAGCGGGCAGAACTTCTGCCGCGCCGCTGAGGGCCGTCGCGGGTGAAGCCAAGGCGGCATTCCCGTCGAAAACTCGTTCCTCTTCGGTGATGGCTTGATCGAGGGCCGTGCGCCAACGGGCGAGCCCGCGCTGCTTGGCGGCAAGGTCCCGGGCTTGGTCGGTAACGTCATCGATGTGACGCATGAAGGCGTAGAGCGCGGCGAGAGCGTCGCGCTTGGGTTTGGGCAGCAAGAAGAAGGCGTAATAGAAGTTGCTGTGCGAGGCGCGGGCAATGCGATGGCAGTGCTCGTAGGAGTCGGCAACCGCCCGAGCGGGTTGCGGTTTTCCAAACTGCTTTTCCGTGCCGGCGACCAACCTTTCGGCTGCCTGATCCGCTGCCGCGGCGCTAGGTTCGATCAGATGCTTGAGCAACGTGCGACCAAGAAGCCGAGCCTGCTTGAGCTTGCTGATAGCGGGGCGTTTATGGAGCGTGTCGTAGCCGATGGATTCGATGGCGTCGAGAACGGCGAGGCCGCCGCGGCTGAACATTTCGAGGTCAACACGGAGACGTTTATCGACCATTTTTGCGAGCGGCAGTCCCCGGTCAAACAACGCGCGCGTGCGGGCGATAAGATCCTGCATCACTGCTCGTCACGATAGCCGCAGAGATAAAGGACCAGCTGCCCCACAGGGTTGGCGGAATAAACGCAGTAGCCAAGAACGGCGTTCCAATCAGCGTAGCGGTTGGTCGTCTGATCCTGTCGAAATGCCTTTAGCAAATCGGCGAAGGGCTGCTTGGGGATGTCCTTGGCGAGGATCGTCTTGCGCAGCGCGACAAAAACAGGGTGTGACGGCTTGTTCTCGTAGCAAGCGTCGAGCTCGCGCTCCCACCAGTCGAGAAGTTCAAGTCCGCGCAGGGGGTCGGGAGCCTCATCGCCAAGGTCGTCGGCCCAGCGGCAATAGGCATAGACATTGTAGAAATGCTGGCGGAGCGCCTTCGGAAGGAGCCAAGAGACGACCCTGAAGTTCTCGTAATGATGGGTGCCAAGCCAGTGAGTGTATTCCTCGGCCGCGGCAGACGAGCAGCCCGGCTGAGGCACGCGCTGCGTGATGGCGAGTTCGCCGGGAACAAGCATCAGAAGAGAGATTCCTTCTCTCGCTCGGAATGACGGGCGGGTCGACGGCGCACGTACAAACTACGGCCGCACGGCAAGCTTGATCTCGCCGCTGCGGGACTTCATACGCTCGAAGGCCTGCGGCAAGTCGGCCAGACGAATTTCTTCGGTGACAAAGTCGTGCGCAGAAATGTCACCGCGACGAATCGCCTCCAGCGCCTCGCGGAAGAAGCGCGGCGTGTGATGGAACGTAGAGATGAGCCTGATCTCGGAATAGTGGATGGCGGCAGGCTCGATCTCAAGACGCGTACCCGAAGGCAGGCCGCTGAAGAAATTCACAACGCCTCCGCGGCGCACGATGGCCAGCGCCATGCGCCAGGTGGCGGGATTGCCGGCAGCTTCGACGACCGAATCCGGTCCGCGCTGATCGTCGGTGAGAGCCCTTACAGCGGCGACAATATCCTTCACCTCGTTAACGTTGATGGTAGCGACCGCGCCGAGACGTTTGGCCACATCGAGAGGGGCGGCGCGCCGAGCCAGGGCGATGACCCGGGCGCCACGGCGAGACAGCATGCGGATGAATTTCAGCCCGATCGGCCCGCAGCCAATCACCGCGACAATGTCGCCGGTGCGCACCTCCATTTCGTGAATGCCCCGCAGAACGCAGGCAAGCGGCTCCGCAAGCGCCGCGCTTTGGTCATCCACCGAGTGCGGCACTCCCAGCATGTTTTCCATGGCGATGCGGCCGGGAATGCGCATGTACTCGGCATATGCGCCGTTGTTAAAAAGCAAATCGTCGCAAAGATTTTCCTGGCCGCGCCGGCAGTGGTAACAGCGCAGGCACGGCGCGGAATTCGCCGCCACGACCCGCATGCCGAGGCGCCAGCGCGGATCGACGCGCTTGCCGACGGCCACGATGTCGCCTACCAGTTCGTGGCCAAAGACCGCCGGCGGCTGAATCATGCGGGCATGATAGCCGCGCTTCCAAACCTTGAGGTCCGTGCCGTCGGTGAGCGCGAGGCGCACGCGAAGAAGCACTTCATCGGCGGCCAACGAAGGCACGTCGATCATTTCGACGCGAAGATCCTCGCTGCCATACAGAACCGAGCTTTCAATTCCTCTTCCGTTTCTGTTTTCCTGATCGTGGTCTTCATCCGTGCGTGATCAAAACCTTTAGCGATTCTTCCGTGGGCCGGGCTGCCAGCTCCAAAGCGTCTTGAATTCTATCCAGGGGAAACCGGTGCGTCACAATATCCATCACCGGAAGCTTCTTGCGGAGCACCAGGTCCGCGGCCGCCTCCTGGATATCCACCGCGGCGCTATAGCTGCCCAGAATTTCTTTTTCGTCAATCCCCACAGCCGCTGCGGGAAACTCGATCCTGGTGACCGGATCGTTGGCGGCAAACAACAGGACGCGACCACCAGGCCTCGCCGCAGCCAGCGCTTCCACGACCACCGCGGGATGCGCTACGGCCACCAGAACGGCATCTGCCCCCCGGCCCTCCGTGCGGGCCTGAATCTCCTCCACCAGCTTACCACCACTGGGGTCAAACGACTCAATCGCGCCCAAACGAAGGCTCTTGGCGCGGCGCTCAGCCATGGGGTCGCTGGTATAGAGACGGGGCCCGGCCAGCTTCGCGACCATCAGGAGCTGCAAGCCGATGGGACCGCAGCCGATGACCAGGACGGTTTCGCCTGCCGTTACGCGGGCCTTCTCGACGGCTTTCAGAATCGTGTTGATGGGCTCGATGAAGGTGGCTTCTTCGAAGCTGACGTTCTCGGGAACCGCCACGATGCCGCGCTCGGCGACCCAAGGCATGGCTTTTACATATTCGGCGAAGCCGCCGCCGTTGGGAGTAAAGCCGGCGGTCAGGCCGGTGGTCTTGTACTGCTTGCACTGAGAAAAGAGGCGACGCTCGCAGTAAAAGCATTTGCCACATGGCACGTGATGAAAACTCATCACGCGATCACCCTGTTTCCATTTGCTGACCCCACGGCCGACGGCAACCACCGTGCCGGCCAGCTCGTGTCCGAGGATTTGCGGCGGCTCGACGTAGCGATGGAAAATCTTCTTGATGTCCGTGCCGCAGACCCCGCAGGCGGCAACTTTGATGAGCGCTTCGCCATCACTGACTTCGGGGACCGGGACTTCCTCGACGCGAACGATGCCCTTTTCGCGGAAGACGCCGGCACGCATGGTTTTGGGGATGGGGCGGCGTGAGCGGGCGGCCTCTAGCGTCGTGCCGGTGCGGCTCATCGTGCTACCGCTCCGCTCGTCGTGCTCATTGACGATCCGACCGCCTGGACATAACGGTCCAGGAATGCCGCCAGTTTTTCCGCGGCCGCGCGGCTTTGCGTTGCAAACCTTACCAGTGCAGCCGTGGACAGGGGGTGACGTACCATCTCGCCCAAGACGCGAGGGATGCTTACCTCCCCCGTTGAAGTCATAACTCTATTGAAGTCCAGGGGCAGGTCCTGGTCCGCGGCGTCGCTGATGCCGCGAATGGCAATTCCTTTTGCCCCGAATGCAGCGGCTTCGTATAACACTTCCCCGCTCTCCATTTCTACGGCGTCAGCGAGCCTGCCAAGTTCTCTTTTCTCCGTCGCCAAACCGATCACGCGGTCGGCACTGTAGAACGAATCGACCGCGCGCGCACCGTGCTCTTCCGCAAGCCGAACCAGCCGAGCATCCGCGGCGACTACACGCTGCGAGCCAACCGCCTGAACCTCCTTCGCGGCAAGAACGTCTCCAAGGTGATACTCCGGACGAAGCGCACCGGCCAGTCCACTGGAAATGCAGAAATCAACTTCACCATCGCAAATAACCTTGGTCGCTTGCAACCAGGCATTCTTCCCGCCGACCCCGGTCAATAGCACGTTTACTTCGCTGGCGCCGATGCGCGCTCGAAAGAACTGTGCTTTGCCCTTGGTCATTTTTTCAAAGCCTCTTAACTTGCGCCAAGGGGCGAATTCGGCTTCCACGGCGAAGGTGACCAGGACGCGCATGGATAAAAGCGTTAACCACCAGGGCGCAGCTGCGCCTTACTAGATTGCCTCTAGGCTGCGCGGGCGCGTGCCATCTTCCTCGCGCGGCCCTTGTTGATATAGCCGTTGGCCTCGTACCAGCGGACCGCGCGTTCGAGCGCGCCAGCCACCGGACCCGCCTTGAAACCCAATTCACGTTGCGCGCGCGAGCAATCCACAAACATCATGTGCCGCGCGATCTTCACGCCTTCGACCCGACCAATCAGCCGCGAAAACAAGGTATTGGCGTAGGCTACACCTAACGCCAAGCCGTGGGGAATTTTCAGCTTCGGCGCCGACAGACCGGTAATTCGGGAAAGCGTATCGAGCAACTGCTTTAGCGTGAGATTCTCGCCGCCCAAAAGATACCGCTCGCCAACCCTTCCCTTCTCGGCGGCAAGCAGATGGCCGGCGGCGCATTCCTCGACACCAACGAAATTCAAGCCGGTCTCGACATAGCCCGGCATCTTGCCATTCAGAAAATCCAGAATGATTTTGCCTGTCGGCGTGGGCTTCCAATCCCAAGGGCCGACGGGCGTAGTCGGCATAACTACGATGACGGACAAGCCTGCTTTGGCGGCCTTGAGAGCTTCCTGTTCGGCCATCCACTTGGAGCGCTTGTAATGGCCGACCATCTCTTCGAGTCGAGTGTCCGTAAATTCGTTGGGATGTTGCGGACGGTCAACGGCGATGGTGGCGACCGTGCTGGTGTAAATGAACTGCTCGACGCCCGCGCGTATCGCAGCGTCGAGAAGGTTTTTTGTGCCGCCGACGTTCGAATCGTAAATATCCTGCTTGCGCTTAGCCCACAAACGATAATCGGCGGCAACATGGAAGACGCGCTTGGCTCCCTGCGTCGCGCGAGCGACTGCTGCCGGATCGCGCAAATCGCCAGTGACGTATTCGAGCGACAGGTCCGCGATCGCCCGATTGGTGCTCGAAGGACGCAGCATTACGCGCACATCTTCTCGCCGCGCCACCAATTGGCGCGCCACGTGGCTGCCCAGGAAGCCGGAAGCGCCGGTCACCAGGATGGTCATGCGATTCCTATGCCTTCTTCACGTGCTTCCGGATGCGGCGTTTCGGTGAGGGATGCCTGAGCGCCCTTCCATTCCCTCGCCTGCGTTTGCGACAGAAGCGCCTCTTCGACGTCCTCGGAAAACTGACGCCAGAAACTGCTGGGGATCAGGATGCGGGCTTCCGCGGTTTTGCGGACAATGGTCTGATCTGAAGATCCCGCGGTGATCAGCCAGCCGTCCACATCGTTTTTCAATAGGAATGCCCGGAGAGGCGACAAGTGCACGAGGTCTGCCTCTAGGTGAACGGGGGAATGGACGGCGGTAAAAAAGCCGGACAGTCTCGCCGCGCGAAGCCCTTCGACCGCAAACGCGGAGCCAGGGTCTTCGAATGAGCGCAGACGCACCGTCAAAAATAGTTGCGGTAGCGGCTGAAATTCGTGAATGCGACGGGGCAAGAGCGTTCCATCGGTTTCGAGAAACACGAAGCGACCGCCCCGCGCGACGGCGCGAACGAAATGGCCCACACCCGAGTGGTGCAACGGTTCGCTCCCGCCAACCCAAACGACCGGTGCCCGATTGTTGATAAGCTCCCGCATTTTTTCGCGCGAAACCGGCGCATCGGCGCCAGGATGAAGAATTACACCGGGGTCCACACAATAAAGCAGAGAGCTTTCCCGCGCGGAACTAAAGATTTGCGCGATCCGGACCTTTGCCAATTTTGCCGTGAGCCGCGCTGGTAAGCGCATCATGTAGTCTAGATCCCGCTGCGCTGCCGGAATTCACTAGGCTGGAATTTCACGGCGGCATACTCTTCCGCTCTGCGCGATTGATTGAAGTAGCGCGCGAGGGCGTAGACAGGAAACGAATTCCGGTAAAGATGATACTTTAGGTAAAACACCCCGGGAAAACCTGTGCCGGTGAATTCCGGCTCGCTCCAGGAGCCATCGGCTTGCTGGCGATGGACCAGGTAAGCCACCGCTTTTCTTACTGCGGAGTCTTCCGTTCCCGCACCGGCAAGCAGTCCAATAAGACCCCAGGCAGTCTGCGAAGCCGTGCTCGTCCCCTGACCCTTCGTCGCAGGCACGTCGTAACTGAGCAGCGATTCGCCGAAACTGCCGTCCACTTTCTGGACGCTGCGGAGCCAGTTGACGGCGCGCTGGCAGAATTCGCGCGTGGCAAGGGAAACCGTTTCGAGGGCGCGCAGGACGCCGCTCGTTCCATAAATATAATTCACGCCCCAGCGGCCGAACCACGAACCGTCTTTCGATTGATCCTTCAACAGAAAATTCACGGCTCGCCGAATGACCGGGTGGCCGTCGGACCAACCGAAGCGGCCGAGACACTCAACAACGCGCGCGGTGACATCAGCGGTCGAGGGGTCGATCATGGCGTTGTGATCGGCAAAGGGAATGTTGCAGAGAAACTTGCGGTCGTTGTCGCGGTCAAAAGCGCCCCAGCCGCCGTCGCGATTCTGCATGCTGAGAAGCCATTGAATGCCGCGGCGCATGGCGGCTTCCATGCGCGCAGGATCGGGATACCTCACACGCTCGAGCGCCATCAGCACGAACGCGGTGTCGTCCACGTCGGGATAAAAGTCGTTGCGAAATTCAAAGGCCCAGCCCCCGGGCTCCGCGTCCTTGTTTTTGACTTGCCAATCGCCGGGGCCGAGTACCTGTTTCGAGAGAAGCCATTCCGCAGCCTTGACAAGAGCGGGATGGTCCGGAGGCAGGCCCGCCTCTTCCAGAGCAACCATCGCAATACAGGTATCCCACACCGGCGAGACGCATGGCTGCATGCGAATGGTGTCTTGTTCCTCAATTTCAAAGCGCGAAAACTCCTTGATTTCGCGCAAAGTAAGGGGATCGTCCGGCCCGTGGCCAAAAGCCATGAGCAAGAAAATCGAGTTCATCATTGCCGGATAGATGGCGGCAAGGCCGTCGGTGCGTTCGATATGGTCGAGCATCCACGATTTCGCCTCGCGGATAGCGCGCTGGCGGAACGGCTTCCAGGGCCACTTCTCATACAGCTTTAGCCCGCGGTCCACAGCCAGGAAGACGTTTTTCCACGATAGGATCTGCCCGCTCCAATCCAAGGCAGCCGTCTTGCGCTCGGGATCCTTGAACAGCTCGTCGACATGGGCGCGCTCCGGCAGCTTCCAGTCGGGGCGCAGGGCCGACAAGATGGCCATGGGGATCACGATGCCGCGGGTCCACGAAGACATTTCATAAATGTTGAAGATGAACCAACTCGGAATGAGCAACAATTCGGGTGGAATCGAAGGAACAAGATCCCAGCTAACCGCCCCAACCAGCGCCAGGTAAAAACGAACGTAGGAATTGGAATGCTCGAGACCGCCCAAGCGATGCACGATTTCCCGCGCGCGCACCAGGTTCGGCGCATACGGCGAGTCACCTGCCAATTTCAGCGCAAAATACGCCTTGCAGGTCGCATTGAGCTCGGAAGGACCACCGGGATAGATGCTCCAGCCGCCGTCAGGCAGTTGGCCCTGGCGGACGTAGTTGGCCAGCTTGGCGATGCGCTCCGGATCAGCCTTGCCAAGAACGTGGAGGTAATAGATGTAATCCGATTCCAGTGTGGAATCGGCTTCGAGTTCACCCTGCCAGTAGCCCTCCTCGGCTTGAAGAGAAAGGAGGTGGTTCGCGCCGCGCTCAATCGCTTTTTCGAGCCGCTCAGCCCAGTTCTGCTCCTGCCCCGGGACCGCCGCCGGAGCGGCAACAGGTTGCTCTCCTACGCGGGCAAATGAGGCCATAAAATGCTCCCCCCAGAGCACTGCAAGTTTGACGGGTCAGGGTAGGCCGGCCCAACCCGTCCGAGCACCTTCCCGATAGCCCTCAACACTTAACTGCCGTGATCCCGGTGACTTGCAATCGAACACCACAACCGAAAAGAGTCCTAGCAGCACGGGTACTTGTTCGATTATCGCTGCCCCGATGCCAGGGGTCAACGAATAAGATGCCCGGCCCCAAAACGATGCGCCGTCAAATGGCCACCGTCCCCGGACATTCGAGCACCCGGCCGACCAAAACCCGCAATGGCTGCGGGAGCGGCTCGCCCTCGAGCTGCGAGACCGAAGGTTTCTCGCGGAGCAGCCGGGATGGGAGTCGCGTCCATGCCGGGGACGCGGCCGAAAATAGGTCGGGGGAGCAGCGAACGATCAGGGCATCGGCGCGGTCCAGAGCCACCCGGGCGGAGTCCTTGAAATCCTCCTTGGCCGGATCGAGGACGGCAAAATACAGGCTCGGCTTCAGGAATTGCAGCAAGGAGTTGCTTTCTAGAATCAGCGGAATCATTTCACCATTCGGGTCGGGGCCGATTTGGCCGAGCGCGGTACGCAATAGCGGAAGACCTTCGGCGAGGAAACCTTGCTTGGTACGAAGCCAAAAAGAGCGGCGCGCGCCGGCAGCGAGAAAACGCGCGCTATCCCGGCCAGTATCGGAGTGCGTTTCCCAGTCCAGTGCGCACACATGCTCGCTAGGTGCGCAGTCGCAATTCTCCCCGTTTTGCGCGCAGACGCCGTGACCATACTGTGTGATTTTTCCGGCGACCCAGTTCGCCTCGGGAAAAGCGGCAATCACGTCGCATACCAGTTGCGTCTTGCCGATGCTGCGTGTGTGACCGCCAACGACGATTACACGCCAGCGATGCGAGCCGCTTTTTTCATCTGGCGCCAAGTTGAGCCTCAAGTTTTTTGATGCGCGCTGCCAGTTCGGGGAGACGGCCGTAAAAGGCGTATTGCTCTTTGAACTTTTCGAGCGCGCGGGCCGGGGTACCCCAGACCGTTTGGCCTCCGCGGATCGTCTTTCCGCCCAGCACTCCCGATTGTCCTCCAATTACCGCGCCGTCTTCCAGTTCACAGTGTTCGCCGAATCCCGCTTGCCCTCCGATGACCACATTCCTGCCGACGATACACGAACCGGAAAATCCGACCTGCGCGGCCACCACCGTGTGCGCGCCAATCTGGCAGTTGTGGCCAATGTGCACCAGGTTGTCGAGTTTCACGCCCTCCGCGATGCGCGTGTCATCGAGCGAACCGCGGTCAATCGCCGTGTTGGCGCCAATTTCGACGTCATCGCCAATCTCCACAATACCAACCTGCGGGAACTTCCACTGCCTCCCGTCTCCCAAGGCGTAGCCGAATCCGTCGGCGCCAATCACGGCACCGGAATGAATTTCCACGCGATGGCCGATGCGCACGTGGTGATAAAGGGTCACCCGAGGATGAATGCGGCAGTTTTCGCCAACCCAACAGCCCGCCCCGACGACCGAGTGAGCGCCTATCTCTGTTTCTTCGCCCACGTGCGCATCCTCTCCGATCACCGCGTATGGCCCGATGCTGGCGCTTCCGGCAACCCGCGCCAGCGGGGCGACGACCGCGGTCGGATGAATTCCCGCGGCGATCGGTCGGCGATCGAGAAGCAGCGCTGCCGCCTTGGAAAACGCCACCTTCGGATTGGCCGTCCGCAATACGGTTTTGCCCGGCAAACCGAGGCCCTCACAGGCAATCACGCAGCGGGCGGCCGAAGTGGCGGCCCGCTCGGCATGCTTCGCGGAGTCAGCATAAATCAAATCGCGCGAGGCCGCGCGCTCGGGCGCGGCCACTCCCGTGATTTCCAGACTACCTTCGCCTTCAAGCGTTGCGTCAATGGCGTCCGCTAATTCCCTCGCTGTTCGTCTCATGTTCAGCCTCACGAAAAATCATATACGGGCGGCTCTCCGTTGGGGCGCGTGTTCCACCGGCCGTGGATCCAGACCCACTGGTCGGGATATTTTCGAATGACCTCTTCGAGCACTTTTGCAAACTTCTGGGTGTTTTCGAGAATATCGCTTTCCTCGTCACCGGTTCGAGTCAGCTCCACGGGAGGCTCGAAGCGCAGCCGGTACCTGCCAAGCGGCTCGTCCCAGACGGCGTAGCCGGGCACAACGGCAGCGCCGGTGCGCCGCGCGAGCCGCGCGATCCCTGTGCTTGTGCTCGCTGCCTTTCCAAAGAAGTCCACGAAGACGGATTCCGACGGCATGGTGTTCTGGTCCGCCAGAATGCCAATCGTCCCGGCGTCTTTCAAAACCTTGATCGTAACGCGCGCCGATTCATTCTTGAAGATCGGTTGATTCCCCGACAGGCAGCGATACCCATTCACCAGCCCGTCGATTCGGCGATTTTCGATCGGCCGCGCCAGGTAATGGAGAGGAAAGCCGTAGAGGGCATGCGCAAAAGAAGAGAGCTCCCACGCACCGATGTGTCCGGTTAGGTAGAGCACACCCTTGCCGCGGCCCTGGCCCTCAAGAAAGTTTTCATGTCCGTCCAAAACAATCATTTGCTCGATATTCTGCCTGGTGTATGTCGGAAAGCGCGCAAATTCAACAGCCATCCAACCTAGATGGCGCAGCATTCCGCCGATTACGGATCGTCGCTGCGCGTCTGTCCACTCCGGGAAGGCGAGGCGCAGGTTGATTTCCGCGGTCTTCTGCAATCTCGGCAAAAGAACGTATAAAAACCGCGTGAGCGCCGAGGCCATACGACGCGCCGCGGGTCTCGGCAAAAGGCCCAAACCCTTGACGATCAACCACACGGCCGCGTATTCGAGCCATTCCTTCATCGCGGAG
>WNGJ01002117.1_pt1 | contig 20781 bp, 19 predicted proteins | sample 5400611 | NCBI WGS metagenome assembly WNGJ01 (sample SAMN13153375, study PRJNA577476) | soil metagenome | isolation source: 40 cm soil or saprolite under Garry oak tree replicate 1 | place: USA:California | collected 2016-06-15
CTGGCTTGGGCGGTTAGCGGAGCTGCCAGACGGGGCCGTCGGGGGTGTCGGTGAGGTCGACGCCTAGCTCGTCGAGTTCTGCGCGGATCTGGTCGGCGCGGGCCCAGTCGCGCTCCTTGCGGGCCTGGGTCCGGTCGGCGACGAGCTCGGTGATGGCGTGCCGCTCCTCGGCGGACAGGTCGCCGATCGCGCGGCGCTGCTCCAGGTCCCCCGGGTCGAGGGTGGCCAGGCCCAGGCCGAGCAGCGCGTCGGCGGCGGCCACCACGGTGCGCAGCCCGTCCCGGGTGAGCGCCGGCTCGCGCAGCGCGTCCTGCAGGGCGGCGAGGATCTTCGGGGTGCTCAGGTCGGCCGCGATCGCCGCGTCGATGGTGTCGAGGAGCCTCATCGCGGCGGGGTCGCCCCGGACGGCGGCGGTGGCGTCGGCGAGGGTCTCGACGGCCGGCAGGGGGCGCAGCGGCTGGATCCGGGCGACCAGCCGGCGCAGCGTGGCCTGGGCGGCGTCCACGGCCGCGGTGGTGAAGTCGAGCTGGCTGCGGTAGTGCCCGCCGAGCAGGAAAAGCCGGTAGGCCATCGGGTGATAGCCGGCTTCGGTTAGGTCGGCCAGCCGGGGCGCGCCGCCCGCCGACTTGGCCATCTTCTCGGCGCCCAGCTGCAGGAACTCGTTGTGCAGCCAGTACCGCACCCACGGCTTGCCGTCGCCGAGGAACGCCTGGCTCTGCGCGATCTCGTTCACGTGGTGCAGCTCGCGGTGGTCCACGCCGCCGGTGTGCAGGTCGAAATGCTGGCCGAGCAGGGCCATGCTCATCACCGAGCACTCCAGGTGCCAGCCCGGCGCGCCCCAGCCCCACGGGGAATCCCAGCGCAGCACCCTTCTCTTGCCGGGCTCCTCCGCGCGCCACAGTGCGAAGTCGGTCTTGCGGCGGCGGCCTTCCACGTACTCCAGCCGGGCCGCTTCCAGCTGCCCCTCGGTGCTCATCTGGGCCAGCTCGCCGTAGCCGGGGTCCTTCGCGGTGTCGAAGTACAGGCCCGAGGGCAGCTGGTAGGTGAAGCCGTCCCGCTCCAGCTCCTTCGCGAACTCGATCATCTGCGGCACGTAGGCGCTGGCCCGCGGGTACTCATCGGCGGGCAGGATGTTCAGCGCGGCGGTGTCGACAACACGTACGGGCGCATGTTGCCCAGGTGCGGGAACGCGTACACGGTCGGCCCGCAGCTGTACATGCCGGTCACTTCGGCGGCGGGAGTGAAATCCTCCAACCGCCGGCCCAGTGAGTTGTACAGCCGCAGCTGATGGTTACTCGACACGGTGCCCCAGCCTACCGGGGCGGGGCCTACCGGGGAGGGCGGCGCTTGCCGTGGAAGTCGTGGTCGCGCCGGATCAGGCCCTGGATCTCGGCTCGCTGCCCGCGGCCCAGCTGGCCGTCGGCCGAGGCGTCGATCAGGGCCAGCACGTCGGCGGTGGACGTGCCGATCATGACGGCCGGGTGCTGGACCGTCCCGAGCCTGGACCGCCGGTGGGCCAGGATCACCATGCGCCGGACCTCGGCCGGCTGGCCGCGCTGGCGCAGGAACCGCTCCAGGTCGTCGGCCGGCTCGTTGAGCTGCACGCTCGGCGACCGGCCCATCCGGTCCGCGATCGGCCGCTGATCGACCAGGTTCCCGTAGTTGTCGTACTTGTCGGCCCGCCAGCGGTCGCCGTCGACGTACACCGTGGCGTTGAGGTTCTTCACCTCGATCGCGAACAGGCCCCGCGGGCCGAGGAGCAGGTGATCGATCTCGCCGCGCCGGTTGTTGTAGCCGCGCAGCAGCGTCCAGTCGTCGTCCAGCGCCCGGCCGAGTTCGGTGGCCACCAGTTGCTCGCCGGCGATCCCGGCCATGATCTTCTCTTCCAGGTCGGTGTGGCCGGCGGCCGGGATCGGCGGCCGGGGCGGGCGGCGCTGCTGCGTCCAGGCGCTGAGCGACAGCCTCAGCCAGGCCCACCAGCGGTGCCGGGCGCGGGCCCGGTCCCGCTTGACGCGCAGGGTCTGCACCCGGGCCCGGTACCGGACCAGCTCGTCCTCGTACACGGACAGCACGCGCTTCTCGGCGGCCTGCCGCCGCCGCGCGGCGTCACCGAGCATGTCGCCTGGATGGTTGGAGAGCTCAACCACGTTCATGGCGCGGGCTACCCGGACCGTTCGGTGTCATTGTCCGACTATGGACCCGGAGCCGCCGGCTTGTCTCGGTGCCGCGGCGGTCACCAGCCCGGCAGGATCAGCGTGCGCCGCGACAGCTCAGGTGCCGCGATGACGCACTGGCCCGGCTTGATCGTCGCGTGGGTGCGGAGGCGATAGGTGTGGAGTTTGCCATTATGGCAAGTTTATTTGCCGCGCTGACCGGTTCGCGGCATGGTGGGCTGATGAGCCACTCCCCTGGCCACTCCTCTGGCCACGATGACACCGTGCTGTTCACCCAGGAGTTCTGGGACGACCGCTACCGCTCGGCCGACAAGCTGTGGAGCGGGCAGCCGAACCCGCAACTCGTGACCCAGACGGCGGACCTCGCGCCGGGCGAGGCGCTGGACGCCGGCTGCGGCGAGGGCGCCGACGCCATCTGGCTGGCGCGGCACGGCTGGACCGTCACCGCGGTGGACGTCTCGGCGGTGGCCCTGGACCGGGCGGCCGGCTACGCGGCTCTGGCGGGCGACCCGGCTCTGGCGGGCGACGAGGCTCTGGCGGGCGACGAGGTGGCGCGGCGGATCAGCTGGCAGCGGGAGGACCTGCGCTCGTGGGATCCCGGACCCGCGCGGTTCGACCTGGTGTCGGCGCAGTACATGCACCTGCCGAGGACCGAACAGGTCTCGATGCACGCCCGGCTGGCGGCCGCCGTGCGGCCGGGCGGCACGCTGCTCGTGGTGGCGCACCATCCCGACGACCTGCACGCCAACGTCGGCCGGACGGGGCGGCCCGACATGTTCCTGTCCGCGGAGGAGATGGCGGCGTCCCTTGATCCGGGCGAATGGGAGATCACCGTGGCGGATGCCATCGGCCGTTCGGCTACTGACCTGGACGGCCAGCCGGTGACGGTCCGGGACACCGTGCTGCGGGCCGCCCGCCGCCGCTGACTGCTCGCTGGCAGAACTGGCCGAGTGCGCGGACGTGCTCAGTTTCGGTGCCACGAAGACGCGGCCGGCGCCGTTGTCGCGCACGGCAGCGGCCAGGTGGATGGTTGGCCATGGCCAGAGCCTAACGAGATAGCCTGGGGCGCGTGATGGCGTCCTTGGTCGTGAGCGGGGGATTCCTGCTGGCCATGATCGTCGCGTCGGTCCGGGCCGCGGTCGTCTTGCCCGCGGGCGCGCGGATCCCGCTGCACGCCGGCTCGGTCGAGCACTGCTACCTGGCGCCGAAGCGGGCCGGGCTGGTCGCCTGGCCCGCGCTTGGCGCGGTGGTGTTCGGGGCGCTGGGCGGGATCGCCGCCAGCCGGCTGGCGGCCGGCTGGGTGCCGGGGGTGCGCTACGTGCTGGCCCCGGCGGCGCTGTGCGTGCTGTTCGGGTTCCAGGCGGGCGCGCTGGTGCTGGCGCGGCGTTTAACGGTTGTGACGGTCGGGTGAGCGGCCCTTACCATATGCATGTGCCGCACGGGCACCGCGTCTACGGGAAGGCCCCATGAAGATCGACAACAGCCCGGCCAGGGGAATGCGGGACTTGCTGCCCGCTGACGTCGCTGTCCGGGACCATGTGCTCGAGTCGATCTCCGCGGTCTACCGGCGGTACGGGTACCAGCGGATCGAGACCCCGGCGCTGGAGAACATCGAGCGGCTGCAGAGCGGCGAGGGCGCGGACAACGAGAAGCTGATCTTCCAGGTGCTGCGGCGCGGGCTGCCGCCGGAGGTCGCCGCGGGCACGTCGCTGCGCGAGCTCGTCGACCTGGGGCTGCGGTACGACCTGACGGTGCCGCTGACCCGGTTCTACGGGAACAACCACGCGTCGCTGCCGATGCCGTTCCGGTCGTTGCAGGTGGGGCCGGTGTGGCGGGCGGACCGGCCGCAGCGGGGCCGGTACCGGCAGTTCTACCAGTGCGACATCGACATGATCGGCGAGCCGTCGGTGCTGGCCGAGGCGGAGCTGATCGAGGCGACCAGCGAGGCGCTGGCCGCCATCGGGCTGACCGGGACGACGATCCGGCTGTCGGACCGGCGGTTCCTGGCCGCGCTGGCGGCGGACTGCGGGGTGCCCGCGGAGGCGCAGGACGCGTTCTTCGTCACCGTAGACAAGCTGGACAAGATCGGCTGGGACGGGGTACGGGCCGAGCTGGTGGAGCTCGGGTTCGACCCGGCGGTGGTAGCGGCGGCGGTGAAGATGATCCAGGGGCTGACCGACGTGCCCGCCGGCAGGCTGGCGGACGCGCTGGCCGACAGCGTGCCCGGCCTGGCCGCGCCGGTGGTCGAGGACCTGGCCGCGACCGGGGCGAGCCTGGACCGGCTGGCTGGGGAGCGAACCCAACTACCGCTGAGCTGGCAGTTCGATCCGACGCTGGTGCGCGGGATGGGCTACTACACCGGGCAGGTCTTCGAGATCATCCACCCGGAGATGACCGGGTCGGTGGCCGGCGGCGGGCGGTACGACAAGCTGATCGGGCGGTCGCTCGGGCAGGACGTGCCGGCCTGCGGGTTCTCCCTCGGGTTCGAGCGGATCGTGGACCTGCTGTCGCGGGAGGTGGCGCGCGACGCCGTGGCGGTGCTGGTGGAAGCCGACGTGCCGGTGCCGGACGCCGTCGCGGTGGCCCGGGAGATGCGGGGCGAGGTTTCTGGGTCGGGGCGGGTCGTGGAGACGGTGCGGCGGAGCAGGAAGTTCGGCGCCCAGCTGAAGCGGCTGGAGGCGGCCGGGTTCACCGGGTTCGTCCTGGTTCGGTCGCAGGACGGCGCGATCGTGCGGGGGGAGCTGCGGGCGCTCGGCGCCGAGCCGGGCGCGTCCCGCGGCTAGCCGCCTCGACGCGACTTAGCTCCCTCGCCGGGAGTATGCGCTGTTAGCGCCGTCCTTTCGTATGCACTCACGATGATCATGGGTACGTGCACTTTGCGTTCACGCATTGCGTATGCAACATTTCTTTGCACGTACTTATGCACTTGCATTTGCTCTGTTAGGCTGCCCGGTGTGACTCACAGTGCAGACGGTGGTCAGCGGCCTGGAGCACCCGCCGGCATTCGGTTCCTTTTCCCACTACCTGAGAAAAAGGAGAAAGATGCAGGTCAACAACGGCATTCCGGCTGATCAGCTCGTCTCGGCCCGCTGGCGCAAGAGCCAGGCCAGCAACCCCAGCGGGAGCTGTGTCGAGGTGGCCGAGCTAGACGGCGGCGCGATTGCCGTCCGTAACTCCCGGCACCCGTCCGGGCCGGCCCTGATCTACACCCGGGCCGAGATCGAGGCGTTCCTGACCGGGGTCAAGAATGGTGAGTTCGATGACCTGGGCCGGCGTGTTTGAAACCGCGATAAATAGCGGTCCGAAGATGTCATAGAACGGTGATAATGTGCCCTGTGTGCACCGCTGTGGCCGGCCTGGAAGCCATGGCACGGATATAGCCGTCCCGCAGGCAGCGGCGGCACTGGACGTCAATCCATCGACTCCCGGAGTGAAGGATGAGCACGGTTCAGCGGGACGGCGAACCGCCTGGGGACGCCTCGAGCCCGACCGTGCCGCGCATGCTGGTGGGAATCCAGCTGCACCGCTTCCGCGAGGCCGCCGGCATCAGCCCGGACCAGGCGGCGTTCGAGATCCGGGCGTCCAGGTCGAAGATCAGCCGGATGGAAAACGGGCTGGTGCGGTTCAAGGAGCGGGACGTGACCGACCTGCTCACCATGTACGGCATCACCGACGAGCAGACGCGGGCCGGCCTGGTGTTGCTCACGCGGCAGGCCAACGCGCCGGGTTGGTGGTCGAAGTACGGCGACATCATGGCCGACTGGTTCGAGGCGTACCTGGGCCTGGAGACGTCCGCCTCGGTCATCCGCTCCTTCGAGCTGCAGTTCGTGCACGGCCTGTTCCAGACCGAGGACTACGCGCGCGCCGTCACCCTGCTCGGCCACACCACCGCGCCCGAGGCGGAAATCGAGCGGCGGGTGAGCCTACGGCTCAAGCGGCAGGACCTGCTCACCGGGCCCAAGCCGCCGCAGGTGTGGTCGGTCCTGGACGAGGGGGCGCTGCGGCGCCCGGTGGGCGGCGCCGCCGTGATGCGGGCCCAGCTGGACCGGCTCACCGAGGCCGCCAAGCTTCGCCACGTCACCATCCAGGTCGTGCCGTTCGGCCGGGGCGGGCACGCCGCGGCGGGCGGCTCGTTCACCGTGCTGCGCTTCAGCGAACCCGAGGTGCCCGACGTCGTGTACCTCGAGCAGCTCACCAGCGCCCTTTACCTAGACAGACGCGAGGACGTCGATCACTACATGGAGGTCATGAACCACCTCAGCACCGAAGCCCTGACCCCCGCTCAGAGCGCTCGCTTCATCACCGAGATAATCCGGGAACTTTAAGCGCCCAGGACCGCCGTTCGCCATTTCAACCCCTGAGGGATTCCCCGTGACTGACGTTTCTTCAACCCAAGGCGAGCCGGATGCCGCCGGGACAGGCATCGACACGACGGTGCCGCACTCGGCCCGCATCTGGAACTACTGGCTAGGCGGCAAGGACAACTACGCCGTCGACCGCGAGGCCGGCGACCAGTACCGGGAGATCTTCCCCGGCATCGCCGTCGTCGCCCGCACCTCCCGGGGCTTTCTCACCCGGGCGGTCCGGTACCTGGCCGGAGAAGCCGGTATGCGGCAGTTCCTGGACATCGGCACCGGCCTTCCCACGGCCAATAACACGCATGAAGTCGCCCAGCGGGTAGCGCCGGAAAGCAAGATCGTTTACGTGGACAACGACCCGCTGGTGCTGGCGCACGCCCGCGCCTTGCTGACCAGCAGCCCCGAGGGGGCATGCGATTACCTGGACGCCGATATCCGCAATCCGGCCGCGATCCTGGACACCGCGGCGGGCCTGCTGGATTTCACCCAGCCGATCGCCCTCATGCTGATGGGCATCATGGGCCATTTCACCGACGAGGAGGCGTACCCGATCGTCAGCCGCCTGCAGGCCGGGCTGCCGTCGGGCAGTTACTTCGCGCTCTACGACGGCGCGAACACCAACGAGGCGTTCAACCAGGCGCAGCAGGGTTACAACGACAGCGGCGCGGTGCCTTACTACCTGCGCAGCCCAGAGCAGTTCGCCCGGTTCTTCGAGGGCCTGGAGCTGGTCGAGCCGGGCGTGGTGCCGGTGCCGCACTGGCGGCCCGACCCCGACGCGGAGCCGGTCGAGATCTATTCCTACTGCGGGGTCGGCCGCAAGCCGTAATTCGCTCCGGCCCTGCGACCCGTATCACACTGCGACCGATATCACACCGCCGCAGGGGACGTTTGGCCCTGACGAGGGCGACGGGAGATCCGGCCAGAGTGGACTATGGACTATAGAGCATGAGCCGGATGGGCAGGAGTGAGAGCAGTGTCGGGCGCAGACCTTATCGAGGACCAAACAAGCCTTCCCGAGCTGGCCAAGTGGGTCAGCGAGATCGCGGAGCTGACCAAGCCGGAATCGATCGTCTGGTGCGACGGCTCGCAGGCCGAGTGGGAGCGGCTGACCAGCCTGCTCGTCGATAACGGTACCTTCACCCGGCTGAACCCCCGGCTGCGGCCGAACAGCTTCTACTGTGCCTCGGACCCCAGCGACGTGGCCCGCGTCGAGGACCGCACGTTCATCTGCTCGGAGCGGGAGGAAGACGCGGGCCCGACCAACAACTGGATCGCGCCCGGCGAGATGCGCCAGACGTTCGCCCAGATCTTCGACGGCTGCATGCGCGGCCGCACCATGTACGTGGTGCCGTTCTGCATGGGCCCGCTGGGCAGTGAGATCTCCCAGCTCGGGGTGGAGATCACCGACTCGCCGTACGTCGCGACCTCGATGCGGATCATGACCCGGATGGGCACGCAGGCGCTGCGGGCGATCGAGGAGAGCGGGTCCTTCGTCCGGGCCGTCCACTCGGTGGGCGCGCCGCTGGCGCCGGGCCGCCGCGACGTGCCGTGGCCGTGCAACCAGGTCAAGTACATCTCGCACTTCCCCGAGACCAGGGAGATCTGGTCCTACGGCTCGGGGTACGGCGGGAACGCGCTGCTCGGCAAGAAGTGCTACGCGCTGCGGATCGCCTCGGTGATGGCGCGGGACGAGGGCTGGCTGGCCGAGCACATGCTCATCCTCAAGCTCACCCCGCCGTCCGGCGAAGCCAGGTACATCGCGGCGGCCTTCCCGTCCGCGTGCGGTAAGACCAACCTGGCCATGCTGCAGCCCACCATTCCTGGCTGGAAGGTCGAGACCGTCGGCGACGACATCGCCTGGATGCGGTTCGGCCCGGACGGCAGGCTGTATGCGATCAACCCGGAGTCCGGGTTCTTCGGCGTCGCGCCGGGCACGGGCGCCAAGACCAACGCCAACGCGGTCGCGACCTTCACGGCCAACAGCATCTTCACCAACGTCGCGCTGACCGACGACGGGGACGTGTGGTGGGAGGGCCTGACCGAGGAGCCGCCCGCGCACCTGACCGACTGGAAGGGCCGGGACTGGACCCCCGACTCGCCGGAGCCCGCCGCCCACCCCAACTCCCGGTTCACCACCCCCGCCAGCCAGTGCCCCATCATCGCGCCGGAGTGGGACGACCCCGCCGGCGTGCCGATCTCGGCGATCCTGTTCGGCGGCCGGCGGGCGAGCACCGTGCCGCTGGTGATCGAGTCCTTCGACTGGGACCACGGGGTGTTCCTCGGGGCCAACATCGCCTCGGAGAAGACCGCCGCGGCCGAGGGCACGGTCGGCGAGCTGCGGCACGACCCGTTCGCCATGCTGCCGTTCTGCGGCTACAACATGGGCGACTACTTCGCGTACTGGCTTTCGATCGGGCAGACGGCCGATCCGGCCAAGCTGCCGCGGCTGTTCTACGTCAACTGGTTCCGCAAGGATTCCAGTGGCCGGTTCGTGTGGCCGGGCTTCGGCGAGAACATCCGGGTGCTGAAGTGGATCGTCGAGCGGCTATCCGGTTCCGCCGCGGCGGTCTCGACGCCCATCGGGAACCTGCCGGCGCCGGGCTCGCTGGACCTGGATGGCCTGGACATCAGCCGGGCTGACCTGGACCTGCTGCTCACGGTGGACAACCAGGCCTGGAAGCTTGAGGCGGAGCACATCCCCGAGTTCTTCCGCGGCTTGGGCGGGCACCTGCCGGCCCGGCTCTGGGAACTGCACCAGGACCTGGTGGAGCGCCTCGGCTAAGGTGGGCCCCCATGGCCGGCCAGCGAGTCCTGGGCCTCGTCCTTGCGGGCGCGGCGGGCAAGCGGCTGGCGCCCCTGACCGATGACCGGGCGAAATCGGCGGTTCCGTTCGGCGGCCTGTACCGGCTGGTGGACTTCGCGCTGTCGAACCTGGCCAACGGGGGCATCTACCGGATCTGCGTGCTCACCCAGTACAAGAGCCACAGCCTGGACCGGCACATCACCACCACCTGGCGGCTGAACAGCCTGCTGGGCAACTACGTGGCGCCGGTGCCGGCCCAGCAGCGGCTCGGCCCGCGCTGGCAGACCGGTTCGGCGGACGCGATCTACCAGTCGCTGAACCTCATCCACAGCGAACGGCCGGACCTCGTGGTCGTCTTCGGCGCCGATCACGTGTACCGGATGGACCCGGCGCAGCTGATCGAGGCGCACCTGGCCTGGGGCGCGGGGGTCACGGTCGCGGCGATCCCTGTGCCCCGGACCGCGGCCGCGTCGTTCGGCGTCGTGCGGACCGCGGCGGACGGACACCGCATCGAGGCGTTCCTGGAGAAGCCGGCCGAGCCGCCCGGCCTGCCGGGCCGGCCAGGCGAGGCGTTCGCGTCGATGGGCAACTACGTGTTCGACCGCGAGGTTCTGGTCGAGGCGCTGCGCCAGGACGCGGCCGACGACCGCAGCCGGCACAGCATCGGCGGCGACATCATCCCGATGCTGGCGCGGGAGGGCACCGCGCACGCCTACGACTTCCTGCAGAACAAGGTGCCCGGAGCCGACGGGCGTGAGCTGGGCTACTGGCGGGAGGTCGGGACGATCGACTCCTACTTCGACGCGCACATGGACCTGTGCGCGGCGCACCCGGTGTTCAACCTCTACAACGACCGGTGGCCGATCCTGACGTCGGTGCCGTCGCTGCCGCCGGCCAAGTTCGTGCACGAGGACGGCGACCGGGTGGGCCGGGCGGTCGACAGCGTGGTCAGCAACGGGGTCATCGTCTCCGGCGGGCTGGTGCGGGGGTCGGTGCTGTCGCCGGAGGTTCGGGTGCACAGCTGGGCTACCGTCGAGCGGTCCGTGCTGCTGCACAATTCACGGGTCGGGCGGCGCGCGATGGTGCGGAACGCGATCCTGGACAAGAACGTGGTGGTGATGGAGAGGGCCACGGTAGGGGTGGACAAGGGCCGGGACCGGGACCGCGGGTTCGTGGTGTCCAGCGGCGGCGTCACCGTGGTAGGCAAGGGACGCGTGGTGACGCCCTGAGCGAGCCAAAGGGCCGCCGGCGGCGACTGGACTGAGGAGCGAGGAACGAGCGACGAGGGAAGAAGCCGCCTCAAGCGCGGCCCGGAGGCGAGGAGGCAACAGAGTACTCCTCGAGCAGGCGGCGTCCCACGATCATCTTCTGGATCTCCGCGGTGCCCTCGCCGATCAGGAGCATCGGCGCCTCCCGGTAGAGGCGCTCGATCTCGTACTCCTTGGAGAAGCCGTAGCCGCCGTGGATGCGGAAGGAATCCTCCACGACTTCCTTGCCGTACTCCGACGCCAGGTACTTGGCCATCCCGGCCTCCAGGTCGTTGCGGTGGCCGGAATCCTTCCTGCGGGCCGCCATCACCATCATCTGGTGCGCCGCCTCGACCTTGGTCGCCATCTCGGCCAGCTTGAACTGGATCGCCTGGTGCTGGGCGATCGGCTTACCGAAGGCCTGCCGCTGCTGCGCGTAGGCGATGGCCAGCTCGAAGGCGCGCAGGGCGATGCCGCAGCCGCGCGCGGCGACGTTTACCCGGCCGACCTCGACGCCGTCCATCATCTGGTAGAAACCCTGGCCGGTGCGGCCGCCGAGCACCCGGCTGGCCGGGACGCGGACGCCGGTCAGGACCAGTTCGGTGGTGTCGACGCCCTTGTAGCCCATCTTCTCGATCTTCCCCGGCACGGTCAGGCCCGGGACCATCGGGTTTTCGCCGAAGCCCGGCTCCTTCTCGATCAGGAACGTCGTCAGGTTCCGGTGCGGGACGTCGTCTCCCTCGTCGGTCCGGCAGAGCACCGCCACCAGGTTGGAGGTGCCGCCGTTGGTCAGCCACATCTTCTGGCCGTTGATCACGTAGTCGTCGCCGTCGCGCACGGCCCTGGTGCGGATCGCCGCGACGTCCGAGCCCAGGGCGGGCTCCGACATGGAGAAGGCGCCGCGGACGTCGCCGACCGCCATCTTGGGCAGGAAGTAGTCCTTCTGCTCCCCGGTGCCGTGCCTGGCGATCATGTGAGCGACGATGAAGTGGGTGTTGATGATGCCCGACACCGACATCCAGCCGCGGGCGATCTCCTCCACGACCAGGGCGTAGATGAGCAGCGAGGCGCCGAGACCGCCGTACTCCTCACCGATCGTCAGCCCGAATAGGCCGAGCTTCTTCATCCCCGCCACGATCTGGGCCGGGTACTCGTCCCGGTGCTCGAGTTCGGTCGCCACCGGGATGATCTCCCGGGTGGTGAAGTCCCGGACCGTGGCCAGGATGTCCTGCTCGAACTCGGTCAGGCCTTCGGTCTGTGCCAGGCGTCCCATTGTCGTTCCTCAGCTCGATTCTGGGTGCGAGTCGGGGCGGCCGGGCTGCTCCCCGCCGCGCTCCTTGACGTAGACCTGCGTCGGCACCATGACCTTGCGGCGGAACACGCACACCAGGGTGCCGTCCTGCTTGTAGCCGCGGGTCTCGACCTGGACGATGCCCCGGTCGCCCTTCGACGTGAGCCGCTTGGCGAGCACGGTGCTCTCGCCGTAGATGGTGTCGCCGTGGAAGGTCGGCGCCACGTGCTTCAGCGACTCGACTTCCAGGTTCGCGATGGCCTGGCCCGAGACGTCCGGCACCGACATGCCGAGCAGCAGCGAGTAGATGTAGTTGCCCACCACCACGTTCTGGCCGAAGTCGGTGGCGTGGGCAGCGTAGTTCGCGTCCAGGTGAAGCGGATGGTGGTTCATGGTGAGGAGGCAGAACAGGTGGTCGTCGTACTCGGTGACCGTCTTGCCCGGCCAGTGCTTGTAGACCGCCCCGACCTCGAACTCCTCATACGTCCGTCCGAACTGCATCGTGCTCACTCCCCCGGGGGCTCGAACGCCGACGTGCGCGGCATACCCGCGGCCCGGCCCTGGCCCGCGATCACCAGGGCCATCTTGCGGGAGGCCTCGTCGATCATCTCCTCGCCCAGCATGGCCGACCCCTTGGCCCCGCCGGCCGCCGACGTGTACCAGTCATAGGCGTCCAGGATCAGCTCCGCGTGGTCGTAGTCCTCCTGCGACGGGGAGAAGATCTCGTTCGCCGCGGCGATCTGGTCCGGATGCAGCACCCACTTGCCGTCGAAGCCGAGGGCGGCGGCCCGCCGGGCCACCTCGCGGTACCCGTCGGCGTTGCGGATCTGCAGGTAGGGGCCGTCGATGGCCTGCAGGTCGTGGGCGCGGGCGGCGATCAGGATGCGCATCAGGATGTAGTGGTAGGCGTCCGCCGGGTAGCCGGGGGGCTGCTCGCCGACCACCAGCGACTTCATGTTGATCGAGGCCATGAAGTCCGCGGGGCCGAAGATGATCGTCTCCAGCCGCGGCGAGGCGGCGGCGATCGCGTCGACGTTCATCAGGCCCCTGGCGTTCTCGATCTGGGCTTCGATGCCGATCCGGCCGACCGCCAAGCCCATCGTCTTCTCGATCTGGGTGAGCAGCAGGTCCAGCGCCTTGACCTGCTCGGCGTCCTGCACCTTCGGCAGCATGAGGCAGTCCAGGTGCGGGCCCGCGCCCTCCACGACCGTGATCACGTCCCGGTAGGTCCAGTGGGTGGTCCAGTCGTTGACCCGGACGACGCGGATCTTGCCGCTCCAGTCGCCGTGGTTGAGCGCGTCGACGATGGCGTGCCGGGCGCTCTCCTTGGCCAGCGGCGCGCAGGCGTCCTCGAGGTCCAGGAACACCTGGTCCGCGGGCAGGCCCTGGGCCTTCTCCAGGAAGCGGGGGTTGCTGCCGGGGACGGCCAGGCAGGAACGGCGCGGGCGCAGGCGGCCTGGCGCGATGCCGGGTGCGGTGCCGGGTGCGGTAGTTGCGGTAGTCATGTCGGCTTCTGTCACCCTTCGATTGTCGCGGTGCTGGCCGGGCCCGGCCACGGCGGGAGCTTGCGGGCCAGCCGGATCTCGTCGACGATGCGGCCGATGATGGCGGTAATGCCGAAGTCCCTGGGCGTGAAGACGGCGGCTACGCCCTGGGCGCGCAGGCTGGCCGCGTCGGCCGGCGGGATGATCCCGCCGACCACCACCGGGATGTCCCCCGCGCCGGCCTCGCGCAGCCGGCCGAGCACGTCGGGCACCAGCGCGGCGTGCCCGCCGGACAGGATCGACAGCCCCACGCAGTGCACGTCCTCGGCGGCCGCGGCCGCTGCGAGCTGCCCGGGGGTGAGCCGGATGCCAGCGTAGATCACCTCGAACCCGGCGTCGCGGGCCCGGACCGCGATCTGCTCGACACCGTTGGAGTGCCCGTCGAGACCGGGCTTGCCCAGCAGCAGGCGCAGCCTGCCCGCCCCGATCTCCGCCGCCGTGCCGTGCGCCGCCGCGCGGACCGCGGCCAGTTCCCCGCCCGATCCGGCTGGGACCGGGGCGCTGCCGACGCCGGTGGGCGCCCGGTATTCGCCGAACACCTCCCGCAGCGCGAAGGACCACTCGCCGGTGGTGACGCCCGCCCTGGCGCAGGCCAGGGTGGCGTCCATCAGGTTGACGTCCGGACGGTCCGCATCGGCCGCGAGCCGGGCCAGGGCGCCGCGCACGGCCGCCGCATCGCGCCGCTCCCGCCACCGCGCCAGGTCGGCGAGCACCTCCTGCTCGTAGGCCGGGTCCACCTGGTGGACCGCCGTTTCGGTGTTCACGGTGAGGGGACTGGGTTCGGTGGCCTGGAAGCAGTTGACCCCCACGACCATTTCCTGGCCGGACTCGATGCGCGCGCGCCGGGCCGTGTGCGACGCGACGAGCTGGGCCTTGAGGTAGCCGGACTCCACCGCCGGCACCATCCCGCCCATCTCGCGGATCACGGTGATCTCCGCCTCGACGCCGGCGGCCAGCTCCGCGGTCTTGGCCTCCACCACGCCGGAGCCGTCGAACAGGTCGCCGTACTCCAGCAGGTCCGACTCGTACGCGAGCACCTGCTGGATACGCAGGCTCCACTGCTGGTCCCAGGGCCGGGGCAGGCCCAGCGCCTCGTTCCAGGCGGGGAGCTGGACGGCGCGGGCCCGGGCGCCGGAGGACAAGGTGACGGCCAGCATCTCCAGGACGATTCGCTGGACGTTGTTCTCCGGCTGCGCCTCGGTCAGGCCGAGCGAGTTGACCTGCACGCCGTAGCGGAAGCGGCGGCGTGCGGGGTCGGCGATCCCGTAGCGGTCCCGGGTGATCGCGTCCCAGAGCCAGGCGAACGCCCGCATCTTGCACATCTCCTCGACGAAGCGGACGCCCGCGTTGACGAAGAAGGAGATCCGCCCGACCACCTCGCCCATCCGTTCCGGAGGGACCTGCCCGGACTCGCGGACGGCGTCCAGCAGGGTGGTCGCCGTGCACAGCGCGTAAGCGATCTCCTGCACCGGGGTGGCCCCGGCCTCCTGCAGGTGGTAGCTGCACACGTTGACCGGGTTCCACTTGGGCATGCGGGCCACCGTGTAGGCGATCACGTCGGTGGTCAGGCGCACCGAGGGACCCGGCGGGAAGACGTACGTGCCGCGGGCCAGGTACTCCTTGATGATGTCGTTCTGCGTGGTGCCGGTCAGCCTGGCGATGTCGGCGCCCTGCTCCTCGGCGGCGACCTGGTACAGCGCCAGCAGCCACATGGCCGTGGCGTTGATCGTCATCGAGGTGTTGCTCTGCTCCAGCGGGATGCCGTCGAACAGGGCCCGCATGTCGCCCAGGTGCCCGACCGGGACGCCGACCCGGCCGACCTCGCCGCGGGCCAGGACGTGGTCGGCGTCGTAACCGCTCTGGGTGGGCAGGTCGAACGCCACCGACAGGCCGGTCTGCCCCTTGGCCAGGTTCCCGCGGAACAGCGCGTTGGACTGGATGGCGGACGAATGCCCGGCATAGGTCCGCATCAGCCACGGGCGCTCCCGGGCGGGCCGGTCCTTACTCATCCCGGAACCGGTTGATCTCGGTCAGGTGCCTGGCGCGCAGCGCGTGATCGCGCACGCCGAGGCCCTCCCGCGGAGATAGGCACAGCACGGCGACCTTGCCGTGGTGCAGGTTCCTGTGGACGTCCAGGGCGGCCTGGCCGGCCTGCTCCAGTGGGTAGACGGCCGACATGGTCGGGTGGATCATGCCCTTGGCGATCAGCCGGTTGGCCTGCCACGCCTCGCGGTAGTTGGCGAAGTGCGAGCCGATGATGCGCTTGAGGCTCATCCACAGGTAGCGGTTATCGTACTCGTGCAAGTATCCCGAGGTGGAGGCGCAGGTCACGATGGTGCCGCCGCGGCGGGTCACGTACACCGAGGCGCCGAACGTCTCCCGGCCTGGGTGCTCGAAGACGATGTCGACGTCCTCGCCGCCGGTGAGCTCGCGGATCCTGGCGCCGAGGCGCTTCCATTCCTTGGGATCCTGGGTTTTCTCGTCCTTCCAGAACCGGTAGTCCTCGGCGCTGCGGTTGATGATCAGCTCGGCGCCCATGGACCGGCAGAGCTGCGCCTTGCGCTCGCTGGACACGACGCAGATCGGGATCGCCCCGCCGGCCAGCGCGTACTGGGTCGCGTAGGCGCCCAGGCCGCCGCTGGCGCCCCAGATCAGGACGTTGTGGCCCTGCTTCATCGCGGCGCCGTTGTCCGAGACCAGCTGCCGGAAGGCGGTGGAGTTCACCAGGCCGGGCGTGGCGGCCTCCTCCCAGGTGAGGTGCCGGGGCTTGGGCATCAGCTGGTTGGTCTTGACCAGCGCCAGCTCAGCCAGGCCGCCGAAGTTGGTCTCGTAGCCCCAGATGCGCTGCTCGGGGTCGAGCATGGTGTCGTTGTGCCCGTCGGAGCTTTCCAGCTCGACGGACAGGCAGTGGGCGACGACCTCCTCGCCCGGCTTCCAGGTGTTCACCCCGGGGCCGGTGCGCAGCACCACGCCCGCCAGGTCCGAGCCGACCACGTGATAGGGCAGGTCGTGCCGCGCGGTGAGCTGCGACAACTTCCCGTAGCGGCGCAGGAAGGCGAAGGTGGACATCGGCGAGAAGATGGAGCTCCACACGGTGTTGTAGTTGACCGCGCTGGCCATGACGGCGACCAGTGCCTCGCCCCAGGCCAGCTCGGGCACCGGCACCTCCTCCACGTGCAGCGACTTACGGGGGTCCCGGTCGCGCGTGTGAAGACCGTCGAAAATGTGCTCCTCGTCCCGGTGCAAGGTGACGGCCCGATAGGCCTCCGGCACCGGCAGCGCGGCGAAATCACCGGGCTGGCTGCCGGACGTGAGAATGGCGTCAAGGATTTCTTTCACGGCCGCCTCCTACCTCCACCCTTGCCTGCCGCCCGGAACGGCCCCTCGCCGGAGGGCGGCGACAGCAAGCGTGCATCAAGGCGCAGAACTCGCACTACGGCCGTTAAGCGGAAAAAACTTCTATTTTTCCCGAACGGCCGATAGTGGCGGTTTTTCCCGGCCGGCCAAACGACCCGGTCCCGGGACACCGGGGCCTTTGGCCCTGCCGGGGCAATGGGTGACGCCGGGGCATGCACCCGGCCCGTTCGGGATATGTTTCCGGCATGCAGTACCGGACCGTCGCGGAGGCCTACCGCGACCTAGAGGAGGCCAGCGGCCGGCTGGCGCTGGTGGACCGGCTGGCCGTTTTGCTGGCGGCGACCCCGGCTGAGCTGCTGCCGGCGGTCTGCTACCTGTGCCAGGGCCTGATCGCGCCCGAGTTCGCCGGGGTGGACCTCGGGCTGGCGGAAAAGCTCGCCGTCCGGGCGGTCGCCACCGCCACCGGCACCGACCCCGGGCAGGTCGCTGCCCGCGTGCGGGAGACCGGTGACCTGGGCCTGGCCGCCGAGCAGCTGCTGGCGGCGACCGCCGCGGACCGGCCGGCCACCTTGACGGTCACCGTGGTGGTGGACACCCTGCACCAGATCGCCGCGGCTGAAGGGCCAGGGTCGCAGGGCCGCAAGCTGGAGCTGCTGGCCGGGCTGCTCGCCCAGGCCACCCCGCTGGAGGCCCGCTACCTGCTGCGCCTGGTCACCAAGGGGCTGCGGCTGGGCATCGGTACGCCGACCATCCTGGACGCGCTCGCCCGGGTCTACGCCGGCGGGCGGACCGCCCGGCCGGTGCTGGAACGCGCCTACAACATCTGCTGCGACCTGGGGCGGGTCGCCGCCGCGCTGGCCGGCGGGGGCCCAAGCGCGGTCGAGCAGATCCACGTCCGCCCGGGGAACCCGGTGCGGGCCATGCTGGCCCAGCGGCTGTCGGACGCAGCGGAGATCCTGGCCAAGCTGGGCGGGCGGTGCTCGGCCGAGTACAAGTACGACGGGGTCCGGGTCCAGGCGCACCGGACCGCGGACGGGGCAATCGAGCTGTTCACCCGGCGGCTTGAGCGCGTGTCCACCCAGTTCCCCGACGTCGTGGCGTCCCTGGCGGCGGGGCTAGGCCCGCGCGAGGCGATCCTGGAGGGTGAGGTCGTCGCCTACGACGCGGCCGCGGGGGAACTGCGGCCGTTCGGCGAGGTCATGCTCCGGCGGCGTAAGCACGGCATCGACCAGGCGGTGCTAGATGTGCCTGTCGGCCTGTTCTGCTTCGAGCTGCTGTACGCCGACGGCCAGGACCTGACCCGGCTGCCCTACCCCGAGCGGCGGGCCCGGCTGGCGGCGGCGATCACCGTCTCGGACCGGCTGCGACTCACCACCGCGAGCGAGGCCGATACTCCGGCCGTGCTGGACGCGGCGTTCGAGCAGGCGGTCACCGACGGCTGCGAGGGGCTGGTGTGCAAGTCGACCGGGCTCGACTCGGTGTACCAGGCCGGCGCCCGCGGCTGGCAGTGGATCAAGCTCAAGCGCGACTACCGCACCGAACTGTCCGACACCGTCGACCTGGTCGTGGTCGGCGCGTTCGCCGGGCGCGGCCGCCGGGCCGGGGTCTACGGCGCGCTGCTGCTGGCCGCCTACGACCCGGCCGCCGACCTGTTCCGCGCGGTGACCAAGTGCGGCACCGGGTTCTCCGACGCCGAACTGGCCGCGCTGCCCGAGCGTCTCGCGCCGCTGGTCGCCCCGCACCGGCCCGCCCGGGTCGACGCCCGCCAGGAACCCGACGCCTGGTTCGAGCCCGGGATGGTGCTGGAGATCCTGTCCGCCGAGCTCACCCTGTCGCCGAACTACACCGCCGCCTGGGGCCGGATCAAACCCGACGCCGGGCTGGCCATGCGCTTCCCCCGGTTCACCGGGCGGTGGCGCGACGACAAGGCCCCCGAAGACGCCACCACCACTGAGGAGCTGGTCGAGCTGTTCCTCACCGCCCGGCGGGCGCCCGCTAGCTGACAGCGGTCACGGGCCCGGTGATGGGTACGGTGTCGCGGGCGTGCAGCGGTTCCCCGCAGGCCTGGCAGATCACCTGGGCCGCGAGCTGGTGCCCGCACCGGTGCCGCAGGACCAGCGGCGGTCCGTCGTCGCCGGCCAGGTACTGGTCGCCCCAGCGCATCAGCGTGACGATGACGGGATACAGGTCGCGGCCCGCGGCGGTCAGGTGGTACTCAAAGCGGGCCGGATGCTCGCTGTACTGCCGCCGCTCCAGGATCCCGGCGCCGGTCAGGGTGCGCAGCCGGGCCGCGAGCGTGTCCCGCGGCGCCCCGGTGCGGCGCACCATCTGGTCGAACGTGCGGTTGCCGAGGAAGACCTCCCGCACGGCCAGCAGCGCCCATTTCTCCCCGACGACGTCCAGGGTGCGGGCGATGGAGCAGACGCGTGGCTCGGCGTTGGCCATGGTGACAGCTTACCTCCTCAGTCTGATTTCTGGACGCACTGGCGGGCTTGAGATAAGGTGGGTCCAGATTCCGGACTTACTAGGAGGCGGCCGGTGAGTTCCACTCCCCCGGTGAATGCGCCCGCGGTCGATGTGGCCGCGGCGACTGTGGCTAGGGCGGACGCTCGCCGGATCACCGCCGTCGTGGGCGTCCTGTCCCTGGCCGTGTTCATGTCCAGCCTGGATCTGTTCATAGTCAACCTGGCCTTCCCCTCCATCGGCCGGCAGTACCCGGGCACCAGCCTGAGCTCGCTGTCTTGGGTGCTCAACGCCTACACGATCGTGTTCGCGGCGGTGCTGGTCCCGGCCGGCCGGTGGGCCGACCGGATCGGGCGGCGCCGGTTCTTCGTGGCCGGGCTGGCCGCGTTCAGCGCCGGGTCGCTGCTGTGCGGGCTGGCGCCGGGAGTGGCCGCGCTGATCGCGGCGCGGGTCATCCAGGCGGCCGGAGCCGGGGCGATGGTGCCCGCGTCCCTGTCGCTCCTGCTCGCCGCCGTCCCCGCTCCGGCCCGGCCGAAGGCGCTGGGCACCTGGTCGGCCCTGGGCGCCCTGGGCGCGGCGCTCGGCCCGGTGATCGGCGGCAGCCTAGTCCAGGTCAACTGGCGCTGGGTGTTCTGGGTCAACCTGCCGGTCGGGCTGGTCGCTGTGGTGCTGGCGCTTAGGGTGGTGCCGGAGAGCAAGGACGAGCGGTCCACGGGCCGGCCTGACCTGATCGGCGCGGGGCTGCTGGCGGCGGCCGTGGGGCTTCTCGCGCTCGCGCTGGTCAAGGCGCCGGGGTGGGGCTGGGGTTCCTTGTCGTTCGTCGGCGTGCTTTTCGCCTCGCTGGCTTGCGGTTTCGTCATGGTGGCGCGGTCGCGGCGGCACCACGCCCCGGTCATCGAGCTGGAGCTGCTCCGCTCGCGGACCTTCAGCGGCGCGTTCGGCGCCTCGATCCTGTACTACGCCGGGTTCGGCGCGTTCGTGCTCAGCGCGGTCGAGTTCCTCACCGGCGTCTGGCACTACTCCGCGGTGGAGGCCGGGCTGGCCATCGCGCCCGGGCCGCTCATGGTCCTGCCGTTCGCCCGCATCGCCGCGCCCCGCCTGGCGGCCCGGCTCGGCGGGCCCGGACGGGTCGCGGTGCTCGGCTGCTTTGTCAACGCCGGTGCGCAGCTGCTGTGGCTGACGCAGATTCAGGCCCAGCCGGCCTACCTGACCCATCTGCTGCCGGCTCAGCTGCTGGGCGGCGCCGGGGTGGGATTGGCGATCCCATCGCTGCTCGGGTCCGGGAGCGTGTCGCTGGCGCCGGGAAGGTTCGGGACCGGGAGCGGGATTCTCAATATGGCGCGGCAGGTGGGCACCGTGCTCGGGGTGGCCGGGCTGGTGGCCATCTTGTCCCGGGTGTCCCGGACCGATCCGGTCGCGGCGTACCGGAATGGGCTGGTGCTTGTCATCGCGTTCTTCGCCGCCGCGGGGGTGGTGTCCGCCGTGCTTCTTTCGGGCGTGGTCGGTCGCAGCGAGTCATAACTGGGGGGGCCGGGGGTACACCG
>WNGJ01001929.1_pt1 | contig 20768 bp, 18 predicted proteins | sample 5400611 | NCBI WGS metagenome assembly WNGJ01 (sample SAMN13153375, study PRJNA577476) | soil metagenome | isolation source: 40 cm soil or saprolite under Garry oak tree replicate 1 | place: USA:California | collected 2016-06-15
GCTCTCCTCGTCAGCGACCCCTTTCATATGCTGCGGCTACGGATCCTGGCGAAGCGTTTCGGGTTTACACCGTATACATCTCCGACCCAGACCAGCCCCATATCGCCAAATCGCGAGGAACGCTGGAAGTATATGTTTAGCGAATCCCTCAAAGCACCGCTTGCCTTCTTTTTCGAGAGGAAGTTGTGAAGCTACGCTTAGTAACCTTCTGCTCCTTAATAGCGACCGCCATGATCGCGGCTTCGCTCGGAGCCCAAGCCACGCCCAGAATCAAGTTCGAGAAGTACAAGCTCCCGAATGGTCTCGAGGTAATTCTGCACGAGGATCATTCGACGCCCATAATCGCCGTCGACACGTGGTATCACGTCGGCTCGGGCGATGAGCAGGTGGGCCGAACAGGGTTCGCGCACCTGTTCGAGCACATAATGTTCATGGGCTCGGAGCACGTGCCGGTCGGCGCATTCGATCAGCTGCTCGAATCGGCTGGAGCCAACAACAATGGCTCGACGACGGAAGACCGCACCAACTACTACGAGACCCTTCCCTCGAACGCCCTGGCGCTGGCCCTATGGCTGGATTCGGACAGAATGGGATTCCTGCTGCCGACAATGGATCTTGCCAAGGTCAACCTCCAGCGCGACGTCGTCAAAAATGAGAGGCGACAACGCGTCGACAACGTTCCGTACGGGCGCGCCGACGAAGTCATACTGGCCGCGCTCTACCCGAGGTCGCATCCATACTCGTGGCCGGTGATCGGGTCGATGACCGACCTCAGTGCCGCATCGCTGACCGACGTGCAGAACTTCTTCAAGACCTACTATGCGCCGAATAATGCGACGCTGACCATTGCCGGAGATTTCGATCCAGCAACCGTGAAGAAGCTGGTTGCCCAGTACTTCGGGAGCATCCCGCGTGGTCCTGAAGTGAACAGGCGAGTCACCGTCCCTGCCGTCGTGATTCCGCGTGACACTTTCCTGGTCCTCGAGGACAAGGTCCAGCTGCCGCGCCTGTTCTATACATGGCACTCGGTAAAGGGATTCTCGAAGGATGACGCCGCGCTCGATATCCTGGCGCAGGTCGTCGCCAACGACAAGAACTCACGTCTGTACAAGAAGCTCGTTTACGAGCTGCAGATTGCGCAGAACGTGAGCGCATACCAGGACGGATCGCGTCTCGATGGGAAATTCCAGATTGATGTTACTCCGAAACCCGGCCAGAAAGTCGCGGACATCGACCGGATCGTTCAGGCGGAAATCGCCAATGTCATCAGCGGTGGGGTGACACCACGCGAGCTTCAGCGTGCCCAGAACCTTTACAAGGCGAGCTTTCTCAATCGACTGGCGAGCGTGCTCGGCAAGGCCGAAGTGCTCAACTCATACAACTATTTCGTCGGCAACCCCGATTTCGTGCAGCAGGATGCGGCGCGCTACGAGCGCGTGACCACAGCCGATGTGCAGCGGGTCGCCAAAACCTATCTCGGACGTCCGAAGATAGTTCTCACCGTCGTTCCGGAGGGAAAGAAGGACATGATGTTAACCGCGAGCGGAGGTGGTCAATGAACGCCCTCGGAAAAATGGGCACGCTGAGCGTGTTGGCTCTGCTCGCTGTCCAACCGGTTGCTACCGCGCAAGGAACGTTCGACCGCACCAAGCCACCGGAGCTGGGACCGCCACCACGGGTTGCGCTGCCTCCCATCGTCACGCGACAGCTGGCGAACGGGGTGAAGCTGATGATCGTCGAGCAGCACGAGCTGCCGCTGGCGGATTTCGTTCTTCTCGTCGGAAGCGGCGGCACCGCTGATCCAACGGGAAAGACGGGAATCGCGAACCTTACGTCGCAAATGCTGCGCGAAGGCACGACGACGCGAAAGAGTCTGGATATCGCGGATCAGATCGCCTTTCTGGGAATCAATCTCTCTCCAACGAGCAGCTGGGAATCGAGCACGCTGTCGCTCCATACTCCCACCGCGCAGCTGGACAGCGCACTAGCGCTATTCGCCGATGTCGCACTGCATCCGTCGTTTCCGGCGAACGAGTTCGAGCGGATCAGAAAGAATCGTCTGACCGAGCTGCTGCAGCTGCGTGATCAGGGCCCAGCGATCGCTAACATCGCATTTCCGGCGATCATCTATGGCAGCGCGCATCCTTATGGTGTTCCGCTTATCGGCACCGAAGCCTCGGTGAAAGCGCTCACGACTGCCGATCTGCAGTCGTACTACCAGAACAACTTCAAGCCGAACAATGCGACGATGATAATCGTCGGGGATGTGAACCCCGGTCAGATCGAGCAGAAGATCAATGCGCTGTTCGGCAGCTGGCAGCGTGGTGACGTTCCTGCGCTCAATTATGGCGAGCCACCGAAATCGGGTACGACGACGATCTATCTCATAGATAAGCCTGGTGCAGCTCAATCGTCTTTTCGGATCGGATCGGTGGGCGTTCCACGCTCGACCAAGGATTACTTCGCGTTGACCGTGATGAACACGATTCTCGGCGGTTCCTTCAGCAGCAGACTCAACCAGAATCTTCGCGAAGCCAAAGGCTACACCTATGGTGCCGGCTCCCGATTCGATATGAGGCGCGCAGCGGGACCGTTCTCCGCGTCAGCGGAGATCGTCTCGGCGAAGACTGATTCTGCTCTGCTGGAGTTCATGAAAGAGCTGAATAATATTCGGCAGTCTGTTCCGGCTGACGAGCTGTCGCGGGCCAAGCGCTACCTGCAGCTGCAGCTACCGGGAAATTTCGAGACGACGCAACAAATTGGGGCGGCGCTGGTGCCGGTGGCGCTGTACGGGCTTCCGCTCGACTACTTCAACAATTATGTGCAGAACGTCGAAGCGATTACCCAGGCTGACGTTGCCAGAGTCGCGCAGCAGTACATCAATCCGGGGTCGCTCGCTGTTGTGATCGTGGGAGACCGGAAGACGATCGAGCCCGCTTTGAAGTCCACCAACGTTGGGCCGATCGTGATCCGGGACATTTCTGGCCAACCTATTCAGTAAGGGCCGATTATCCGTTGCCCGTGCCCGATTAACCGTTATGCGTTACCCGCTTTCCGTTTATCCGATATCTGTTATCCGTTAGTTTACGGACAATCGGAAAGCGGGTAACGGACAATCGGGTACGGGAAACGGATAGCGTGCTTCTCTCACTCTGATTGAGTGTTCAGCGCCTCGACCACCCAATTCCAGTACGGATCCCCGCCAACCTCGGGTAGATCGTTGTGCCCGGCTCCCTCAACTAACAGGAGCTTCCCTTTTCTCTTCGCGGCGTCGTAAACCTCGACGCCCATTTTGAATGGGATGATGCGATCGCGGCGGCCGTGGACCACCGACACAGGCACGTCGAGGTCGGAGACAGCGCCTCGCGTGTCGAAGTGAATTCTCGAGAGGACGCTCCAGGCAATAGATACGGGAAGAGTGACGACCAGTTTCGCCATCGCACGCGCTGAAGAAAATGGAGACTGGAGGAGAAGTGCCGATGGTGGGTGAAGCTCGGCCAGCTCCGCTGCGACAGCACTGCCGAGGGAGTGACCGAAGAAGGCTACGCGCGCGCGATCGACGCCGAAGGTGACGCGCAGATGGTCATAGGCGGCACGTGCGTCGAGCTTTGTGCTCGCATAGGTGGGACTGCCGCCGAGCGACATGTAGCCCCGGTACTCGGCGAGAAAGACCGCGTATCCGGTGCGACGCTCTACTGTGCGCGCCCAATCGAGCTGCCATACGGCGAGATCAGCATTCCCGTGAAAGCAGAGCAGGACACCGGGAGTATCCCGCGGATCGCCGACGACGAAGCCGACCAGCTTCTGGCCGTCGACTGTTTCGTAGGTTATGTGACTCGCTTCTGGTAGTGCTTCCACCACTCGCGGAGGCTGAAAGAGAATCCGTTCCTGCGACCACCAGATCAGGACCAAAGCCCCGACCAGTAGCGCAAGGATGAGAAGGACAGCAGTCACGTGCGCGCGCCGAACAGACAAGGGTGGGGGTTCCAGTGCGTTTGCATGGCGGGCAATTTACGACAATGCGAATTCCGGTAGAAACCTTCCACCTCGATAACGGCCTACTGGTGACGCTGTCGGAGGATCACACGGCGCCGATCGTGGCAGTGAATCTCTGGTACCATGTGGGATCGGCGAACGAAAAAGCCGGTAGAACCGGATTTGCGCACCTCTTCGAGCACATGCTCTTTCAGGGCTCGGCACACGTCGGATCGAACGAGCATTTCGAACTGATTCAACGTGCCGGTGGGACGCTCAATGGATCCACCTGGCTGGAGCGGACCAACTATTTCGAGACGGTTCCGTCGAACGAGCTTGCACTCGCCCTCTGGCTGGAAGCCGACCGCATGGGTGAGCTGCTCCCGGCGATGACGCAGGAAAAGCTGGACACCCAGCGTGATGTCGTCAAAAACGAGCGGCGGTGGTCAGTAGACAATCAGCCGTATGGAACAATGCTCGAGAAGATGCAGGAGCTGGTATTCCCGGCGTCGCACCCGTTCCAGCATTCGCTCATCGGGTCAATGGAAGATCTGTCGGCGGCATCCCTCGACGACATCGCGCAGTTCTTCGCGACCTTCTACACACCGGATAACGCGGTACTCTCGATCGCCGGCGATTTCGAGCCAACGGAAGCGCGCAAGCTGGTCCCGGAATACTTCGGGCCGATTCCAAGAGGAGCCGGTAAGCCGTCATTGCCACCGATGAATCTCCCGCCTGTTTTCGGAGAGCGGTTGCGTGAAGTCGTCTATGACGACGTAAGTCTTCCACGACTATTCATGGCGTTTCGGTCACCGGTTTTTGGAAGTGAGGAGTATTATGCTGCCAGCGTGGCGTCCGCGGTGCTCGGGCTGAGAAAGGGAAGCCGGCTTCATCGCTCTCTCGTCCGTGAGCGGCAGGTGGCAGCCGATGCCGGTGCATTCACTTTCGATCTGGCGATGGGCACGGATCTTCTGGTCGTCGACGTCACCGCGCGACCGGAAACTTCCGTCGCTCAGCTCGAGGAAGAAGTCGAGCGCGAGATCGAGCTGATCCATCGCGAAGGCGTCACGGAGACAGAAGTCAAAAGAGCAATCGCTCTGATCGAGACCGATCTGATCACTTCCCTTCAGTCAGCGGGTGAGAGAGCGGACAGGCTTTCGATGTTCGCCACCTACTTCAAGCGGCCAGAGCTGATAAACGAGCAGGCAGAGCGTTATGGCTCAATCACGACGCAGAGAGTTAACGAGCTCATTGAAGAGCGATTTGGCGAGAACAACCGGGCAAGTCTTCTCTACGTCCCGAAGGAAGGAGTTGAATCCGAAGGCGTACTTGCCGCTGCCGCCGGCACCGGTTGATGGTCACAGCTCTCCGTCCCAGGCCAGGACCAGTTCGAAGCTATCATTTCCCGGAGTTCTACGACGAGGTACTGCCGAGTGGAATCCGTCTGGTGACGGCGCCAGTGGCGAAGCTGCCGGTGGTCACGGTCCTGGTGGTCGTCGACGCGGGATCCACAAATGATCCGGCGGGGAAGGAAGGAATCGCTGCTCTGACTGCAGGAACGCTGCTCGAGGGCAGCAAGCGTTTCGATGGCGCCGAGCTGACGGAAAAATTCGAGCAGCTGGGGACATCGGCAGAATCCGGCGCTGACTGGGACGCTGCCTTCATCAAGATCACGGCACTGACGGACAATCTCGAAGAAGCGACTTTGTTGCTCGGCGAGGTGATCAGCACTCCCGTTTTCCCCGAGCGTGAAGTTGAGAGACTCAAGGCAGAGCGGCTGGCAGAGATCCTCCAGCTCGAGACAGAACCGCGGGGACTAGCGGACGAAAAATTCTCGGAATTCTTGTATATGCCAGATTCGAGGTACTCGAAGCCGGACGAAGGAAGCGCTGAGAGTGTAAGTGGGTTGTCGCGGCGAGATGTCGAGGAGTCTTATCGTTCCAGGTACCGCGCTGGTTCCACCACAGTGATCGTAGCGGGTGACATCTCGACGGACGAGACGCGCCAGCTCATTACACGGGCGTTTGAGCGCTGGCCGGCGGGGAAGCCTGCCGACCAGCCGCTGATCGCAACCGCGCGAACGAAGCGGAAGAGTCTGCACATTGTGAACAAGGCAGAAGCGCCCCAGTCAGAGCTGAGGGTGGGGCACGTCGGTCTGCCGCGCAAGCATCCGAATTTTTTCCCGACGCTGGTGATGAATGCTGTCCTCGGCGGACTCTTCGGATCGCGGATAAACCTGAATCTCCGGGAAGCTCACGGCTACACCTATGGCGCGTCATCGGCCTACGACTGGCGCCGTGGACCGGGACCGTTCGTCGTATCGACCGCGGTACAGAGCGAAGTAACGACGCCCGCACTCCGGGAGATACTTCTCGAGATCGATCGAATCCGAAGCGACAAGATCTCCGACGAGGAGCTTTCACTGGCGAGAGACTATCTCGACGGCGTCTTTCCGATTCGATACGAGACGACAGCCGCAATTGCATCTGCGCTCGAGACACTGGTCGTCTACGATCTGCCCGCTGACTACTACGATTCCTATCGGAGAAATATCCGCGGCGTATCAGCGGACGCGGTGCTCCAGGCAGCGAGGTCACATCTACACCCTGACGAGCTGCAGACTGTCGTGGTCGGTGACGCAGGCGTGATCCGCGACTCGGTGGCCGATCTAAAGCTCGGGGACGTGCACGTCTACGGTTCCTAGAGACTCATCGCGATGCACGAAGAGGTGAAACCCGGGCGGATCAAGTCCAAGCGAGTCTATACGGGGAAAATCATCTCCCTCGACGTCGACACCGTGCGGTTTCCCGACGGCTCGGTCGGAGAGCTCGAGATGATCCGGCATCCGGGAGCGAGCGCGGTAGTGCCGTTTCTGAGCGATCCACGAGGGGAAGATCCACAGGTGCTGCTGATCAGGCAGTACCGATATGCAGCCGACGGCTACCTGTACGAGATCCCGGCCGGACGACTCGACCAGGGAGAAGCTGCGCGGGACTGTGCTATACGGGAGCTCAAGGAGGAGACCGGCTGTACGGCGAAGCGGATGGACCACCTCTACACGATCTACACGACCCCCGGGTTCACCGACGAAAAAATCCACGTTTTCATGGCAACCGGACTGGTCGCCGGTGAGACTAAACACGAAGCGGATGAATTTCTGGATCTCCACCCAATGCTGCTGTCCCGGGCATTGGAGATGATAGAGGCAGGTGAGATCCAGGATGCCAAGACCGCGCTCGGTCTCCTTTTCGCCGCAGGGTTTCGCGCCGGTCATTAACCCCGCGGGCCAAATTGGCGTCTAATCAATAGAAAGACGCTGACATGTCATGTAAATAGGACAGCTTGGCAGAATCTGGACAGCTCAGGCTTGAAGTAAACGCCATAAGTACTTTGGTATCATGTGGTTACTCCAAGGGGCCATTCGGCACACAGCGTGCATTACGTGAAAGGGGAAAAGGTTCCAGCAGAGATGTGCACGACTTGGTGTCGTGAGAGTCTCTTATATAGAGGAGAGAAGAATGGCTGACATCGTCCGTAAGCAAGCTGTTTCGGTTGAGGGACCGAGCGTCAGGGAGCGCCTGCAAGCGATGGATGACTCAGCCGTCGTGACCGCGTTCCTTGGTGGAGAGGAGCGCGCCTTCTCGGAGCTGGTGACCCGCTATCAGACCCGGCTGCTGAACTTCGTATACCGCACGATCGGCGACCGGGAAAAGGCGGAAGATCTGGTACAGGAGGTATTCATTCGTGTCTACCGCCATCTGCATCGGTTCGATCGATCGAAGAAGTTCTCGACCTGGGTCTATACCATTGCCTCGAACCTGGCGAAGAACGAGCTGCGCAATCGCTCGCGTAATCCGCTGGTTCTCTTTCAGACGGTTCAAAAGAACTTCCAGGATGAGGATCGTCCTCTGCAGTTCGAGGACACGACCTCTCGTCCCGATGACATGTACCGGAAGCGCCACCTGAGGGAGATCGTCGAGGAAAGCGTGGCAAAGCTGCCCGAGCACCACCGGAATGTGTTTATCCTCCGCGAGCTGGAGGGCAAGTCCTACGAGGAGATCGCAGAGATCACGGACTGCAATCTGGGCACCGTCAAATCCCGCCTCAACAGGGCAAGAAATTCGTTCGCCGAGATCATCGCCCCATACGTAGATTAGGCCTGACGATTCGGGAACAGGGACCCCACTACCGGGTACCCTGTTCCGAACCCTCAGCCTATCTCCATGGATTGTCGCGAGTTTTGTGATCAGCACGTTGCATTCGTAGACGATACCCTTGCCGGGATCGAGCTGGTTCGCATGCAACGACATCTTGCTGAATGCGAGAGCTGCGCAAAGCACGACGCCAAAATCCGCCGCGCCCTTCTGCTCTTCAGAAATCTTCCTTCCATAGAGCCTTCGGCGGGTTTCAACCAGCGGCTCGAAGCACGTCTGCGGGACTGCCATAGCGATCATCTACTGGCTACGACGCAGCGCAATCTGAGACGCGGCGCCATCGCGGCCACTCTCGCCAGCGCGGTAATGCTGGGATACATAGGTACGACGCTCTATCACCACACCGATGCTCCACGCGATTTGGTAATGGCTCCAGTGATCGCGACCATCCCGGAGCCGGAGCTCACACCAATCACAACCTCGACACCGGCGATCGTCACGTCGGTGTCAGCGGGCTTGGGCATTTGGCCGGTGGCTCTGTTTGCGGAGCAGGCGCCGGTAAGGTTCGCGCACTCGCGGCTAGAGCTTACGAACTACACTCGCTAAAACGGCAACAGAATAGGCGAGGTCCAAGTAGCCAAGTTGCAAGTTTGCTAGGTTTACTACGCCCTGACTTACCTCGGTGGACTGACAGTAGAAGCCTAAAAAGGCGTGACGGAAAAGGTGGCTGCTGGCCATATTTCGGGGATGTCGGCCTCCGCTCACAAAACTCTTCGTGATGCAATCAAGCGCCGGTCTTTCGACGGCGCTTATTACATCTGCGGTGAGGACGATTATCAGAAGGACGACGCGGTCCAGCAGATGATTAATGCCGCGCTGGATCCCCAGGCCAGGGACTTCAACCTCGATACGAGACGAGCCGCTGATCTCGATGCCGAAACCCTCGGCGTTCTGCTCTCGACGCCACCAATGATGACGGAGAGAAGGGTGATCGTTCTTCGTGACGTGGGCGGCCTCAAAAAAGACGCGCGAAGGGTCCTCGACGAGTATCTCAGGAGCCCCGCGCCTGATTTGCTTCTCATTATGACCGCTCCGGCCGGCTCCAAAGCCGATGCCGCCCTTTCGGCTCCGGGCACATCGCTCCAGTTCGACCCCCTCTCGGGTGACCGCATCCCAAAGTGGATCACACATCGAGCGAACACCGAGCTGGGCGTAAAGATCAGTGAGCCGGCGATCGAGCTCCTTCAGGCCGCCGTCGGCAGTGACCTGCATCAGCTGTCAGGGGAGCTGGATAAGCTCGCCAGCTACATAGAGGGTCACGGTGACGAAATCGGTGAGGAAGCCGTAGCAGCAGTCGTCGGAGTGCGGCGCGGGGAAACACAGTCCGATCTCCTGGACGCCGTTGCCGATCGAAACACGGCGCGCGCGCTCGAGTTGATTCCCCACGTGCTCTCTCAGCCGAAAACAACGGCCGTTTCGATCGTCATGGCATTATCGACACAGATGCTCGCCATCTCGTGGGGGCGCGCGAGACTGGACGAAGGTCTCTCGAGGGCTCGTCTGGCCCAGGAATACTTCGATCTTCTGAAAGAGACGGGAGCCTTTACGGGGCGGCCGTGGGGGTCCGCCACAGCAGTCTGGGCTCGAGCCGCAGAGCATTGGACCCGTGCTTCGCTCGATCGCGCACTCGATTTCCTGCTCGAGGCCGACATCGCCCTCAAGGAAAGCAGAGTCTCGTCGGAAGAACAATTACTTGCTACGGTAGTACTCAGCCTGTGTGCAGCCGACGAGAAGAACGCTGCCGCATGAGTCAATAGGAGAGTGGTGAGATGTTTAGATGGACAGCTCTTTTCGGCATACTGCTATCTTGTCCCGCGACGCAGGCAGCCGCTCAGGCTCGGACGCGGCCGATCGATCCGGTTTTTGTGAGAGCTCAGGCTCTGGTCAGCGATGGAAATGGAGCGGCTGGGAGGGCACTGATCGATTCCGTGATTAGAGTGACGCCACCGATGGCTCCGCTTTATCCGCAGGCGCTCTTCTGGCGTGCTTCGCTGGCATCGAATGCCGCGGATGCGGAGAGCGATTACAAGCACATAGTCGTCGACTACCCGCTCTCTCCGCAGGCCGAAGATGCACTGCTCCGCCTCGCCCAGCTCGAGCTCGCCCGTGGCGATCGCGATGGCGCACTCGCCCACCTGCAGCGAATTCCGCGTGATTACCCGCGCAGTAAATCGCTGGCGAGGGCGAGCTACTGGACGGCTCGCGTGCTGTTCGAGAAGAACGACATCCCGAATGCCTGTGTTGCCAATGCCAGCGCACTGGCACAGGCCGACGCTTCAGAAGTGGAGCTGAGGAATCAGATCCAGTATCAGGGTCAGCGCTGTCCGTTGCCCGCTGCTGTCGCTGCAGCGAATCCAGCTGCTACCAGCGTACCTCCGACAACCAACGCGGCTCCGACGCCTAGTGCACCGGTGACCAATCCGGCGCCCTCGGTGACTGCTTCTTCAACACCGACGAGCACACCAGCCAGCAACCCAAGTGCGAATCAAGTGTCCGCCCCTCCGGTTGCACCGGTGGAAAAGGCAAAGCCCGAATCTGTTTTGACAGCTCCTGCCCCGGCCGTACGTACTCCGGCGCTACCCAGAACAATCGTGCCAGCCAAGCGAGCCGAGCCTCCAGCTTCTTCGGCGGGAAGTGGCTATTCTGTCCAGGTAGCCGCCTACACCAAAAAGGCTGATGCCGACAGGCTTGTATCGAGCCTCACCAGGCGTGGCTACTCCGCGCGAGTCGATGCCTCGCCGGGCTGGTTCAAGGTCAGGATCGGACGCTACGCGACGGAAAAGGAAGCGCAAGACGCACTCAGGAAAATCAAGGCAAAGCAGATGGAAGGTTTCGTAGTACGAGCGCCAGCACGGTGAGTCGCGCCGCGTCAACGCCGTTGATGCAGCAGTACCGGGAGATCAAATCGCGTCATCAGGACGCGATTCTCTTCTTCCGGATGGGTGATTTCTACGAGATGTTCTACGAGGATGCGGAAGTGGCGTCCAAGACACTCGGGCTCACTCTCACTTCCAGGAACAACGGTGGCGCCAGTGAGGTGCCTCTCGCTGGAGTTCCAGTCAAAGCCGCGGGCGAGTACCTGCGGCGATTGATCCAGCACGGATTCCGGGTCTCGATCTGCGAGCAGACCGAAGATCCGAAGTTTGCCAAGGGAATCGTCAAGCGCGAAGTCGTCGAGACCATCACTCCCGGCGCGGCGTTCTCCGATGATCTGCTCGATGGCACCCGCAACAACTATTTGTGCGCGCTGAACCGGGATGGCGACCTGGTGGGAATCGCGGCCGCTGATCTCTCCACCGGCGAGCTCAGGCTTACGGCGACGCGCATTCGCGATCTGGAATCCGCACTGTCGAGATTCACGTCGCGAGAAGTGATTGTTTCGCGTGGCGAGAGCCTGACGCAGGTTCTGAAAGGGCCGGTCGGCGAGGAAGGTCCGATGGTGACGGAGCGCGAGGCCTGGGAATTCGACAGCGATCTGGGCCGCGACCAGCTCATCGAGCATTTCCGGGTGAGCTCGCTCGAAGCGTTTGGGATCGAGAGCGGAGACACGGCAGCTGTCGGTGCCGCCGGTGCATTACTCCGCTACCTCAACGAGCTACAACCCGCCGGGACATCACACCTCGCCCGCCCGAAAGTCGAAAGGCCGGGAGGCTCGATCCCGCTCGATGAGATGACGCGGCGAAATCTGGAGCTGGTCGAGTCGATGCGCGGCGGAGAGACTTCGGGAACACTGCTCGGAGTTCTCGATCGCACCCTGACACCGATGGGCGCGCGACTGCTCCGCCAGTGGATTCTTGCTCCGCTCGTTCATCGCGCGGACATCAACACCAGACTCGGTGCCGTCGACGCACTCGGAGACGCTCTCATTCGGGCCGCGATGCGTGAAGCTCTGGACGGAGTGCGTGATGTTGAGCGACTGGCAGGAAAAACAGCCGCCGGCCGCGCTTCTCCTCGCGAGCTGCGAGCACTCGGCGATTCGATCGCACGCCTACCTGCGGTGGAGTCGGCTCTCGAGCGGGCTCGTGCAGCAGCCTTGTCAGAGAACGATGCCGCGTTCGACAAGTACAACACCGCCTGGGATGGCTGCGGAGACCTCTGTGACGAAATTCTTCGCACCCTGGTCGAGCGACCGCCGGTAGTGATCGGCGACGAGTCCAGCGTTCGCGAAGGCGTCGACGCCTCGCTGGACGAATGGCGAGTACTCCGTGATGGTGGCAGGGATGCGATCGCCCGGATTCAGTCCGAAGAACGCACACGGACCGGGATCAATTCGCTCAAGGTCGGCTACAACAAGGTGTTCGGTTATTTCATCGAAGTGACGAACAGCTACCGGCATCTGGTGCCGAGTGACTACCAGCGGAGACAGACCCTGGCAGGAGCCGAGCGGTACGTGACGCCTTCGCTCAAGGAGTACGAGGAACGGGTACTGACGGCGGCGGAACGGGTAGAGGAACGCGAGCGGGAGCTGTTCGAGATACTGCGATCCAAGGTTGGAAGCGAGGTTGGGCGTCTGCAGTCGGTCGCGCAGATCGTGGCTGAGCTCGATGTGCTGGCGTCACTCGCCGAGGTCGCGGCGCGAGAGAGCTACGTCCGTCCCGAGCTCACCGACGACTTCTCGCTCGAGATCTTGGCGGGACGGCATCCGGTCGTGGAGAGAATGATGCCGCGCGAGAAGTTCATCCCGAACGACGTCACGCTCACCGAAGACGCGCGGATGATCATTCTCACCGGGCCCAACATGGCGGGCAAATCGACAGTGCTCCGTCAGGTGGGTCTGATCGTGCTGATGGCGCAGGTTGGCAGCTTCGTTCCCGCCAGCAAGGCGCGGATCGGCGTCGTCGATCGGCTTTTCACGCGAGTGGGAGCCAGCGACAATCTCGTACGTGGCCAGTCGACCTTCATGGTGGAGATGTCGGAGACGAGCGCCATTCTTCACACCGCAACCCGGCGCAGCCTGGTACTGCTGGACGAGATCGGTCGCGGGACTTCCACCTACGATGGAATCTCGATTGCCTGGTCGGTGAGCGAGCACCTGCACGACGCCGTCGGGTGCAAAACGATATTCGCCACCCACTATCACGAGCTGACCCAACTGGCCGACAATTTAGTTGCAGTTCGCAACTATAATGTTCAGGTGCGGGAGGTCGGTGATCAGGTGCTCTTTCTGCATCGGCTCCAACCTGGCGGTGCCGATCGGTCGTATGGAATCGAGGTGGGGAGGCTAGCGGGGCTGCCGCCAGCAGTGCTCAAGCGTGCAACGGAGCTGCTGAAACTCCTGGAAGCGGAACAGATCGTGCCCCGATCCGGACGCACCTCGCCGGCGCGGCCCAGTGCAACAGATGATCAACTGGCACTGTTCGGGGTGATGACGCATCCTGTCGTGCAACAACTGAGAAAAGTGGAACCGAATGCAATGACACCAATTCAAGCGCTCGAGCTGCTGGCCCGACTCGTCGATGAAGTGAAACACGAAGGAACGGCTTGAGCATGCGGCCAGTCACGAGAAACTGGGTGATGCTACTGGCGGTGATACTTTTCGCCGGATGTAAGAAGGGAGAGGGATCCGGGATCTCGTTCCAGACGGTGGGCAGACAGCCTGACGTCGCGCCGGTAATGCTGAACAAAGATCTGCCGTTTCGTTATCCGCCGGCGCTCTATGCCCAGAAGGTTCAGGGAAACGTCACGCTCCGCATTTTCATCGACAGAGAGGGCGCGATCGTGAGCGACTCGACGCGCATCGCCGAGACATCCGGATTCACGGCGCTGGATTCGGCGGCGATGAAAGGGTCGCGCGAGCTCAAATTCGAGCCGGCGAAAACGCAGGGTGTGGCGGTGCCGGTGTCGATTCTGCTGCCAGTATACTTCCGGCATCCCGATGCGCCGCCTCTGGCCGGCGATTCGATCATCAAACGGGATATGACGGCGGCAAGCAGCACCACGAGTGTCCTGAAGCCAGACACTGTTAAAACGCCAGCAAAAACACCGGCGAAGGCACCAGCCAGCAAGACGACTACGCGGCGCAGAAAGACTCGCTGATGAAGCAGCACGAACGGAATCGCCAGCCCTACGACAACGTTCTCGAGACGATCGGTTGGACGCCGCTGATCAAACTGAACCACGTCACGCGCGGCATTCGTACTCCAGTCTATGCGAAAGCTGAGTTCTTCAACCCGGGCGGCTCGGTGAAGGATCGCATCGGCCTGCCGATCATCGAGCGCGCGGAAAAAGAAGGCAAGCTGAAGCCGGGTGGGACGATCGTCGAAGGCACGAGCGGAAATACCGGGGTAGGTCTCGCAATCGCGGCAGCGCTCCGCGGCTACAAGTGCATCTTCACGATGCCGGACAAGATGTCCCAGGAGAAAGTGCGGCTGCTCAAGGCGTTTGGCGCGGAAGTCATCGTCACACCGACGGCGGTCCCGCCCGATCATCCCGACAACTACGTGATGATGGCGAAGCGGATCGCCAAGGAAACTCCGAACGCGATACTTGCCGACCAGTTCTACAACGACGCCAATCCCGATGCTCACTACGCGACAACGGGCCCTGAGCTGTGGCAGCAGACCGGCGGCAAGATCACGCACTTCGTGGCGTCGGCGGGCACGGGTGGGACCCTCACTGGCGCTGGCCGCTACCTTAAAGAGCGCAGCAAGAAGCTGCGCGTGATCGCAGGAGATCCTGCTGGTTCTATACTGGCCGAGTACTGGCGGAGCGAGGGAAAGAACAAGATCGAGGGGACGCCGTACAAAGTCGAAGGAATTGGGCAGGACAAGCTTCCCGGCACGCTCGACATGAGCGTGATCGACGAGTACCACACAGTGAGTGACAAGGAGTCCTTCGCGATGGCGAGGCGGCTCACGCGTGAGGAAGGATTATTCGTCGGGGGATCGTCCGGACTGATCACATCGGTCGCGCTCAAGATCGCGCGCGAGATCGATGATCCCGGCGCAATGGTGGTGACGATCCTGTGCGATACTGGTGAGCGCTATCTCTCCAAGCTTTACAGCGACGAGTGGATGCGCGAGAACCAAATGCTCGATGTCCCCAAGGTCGCTCTCCACAGCGTACTCGGCAGGAAGAATGGCGGCGCGCCGGCGGTGGTGAGTGTCGCGCCCGGCGCGACGGTGCGGCAGGCGATCGGTCTCATGAGTCTGCACGATGTCTCGCAGCTGCCGGTGATGGATGGCGCGAACTGCGTCGGATCGGTGAGTGACTGGTCGCTCTCGCAGAAGAGTCTCGAGAATCCGAAGCTGCTCGACACCACCGTGAGTGAGATAATGGATTCACCGTTTCCGATGGTGGCGTCCGATCAGCCGGTGGACAACGTGGTGAAGCTGTTGTCGAAGGCAAATCCGGCGGTGCTGGTGCAGGAGCACGGCGTCGTGCAGGGGATCGTCACGCGATCCGACATGCTGCACTACATGATGTCCCGCTAAAGGTCTCGCAAACAAAAAAGGAAATTCGATCGAATGAAGATCACGGTACTCATGGGTGGAACATCCTCTGAGCGAAATGTCTCGCTCGCGTCGGGGATTCGCATCGTGCTGGCGCTGCGCGAGCGCGGACATCAAGTCACGGCGCTCGACCCGGCGCGCGGAGTGATCAACGCCGCCGAAGAGAAGAAGCTGAGTACCGGAAAAGTCGGCGTGGAGCCGCCGTCGCTGGAATCGCTGTCGAAATTCGCCGAGGGGACCTTTCTGCCGAACCTGACATCCATGAGCGAGATCAAGGATGCAGATGTCGTCTTCCTCGGACTCCACGGTGGACAGGGTGAGGACGGAACGCTGCAAGCGCTGCTGGACATGGCGCAGGTGAAGTACACAGGCAGCGGACATCTCGCGAGTGCCTTGGCGATGGACAAGGATCTGTCGAAGAAGCTCTTCCGGGCGGCAGAGGTAAATACCGCCGACTGGCTGATGGCACCGGCCACGATAGAACAGGTGGAAGGGATTCTGGGATTACCGGTGGTGGTAAAACCATCGAAGCAGGGTTCGACGGTAGGACTATCGGTGGTGAAGAAGCGTGCCGACCTGGCGGCCGCGATCGAGGAAGCGAGCAAGTACGACGATGAAGTGATGATCGAGCGGTTCATCCCTGGTCGAGAGCTGACGGTTGGAGTTCTGGGTGACGTCGCGCTACCGGTCGGAGAGATCATCTCCAAGCACGAGATATACGACTACGAGTGCAAGTACACGGCGGGCATGGCAACGGAGGAGTTCCCGGCCAAGATCTCGCCCGAAGCCACGGCGCATGTTCAGCAGCAGGCGCTGGCGGCGTTCAGGGCCCTCAAGCTCGGGGGATGCGCCCGCATAGATTTCAGGCTATCCAGCGACAGCGAGTTTTACTGTCTCGAGGCAAACACGTTGCCCGGTATGACCGAGCTTAGTCTGATACCACAGGGGGCAGCAGCGATGGGAATCAGCTTCCCGGAGCTGTGCGAGCGGATCGTGAGGCTGGCGTTGGGATAGGGCCGCCGGCGGGAAGAGGGAAGTGGGGAACCCTGAGTCAAGCGCTGGGTTTCAGGATGTAGGTTTCCAGAAGCAGGACGCATGAGCGAGATGTACGACGCAACAGAATCCTCACCGCGCATGACGCGCGCTGTTCAGTGGCTCCTGGGCCTGAACATCGGCATCTATTTCCTGCAGCTGACGCTGTTCGGACCGGATGCGGTGTACCGGACGCTTGCCCTCGACCCGATGCGGTTCCCGAGCACCTGGTGGACCGTGGTGACATACATGTTCGTGCACGCGTGGATCGCGCACCTCGCGTTCAACATGCTCACGCTCTGGATGTTCGGCCCTCGCCTCGAGCAGGAATGGGGAACGCGCACCTTCGTTCAGTTCTATCTCTGGTGCGGTGTCGGCGGCGCGATCGCGCACCTGCTCTTCGCTCATCATTCATCGGTGGTCGGGGCATCGGGGGCGATCAGCGGACTACTGGTGGCGTACGCGCTGATCTGGCCGGACGAAGAGGTCTACCTGTTCGGCGTCATTCCGATGAAATCGCGCTGGCTGGTGCTGGCGATGCTGGTGATGAACGTCTTTTTTGCGCTGTCGCCGGGCTCGCGGATCGACTGGACGGCGCACGTGGGTGGCATGGCGTTCGGGTGGATCTTCCTCAAGCTCTATACGCTGGGCGGGATCACGCGGGTGAAGGGCTGGGTCTCGTCGGTGCCAGATGAATCTGAGGACATGCCGCGCGCCGTTCCGCGTGGAAGGCTGCCGGCCCGCGATCGCTCGCGCGGCGTGGATGAAGTAGTCGCGCGCAGCAATGCGGTGGTACTGCGCGAGAGCAAGCCGCTGCAGCACGTGCCGCGGCAGGAGACGCCGAAGGAGTACGCGGCCAGAGTGAATCGCGTGCTCGACAAGATCTCGCAGCAGGGAATCGGGAGTCTGACGAGAGACGAGCGGCGGCTGCTCGAGGACATGTCGCGGAAGTTGCGCGACGAGTGATCGCCGAGCGTGGCGCGGATTGATCCGCGCCATTCGCCGGTGCATCGTTCGGGGATGCCAAAACCAGAGCTCCTCGAGACCTTCGACAATCCCTACGCCGACCGTGACTACGAGATCCACATGGATTGCTCGGAGTTCACATCGCTGTGCCCGCTCGGCGGAATCGAGAGCGACGCTTCGGAGCTGGAATTATTGAAGGGCGGCGCGCCGGATTTCGGAACGATTCGCATTACCTACATGCCGGCGAAGAAGTGCATCGAGCTCAAGAGTCTCAAGCTCTATCTGTGGAGCTTCAGGAGCGACGGGATTTTCTACGAGCGAGCGGTGAACCTGATCTTGGACGATCTGGTTGCCACGTCTTCACCCAAGTGGATACGCGTGGTGGGTGATTTCAACACGCGTGGGGGGATCAAGTCGGTGATCACGGCGTCGCACGGGAAAGCCCCCGCGCGTTGAGTCGCAGAGCTGTGGTAGCAGTCTTGCAATCTCTGCTATGTGTCGCAGCAGGTTGATCAATGACAGACTCTCCTTCTACACCGCCACAGCCGGATCCGCTCAAGCCCGTTCTCGACGACGCTGAAGCGGAGCTCCGGCGTCGCCTCCGTGAAGCTTGTGAAGCAGAAGCGGGCGGAGTTTCGACGGACTCGACTCATGAGATTCGGCGGCTCGAAGATTCGCTGCTCGCCGCCGCCGTAGCAGCCGAACACACGATAACAGTTCGCCGTCACATGAAACGTCGTTCTACCGCCGAGCACGAGCGTCCAATCGGTGTCAACGCTGGTGCGGACGGTGGGGAAAAGACTGGTGCCGGGATCGAGCCGACGTCTGGAGAATCAGCAGCAGGCGACGATGAGAAGTCCACAACTCGCGTCCGCGAATTCAGGGACGAGGCCGGCCACACTTGGCGCGCATGGCCCGTGATACCCGGCCTGACTCGGGCGAGCGCGGGCGGGCGGCGCTTCCTCGGGAATTTCCAGGATGGCTGGATCTGCTTCGAGGGGATGGATACAGTGGCGCGTCGCAGGCTTCCGTGGCGTTCACACAATTGGGCCAGCGTCACGGACGAAGAGCTCGAGGATCTGCTCAAGCACGCGATTGACGCACCTGCCCGAGCGATCAAGGGAAAAGAGAAGCGCTGATCGACCGTTGATTAGGGGATGGCGATTGGCTTAATTGTGCTGTCCAAAGCTGCAGGTAGTGCGGCTAGGTAGCTCAGTTGGTAGAGCAGCGGACTGAAAATCCGCGTGTCGGCGGTTCGATTCCGTCCCTAGCCATTCGAACGCATTAATCCACTGAAACGCCCGGATACGTCCGGGCGTTTTCACGTCTTATGGCTTTCCAACCTAAACTCTGCAGTGAAATAAGCGCTTGATGCCTTACGGTAATGCCCCTATGGTGGGTTTATGGAAGTCCGGGGTCGTACCGCAGCAATCGTCTTGGGGATTGGAACTGCTCTCATCGGTCTCAGTGTGTTCCTAATCTGGCGAGCTGACTGGCGGCCACCAACATCTCGCGACTTTCGCAAGCTCAAGGCAGCATACGTCGATCTGCACAACCTTAATAGTCAGAGATTCCACCTTGCTGGTGATCCTGAATTTCCAATCACTACGGATAGCCGCCGGCCAGCTGATGGAAATGCAGTAAGAACGGTCGGCGACTTGATGTTCCGGGAGATGCTATACAGTCTGGCCTACTCCGAGGCAAAAAGCCCTCCGCAACGTGGAGCGCTCCTGGCTGCGCATCAGCAGTATTCGTCCGGTATGCTGGCACGCGCACGCGGAGTGTCAATCGCGAACCGTGGAAGCACTCGCGTTGAAGGGGTTGGGGTCACACCTATCGTACCAGACACTCTAATACCTGCTGAGGGGCCATTGCCTGCAGGGGCAGACCCCAAGAGAGTCGCGCGCGCTTTATTCGATCGATTCATGATGCAGAAGAAGAACGGGCCGAATCCGCTCGGCTCGGACTTCAACATACGATACGTAGACATGGTCGAGATCTACGGGTACGGACAGTGTCATAGCCTATCATACGCTCTCGCGCGCATGTTGGCGCGGCACGGGCTCCGGGCATCGCTTGTGAACACCGGTCCCGAGCTCCACACATTCGTAGAGACAGACCTGGGGAGCGTCAAGGGCGTGCTCGATCCCCTTCTCGGTGTCGCTCTGATCGATTCAACGGGAGCGACTTCGTACGACCGCAATTATGTGCTGAACAACGCTTCGAGGATCGAAGCCGCGCTGCCACAAGCCTCGCGCGCTGATTTCCGGCAGTATTACCAAAGCGCAACGATTCTGGATGCAGAACCGGTCGAATATCGAAAAGCCGAAGACAGAGTAAGAACATTCGCGTTGGAGCCAGGCGATACGGCTCAATACATCTTTGATCGAGTCTACCCGTGGATTACAAGCCGCAACCTCGAGCCCCCGCCTGCAGGCGCAGTGGGCTTTCTGAGAATTTCCCGTAACCTGAGTACTACTGACTTTCGACGTCGCGGCGCATGGAGTGTCGCGGTGATCGAGACTCCGTACCCAATCATTGATCTGGAGGTGTTGCGACCTCCATCCGGAAAGCTGCCAGAGTTGGCGCTGCTAACAGGAAACGAAGTTCAGCGGATTCACATCAGTGGCGACGCGTCGCTGGTTCGGCTTGCGCGGTACCTGAAAGGTGATGGGACACAATACAGCGTGTTGTTGGGTGTACGGGAGCCAATGTTGAACTCCGCTCCGCTCCGGGTTCGGACGATATCTCAGTTCGCCCTCTCGCGGTTTCAGGCCGACACGACACAACGGTTTGAGGTGACTGGTAGTGCACCGACTTCACTTGTCGCACACGTTGATCGCTAGTCTGATGCCGTTTCATAAGTGAGATAATCGAGAGGCGAAGTCCTAAAGGTAGAAGCCAATTATGAAAAGGGCGGCTGCTAGTGCCGCCCTTTTCGCGTTTGTGATATCCGATATGGGCCGTTGTACCTCATCTATTGTATAATCGACGTAAACGGCTGGCGTGCGGCAGAGTGCAACACTCCTGCAACAGGTCGCTCACAGGTTGAAGCGGTTCAGGAAATTGGGCCGACGTCAAAATCGTGCTAACTCCAGAAGTAGCAGGCTCTTACGAGCAGGCCAAAAGA
>WNGJ01004923.1_pt1 | contig 20768 bp, 20 predicted proteins | sample 5400611 | NCBI WGS metagenome assembly WNGJ01 (sample SAMN13153375, study PRJNA577476) | soil metagenome | isolation source: 40 cm soil or saprolite under Garry oak tree replicate 1 | place: USA:California | collected 2016-06-15
GGCTTCGTCACCCTGGTCTTTGACTACCGCAATCAAGGCGCATCGGAGGGGACAGCGCGCGGGCGTATCATTCCTGCCGAGCAGCACGAGGACTACCGCAACGCGATTACCTGGGTCTCCCTGCGATCAGATGTGGACGTCTCGCGTATTGGTGTGTGGGGCTCGTCCTACAGTGGAGCGCATGTCCTGCACCTGGCCGCATTTGATAAGCGCATCAAGGCTGCCGTCGCGCAGGTCCCCTTGATTAATGGCTGGCAGAATGCGCAGCGGCTGATACGTGCCGATATTTTTGCCCAGTTCATCGAGACGCTCGCCCAGGACCGCGTGCAGCGCTATACAGAGGGAACAGTGACCACTATTCCGGTGGTTGCACCGGAAGGCCAGCCCTGTGCCCTCCCCACACCTGATTCCTACGAGTGGTTCACCGTCACCGGTCAAACCAGGGCGCCCAGCTGGCGCAACGAAGTCTCCCTGGAGTCGATGGAGAAGTTCCTGGAGTACAATCCAGCGGCCAATATCCACCTGATCTCCCCTACCCCCTTATTACTGGTGGTCGCGGACCATGATACCCTCACACCGGCAGACCTGGCTATCGCCGCCTATGAAAGGGCGCTCGAACCCAAGTCGCTGGTCCTGGTGAAAGGGCCGCACTTTGGAGCCTATATGGAGCCAGGGTTTTCCCAGTCTGCTCCTCCCGCGGTGGAGTGGTTCAAGCGGCATCTGCTCTAGAGGAACGCCGGGTGTTTTGCCTGATTCCCTCTGTCAGGGTCCGTGAAGGATCCGTTTTCAAGGCAGTGTGGCACCTGGCGGGGCAAGCTCTGCCAGGTGCCGCCTCCGATAACTCACAGAGCCGCTGCTCTGCATGGGGACGCTTATTGACCGGCGACGGTAGAGGCGCCTTTTTCTCCCAACTGCACCTACCCGGCGTGTCGCTTCAGGAACTCCAGGGTGGTCTGGTTAAACTCGTCTACCTTCTCATAGATGGGTGCGTGGGCACATCCCTCGAAAATCACTAACTCGGCATGCTGAATGTTCTCTTTGAGAGGGTCGGCAAAACGGGTTGATGTTACCATATCATAGCGACCAAAAGTAATCTGCGTTGGGGCTTCGATCTTCCCGAGTTGAGCCTCCGCGTCGTGGGCGATCACTGCCCTGGATTGTCTCATGAATGCGTCGAACGGCTGTACGGGTCTTCCTCTGACAAAATCTGCCAACGCATCGATGTACTCGGGCCGGGCGGCATAGAGTTCGGGAGTGAAGCACCAGAGAAAAATACCGCCAATGACCATCTCTGGAACGCTCCCCAGGCCTTGCGCCATCACCTGCCAGCTCTCCACTGCCGCCTTGAGAAAAGGATCGGTTTTTGCCCATGCACTATGAAGGGATAACGACTTGACCTTGTCGGGATGCCTGGATGCTAGCCACATCCCCGTGGCTGCACCCAGTGAAAGCCCGGCGACATGGGCTTGTTGTATCCCCAGTGCCTGCATGAACGCCGCGATATCATCGGCAAAGAGTTCGGTAGAGTAGGTCCCTTCAGGTTTGTCGCTTTCACCCGCGCCTCGCAGGTCCACCGAGATACAGGTGAAGTGCCTGGCGTACTCGGCGACCTGAAAAGCGTAACAGGCGTAATCAGCCGCCAAATACGGGATCAGGATGAGAGGCTCTCCTGTTCCCTGTTGGTCGTAGTTGATGGTGATCTCGTTGGCCTGGACTTTTGGCATGTTACCTTCTCCTTTCTTAACCCATTTCTCTTGAGAGTGTGCTCACGCTGGCTCGTAACGCGAGCTACGCGCCTCTGTGAATAGAGAATATGCTGGCCACGGACCGTGGTGGAATTCACGCCTGCTCCTGTTGGTACCTGTAACAGTGCATGCCGGGGATTCATCGCGCGCGGCATATCATAGGCAGGGGTACGTGTAGAAATGACACAAACGCTCGACATCCCGGATTGGTCTGCTTTGCGAATCTCCATCGCACACTCCTCTCTCGTTTTCCGCATCAAGGAATGAGAATCCCTCGCCCACGCAGCTTGCCACTGTCCAAATCATGGATGGCGTCGTTGGCAGCATCAAGAGGATACATCGCTGTGTGCAGTTCCACTTTGCCCTGTGCTGTCAGGGTCATCAGCTCGACCAGGTCATTATACGTTCCAACAAGGTTGCCGATAAAGTTCCTCTCGGTAGAGATAATATCGATCATGGGGACATTGAGCGTGCCCCCATAGCCGATCACGTAGTAGCTGCCAGCACGGCGCAACATGGCCACCCCGTCCTCGATAGCGCCTCCCTCACCCACAAAGTCAATGACTGCCTCGGCACCTTGCCCATCCGTGAGGTCTTTGACCTTGGCAACCTGGCTCCCATCCACGACGACTGTATGATCCGCGCCCCAGCTGCGCGTCAATGCAAGCGCCTCGGGGGAGCGATCAACGACGATAATTTCGGCAGGGGTCAAGGCCTTGAGGCACTGGATACCGATATGGCCCAGACCACCAGCACCGATCACTACCGCTTTCGTCCCCGGATACAGGATGGCCACTGCCTTCTTGACGGCATGGTAAGCTGTCAGGCCTGCATCAGCCAGGGCCGCAATATCTTGAGGGGCAAGACTGGGATCGAGTTTGACGACAGCACGCGCTGTGGTCTTCAGAAAGTTGGCCATGCCACCATCGATGGAGATACCAGGAAAGGCATTGTTGGAGCAGTGCATATCATCGCCTGCTCGACAAGCGCGGCAAAGCCCACAGGTGATCAGAGGGTGGACGATGACCGTATCTCCAACCGCCACATTGCTGACTGCTGAACCAATCTGCTGGACCCAGCCAGCGTTCTCATGACCCAGCGTGTAGGGTAGGGTAACGCCAGATTTCTCCTTCCACTGCCCCTCGATAATATGCAGGTCGGTGCGGCATAGGCCAGCGCCGCCAATCCGAACAATGACATCGTGTGGACCGCTAATCTCTGGCTCGGCAACCTCTTCGACCACGGGATGTTCTTCATACTGGTGCAAACGTACTGCTTTCATCTGTACTCCTCCATAGGCAGTTCTTCTGACCCAACAAAACGAGAACCGGGTAAACCCCACTCGCGGAAAAAATCACCGGTGGCACGGCATAGGGAGACATTGGTATCACTACATGCACGAATCAAAGACTTGCTTCTTTGCCTGGCTTTGGCAACGCTTGCTTGTGTCGTTTGTGAGCCATTGCGTTGTGTAATGAGCGGCGCGTTGAGGTCGATAGGGTGCGTAAAGTCTCCCTCACGCGTACCTTGCAGTAAAGCTGTGAGCAGGACCTGTCGTGTGGAGTAAGTGAAGAAGGTGACGCGTTCTTCCTGTTTGCCACGACGGGGGATATACTGTGCTGCCAACGGGTCTGCCTCAAGATCTGGGATGAGACGCCCCTGGGCATCCAGCGAGCCGATATCACCGATACGGAGGCGCAGTAACTCTGCGAGCCGCAGGCCACTGCCAATCAAGGCCAACAGAATCAAGCGTTCAGACCCCTGCTGATCTGCGGTTGACAGGACCGGAGCAGAAGAGACGCCCGGTAGTGGCCGCCAGGGGACGTCCACGCCGTTCAAGCGAAACCAGATCTTTGCCCCCATGGCGAGGGCGGAGACCTGGTCTTCGCTGTAGCTAGAGAGAGCGCACGCAAAGGACGCGAGAGCCTGCTCAGCCAGGGCCGGGTCGGCCTTCGTTTGTTCTAAGAGCATTTCAAGATCGGTATGACCCGTCATCGTGCGGAAACGCTCCAGACTCGCGACGGAGGTACGCACCCACGACGGTTCGCGGCAGCGCGCCGCAAGGATGTCTGCCATGCGGCGAACCGATGGGAAGGCGAGGAGTTCGCTTTCCCGTCGACCTGCAAGAATTCGTGTCGCATTCATTGGCGGCCCCTGGCATTGATCATCTCTTGAATTTTCGCTTGTAGGAAATGATCGCGCAGCACGACCTCGCACGACGTCACACCGGCAATGGCTTCAACGCGTTTGCGAATTTCTTTTCCGATGCTGGTCGCGAATTTAGAGGGGCAGAGGGGGCTGGTCAGGTGAAAGTGTACCGTCACCTGGCTGCCTTCAATCTTTACCTCATCCAGCAGACCGAGTTCGCTGAGAGAACGTCGGATTTCGGGGTCACGCGTCGATCCAGCCGCTGCTCGAACTGCATCAACATCGATCGTCATCGTGACACCGTCCCCGTTACTCCAGTATCTGTCGCCTGGTCTGCCTGGCCAGCAGCATACGCGCGTTTACGCTGGGCGATCTCGTCGTTTTCCAAAGACTTCAACTTGCTCTCGATATCAATGCCGTAGAGCCGGGCGATGTTGCCGCCGATGATCTTCTGCTTGATCTCGTCGGTGAGATCCACTCCATACTCGGCTTTCAGGTCGTCTGGCAACTCGAAGGCCATAAAATCATCGAGTAACCAGTGCGGATACCAGATGGGGAAGTCAGTCCCCCAGATAATCCGGTCGGGTCCAAGCCAGAAGAGCAGATTAGCCATGATTTCGGCAAAGTGGCGGGGATTGTTGTGGACAAACATGTTCGCCACCGCGAGCGAGCCGTACACATTGGGGCAGCGCGTCGCAATCCAGCAGAAATCGTCGAGGCGCGGTAAGCCCACGTGATCGATAATGAAGTTCAGTTCGGGGTACAGCCAGGCTGGCTCGTCAATGTCTCGAACATCAAACTTGGAGAGGGAGAGGGGCTCGACAGCGGGACCTTTGTGGAAGTGCATGTGCTTCACGCCTAGCTCGATACACTTCTCGTAGAGGGGGAAGACCATGGGATCGTTTGCACTCCACCCGCGCGACTGGCCACGCCACTCAGCAGTATACCATTTGAAGCCAAGCACGCCACACTCTTTGATTTGTCGTTCTACCTCTTGGACCGCATTGGGCATGCGGGGGTCAACTCCCCCCAGGGAGATGATGCGCTCGGGAGCGCGAGCACGCATCTGGGCATTGCGGTCGGCATTCGTAAAACCCGTGTGGTAAAAATCCATGAGGACCTGGGTGGAGAGAATGGTCATATCGGCGTCGCCCTTGATAAACATCTCCTCAAGATACCAGTCAGGATCAACCTTGCGGAACTGTTTTTCGTAGTCCATCGTCCATTTCTTATCCGGTGGGTTAAAGCCGGTATGGAACGCGTAGAAGGTTTCGATGAAGGCTTCGCCAAAGCGGTTCTTGCAATTTTCCTTGCTGGCATCCCAGAACCCGGTGTGCGCATCGAGTACAAACGTTCCGTTCTTCATTGATCGGTCCTTTCACTTGGTTGGTATGAAGAAAGAGTAGCCAATACTCTACCCTCATGCCCCTGCCATTACCCTTTAGCTGGTTGAATGATTTGCTTGTCATGAATGAAGGACATCGCCGAAAATAACTTGCCTTCCATGCTGAAAGTTAACGATGGCAATCATATCATGACATAAGCACGAGCAAATAATAGGCTTTAGAGGACGCACTTCAAAGATTCACTACAAGAAGGATCATTTACGGGTGCTAATCAAAACACATCAATACACTCTACGGGGGTTGAAGGAAAGACTTGATATGAGAAGATATACCATAAAATGGTAGATTTGTACAGTGCTATAGATGCCGTTCTATAGCAAGGTCCGGGCAATCCAACTGCAGAATGAAGCCAGCCGTAACAATGGAGACAGTGAAAGATAAAGATGCTTCATGAAAGCTTTACTCGATGGTCATGAAGTAGTTGACCGCCTGGCGCAACTCGGCAAAACGGCAGATGGTATAATCGGGCGAAATTGTCTGAGACGATGTATTGCCTTGATTGTAAGAGACGAAAATGGCTTTCATTCCCACCTGCTGGGCACCGAAGATATCGTGGAACAGGTCGTTGCCGAAAAAGAGAGCCTGCTCCGGTCGTACCTGCAACGCATCCAGAGCCTTCTGAAAGAGCCGGGGGTCCGGCTTGCGATATCCATAGTCACCAGAGACGATAATAGGGTTGAAGTAATGCAGCAGCCCCACCGCGCGCAATTCGGGAACAGCATACGCACTCTGTGCGTCGGAAACTACTGCCATATGGTAGTGTGAGCGCAATTGGTCGAGTGTCTCTTGCACTTGAGGATAGGGACGGAGCCGCTTGCGGGCAATACCCCGGTGCAGTTCCGCTAGAAACAGCGGAAGTTGCTCTCGCTTTTCTGAGGGAGCCCCATCTGTGGCAATATATCATACTGTAAGTAGTGATGGAGTGGATCGTGGACAGGCAAATGCCCAACGTACTGTTTTGACATGCTGATTGACTCCCACACTCTACTTTTCTTAGGAGGGAGCGTGTTAAGAATAGATGAAATGGAGATTAACACAGAGTTAAAACTTATCTCATATGATAGGGGGGAAGAGGGGGAAATGTCAAGGAGACGAGACAGTGTTCATTGTAAATGCTTATCTGGAGAATGACACGACAATTGTCGTAAAGCTTGCTGACCCCCTCACCTTACCGTTTGAGGTCAGCGGTGTAACGCTGACCGATGCGACAGCGGGCAAGACCATCTCTGTCATCAAGGTCACCTTGCCTCAAGATTTTGCCACTCACCCTGCTGGGGTTGTGCAGCAATTGCTGGGAGTGTCAGGAGAACAACGTTCAGCTTCACCTGGCGGTGTGCAGACCGATCTCATTGAAGTTGTGTTGGCTGAGGCTCCTGATGTGACCCATAGCCTACATATTGCCTTGAATGGGTATATTCAAGTTCCTGTAACGCCGCGTAACATCTTAAATGGGGAGAAATACTTCTACCATAAGGACGACCTGGGCAATAGCTATCGATCAGAGGGTACCTCGTTCCGCCTGTGGGCTCCCACTGCCTCGGAGGTGCAGGTACTCCTGTATGAGACCGAGACAGGCCCCTTACAGCGGCAGATAGCGATGCAACGGGGTGAGAATGGTACGTGGTATGCCCAGGTTTCCGGCGACTTACAGAACTGGTACTACCTCTACCAGGTGATCGTTCATGGCGTGACACAGAACGCCGTTGATCCCTATGTCAAGGCAATTGCTGTGAATGCGACTCGTGGCATGATAATACATCTACCGGAGATGAATCCGCCTGGCTGGCACGAGGATAGGTATGTGGCTCTCGCTCATCCCCAGGATGCGATCATCTACGAGGTGCATGTGCGTGACTTCTCGATCAACCCGAACTCCGGGATGGCGAACAGGGGGAAATATCTTGCCTTTACTGAGCACGGAACCACAGGCCCCAATAACGTGGTGACAGGTGTAGATCACCTCAAGGAGCTAGGTATTACGCATGTGCAGCTCCAACCGGTACAGGAGTTTGCAAGCGTCAATGAACTGGATCCCAATCAGTACAACTGGGGCTATGATCCCAGCAACTTCAATGTACCCGAAGGTGCTTATGCAACGACTCCTCATGGGACTGCTCGTGTCAGCGAATGCAAGCAAATGGTTCAGAGCCTGCATAATGAGGGTATCGGGGTGATCCTGGATGTTGTGTACAACCATACTTTCGCCAGGTACTATTCTGACTTCAACAAGATCGTTCCCGAATACTACTATCGCACTGACGACGCGGGCAACTATACCAACGGCTCGGGTACGGGCAATGAAATAGCGGCAGAGCGCCCAATGGTGCAGAAATTCATTCTCGATTCCCTTGCATACTGGGTGAGGGAGTACCACGTGGATGGTTTCCGCTTTGACCTCATGGCCCTGCTCGGCATCGAGACGATGAAGAAGGCGTACGAGACGCTTCATGCCATGAATCCCCATATCCTGCTGTATGGGGAGCCGTGGGCCGGAGGCAAGCCAGGCTTGCCTGCCGATCAACTCCTCACCCAGGGGCAACAGAAAGGACTGGGTCTAGCCGTCTTCAACGACCATATACGCAATGCCCTTTGTGGAAGCGTCTTTGACAGAAGTGGGAGAGGATTCGCGACAGGTGCAGGAGGATTTGTCGATGAAATCAAGAGAGCCGTGCAAGGCAGCATCAACGATTTCGCCGCTTCCCCTGGGGAAACTATCAACTATGTGACAAGCCATGACAACTACACTTTGTGGGACAAGGTCGCACTGAGTAACCCGGATGACACAGAGGCAGATCGTATCAAGATGGACGAGCTCGCACAGGCAGTGATCCTGACTTCGCAGGGCATAGCCTTTCTCCAGGGCGGTGAGGAGATGTTGCGCACGAAAGGTGGCAACGACAATAGTTACAATGCCGGTGATGCTGTCAATCAGTTTGACTGGTCGCGCAAAGCCCACTACTGGAAGGTGTGGAGGTATTATGCCGGCTTGATTCACCTGCGTCAATACCATCCTGCGTTCCGTATGCAATTGGCCAGCGATGTTCGGGCGCATCTTTCGCTGCTCGCTAGCCCCCAGGACACGGTTATGTTCGAACTCTCAGGCCACGCCAATGGTGATAACTGGGAAAACATACTCGTCATCTACAATCCCACCAAGGCCGATGTAGTGTGTACTCTCCCGCCCGGAAAGTGGACGATAGTAGTCTTCCAGGATCGCGTCAGCGAAGAGTACCTGGCGCGAGCCTCTGGGAGGGTGGTCGTGCCTGCTATCTCGTGTATGGTTCTGTACCAGGGGTAGAAGAGTTGTGCCTCTGGGCTCCGGGATGGGCTTCGACTCGCTTGCCAGCAATCTGAATGCAAATAGAGAAGTCGTCCGTTGAAATGATATAATAACAAATGACAAGTTCGACAATTCGAAAGGAGAAACAATATGCAACTTGCATGGAAGGTTGATGAAGGCAGCAAAGTCAGGTTGAAGGATTACGATCCCGACTTTGTTGATAAGTATACGGATCGCGCATTGGCATCAGCAGAGATGGAAAAGCTCAGCGAAGAACTTGGCGAGTTGCAGCAGTTGTTGGCGGCTGCGCAGCATCACAGCCTGCTCATAGTATTACAGGGCATGGATACGAGCGGCAAAGATGGCACGATTCGCAATGTCATGGCGCAAGTCAATCCGCTGGGATGCGAGGTGCGTTCGTTTAAGGGACCTACGTCCAGGGAACAGGGGCGTGATTTCCTCTGGCGGATCCATCGGGTCGTTCCAGGCAGAGGCATGATCAGCATTTTCAATCGTTCCCATTATGAGGATGTGCTGGTGGTGCGTGTGCATGACCTGGTGCCAGAAACGTTGTGGCGGCGACGGTACGCGGCCATTAACGACTTTGAGCACTTGCTGGCTCAGAATGACATGATTATTCTGAAGTTCTATTTGCATATTAGCTACGAGGAGCAGGAAAAACGCTTACTGGCTCGTCAGGCCGACAAAACCAAAGCCTGGAAACTTTCGTCGGCCGATTGGGCGGAGCGCAAATACTGGAACGATTATCAACAAGCCTATGGGGATGCGCTCTCCAAGTGCAGTACGGATGAAGCTCCCTGGTATATCGTGCCAGCTAATCGTAAATGGTATCGCAATTTGCTCGTGGCACGTACACTCGTTTCTACCTTGCGTCCATATAAGAAGGAGTGGCAAGCCAAATTAGTGAAGCGAGGAGAGCAGGAACTTGTGCGTATAGAGAAGTTGCAGCAGGCGGGAGATAATCCCGTTGAAGCAAAGCCTCTACTACGTAGCTAGGGTTCTCCAAGAAGATGACATCGAGAAAGGAAAAGGATGATGCAACTTGCATGGAAAGTTGAAGCAGGTAGCAACGTAAAGTTGCAGGACTATGATCCCGACTATGTTGATGAGCATACGGATCCCGCATTGGCGAGGGCAGAACTGGAACAACTGGGCAAGGAACTGGGCGAGTTACAGGAGTTGTTGGCAGCGGCCCACCATCATAGCCTACTTGTCGTGTTGCAGGGGATGGATACCAGTGGCAAGGCTGATACGATTCACCAGGTCCTCTCCCGAGTCAATCCGCAGGGATGCCAGGTGCGTTCGTTTAAAGTCCCTACATCTCGGGAACTGGACCATGACTTCCTCTGGCGTGTGCATCGGGTCACTCCAGGCAGAGGTGTCATTGGCATTTTCAATCGCTCCCACTATGAGAACGTGCTGGTCGTGCGCGTGCATAACCTGGTACCACAAGAAGCCTGGAGTCGCCACTACGCGGCCATTAACGACTTTGAGCGCTTGCTGGCCCAGAATGACATGATTATTCTGAAGCTCTACTTGCATATGAGCAACGCCGAGCAGGAAAGACGCCTACTGGCCCAGCAGAAGAATCAAACGGACGCCTGGAAACTCTCCACTGCTGATTGGGCTGAGCGTAAATACTGGGACGATTATCAAGAGGCCTATGAGGAGGCGCTCTCCAAGTGCAGTACCGATGAAGCGCCCTGGTATATCGTTCCTGCTAACCAGAAGTGGTATCGCAATTTGCTCGTGGCACGCACACTCGTTTCTACCTTGCGTCGCTATAAGGATGAGTGGGAGGCGCAATTAGTGGAGCGTGGAGAACGGGAACTTCTGCTTCTAGCGCAGCTCGGACATCTAGAGCAGAGCGGAAATCGTGAGAATAAACGTGCAAAGAAAGCTCAGAAAGCTCACGGTGCTACTTAGCTAGCTCATCCCTTTACTTGGGCTTGCCCCCACTTTTAGAATCTCTCTATAGATGAGCTAATGCGAAGGGAGTCCAGTTCTGTCCAGTACCTAATTTTCTGGTTCTCCCGCACTTGTCGTGCTCAGCAATAATGAGAAAGTGGCGAGAGCTGGCCTGCTAGGACAACGCACACCTACTCAATGCGTGAGGGATCATCTTTTAGGGGAAACTTTCTTCAATGCCGTTGTGCATTGGTTTCATGGAGGATCAGCACAATGGCTGAGCACGGGAAGTGCGGGAGAACCAATTTTCTGTACACTGAAACCGAGGGTCAAAAGCTTGCTTCAGGGCATGCAACCAACAGGCCTATTGTAGTTAAAATCGCAAAATACTAATATAAAGGAAACGCTATTTATGTATCGTCCTATAAATAATAGAAGCAGAATCGACGGGCGTCCGATTATCTGCAAGAAGACCAGCGTGACAGGCAGACATGTCAGGCCATGTATACTTCTCTGATTGGAGGGTACTTCATTCTGCGAAGAAAATAAAGAAAGCATCTTTCCTGGTACTCAAGACAACCAGGCTTCCCTGGCTCGTTGCTCCAGGGTTCGTGGACAGTGTTCTCCGGACGCCACCTCATGGAAGCGGCGGGCCAGCATCGGGACTTGGGAGCGCTAATGTATCGCGGTACTCTGTGGCTATGGTAGCACGATCGGGCTCGTCGGGCTGCCACCACCACAGACGTTGAAACACTCTCTTTTCTTCGGGCGTCCAATCAAAGCCAATTTCACCGATATTGGCGTACCCAACAATATGCGCACCAGCTTTCCACTTGCTCAACCACTCCTCACGATGGAAGAGCGCCTCCGCCAGGATATTCTTGCGCCTGTCCAGTCTGCGCTCTAATCGTTCTGCTCCTTTGATTGAGCCTCGAACGATGTGGTGCGTTCCTCGAGGAAGCTTTTCAGGCGCCTGTTGAGTAGTCAGCGTCCTTCTCACGAGCTTACGCCTGGTCTTTCCTAGCTTTGTTTCCGCAAAGGTGATGATTTTTAGAGCCAGGCGCTTCAGCCAGAACCCGCGCCTGGCAACTGGCCTGGGCTCCTCAAGGGCATCATCAGGAGCAGCGAGGCCGTGCAATGTGTCGCGAAGATAGTGTAGGCGATAGCTTCTCTTCGGCGGCATATCCTTGAAGGCCCCTTTCGGCCATCCTTGTGCTGGAAGTACTATCTCATAGGGGGACCTCATCGCATCTATCAACCGTGGCACCGACCACCAGAACCGGTAGATTCTTGAGCGTATGAGTTTGAGTACTTTTCGCAGGATGTGGCGGTTGCCAGCAACTATATCCCAGGCAAAGAAATCCACCGTCGGCATCTCAGTCCGTCCTAGTAAATGAAAGAGGCTTGGGTACCCTACAGCGAGCATGGCCATTTGAGAGCTCGACCCTTCGTTCCTCAAGGGACTGGATGTGTAATCGACGAGCTTGGCGGTTGTATGCCGCGCATGGTCCCAGTACTCCAAACTCGAACCAAAGGCATAATGCACATCCCCTGAGAGAAACACTACCCGTTTCATGGCGCTCACGGCGCTGAGAAATTTTTGAAAGGTTCCCCACTCAAGGTTCCAGGCCTCACAGTCGTAGGCATAATTATTTTTGATGCGCCATCGGCCCCAGTATTGGATGGCCTCGATAAACCCCACTCCGAGTACGGGGGTGGCCGAAATAATGAGGGTAACATCCGCGTCCTTCCGTTCGGCAGCGACGATTTGTTGCTGGATGGCATCGGGAGCCAACAATCCCGGAAAATCGCTGGGAGAGCGATAGAGGCGCTGTGTACGAGTATCCATCACGATAACCTGGTGATGCGAGCCAGGAACTGTGTAATTCCAGCGCAGTGCCTGATCTGAACGCCTGAGTTCGCCTCTTCCCTTAAAGGAATCGGGCAAGCCAATGATCCTGCTGATGGTATCCTGCTGTGAATCCAACTCATCCCTACGCCAGGTATCAATCGCATTGAGCAGAGCGGCACCATTGGGCTCATCAAATTGGTCGGGCGTATTGCCCCATGCCTGGAAGAGCGCGTACGCCAGCAGCGCGTTGCGCACGACGCCTCGTCCCAGCGGGCTAGCCAGGACCCGGTGGCACCACGCGCCGTCCAGGTACCAGTCATCGGTCACATCATGGTCGTCACAGATCATGTACGTAGCGATGTTCGCCAGCGCCCGGCGCACCTGTGGCAAGGTAGACCGAAACGCGCGCAGCCTGTCTATGTGCTCGGCATACGTGGCTTCCTCTCTCTGCTGTAACGCGGGCTGAGGTCGCGCCTCCGGATACGTGTTCCATATATCTTCAGCGTCGGGCAGGTCGTCTGGCCAGAGTGCATCCGACCAGGCAAAGAGGTACATGGTAGCGTATTCAGCAAAGGAGAGCAGTTGACTTTGTGGGGTGGTGGTGGTAAACATGGCCTTGTTGCGCACCACCTCGCTGCGCTCACCAGGGGCAAGCCGAGAGGCAGGTACCTGTACCAGCGGCAGCACTTCTTCCCTGTTTCCCTCCAGTAAAAATTTGCCCGCATCTATCAGCGTAAATAGGAGGGATGCAGCCACGTCATCGCCATAGATCTGATCACCAGTCATAAAAAGCTGTTGCGGGCGTTTTATTGCATTTTTGGCAGCTTCTTCGAGCATGGCATCTGCCACCGACAGCATTTCCTTGCCGACTCCATGCGGTTTGCGGCAGGACCCGTGCAGATATCGCACCCGGTTCAAATCTTCGGGCGACAAGACGAAGCTGGGAAGCGGATGGCCTGGATATACCAGGCGATGGAGGGGGTCAGCCGATGCAGGATCATCGGTGAGGATGCCAGGCGTGTCGAGAGACGCGGGTGTCTCCGACCCGTAACTTTCAGGTGTGCTGTCGGGCCGAAAGAAGAGATTATAGTAGTAGAGCTCCCCCCAGGCCAATCGTTCATGCTCGTTGGTGGCACGTGCGGTGACGGCCACAATATGCAGGTGGTCACCCAGGCGAACGGTGTGGCGCGTTCCCTCCAACTGCTGAAAGAGCGTTCCCGCTCCATTTCTGCTGTAAATACGCAGGGTGATCACCTGGGGCGTCTTCAATGCGAGCCACACAGTTATGGCACGAGGCTCGGTACGACGTAGCATGGGACCAGCGAGAATGAGTGGGAGCGACGAGAATCGTTCTGCTAACGGTGTCCAGGACATCCATTACTCCTTCTTGGATATACACAACTCGGTTTACTGATAGTATATGAAAATTGGGGATTTATCCGCAATGTGTGCACTTCGTTTATGAACCCTGTTGACTCCCCTTTTAACTCTTTCTCTGGTGGAAAAGCCTACCCAGTCTTTGCCGTAGCCACGGCACCACGTGGAGGAGTGTTCAACGAAGCCATGTTTACCGTCTCTAGTAGCCTCAGCTAACGACCAATCAATGCAGCTATGACGACGAGGGCTACATGTGTGATGTATGTGAAATAGAAAGAAGCATATTGCTTGCCATCAATGGCCGGGAGGAATATTCATGGTGTCTCACCTGTTGGTGGGGAAGGAAAAATCGGTGTTCGCAATGCGTCGGGCGATGGCCTGGGGATTGGTATGGACCCTCGCAGTTCTCCCAGGCACATGTGGGAACCCCCATCCTGTGGCTACGCCCTCCACGGGTGCTTCAGAAGGAACAACTCGCGTGGCTTGCACTGCTGGGTCAACTGGCGCCTGTCGTATCAAGCTGCTCGTATTCTCAAAAACGGGAGCCTTTCGCCATGCGTCTATCCCAGACGCCATTGCGGCCATTCGTATACTGGCGCTTAACCAGCACGTCGCTGTCGATTTCACCGAAGATGCGGCGGCCTTTACCGATGCCAACCTGTCGCAATACGCCGCTGTCGTCTTCCTACTGACGACGGGCGAGGTCTTGAACGCAGATCAGCAGGCGGCCTTTGAGCGGTACATCCACCATGGTGGTGGATACGCTGGCGTGCACTCTGCCAGCGATACCGAATACGACTGGCCCTGGTATGGGCAACTGGTTGGCGCCTACTTTGATCGTGTGCATGGACACTCCCAAGTGGTGCAGGCGACTGTCCACGTCACTGATCGCACACATCCATCCACTGTGATGCTGCCAGCTCTCTGGGTGCGGACCGATGAGTGGTATAACTTCGCTTCCAACCCCCGTGACCACGTGCACGTCCTCATGACGGTTGATGAGCAGACTTACCGGGGAGGCGTGATGGGGGATGACCATCCCATTGCCTGGTATCATGAATACGATGGTGGGCGTGCCTGGTATACCGCTATGGGTCACACCTCAGAGAGCTACCGCGAACCCCTGTTCCTGGCGCATTTGTGGGGAGGGATCCTCTATGCAGCAGGAGCGAACGCGCCGGTTTCACGTCCACTCCTTCGACTGCGGTTCGTATTTTGCTGCTCAATGGTCTCCCGATGGGGAATTGATTGCTTCTGGCAGCACTGATATGACCGTGCAGGTGTGGCGGGCACCTTGATGGAGACGGTGGGTTGCAATTTCGGGAGATGCCACGACACAATGTTTGTGTGAGGATGGCTCTACTGCATGGCCAGCAAGGTGTGGGATACAATAGAGGTAGATGTGCCGTTTCGGCGAGGAAAGCAGGTGCGCTTTGATGACATCAAACCAGGTAATCGCGAACTTGAAACAGCATGCAAACGCCCAAGCCGTCGAAGGCATGGCCAGGTTTGGCATCAGACCTGCCCAGGCCTTTGGCATCTCGATTCCCACCCTGCGGAAGATGGCGAAAGAAATAGGGAGGAACCAGGTACTCGCCTCAGCACTCTGGGATTCGGGGATCCATGAGGCAAGAATCCTTGCCTCGATGATTGCTGAGCCTCAACTCGTTTCTGCCGAACTTATGGAAGAGTGGGTCAACGATTTTGATGCGTGGGATGTGTGCGACCAGGTATGCGGGAACCTGTTTGATAAAACCCCTTACGCCTATCAAAAGGCCAAAGAGTGGTGTCAGCAGGAGAAAGAGTTTGTACGGCGGGCAGGTTTTGTGATGATGGCCGAATTGGCGGTACATGACAAACAAGCGCAGGACGAGGCATTCTTGCAGTTTTTCCCACTGATCAAGCACTATGCAGATGATGAGCGGAATTTTGTGAAAAAAGCCGTCAACTGGGCCTTACGGCAGATCGGGAAACGCAATAGCCACCTTCGTACCTTAGCTCTGGCATGCGCCTACGAGATCCAAGACATGGATTCCAAAACGGCCCACTGGGTGGCCAATGATGCGCTCAGAGAATTACAGGTGAAAGAGACCAGAGACTAACTCACTTCGCATTTCAGGGAACGGAAAGGAGTGCATTTATGGTCGAGCACACTCAACCTATCCAGATTGACGCTGCGATCCTGCAAGAGTATGTAGATGCCCTGGGTTCCATTGGCTGGCAGGCCGATGGCGGTATTATCCGCCCAGTGTACAGCGCTGCCTGGGTGCAGGCGCGTGGGCAAGTGGCTGAATGGATGCGTGCGGCGGGGCTAGATGTGCGAGGGGATACTGTGGGCAACCTCTTTGGGAGACTGCGTGGCGGAGATGGTAGCAGGACGATCCTCACCGGCTCTCACCTCGATACGGTGCCGCTCGGAGGCAAGTTCGATGGTGCCCTTGGCATTCTCGCGGGACTGGTGGCGCTGCGGAGCTTACTTGAGCAGGCAGGGCAGCCGCGACGATCGCTGGAGGTGGTGGCTCTGTGCGAAGAGGAGGGCAGCCGTTTCCCGGCCCACTACTGGGGCACGCGCGGCATGCTGGGCGCGATCCAGGCAGATGAGCTGGAGCGGTTACGGGATGACCAGGGCGTGACTCTCTCCCAGGCCATGCGTACTGCTGGCCTGGCACCTCGGCGGTACCGCGAGGCCGTGCGCCATGACCTGGATGTGTTTATCGAATTGCACATTGAGCAAGGCCCCATACTCTTTGATGAGCGGATGAACCTGGGGATTGTACAAGCCATTACCGGCCTGCAGCACCGGTGGGTCACCGTCAAGGGCCGAGCTGACCATGCGGGCACCACCCCGATGGATCTGCGGCGCGATGCACTCCAGGGAGCGGCACAGATGGCGATCGAGATCAACCGGCTGGTTGAGCAGGAAGGGCGACCCGCCGTGGTCACGCTGGGGAAGTGGGAGGTCAAACCTGGGGCGGTGAATGTCATCCCAGATGAAGTGAGCTTTTCCATCGATGTGCGCCATCCCGAAGAGGAGATCAAACAACGCCTGGCAGCAGCTATCCAGGCTCGCTGCGAGGCCGTTGCGCAGGAGCGAGGGCTTGCGGTTTCAAGCGAGATCACCAGTGATAGCCTGCCCAGCAGCATGGACCGGGCACTGCAGTCTGTACTCATTCAGGCAGCAGAGACGTGTGGGGCGAGCTGGAGAGCGATGCCAAGCGGAGCCGGGCATGATAGCCAGGAGATGGCACGGCATCTGCCGACGGCCATGCTGTTCGTACCCAGTGTGGAGGGCCGCTCGCATAGCGCCGCCGAGTACACCACGCCGGAAGATGCCGCCTGTGGCGCGACCGTACTCGCTACGGCCCTCTATCGGTTAGCGTACTAGCAGAAGGGGTTGCTCCTCCGCTGTGTTCCGTAGGCATTCTTGATGATGACAGGACTCCCTTTATCTACAGAGCCACTGGCCCTGCTCGTGAAAGCCTATAAAGAAGTGGCCCAGAAGGAAGAAGTCGAGTGGGTCCTGCTTTCAAGTATAGGGACAGTGCTCAAACAGTTCAACGCTCTCTTCAGCTCGGTGGTGTACGGACACAAAGATTTGTTGACGTTCGTCAAGGCGTATCGGTCCCTGTCCCCATTTGGGAAACTACTTAAGGACTATCAAGTGTGAGATGATCAAAGAACTGTTGGGTAAACCGAGCGGGTGTTTGACACCCAATACTGCTATGATACCTTTCGGTGTTGTAATAGGCAATCGCCGTGGTACCACTTTCCGTAGATATCGACAATATAATTGAACTGCGGGTTTTCGGGTGGCGGCTGGATATATTTCGGCTTCAGAACTGTCTCGATGAGTTCATTGGCCCTGGTGGTGACTTCCATTTTCAGGGCTTCTGGGAGAGAAGCCGTAGATGTTTTGTGCGGGTACATCGCCCACGGATTGATTTCCTGTGACATGCAATTCCTCCTAGTCATGCAGGCGTGTCTAGAGTTTTCCTGAGTATGTCGATGACCAACCAAAAAGCGCTCGCAATCGCTGGCCTGGATTGAACTTGAAGACCCAGCTTTCAGGCTCCTGGCGGACATAAAAACCACCAAAGCCAGGCAATGTCACGCTTTCACCTGCTTTGAAGCTCTCATACAGTGTTTCGACGATGCCGTCGACCCAGGCTGTTGCCGTTGCTTCGTCGGCATTCATCCGTGTAGCAAGTCGACGCACAAGCCCATCTTTGTTGATACGCTCAGTCATCGTGTTTCTCCTTACAAACCAGCAGCAGCCAGTTCTTCTTTCAAGGTGACGAGTCGACTATGTCGCTTGCGTAACCAGGCGATGTAGGTTGTCCACTGCCCAGTTTCATCCAGCTTCTCATAAAGGGTGCGAATTTTTACGAGGTAACTACAAGCAATTTGATAATTGGATCGTCCACGTCCAGCAATGAGGTGTTCAACATGTTGCTGATAGAGGTCTATCGAAGCGCGAGGGTATCTCTCTTCCGCACGTTCGGCAGCTTTAAGAGCAACATCAGGAGTCCGCGCGTAGTCGTATTGCCACTGATAGCTGTCAGGTCCAGGGGGTTTTGTAGCTTGTAGTAATTGAAGTGCTCGCTTAATATCTCCCTCATCGAGTGCAGCTTCTATCAGTGTAGAGATATTTTTGGTAGTCTCCAAGAACGTGAGCGCTTCTTGTCGCACCGCTTCCCAGTTTCCAAGCTCCATGGAGATCTCGCGCATTTTCTGATACTCCGCGAACCAGGGTCGCTTATGGAAGATGAGTTGAGCCATCTCGAGTGCGGCAGCAAGATGGTTTTTCGCCAGGTGGTGATTTTTCAGCCATTCGGCAGCACTGCTGTACATTTCCTGTTGCGCCTTTTCGTACATCATGCGTTCAACCGCGGCATCCTGCCCGTACTGGACAAAGAGGTCTGCAAGCTTCAACAACTGCCAGCCATTAGCCTGGCTGGCATCCTGAACGGCTTCATCCGCCCGGCCCAGTTCCAGCAGCCGAGTGACTACTTCCTGGATGCTCTTTGTCTCCCGCCCAATGCGCAGGAATTCTTCGTCGTTTAGTAGAGCTGCCTCCAAAGCTAACAGTAGGCCACCATAGTGCTCAAGACGCCAATCGCTTTCCTGCTTCTTTTCCTGAAGCTCGGCAAGTGCAGCGCGAACCCATTGTGCCACCAGATGTTTTTCTTCAGGAGTCGTATCCTGGAGGAATTCAGGTGGAATATCCCTGGTCAGGCCAAATCCACCATGGTCTACATCAAAGCAATACACTGCAAAAATGGTCCCCAGAATCTGCTCGCGGAGGATCTCATCTTCTCGTTCGCTCTCCAGACAAGCACCCAGGCCCTCGACGCAATCTTGAACGACGCGACCCAGCGCTCCATCCTCATCATGATAGGAGAGGTAATGGCTGAGCGTGCCCATCGCCACCACTTCGTAGATTGCTGCGGCATTGGCAAGATCCTGCTGGCGAGCGAAGCGAGCAGCGGTAGCGGTAATCTGATAGAGATCATGAGAGATACCATAGACGGCATCCCACCGGTGACCGGCATGTAGAAAAGCTTCATCGACTTGATCACGATACTCTTTGATATCGATGGGTACACTTTTATGACCGGGTACAGGTGGCATGGTGAGTTGCCATTCTACCTCTGGCTGTTTCTGGAGTAACTGTTTGATGAGTGTAATCAACTGGGCTTTGCTCTGTCGTTGCAGGATGATATCTATGTCGTCCGTTTGGGTGAACGCTTCCGGCTGCTCATTCCATGCGAGGAGCAATGCAGCAGTATGTTCGCATCCGCGATTTCCATCTATCGGTGTACCTGCTGAACAGGAGCAAAGGGCGGTGGTGATGCCAGTGCCATCGAATGTGAGCTGTACACGGTAGGGTTCGGGAAGTGAGCCATAGCAATAGGCTTTCAACGCCATTGCTTGTTGTTCCGGGTTAACGATGGCTCCATCACGAACAAGTAGCTGGCCCTTCTGGAAATTCTGCTCGCCGACGAAGGTGCGGATATTTTGTTCAGTTATGGTTGGTATAGTACTCATGGTCGGTGGACCTGTTCTAAGGCGGCTAGAAAAGCTCCATATCGCTGGCGGCTGTACCCGGCATCACCCCCCGCTTTGGTTTGTGAGAGGGCATCACGTAGCCAACCAGCAATGGCCTGGCGCTCCTCGGAAGTGGTATTTCCTATGAGCAGACCGGGAATGTCTTCATCCAGGTCCATCAATACAACCCGTAAGAATAATGCTGAATGCGATATACTCATCCCGATAGTCATTGAAGTGTTGGATGACCTCGGTGACCAGTACCTCGTAGATGGTGAGAGCGGCAGCATAATTCTCCTGTGCAGCAAACTCGTCAGCGATGCTTTTGATAGCGGCGAGTCTTCTCTCGACCTCGCCGCGTTTGCGCTTGCGCTGGTTCTCCCCAGCGGCCATCGCAGCCAGGACTTGCTGCCGGTAAACTTGAGGATCAAGAGAGGACTTCCGAGATGAGGCGGTTGGCAGTGGTGTTTTCACGAGCCATTCCAAATCCGGCTCCTGGCGCAACATCTGTGTAATAATGGCGATGAGTTCGCTTTTCTCGCGTTGTTCCAAGTTTTTCTTCAAATTGTTCATGCCTGTTTCCTCTAATGGGCTAGCCTTTACTTTTCGTGGGGAGGTACCTGTGCTACAACTTTGCTTTAGCCATTTCATCTTTCAGTGCAGGCAATCTGGCGTTACGTTCACGTAGGTCTGCAATATAGGTTGTCCACTCATTGTTTTTGCTTATCTTTTGATAGAGCTTACGGATGCTGAGCACGAGAATGGCAGGCACTTTATCGCTCATCACCGGCATATCATTTTCCAGATTCGTGTCAAAATCATACACGTCGAAGAGCGTTTGGAGTATTTGCCTGCGCACAGTTGTGTCATCCTGCAAGCCTCGAAGACAGTCGCTCAATCCCTCGACGCAGTCTTCAACCACATCATCTAACTGGCCCTCGTCAGCGTGCCAACGGAACGAATCATAGTTGTCGAGGATACCC
>WNGJ01008372.1_pt1 | contig 20758 bp, 17 predicted proteins | sample 5400611 | NCBI WGS metagenome assembly WNGJ01 (sample SAMN13153375, study PRJNA577476) | soil metagenome | isolation source: 40 cm soil or saprolite under Garry oak tree replicate 1 | place: USA:California | collected 2016-06-15
CCCTCGCGGTCGCCCTGGAAGCTTACAATAATCTTTGCACATCCCTCTTCATCTCGGCGTAGCTCTGGTAGCGGGCTGAGCGCTCCTCCATCAACGCGCGATTCAATAAGCTCTCGAGTTCAGGCGAAACAAGCGGGTTCAACGTGCGCACGAGGGGAAAGTTGGGGTAATGAGGCGGCGCATAGTTGGTCAGCGCGTGATGCATACTCGCTGCCAGCATGTAAATACATGTGCGATGGTCGAAAGGACTATCCTTCACGGGCACGTAAGGGGAGATCGCGATCTTCTGGGTGGTGAGATGTTTCCCCAGCCCTGCTTGCTTCTCAGACGGAGGCGGCGCAATTTGAAAGCCCACGAGCATAGCTCGCCCACGCGCATTCTCAATAAGAATGTTGGCAGGTGAGACATCATAGTGGCGCAGTGGAGGTCGCTGCTGCTCCAGCGCGATCAAGATGTTGAGTGTGTTATTCATGTAGCCGATCACTTCGCGCTCGGACAGCGGTTTGAGCAACTTTTGCAGCAGGTCCTCTATGGTTTCTCCGTCGATATAATGCTCTACTATATAGTAGTGTTTCCCCTCAGCATAACGGTCAAGCACGGTGGGAACAAGTGGATGGCGAAAGTTTGCCAGCCGCTCGGTGGCCTTTTCGTAATAGACAATTTCTTTTCGGCGGCGCTCGATGGGGCTATCCGTGCATTCCCAACGTTTCAATATCACCTGCCGCTCGTTGTCCAGGGTATCGATAGCGATAGCTGTCATCACCCTGGTCTCATCGCTCTGTTTCAGCACATGCTTGATGATATAGCGCCCCTGTCGCGCACTGACCCCTGACAGGGGGCTGTGCGCTACGAGCGTAAGTGGAACCGTTAAGCGCCCACAGACGGAGCAACAGCGCTGCCCGAAACGGACTGGTGTATTGCAGTAGAGGCAGAGACGATCATCGTAATCTGTGCCGCAGGAGCTGCAGCGCTGTGCGCCGCTGCGATTCTGATGCCCGCAGCGCTGACACACGTAGCGCTGCAAGGCTATCTGAACCGCGCTGGCGTACTTCTCCGAAAACTCCACGACACTGCGGTATCGCTGGCGATAATCTTTTGCCAGCGCGCGCATTAAGACCGCGCTCACTTCCACGGGGATGCGTGGGTTCCATTGCTGCGGCGCGGGCGGCTGCTCATTCAAATGGGCACTCCACATCTGCTCAAGCAATTTGTAGAGGAAAGGCGGGCGGCCAGCCAGCAATTCGTAGATGCAGACGGCCAGCGCGTATTGATCGGAGTCGCGCCGGGGATTGCCCTGCCACTGCTCAGGCGGCATATAGGGAGCCGTTCCCGTCACTTCGCCCAGCGAGGCGTGTGTCTGCATGCCAAGGTAAAAAGTGGCGCCGAAATCAGAGAGCAATATTTGCCCGTTGCGCCCGATCAACAGATTTCCCGGCTTGACATCCTGGTGGATCAGCCCGTTGTCATGCACGTGGTAGAGCGCGGATGCCGCTTGTTGGAGATACGTTACCAGCTCTTCCGCGTAGGCCAGCCGTCGACTGCCATCGGCTTTACGAAACAGGTCGAGAATGGTTTTAGGCGCGTATTCCATCACCAGGTAGGGACGTCCATCCTCCAGGTGACCAAAATTGTAGATGGGCAGAATATTGGGGTGCTGCATGTTGGCAATGCGCTGCGCCTCGGCAAAAAAACTCTCACGCGCTTTCTCGTTGAACTGGTCAACGCGCAGCACTTTCAACGCCAGAATGCGGCTGAGCGGCGGAGGTTCGCGCACCTGGTAGACATGCCCATATGTGCCTGTGCCAATGAAAGAGACGACCTCATAGATGCCCAGACGCGCGCCCTGCACGAGAAAGTCACAGCGCTGGCAGATTTTCGCGGCATCGGGGTTCTCATGTCCCCCGCCTGTGCGTGGATTCAGACAACGGGCCAATAATCTATCCTACATCTTTCGTCGATGGTATGATGGGGATGGGGTGGTGCAATGCATTGCGTCCCCTCATCTATTATTTACGCTCGTACAGGCGTGGAGTTGCGTATACGCGGCGTTAGTACCGTTACATCCACCGTGCCTGCTTCCAGCCCAGGTGCGCATGGCTATTCACCAGCCGCACAAGGGCGTGTTCACTGTCGCGCCAGTCAACCACACTAATAGTTGCTGGATCAAGAAAGATGCGAAAGGCCGAGGTGATAGGGGCATCCAGCGCGGAGCATAGCAACATTTTGATTGGCCCCACGTGCGAAACAAGCACGATGGTTTGATCGGGATGCGCCTGAGCCAGTTGCTCAACGGCAGCACACACGCGCCTCTGCATAGCCTCGAAGCTCTCGCCCTCTGGAGGCGCGATGGCCGCGTTGCTTTCCCATTCCCGCAAATGACGGGCATCTTCTGGGCTGCGTGCAAGCACTTCCGTGCGGCTCAATCCCTCCCACGTCCCAAAACTGCATTCACACAGCGCATCGAGGGTTTGCACTTCAAGTGTGTGCCGTGCAGCAATTGGTAACGCCGTCTGGTAGGCCCGCTGCAAAGGGCTGCTGTAGACTGCCGCGACTGGTAGAACAGATAAGGCTTCGGCAAGCTGTAGCGCCTGGTTCTGTCCATGCTCGCTTAGTGGGTCGTCTCTTACGCCGATATAGCGGTATTCGCGATTGGCGATGGTTTCGCCGTGGCGGACGAGGAGAAGGCGGGTGGTGGGCATGTGGATGACTCCTTAGTGTATGGCTTTTTTACAGTCCTTCATTGCTACTTATGATAGAATAGCACCATGAAAAAGCAGGTGGACAACTCGAATATGCTGCAAAAAAGTTGGACGCGCCGCGAAGTGCTGGCTGCTGGCGGTGTTGCTTTGTTGGGATTGGCAGGCTGTGGGACAGAGAACGTCTCGGCTCCTCGGAAGCTTGAGACAACTGGCACGAGTAATATTACCGCTACCAGCAGCCCATTACACACGCCTACGCCTATAGCTGAGACGCCTATTACACTGGCCTTTACCGGCGATGTCATGTTTGGACGCACGGTGAACAGCCATATGCTTGCCACGGCTTCCAACGATCCGTATCCGTTCACCTACACCGGCGATTTTTTACGCGGCTTCGATCTGACGATCGGTAACCTGGAGTGCGTCATCTCCAATTTGGGCGCGCCGGTTCCCAAATCGTATAACTTTCGCGGGGATGCGCGTGCCTATGATCGCCTGCTTGGCGCCGGTTTTGACCTGGTCTCGGTTGCCAACAATCACAGCGGCGATTATGGCAAAGATGCGTTTCTCGATGAATTTCTTACCCTCCCTAAACGCGGCATCGCGCCGATTGGGGGAGGGCAGAATAAACAACAGGCCCACACGCCTGTCTTCAAGGAAGTGCGTGGGACGACCATCGCTTTCCTTGCTTATGATCAGATTGACCCCTATTCTTTTGCCGCCACCGATACTGTTCCTGGCAGCGCCTGGTTGACCGAGGCCGATCTGCGCCGGGATGTGGCCGCGGCTCGCCCGTCAGCCGATTTTGTGATTGCCTTTGTGCATTGGGGCATCGAATACTTTACCGGCATCGCGGATCAGCAGCGCTATCTTGCCCGGGTCGCCATCGATTCAGGAGCTGACATGGTCATCGGCGCTCACCCGCATGTGATCGAGCCTTACGAGTTCTACAAAGGGAAGATGATCGTGTACAGTCTGGGGAATTTTGTCTTTGACAATATGTTAGATGAGGTGGTGCGCCGGGGCAATATCCTTGCTTTAACGGTGCAGAAAAATCAGCTTCTTTCGTTACTCCAAGTGTAGCGCCAGGTTATTCCTGCCTGGCCTTCTTTGCTTATTGATGGACTTTGACAAAAGAGGTGTTGTGGAGGGCAGGACCCGATAAATCAAGCCAATAAGGAGAGATATCATGACGGAAGCAAAACGGCCTGAAACAGGCTATGTAGAGACAAACGGAGCAAAGCTCTATTACGAGGTAATGGGAGAAGACCATCCATTGGTACTCATTCACGGTGGGTATATGGACAGGCGTATGTGGGATGACCAGTTCGCGGTATTTGCGCAGTATTACCGGGTGGTTCGCTACGATGTGCGTGGCTTCGGGAAATCGGAGTTACCGCAGGTACCCTATGCCGACAGGCAGGACCTGCATGCGTTGCTCACCTCTCTTGGTATTGAGAAGACCTATCTACTGGGCCTGTCCCTGGGCGGTATGATCGCTATTGATTTTACTCTCGCCTATCCGCCGATGGTCGATGCGCTGATACTCGTCGGGTCGCCTGTCCCCGGCTATCCCCAGGAACCGCTGTTCACTAGAGAGCAGATGGATGAACAGATACGACGCTGGACGCCGTTTGGGGAAGCGGCGAAAAGAAGGGATACTGCGGCGATGGTGGATTGCCTGATGCAAGACCCCACGCTGGTTCCCTCTCCAAAATATCCATCTGCGCGTCAGCGTGTGCGCGAAAATCTCTCCGAATACTCGTTTGCCTGGGTGCTGGACCCTGCTCCAAAGGAGGAACTCGAACCGCCCGCGAGTGAGAGGTTGCGAGAAATTCACGTGCCGACGCTTATCATTGTAGGTGCGGACGACCACTTCCAACTCCATAAAAACGCGGACAAACTCGAACAGGATATCCCTAATGTGAAGAGAATGACGATTTCAGAGACTCATCACATGCCCAATATGGAAAAGCCGGAGGAGTTTAACCGCATCGTACTGGACTTCTTAAAGGTGCTTTAGATTAGGTTTGTCTGGTGGACTGTCAATCCTGATTTGAATGAAGAAATGTAGGGGCGCAATGAATTGCGCCCCTGAGCCAGCGAATTGGCCTGGGAAGAGGGCGCAATTCATTGCGCCCCTACATTTTGCTTGAACCTTGACAATTCGCTAGTGTTTGACGGCCCGGAGGTAGGCCATGGCGAAGCGCCTCACATAGCGTTTTGCCTCAAACAGGGGCCGGAGATACTCCGTGAATCGCTCAATTTCACCGGGTGTAAACACGTGGTGCATCATTTCTTCAAGCGTTGGAGCCAGAGGATTTGGGGATGAGCGCAAGAATGTTTCCCAGTTGGGTTGCTCGTCCTCAGCGGTTGTACTGTACTGTCCGGGTACAATCTCAAATGGAATTCGTTAAAAGCCAGGTAAGATCACAATGTAATTACACTTGTTCCATCGACTTTTACGTAGCCTCGAAGATACTATGGTTGACTTTGACATTGTCATTATATCGTATTACAATGAGAGCATCAGGGAGAGTAAGTACCCTGGTCTAGGGCGAAAGGTCCTGAGTAGGTAGCCAATAAGGAGGCTGATGAACCTATGAAGATACCGATTCGCTTATTAGGGATGGTGTTTCAGATTGATTAGTAGTGCCCGTGAAGACGGGCATCCGGAACACCAGGGCCTCTAGCCACGCCGAATACTGGATTTGCTCCAATGAGAGACTAAATGACCAGTTTTGTGGTGGGAGGCTGAATTAAGCAGAGCAAGGGCTGGATAGCAGTAAGCTGTCTGGCCCTTGCTCTATGCCTATTACATCTAGACTGAGAAGACTGGTTCCCTGCACTCGCCAGCCGATACTGGACAAGTCCTCTCCATTCAACTATACTAGGAGCAGGATGGAGGGTCAAGAACGAATCCAAAGGCACCCCCAGATGCAGAAGGAGCAGAATACTATGTCTACTGCAAACAACCCTTTCCGAGAACATCCTAGTACGTATTTTGTGCAGGATCGCTCCAATGAGGAAGAGATGACCCGCCTGCAGATTCAGGACGAGATGATCACGGCAGGCATGGGGGGAGTGCTGCCCGAGCAAGCTGATCCCACTAGTTTTCAGCGGATACTCGATGTCGGTTGCGGGACCGGCGGCTGGCTCATAGACATTGCCAGGACCTACCCGACGATGTCTATGCTGGTGGGAGTCGATGTGAGCAACCAGATGCTCGAGTATGCACGGGCGCAAGCAGCAAGACGCCAGGTCAGTGAGCGCGTCCAGTTTCGTGCCATGGACGCGCTGCGGATGCTCGAATTTCCCACTGCTTCCTTTGACCTGGTCAACCAGCGCTTAGGCATGAGTTACCTGCGCACCTGGGATTGGCCCAAACTGCTCAGTGAGTACCAGCGTGTCATGCGATTAGATGGGGTCATCCGGGTCACGGAATGCAATTTTCCTATGAGTGGCAGCACAGCTTTGACCCGTCTGAGTAACCAGTTTATTCGCGCGCTCTCTCAGGCTGGGCATCTTTTTACTCCGGATGATACCAACGGGGTGATCAATGAACTCGCGCGACTGCTACAACAACATGGATTCTCCAACGTCCAGACCCGTGTGCATACTCTAGAACATCGAGCTGGCACCGCTGAGGGGCAGAGCTTTTACGAGGATGTGAAGCGTATGTTTCGGACGCTCCTGCCTTTCTTCCGCAAGTGGAGTCGCGTGCCTGATGACTACGAGGAGATCTACCACCAGGCTCTCAAAGATATCCAACAGCCTGGTTTTGTGGCAACATGGACTCTGCTCACTGTTTGGGGTACCAACAGCAGTTCACACCACTCTCACTCCCAGCGTTTCTGAAATGGGTATGATTCTGTTTGCAGCTAGCTAACAAGTTCCCTATTTTTCTATTAAAGAGGGCCAGCCAATTGGCTGACCCCATCGATTGCTCTACGAATTGTGGTTCAGTGTCGTCCTAGCCCACGCTGCCCGACATCTCCAACTGGATCAGGCGGTTCAACTCGACCGCGTACTCCATGGGGAGTTCCTTGGTGATCGGCTCGATGAAGCCGTTCACGATCAGGGAGTAGGCTTCGGACTCGTCGAGGCCGCGGCTCATCAGGTAGAAGAGCTGGTCTTCGCCGACCTTCGAGACGGTGGCCTCGTGGCCGATTTCGGTCTGGTTCTCCTCCACGCGAATGGTCGGGTAGGTATCGGTGCGCGCATTCTCGTCCAACAGCAGCGCATCGCAGCGCACGCTGGACTTGGTGTGATGGGCGCCTTTATTGACACGGACCAGCCCACGATAGGAAGCGCGTCCAGTCCCTTTCGAGACCGACTTCGACAGGATTTGCGAGGTAGTGTGCGGCGCGAGATGCGTTACCTTCGCGCCTGCATCCTGATGCATGCCATTAGAGGCAAAGGCCACCGAGAGGATATCACCGCGCGCACCCGGCTCCATCAAGAGCACCGCCGGGTACTTCATGGTGACTTTTGAGCCGAGGTTGCCATCGACCCACTCCATGGTGGCATCGCCATACGCGGCGGCACGCTTGGTCACCAGGTTGTAGACGTTCTTCGACCAGTTCTGGATGGTCGTGTAGCGCACGCGCGCACCCTTCATGACTTTGATCTCTACCACCGCACTGTGCAAGCTATCGCTGGTATATGTTGGCGCTGTGCAGCCCTCAACATAGTGGACGTAGGAACCAGGAGCGGCGATAATCAGCGTGCGCTCGAACTGGCCCATGTTCTGCGCGTTGATGCGGAAGTAGGCCTGCAGCGGAATCTCAACGCGCACGCCCTCCGGCACGTAGACGAAGCTGCCACCGCTCCAGACGGCGCTGTTGAGCGAGGCGAACTTGTTGTCCGATGGGGGGATGATGGTGCCGAAGTGCTCTTTGATGAGGTCGGGATACAGGCGCAGCGCGGTATCCATATCGGTAAAGATTACGCCCAGCTTCTCAAGGTCTTCGCGCACCTTGTGATAGACGGCCTCACTCTCATACTGGGCCGTCACGCCTGCCAGGAACTTGCGCTCAGCCTGGGGAATGCCCAGGCGGTCAAAGGTATCTTTAATTTCAGTGGGTATGTCTTCCCACGTTTTGCCCTGCTCCTGCACGGGCTTGATATAGTAATAGATATTGTCGAAGTCAATTCCAGAGAGGTCTGCGCCCCACGTGGGCATTGGCCGCTTCTCGAAGAGGTCCAGGCTCTTGAGGCGGAACTTGCGCATCCAATCGGGTTCGCCTTTCATCTCGGAGATCTGTTCAACGACTTTGCGGCTCAGTCCTCTTTCGGACTTAAACGCATAATTTTCGGCCACATGGAACCCAGGACTATACTCCTGTTGCTCTACGTTGAATACCTGGCTCATAGAATGTACTCCATTTGGTGTGTTATCGAAAAAGCCAACGGCTTTCTTATGCTAATCCTTAGCTATCTACTCGGATTTATTCGTATTATATGGTTTCTTGCGAGGAATGTCAAGCTGAGTAGGAGGAAACAGAGGGCTGCGCCCTCTGCACTCCTGCTCTGGCTCGATTTGCAACAGCCCTGGAGGAAACAAGGGAGACCATCTCCCCTCCATCTTGTGGTGTTGAAGCAGAGAGCTTCAAACTCGTTCCATGTATTCTCCGTTCTCGGTATTGACGCGGATGCGGTCGCCTGGGGAGATGATGTGGGGGACCAGCACAACCAGACCAGTTTCAAGTCGTGCTGGTCCCTCCATCGTGGCATGCCAGTAGTGGCCAGACATCTCAACATCCTTTACGCGCATCACGACCGATGGGGGTAAATCGACTCCAACCGGCTCGCCATTGAGCAGGAAGAGGTCGAGCTGCAGTTCATCGACGATGTATTTGCTTGCCTTGCCAAGCGTCTCAGCCGGGAGCGTAATTTCATCCGGGGTGTCGGGGTCCAGGATGCCGGTATCCACGAAGTGGTAAAGCTCGCCATCCCAGTAGGCGAAGGTCACCGGGAGGCGCTCAATCGGGACCAATTTGAACTTGGGGCCAGCATCCAGGGTTCGTTCAATTATGGCGTGTGTACGCAGGTGCCGCAGCTTCAACCGTATATTCGCCTTGCCACGTCCCTCGGTGACGTGCTGCCAATCAAGGACCATATAAGGCTCTCCCTCGATATCGAGCGTGAGACCTTTTTGCATTTCGTGCGACGAAATCATAAAGCACTCCTCTTATGCGATGCATACAATCTCTTAAGCAGCTCTGTTCCCTACAGAACTTCTAAGGTGAACACGTTTGGTGAGGGGTGAAAGTATGATAGCTTTGCAAAAAATTGACGGGCACCCAGGAAACAGGTACAGTCAATTGCTCTACTCTCTCGAAATAAGCATCTTTCGGATCCTCACAGCAATTGTAGTATGGTACCAAGCAGCGCCAATGCTCCAACTCCCCAGAACCAGCCACGGCGGTGTGGATGGAAGAAACCTACGGTAATAAAGAGGAGCAGGGAATCAATCGCGGCTTGTAGCCCGTACCTGTTGCGATATCGATTAAACCAGACTCCAGGAATTAAGGAAATAAGTAGCTCAAATACGGCAATCAGGATAATACTGAACATAATTGAGGCGACAGTTGCGTAGATGTGCGCTCTTTGTTCGGTCTTTTGTCTGAGCAATGCCTCCTGTTCCGCTCGCTTCTCTGCTGCCTCCCTGGCCTGTTTTTCCCTGACGGCTAGCTCCAGAGCCTGGTCAACCTGTATTTTTTGTTGCTTCGATTCGCCAGAACCCTGTCTTCCTACTTGCTTTTTGAGCGACGCAAGCTCTTTAGCCTGCTGGCGCGAGAGTTGTTCTGCCTGTTCTGCTCTGGCTTTCATCTGCTCGACTTCGATCTTTTCTTGCTCAAGCTGCTTCTCTTTGGCGGCTCTTTCGGCTTCCGCGCGTTCAAGGAGCTTTTCCAGCACTGCTTTCTCTTCCAGTAGCGCAGCATTTTCGTATACCATTGCCGATTCGACATCTTTTTGGAGTTCTTCGTCATTCTCCACTTTGTGGAGGCGCTCCATCAATAAGCCGTTGGTAAGTAAGCTTGCAGCAGTTTCTTCCGGGATGAATTCATACGAGGTCAGATAGCTAAACAACTGTTGTTGAGCCTCGGAGAGCTTGCTTTCCATCGCTCGAAATTCAGGAAGTGCAAAGGTCGCAGCAAAGGATCGGTCAAAATCCGAGTCGGAGGGTACAAAGGGGCGCAGTACCTGCATGAAATGGTCTGGAAGCACTACACAGGCCCGACGGCCCTGCATTCGACTCATTTCCCAGTCGAACCTGTATAAAGACATATCTAATGTAACCAGGAGCGCTCCCGCTTCTAGTGAGGATTTCGCCTTTGAGCGCAATTGATGCACTGCTTCCAGTAGCGTGATATCGTGTTTCAGCGACTCTTCACCTTTAAACTTGCCCCTGACTTCGAGGAATCTCCTATATTCTTGCAGGAGCGGGGTATGCTCGCTCCTCCGTTGTGCCTGCATTCTATGAATTAAGATGTTTTTGTCTGTGAGAAAGACATCAAAGTGTTCGTAGGGTTTGAGAAACGTGTCGACATCAATTCCCGTTCTGGCGTTTAGTTCATGGAATACCAATTCCAGACTCGTGGGTATTGAGCGAGACTGGCCCGAACGAAGTATTGCTCCGTAGTGATCAATCGTTGAGCGCATTTCTTGCCTGGTTGCCTGGTGATAGCGCAATTTGAAAGGAAACTTGTGCCTCTGAACAATGCGGAGCAACTCGTAGGATGCATCTTTTTGAGGCCCGGTTCCATAGAAGTTGCAAATCTGAAAGAGGAAATTCGTGTCGAAGAAGAGCGTCAGCGGGCTTAGTTTTTTGTGAAAATGGCGGGCCAGCCCTGGTTCAACCGTCAAGGAGAAGTAGGTAAATACGCCATCACCCAGTTGTGTGATGTACTTTGCCCGTTCAGCGTGTTCTCCAACGGTGGCAAGGAAGCTGGAAATAGCATCATATGCGGTTGCTCGCTGCTCTGGAAGGAACAAATCCTTGAGCGCATCATTGAGAAGAGAGGAAAGGTTCTCTACCTGTTCAGGAGGAGTAAAAATCGAAGAGTCCAGAAGCGCGATTGCTTGAATGCCGTGGTTGCGAAAAACGCTAGCCAGGTGTCCTTGCAGCGCTTTCCAGGCCTGGCCGGTTTCCAAAATCGGAAACCTTTTTGAAATTTCTTCCAGCCATTCTTGTTTCACCCGCTCTTCGAGCGCCTTTACCTCGCGGATACGTGTTTGCAGTTGTGTTCGATCGTTGTCGGGAACCGTGAAATAGGTATTTGTGGGCTGTAGAATGCGCCCTTGTGCTATCAACCGGTTTAACCCTGCCTGCACCTGCTGTTCTGAAAATTGCAAGTCGAAAAGAGCCATTGCCTCCATTATCTGAGAAGCGCTCTCGAACTTTTCGCCAGGTAGAATGACAAGGCAGAGCTGTATTAATTGCCTGAGCGTTTCGTCGGCATCCTGCGTTTTGGCTATGGCCGCAAAATTACACATTTGTTCGAAAGTCAGGCTGAAATTACGAGATCTGGTTAACGCGTTCATGTGTACCCTCCAGGAACTTGTTCGTGTCTTTCCTTTAAAGCTCGCACTACGATAACGTAAGCTACAAAACAGTTGGAAGGTGATGAATGTGAAGTGAGTGATTCTATTGTATGTTATTGTAAACTAATCAGGAAACATGCACATCCTGGTTGTTCGCATTTTCTTAAGTGTAACAATCTTTTCGTGGCAAAACAATAAAGTAGATAACAAAAAGTTCATGAATTAGCTCATGTTTCGCTGAAAAAGCGAAAAAATTTTCCCACACACGTTGGATAGACGATCTCATCGTTCAAAATTATCGCATTAGAGCATAGAAGACGATTTGACTGCCAGGGCGACAGGGCGGCAGGGCGACAGGGCGACCGCGAGGGTCGCCCCTACAATATACGGTGACGTGGAAAACTGGTAATTTGGTATTGTAGGGGCGACCCTCGCGGTCGCCCTGGCACTTCTGAGAGGAATGCTTGACATATCGCAAGGGAAGTTGCTATGATGGTGACGGTTAAAATACCCTGCGCCCGTAGCTCAGTGGATAGAGCACCTGACTTCTAATCTGGTTGCCGTGGGTTCGAATCCCGCCGGGCGCGCTAGAATTCATGATCTCCGGTCCGGGAGAGAGGTATCAACATACCGGGGTCAGGCTAACAGCTTTTCAAGCAAATTGAAGAATTCCTCCAGCTCAAAAGGCTTCCTCAAACCAATGATGTTACGGTTTTTCAAGTCTCTCAAAGGCAAGCGGGCGCTTATCATGATGGCAGGGATGGTTTTGACATGATCTAGACCTTGCAGCCGGTCATAGAGTTCAATGCCATTCATGTAGGGGAGTTGATAATCGAGGATGAGCAGGCCCGGCTCGATCTCGGGGATCACTTTTAACGCTTCAAGGCTGTCTGTGACAAGGAGCGCTCGATGTGAGGTTTCCTGGGTGATGGCTTGAACAAGGAATGAACCGATACCAGCGTCGTCCTCTACAACAAGAATAGTTTTCATGTTCATGCCAACTTCTTCTGTTCCTGGTAGTATTCCTGCTAGTATCACTACGTGTGTCCTTGCTTACTGGCCGCTCTTTCGGTCATCAACGAAGTATGAAATGGTAACAGGTACAGCATCATTGCTCAGGTTATTATTTATGCAAGTATGCCCTACTAGGTGTAACGTTTGAGAAGAAAAAGAGTTTCACCACCAGGCTAAGCATTGCAATTCGTAAGTGTGTTGTAAGTCGTGAGAGTGATACGCCAAGGCGCGTCGCTTTTCATGAGTAAGGAATATCAATCCAGTAGCGCAGCTTCCTCACCGACATACCTTCGACGCTTATGGCATTCTCCAGCTTGCCGCCGTTGTACTCGATGATCTTTTTTGAACCGATATTATCTTCATCGCATGTTACCAGTACCCGATGTAAACCTCGCTCCCTGGCTTTTTCGAGGCTCAGCCGGAGAATCGCTTTTCCATAGCCACGCTTTCTTTTCGATGGGCGGATCTCGTAACCGATATGGCCGCCCCATGTTAACAGCGCCTCATTCAACTCGTGACGTAGAGAGAGACGACCAACATACTCATCGTTATCGATGAGCCAGAATTCTGAAGCTGGTACCAGGTGGGAAGGCAACTTAGAGCGGTCTTTTTGATCCTGCAAGTATTGTAAATAGGCAGCGAAATCGGCAGTCAGGCTATTCAGATCAAGAAAGAGTGCTCTGCCTTCGACCTGAAACTCACGCACACCCTCAAGGAAACTCTCTTTATATGCATGGGATGGTTCGGCAAGAAATAACATGCTATGCTCCTTTTTCTCGTGTTGTGGGATATTTCTGTCTCCAATTATAGCCGATGGCTGATGATCTGTATTTTTCTCATTACTCTTATGTAAATTTCATTTTCTTGTTGAGTCACTTGACAAAATTTGTCAGATGGTGTATTTTTATGTTAATCCGGCCATGGGTAAGCGAAAGGATATGTGCTATGAAACGAAAACCAAGAGCGCCTGCTCAGCATACAGGTGAAAACGCTGCGAGCTTGCCCAAATACACCATTGGCGTTGTGTCCCAACTGCTAGGATTGCCTCCACAGGTATTGCGGCGATATGAAGAAGCCGGTTTGCTGGAACCCGCGCGCCAATCAGGGAAGAATCGCCTCTATTCAGACCAGGATGTGGCGATGCTCGAAGAGATTGCCCAATTATCTGAGCAGGGAGTGAATGCTACAGGCATTAGTCATATCATACAGATTCGCCGGGAAGTGCTTATTCTTCAACAAGAGGTGAAGGAAGCGCGCGACACCCTGCTGCGTGTGAAAGAAGAACATCGGATACTCCAACTGACTTTCCAGCAGTCCGACAAGAATAAATTGGAATAGATTCCCTTACCTGGTTGTTATTACGATTAGAATATGTTAGGTTAACTAACAAAAAATGTAAAATGTATCGACAGGCTATTCTGGTAAAGGGCGTGGAAGGCGGAAGGAAGAAGAGGAATACTGAGAATACCTGGCATACATGAAAAGGAGACTATAGTATGGCCAAAGTAATTGGCATCGACCTGGGAACAACCAACTCCGTAGTAGCGGTGATTGAAGCTGGCGAACCTACTGTACTGGAGAACAGCGAGGGTTCACGCCTGACCCCTTCGATTGTCGCTGTGACCAAAGGCGGCGAGCGTTTAGTCGGCCAGATTGCCAAACGGCAGGCGGTTACGAACCCGGAAAACACCGTTTACTCGATCAAACGCTTGATGGGTCGCAAATATGATGACCCAGAAGTGCAGCGCACCATGAAGAGTGTGCCGTATAAAATCACACGCGCCTCCAATGGTGATGTGCGCGTGGTGCTTGGTGGACGTGAGTACAGTCCGCCCGAAGTCTCGGCGATGATCCTGCAAAAGCTCAAGACCGACGCGGAAGCCAAACTGGGCGAGAAGATTACGCAGGCAGTCATTACCGTACCTGCCTACTTTAACGATACCCAGCGCCAGGCAACCAAGGACGCCGGGAAGATCGCCGGATTGGAAGTACTGCGTATCATCAACGAACCGACGGCTGCTTCGCTGGCCTATGGCCTGGACAAGAAAAAGGATGAGACGATCGCCGTCTATGACCTGGGCGGTGGTACCTTTGACATCTCCATCCTGCAGCTCGGTGAAGGCGTCTTTGAAGTAAAAGCTACCAATGGTGATACACACCTGGGCGGCGATGACTTCGACCAGCGCATTATCGACTGGCTCGCCGATGAATTCCGCAAGGAGCAGGGCATCGATCTGCGCAAAGATCGCATGGCGTTACAGCGCTTGAAGGAAGGCGCAGAGCGGGCGAAAATCGAGCTTTCCTCGTCCATGCAGACGGAAATCAAGGTGGACAAACGCGCATGCCTGCCGTGATCGACATGGTGCGCAAGGTCTTTAACAAAGAGCCACACAAGGGCGTCAACCCTGACGAAGTGGTTGCCATTGGTGCGGCAATCCAGGCGGGCGTGTTGAAAGGCGAGGTCAAAGATGTGCTCTTGCTCGACGTGACACCGCTTTCGCTGGGTGTTGAGACCCTGGGTGGTGTGATGACGAGACTGATCGAGCGCAATACGACTATTCCGTCGCGCAAGAGCGAGGTCTTTAGCACGGCTGAAGATAATCAGCCCGCAGTAGAGGTTCACGTGCTGCAAGGCGAGCGTGAACTGGCGCGCGACAATAAGAGCCTCGGCCACTTCCGTCTCGAAGGAATCGCTCCAGCGCCGCGAGGCGTTCCGCAGGTTGAAGTCACCTTCGACATTGACGCCAACGGCATTCTCAATGTCTCGGCCAAAGACCGGGCGACGGGTCGCGAGCAGAAGATCACCATCACGGCTTCTAGCGGGCTCTCCAAAGACGAGATTAATCGCATGGTGCGCGACGCCGAAATGCACGCGCAGGAGGACCGCCAGCGCAAGGAAGAGATCGAAGTGCGCAACCGCGCCGACAGCATGGCCTACCAGTCCGAGCGCACACTGCGCGACCTGGGCGACAAAGTTTCTCCCAGCGCTCGCAGCGAGGCGGAGGACAAGATCAAGGCCCTGCGCGATGCCCTCTCCAGCAACGATATGTCGCGTGTAAACAGCGCGATGAGCGAGCTGGAAAGCACGATGCAGCGCATCGGCCAGGACATCTACAGCCAGGCTGGAACTTCCAACGGAGCGGGTCCACAAGGCCCCACTTCCAGCGATGAGTCTGGAACCGTTGAAGGTGAATATCGCGAAGTGTAAAAGAAGTGTTCTCAAGCATGAGCTGGCGGCGAGCCGCCAGCTCATGCTTGAGATGTATTTAAATTCTGAATTATAAGGCAGGCACCTATGGCAGTTGATTATAAAGACTATTACAAGATACTAGGCGTGGACAAGAAGGCCACCGAGAAAGAGATCCGGCAGGCCTATCGCAAGCTGGCGCGCCAACATCATCCAGATGTCAATCCGGGTGACAAAAACGCTGAAGAGAAATTTAAAGAGATCAACGAAGCTAACGAGGTGCTTTCTGATCCTGAGAAGCGCAAGAAGTACGACGAGATGAGCCAGTATTACCAGCAGTATGGACGATGGCCCGGCGCCGGTGCTGGTACAACCGGACGCGCGGGAACTGGTGGATTTGGTGATGGACAATACCAATATTACACCATGAACGAGGAAGAACTGAACGATTTGTTTGGCGGCCAATCTCCTTTCTCAGACTTCTTCGAGACCTACTTCGGTTCAGGCTTTTCCGGTGGGCGAACGGGAACAGCAGGAGCGGGCCGGCGTACTCGCCAACGTGCTAGCCGGGGACAGGATATCGAGTCCGAGGTAGATGTGACGCTGGCCGAGGCCTATACCGGCGCTTCACGCGTCTTTGAGTTGACGGAGCCGGATGGCAATACCAAACGCATTGAGGTGAAGATTCCCGCCGGAGTGGACGAGGGTTCGCGTATCCGCATCGCTAACCAGGGCGCTCAGGGTACAGCCGGGCGCGGTGATCTCTACCTGCGCGTCCATATCCTGCCAGACCCGCGCTTCACAAGGGAGGGCACAACGCTGCATACAACCGTCGAGGTTCCACTGGCTACGGCTATGCTTGGCGGTGAAGCGAGTGTATCCACCCCAGATGGACGCAGGCTGATGCTGCGTATTCCTGCGGAAACTCCCAACGGGAAATCGTTCCGCTTGCGCGGACAGGGTATGCCGCAGCTGGGGCAGCCCGACAAGCGGGGCGATTTGTATGCGGATGCGACGGTGATCCTCCCGACGCATTTGAACGAGGAGCAGCGGCGTCTTTTTGAGGATTTTGCGCGTTCGATTGGGTACAATGGGTAGGCAGCGAGACAATGGGTAGGCAGCGAGGCCAGCTGATAACGCCGCGTCTTCGCGACCTTCTCTCCTTGAGTACGCGCAGCGCATTTATGCGCCTCGTCGATAATCATAATATCCCACGGAATCTGTTCAAGGCTCTGTGCAATGAATTCCTGTTTCTCGCGAGGCTTCGGCGCTGATCTCGCGAATGGGGATCAGGTCTTCGATGAGGCGACGTTCGTTGTTGGGCATGGGCGGTGTGTCCTTTGCTAGCAGGCAGTTATTGGTATATCTGTTAGATTATGCCATTTTAAGAAAACGGGCTTTTTCTCAGCGTTGAAATGTTATCTATACCATAAGCTTGTATTGACCTTGTCAATGGAAATTTCGCGATTCTGCAAGTGAAAGTGGACACATAAGCCTGCAGTAAGTTATAAGGAGAGACGGCCCCTCCTGACCAGCAAACGTGTGAATGGAGAAAGACCACTTCCTAATACCTCGGCCCAACCGTAAAATACCCTGTATTCACGCTACACGAATTCGTACTGCTACTGCAAAAGTACCCATGCAGGTAGTCAACACCTTGTTGATGTTGAACTGTTCCATAAAAGTAAAGTGGCAGCTGACCGCCCGGTTGCTGCACCGTAAAAGAAAAGTTACCCTGCATATCCACCTTCCCACTCAGCGGATAGGCCCGCTGTGAAGGAGACGTAACCGTAAACGTTCCCCTAAAGTCAGCCCTCCCCTTACTTTGCTTTATAAACACCGAGATGGATGTTGTCTGCTGCTTTATCTCATCATACATCGACCCGTTATACATCCCAGCAATAGAGAGACCCTTCTGAGGCCTTGTGGTGGGAGTACCAGGCGGAGTATATGCTGGCGCTTGCCCAGCTAAGGAAGTATAGACGACTAAGCGCATGGCCGTCTGATGCTGGGTAGGAATCCAATCTCCTGCGCAGGTCGTCAGATTCAGAAAGCTCCCGGCATTATTCCCAAAAATATCTTGCATGGGAGCAACTTGCGGTGGATAGAACATGATAGCTGTGACAAGGAAACGGAGTGTTTTACCGCTGGCATCAACGACCAGCACGCTGTCGCCAACGCGGAGGTCGCGCAGACGCCAAAACACTGCTGGGTTTCCGCCAGGGCGATCAAGATGTCCAGCAATCACTGCGCTGCCCCGTTCGCCTGGGCGCGGGCCCGAATTGTACCAGCCGACATCGCTCCAGGGACGCTGAGCTGGTGTTTCCATCGTGCCATCTGGTCGAACTCCTACTGACTCGATAGAAGCATTGACCCCGATAGCGGGAATGAGCAAGCGCACGAACGGTGGAGGAACCGGACTTGCCGTGGGAGGAGCGAGCGACAGTCCAGCCACACTGAGGGCCACGGCTACCATTGCAGTGAGCACAGTCCAGAACAGCCGAGGAGGACGGTTCGTGACCTTTTGACGTCTGAAAGGCCAGAGGCGAGTGAGCACTCCAGCACTCATTCCTCCCAAAGTGAGCACTCCCAATGACCAGGGGGCCAGCGGGGTGAACGGGGATGCGTTCGGCAGCGCATTTGGATCGCTTCCGGTTCCAGACATACTCGGCAGGCCCTTGACCTGTACATGGACAAGCTGCAGCGGAGGAGTTCCATGGAATACTCCAACGATAAAGATACTGGTCACTGTGTTGGTTTTCAGCGCGACCTGATCCAGCAGGCTAAAGGAAGGCCGAGATGCACTTACTGTGAACGTATATAGACCGGCCGGTAACTTCAAGTAATTACTGGCTTGCGTATAGGATAAGGCCCCAGGAAGCGTAAGTCCACCTGTGGCGATGCTCAAAGGGCCTGTCCCTGGTGAAAGTTGATAGACACGGACCTTGGCCATGCCACTGGCCATCAGGTTATTGTCTACAAAGACCTGCAACGAGAAACCTGTGGTCTTGGTCCCGATGGCTGCCACCGTATAGGCGGTACCAGGCTGGACTGAGAGCCTCTGTGTAATCACACTTGCACCGATCCCTTTGCCGATGAGTGCAACCTGTACATTATGGTGTCCTGCGGGCAATTGCAGGTAGTCCGTAACGGTTGCAAACCTTGCATTGTCCAAGAACTTTGCGCCGTCCACGAATACATCCACCGTTCCCACATCAGGCGAAGTGTTCACGAGGCGTACGAATGATGGACTTGCAGCAGAGGCGGGGAGCGCCTGGGTGCCAAGGAGCAGCAGCAAAGCGAGCAGAGCGAATGTCAAAAACACTCGCCGTACCAAGCGTGCATAAATAAGCTTCATCGTGGTCTCCTCCTTCTCTCTCTACCTCTTTATACACGTACTTGCTCGTCTGCTAGATACAGGGAAATTTATGGGTGCACCAACAGTAGGTCATCTTCATCGTCCTCCAAAGGGAGCCAGCGGATTGCGGTTAACAGGCCAAAGCAGAGAAAGCGGCGCCATGAAAGGCTCCACTGAGGATTGGCAGTTCAATGGTATGATATTATAGGGTCTTTTTCTTCTATGGACTACTAATCGTGCAGGAAGGAAGGAAAGTGGTCATGAACAATTCTTTATGGCGGCTTCCCCGGTTCACAGAGCCAGGGCCAGCGCTTCAACTCCTTGCTTCAGTGGCGCTGGTCTTTTTACTTGCCTTTGGAGCAGATGTATTACTTCAGCGAGCAGTAGGATTATTTGTTGCTGGCATTATTGAACAGGATACTTTTTTTTATAGTGCTGTGAGGCAACAGGATGTCTTTGCGCAAAATATCCTTGCACTTATCACGCTGGTTTCCTTTCTTGCACTGGGAATCGGTTTTGTGGCGATGATGGTAGTTTTCTTCATGGTATTCTATGGAAGAATCCGCTCAACACGACTGCTTCAGTCAAGAGCTAAGCAGTTGCTAAAAGCTACACTGCTCTCGCTAAGAGGTATAGCTACGGTGACCTTCATATTTCTCGTAATAACCGCCATCTATGAATTGTTTCTACGGATAGTTGGGGACCAACCACCTTTTTTTCTCCTTGCAGCGCTTGTCACAGCATCGATGTACGTTTTCATCCTGGCCTATTGCCTCTTTGCTTATGCAAAAGAATTCAGAGGATTGTATTGGGACAGTAGCAAAAAGGAGGAACATGCACCATGATGGGAGAAGTCGAAGATAATCATGAAACCAGAGGCGTGAATGCCAGCAAGGGCTATCTTCAGCGCACTCTACAGGCCACCTTGACCATCTGGTTGAGCCTGGTCGTGGTGGTTATAGCTGCATTCGGGCTTTTTGAGAGCCTCAGAGTGGCTGGGGTCGAGGGAGACGTGGACTTATTGATCGCGTTCATCGTGGCGCTTGGGTTGATCCTGCTCGCTCTATGGCTCTTGCCTCGATCGTTTCTTACGTTGAAAGAAGAGAAGCAAGATGGTGTCAGGCAGAGATATATCCAGCAAGTTCTGCACTCTCTTTCAGTATTGTGGGCAACCCTGGCGGCGATAATTATAGTGGCAATTGGTCTGTACGCTGCCTTGCGTGTGGCTGGGGTCGAGGGAGACGCGAACTTATTGATCACGTTCATCGTGGCGCTTGGGTTGATCTTGCTCGCTCTATGGCTCTTGCCTCGATCGATTCTTACGCAATAGAGGTTCTTCCATACCTGTCTGAACAAGTGGAAAACGTGATGCACTATACCCTTGCATTGGTTTATAGGATGGCCAATCAGTAAAGGCTGAGGATTGTATCACCGTTGATTTATCAGAATAGCTCTCTTGATGATGTGCATCGATGAAGCATTTAAAGATGTTCGCATTTCCCAACAACATACAGATTACTCCCCTTGTTTGGGTGGCAGCGCCCTCCCCGGCAGCCACCAGTTCCATCTTCCCAGCAAACGCATCGTCGCGGGTACCAGCAGGGTGCGAATGATTGTGGCGTCCACCAGCACGGCTACGGTCATCCCAAGACCTATCTCCTTGGAGGCCAGGATGGAGGTGAAGGTAAATGCGCCTGTCACGATTACGAAGAGCAGGGCCGCGTTGGTGATCACGCCTCCCGTCTTTTCCAGGCCGCGTGCCACGGCGTAACGGTTATTATGGGTACTCAGCCACTCCTCCTGGATACGGCTCAACAGGAAGACTTCGTAGTCCATCGAGAGGCCGAAGAGGATGCAGAACAGTAGGATAGGGGTGATGCTATCCAGAGTGCCATTTGGGGTGAAGTCCAGCAGATTGCTGAAGTGGCCCCATTGGAAGACGAATACCAG
>WNGJ01001931.1_pt1 | contig 20756 bp, 25 predicted proteins | sample 5400611 | NCBI WGS metagenome assembly WNGJ01 (sample SAMN13153375, study PRJNA577476) | soil metagenome | isolation source: 40 cm soil or saprolite under Garry oak tree replicate 1 | place: USA:California | collected 2016-06-15
CGGATGGTTCTAGGTTTGTGCCCCCAGCCGATGAACCTGCCGCGCAATCCGAGCTGCGCAACGACGGAGACCTCGAACCTACCCGAGTGTTGATCGTCGAGGACCATCGCGTGGTGGCCGAGGGGCTGGCCGCTCTGATCAACGACCAGGGCGATATGAAGGTGGTGGGCAACGTGGGGACGGTTGCGGATTGCGTACCGGCCGCCGCCGAGCTGAACCCCGACATCGTGCTCGTCGACTTTCGGCTGCCGGACGGATCCGGGCCCGACGCCGCGGCCGCCATCCGCAGCATCCGACCCGCGGCCAAGATGATCTTCCTGACGCGGGAGGACACCGACGCGGCACGGTTCGCGGCCGTGCAGGCCGGCGCCAGCGCGTTCCTCCACAAGTCGAGGGCCGCCGCGGAACTGGTGGCCGCGATCCGCGACGTGGCGCGCGGGAAGATGCTGATCACTCCGCGCACCATTGCCACGCTGCTGTCCAAGCGCAGGTCGATCGAGGCCCAGCTCGAGAGGCTGACGCCGCGGGAGAAGGAAGTGCTGCGCCTGATGGCCGAGGGCATTCCCAGCCGCTCCATCGCCGAGGAGCTGGGGATCAGCTATACGACGGTGCGCACGCACATCCGCAGCCTGGGCAACAAGCTCGCGGTGCACTCCAAGCTGGAGGCCATCGTCAAGGCGCGGGAGCTTGGCCTGATCAGCTAGCGGTAGTCGTCGCAGGCTTCTTGCGTCGCGCGCGCTGGCGGTGGGGCAAGTACGAGCGGTCGCCCACCCAGGGCGCAGGTGGGGCCGCAAGGAGCTGCGCCAGACGGTTTAGCGCGACCGCATATCGCCCGCGCTGCTTGGCGAACTTCTGCCAGTGCTCGTCTCCGTCTTGAGCCTTGTAGCCCGCGGCCTTCAGCCGCGCGATCGCGGCCACATACTCGTCCCGCTCCACGATCGGATCGTTGGCGGACTGGAAGCGGAGGAGCCAGGCGATGTCCTCGACGAAATGGTTGCCCACGGTGAACATGAGCTTCGCGGCCCCATGCGACTGATCCCCCTCGACCGAGGTGATGATCAGCGCCGCCGCGTCCATCACCGCTCCGAACGAGTTGATCCAAGCCTCGTTGTCGTGGCTCGACCGGAAATAGAGGAGGAGTGGATAGGCGAGGTGACTCTCGAGCACCATGGCCGACCACTTGCGCCATTCGTCGAAGGTGTCCTTGAGGATCCCGTCCATCGTCGGTGCGGCCGCGGTCTCCAGCAGCTGGACGGCTGACGCGGGCGCCCCGGCGAGAGCGTCGAGCGCCACCACGGCCTCCTCGCGTGCGCGAAAGGATCCGTACAGCTCGAACAGCAGGGTGATCGCCGCCGCCCCGAACGCGACGCCGTTCGCGCTCTCGAGCACGATGAGGAAGCGCGCGAAGCCCTGCTCCGGCACGAAGTCGCCGTAGGCGAGGGGCACCAGCGTCGAGGCCGAGACGTAGAACGCCTCCGGGAAATCGGCCAGCTCCGGATGGAACTGGTCGCGCACCCCGTAGAGGACCAGCCCGTAGCCCAGGATCAGGCCGAAGGCCCAGATGAGCACGAGCAGGATGAGCGCGATCGGCCCGAACGCCGCCATGCGTCCCTCGCTCCGGTCGACGGCCGTGGAGCGAAGAGAGGTCCACCGCCATACCCTCCACATCGGGCGGATGATGTAGCGGGCAAGCTGAAACTTGCGCGCGGCGGGCCTTGGCAGCACGACGGTCTGGAAGAGGTCGTAGAAGACGATCGGAAGGAGCACGGCCCCGGCTGCGGTGGAGGCGATCTCGGCTGCGCCCATCACGACGCCTTGGAACGCCTATCGAGTGGCAGGCATTCCGCCCCAGGGTCCACCCCGTTCACTGGCCGGCCTGTCGCCCGAGGTTGCTCTTCTCCAGGAGATCCAGGATGGCACGCTGCTGCTTGAGCAGCTCGAGCTGCTGGACATTGATCGCGTGCAGCGTGGTCAGCGTGATGTGGTCGGCCTCTGCCCGCGCGTCCTGGCTGGCCGAGATCACGTTCTGTCCGACGATGATGATCGGCAGCAGGACCAGCTGGAGGAACGACTGGCTCAGCCAGGCGATGCCTTCATACGTGTTGCCGTTCAGGAACGAGTGCAGAGCCTGCGGCAGTGACACGAACGCAATGAGGACGAACAGGTAGGCAGCCCACATCGTGCCCACAGCGCTGGTGATGTGGACGGCAAGCCAGCTGTTAAACCGGCCGATCGGCCCGGTGCCATGAATCGCCGGGGCGACGCTGCGTGATGTGACCAGGCGAGGCTTGTGCTTCGCTGGACTCTCCATCGCCGCGGCGTAGGCGGCTCGATGCTTGGGGCTGCTGATCCGACGCTCGTGACGCGGGCGGCTCGATTTTGCTTCGTCCATCTCGGCGCATAAACCTAAGACAATTCTTCTCATGGCGAACGAGATTTTTGAAGCCGTGCGGACCGTATTGGCGATTCGGGAATATGACGAGAGGCCGCTGCCCGACGATGTGGCGCGCCGGATCGTGGAAGCCGCCCACCTGACCGCGAGCGCATCCAACCGCCAGCCGTGGCACTTTGTGCTGGTCCGCGACCGAGACAGGGTGCGCAAGCTGGGCGAGCTCATCCGCACCGGGCGCTACACGTCCAACGCCGCGGCGGCGGTGATCGTCGCCTACGAGAAGGAGGCGGGTCAGTACGGCATGTCCGATGCCAGCCGCGCCATCCAGTCGATGATCCTTGTCGCCTGGGGCGATCAGATCGGCTCGAACTGGACGGGTTTCGGCGGCATGGAGGAGGTGCGCAAGGAGTTCGGAATTCCCGACACCTACGACGTGCTGGCGGTCCTCCCGCTGGGCTACCCCAAGCACAAGGTGATCGGGAAGAAGAAGCGCAAACCGTTCAACGAGGTCGTCTCAGCCGAGAGGTTCGGCCAGCCTCTTTAACCGGCGTTCGGCCGAGGCGAAACGGCGCGTCGAGGATCGCGAACAGGACCAACGCGATCAGGCTTGCCGCCAGGATGTACCAGGGCCATGGCCCGAGCGCGTCGAGCAGGGTTGGACTCGGCGGCTTGGCCCGCAGGTACATGTAGTTCGCGCCGCTGACCGCGTCGACGGCTCCCACAAGGACCGCATAGGCGACGGTGATCGCCGCCACCTGGAAGACCGCGCGTCGGCGCGGATGGAGGCCCAGGCCGGCGACCAGCACCAGCGCGGCCGCCACCACACCACCGTGCGCGATGTAGTACTGGAAGTACGGGTAGCTCGGGAAATGCTGCGGGAGGTCGGGCGTAAGCAGCGCCTGGAGCGTCCCGGCAAGCCCCCAGAAGTACGCGACCTCGACGAGCAGGCGGTTCCATGTCCACAGCGCGGCGGCGGCGATGAAGATCGCAACGTCGCACAGCTGCAGGGGCAGCGCGTAGGCCAGTGTGAGCCCAGGTTGGCCGCCCGCCAGGAGGTAAACCCACCAGCTGAGCTCGTCGACGACCAGCACGAGCGCGAAAACCCGCAGCCACCGCCCGGGCCGGCGGCGCGCGGCCACGACCAGGACCATCGTCGCGGCAGCGATCAGGGCAAGGGCGGCGACATGCTCGGCCGCGAACAGTTCGCTCATACGCAATCGGAACCCGGCTCGTCGCACTCGGGCGTCACGCCAAAGCGCGCCAAACGCGAGCGCCGACTCGCAAACCAGCCGTAAGCGAAACGCTCGACAACATTGATCAGAGGAAGGCTGAACACTGACCCGAGCACGGCCCAGCCGCCGCCCATGCTCCGGAGTACAGCGTTCACGGCCTCCGCGCCGGCGAGGCGGCGTCCCGGAGTGATCGCCCAGGCGTTCTGATCGGCCTCCGCGCGGGTCAGGCCGTACCGATCGAGCGCGCCGCGCCGCTGGTTGGGAATCGCGACCACTCCGTGCCGCCGAGCCCAACGCGCCAGGCGCGTGCAGACGCCGCAGGACCCGTCGAAAAGAAGGACTAGGTCAGGCTGCGAAAGGTTGTCCGCGATGCGGACACATTAAGACCCGTCCGGAAGATCCTCGACGGATCTTCGGCGCCCATGCGGTCCATCTCCGGGCTCAGCTGCTGCGCTGCTCGCTTGCGAATGCACGATGCGCGCGCTGCGCTGCTCGTCGCTTCGCCCGGATCTGGACCACCTGGATCGCCGAATCTCTCGCCGAGGCCTTTCGGACGGGTCTTAGCCAAGCACTGGACGGCGCCGGCGCATCCGGACAAGGGCGAGCAGGCCCATCAAAAGCATGGTGGCGACGAGGATCGTCCTGACCTCAGCGCTGACCGGATCAGCCGGACCCATGGCGACCGTGTATGGGATCCAGGCCACGAAGAGGACCGACCACAGCGACAGGTTGACGATCGTCATGACACGCAGCATTCATCTGGTTAACGCGATGGTGCCGCGGTCTCCTCGATAGAAGAGCTGAGGCGCCGCGGCGGCGGCGCCTCGCTTGAGTCGAACCCTCAGCCCATCGCCCGGCGGCGTATGCCTTCCGGCTGCATACCCTCCTGCTGCTCGTACTCCATCGTGTGGTCGAACGCTGAACGGTCTTTCAGCAACGCCACTGCGATGAACCCGATGACGCAGCACACAAGCATGTAGAGGCTGATCATGTACGGGTTCTTGGCTGGCAACGGCGAGGCGAACGTCGCCCCGAGGATGTCGAACTTGCCGGCCCAGATCCCGGTCGCGATGTAAGGTGCAGGGCCGCCGGCGATGACGGACGCGAGTTGGTAGCCGAGCGACGCGCCGCTGTAGCGAAGGCGTCCGGTGAAGCTCTCGGCGATCAGAGAAGCCTGCGGCCCGTACTGCATGTCATGCGGGATCAGCGAGACCGCGATGACGATGAACACGACCAGCGGAACGGCGGTCGCGTACAGGCCGAAATAGACGAATCCCCAGACTGCCATCACCACGATGCCCGCCATGTACACGGTCTTGCGGCCGATCACATCGGAAAGGTGTCCGAAAAAGGGGATCGTGAAAAACGAGACCACCGCCGCGACGCTCACGGCCCACGTGAGGAACGGCCGGTCCAGCTTGGTCGCCGACAGGCCAAAGGTGAACACAAAGGTGGTGAACAGGTAGAAGGGCGCCTGCTCGGGCAGCCGGAGCAGCGCACTCAAGATGATCTCCCGCCAGTTGCGCCGCACGACCTCGGTGACGGGCCGTGGCTCGACGCGATTCTGCTCTACGAGCGCCTTGAAGACCGGCGTCTCCAGGATGCCTAGCCGGATGTAGAGACCAACGCCGACTAGCACGATGCTCAAGAGAAAAGGAATCCTCCAGGCCCAGGCCTCAAACGTCGCCGGCCCCGCCAGCGTGACGGTCAAGGCGGTGATCGCCGTCGACAGCAACAGACCGACCGGGACTCCGAACTGGGGCCAGCTGCCGAGGAAGCCCTTGCGTTTCTGGCTTCCCCACTCCATCGACATCAACACGGAGCCGCCCCACTCGCCGCCGACGCCGATTCCCTGGCATAGACGGAGGACCAGCAGGATGACGGCTGCCCAGAGCCCGATGCTCGAGTAAGTCGGCATGAAGCCGATGAGGAAGGTGGCGATTCCCATCAACAAAAGCGTGGCGATCAACGTCGCTTTGCGGCCGATGCGGTCGCCATAGGTCCCGAACAACCACGCCCCGATCGGTCGGGCGAGGAAGCCGGCGAAGAAGATCGCGTAGGTGTTGAGGGTGCCGGTAAGCGGATCGGACTTCGGGAAAAAGAGCTTGGCGAAGACGAGCGCGCCCATGGTTCCGAACAGGAAGTAGTCGTACCACTCGATCGACGTGCCGACGGTGCTCGCCACCACCGCCCGCATCATCTGTTTACGCCGTTCCTCCGGCGAAAGGGACACCACAGAAGCCGAATCGACGGTATTCGCCATATTCACTCCCCCTGCAGTAGCTCGAATAGAGCCTGCTTCTACTTAACTCTTTATCACTTTTCGGGGCAGTTTGCTCAGCCGGTTTGCCTCCCAGGCGGCTTCGGCTTCGCCGATGGGGGTCGAGGGCGGGCCATTCCGGAAAGGCCAGATCTCCTCGGCGATCCGCCGCCAGTTGGCGGTCGCGTGGAGGCTGCCGAGGACGGCGTAGAGGCCCAGGTTGATGCGCTGCATGATCACGTAAGCGCGCGGAACGTCCGAATACGGCGCGAGCGGGCCGCGCGCGTCGAAAAAGCGCCGCACGATGGCCGAGGCGTAGGCCGGGGTGATCGTCATGGGCGCGTCCTTGAGCACGGTCCCGTAGAACTGGCCGAAACGGTCGACCACCGTCGAGGTCGGGACAGGCGCGCCGGCCCGGAGAAATCCCGCCCGCTCGAGCGCGGCGCGGAATGCTTCGTAGTCCATGTCGAACACCAGAAAGCGGACCGCGTCGACCAGCGGAGCGAGGTCGTCATCGGTGAAGAGCTTGGTCAGGCCGAAGTCGAGGAACGTGACCCGGCCGCCCCGGTGGAACAGATAGTTGCCCGGGTGTGGATCGCCGTTGAAGGCGTGAAGCCGGTACAGGCTGCGAAAGACAAACCGGTGAATCGTTTCGGCGGCCAGGTCCTTCTCCTGCTGGTCCCACTCGAGGAGCTCATCGAACGTCGATCCGGAGACGAGCTCGCTCGTGAGCACGCGGGAGGTGCTCAGCTCGCTCAGTACATGCGGAACACGGATCACGGGATGTCCGTCGTAGTAGCGCGCGAACATCTCCTGGCTCTCGGCCTCTCGGGAGTAGTCGACCTCCTCCTGCAGCCGCTCGCCCAGCTCGTCGACGAGGGAACGGGTGTCCAGTCCGGGAAACGCGGCGCCGACGATCCTGCGTAGGAGCCCGACGTTCCGCAGGTCGGACGTGATGCTGCGCGCGATGCCCGGGTACTGGATCTTGACGGCGACGGCCCTGCCGTCGCGAGTGATGGCGCGGTGCACCTGGCCGATCGACGCGGCCGCGATCGGGACAGGGTCCCATTCGGCGAACACCCGCTCCGGCACGTCGCCCAGCTCCTCGCCGATGACCGACGACGCCAGCAGTCCGGTCATCGGCGGTGCTCTGTGCTGCAGGCGCGACATCGGCGCGCGGAAGGTCAGCGGCATGTCCTCGTAGATGTAGCTCGCCATCTGGCCGAGCTTCATGAGCACGCCCTTCATGGAGCCGAGCTCTTCGGCCACCTCGTCCGCCGAGCGCAGCGCGAGGTCGTGGCGCAGCTCGCCGCGCCGTTCGACCGAGGCAAAGAGGAGGCGGGGAGAGCGGGCCACGTAACGACCACCGATGCGAAGGGCCAGGCGCGCGAGGGCCGCGCCGCGGCCGAACCGCGACTGCCTGATGGCGGAGGCTGTGCTCAAGCCCTGGTCCGGAGCTCGATCCGTTCCCGCGCCTCGAGCACGCCGGGGAGTGACTCGAACGCGAGGTCGAGCGCCCCGAGGAGCTGGCGCACCGACTCGCGCTCCATCAGCTCAGGTGGAGGGAGCGCAAATCCGTACATCTCACGCGCCCATTCGGGGAGCGTGCCGACGGCGACTTGCGCCAGGTCGTGCCAGAGGTCGCGCATATCGTCGTCCAGGTCCGGCGGGTCCATCACGACGGCCATCGCATCCTGCGCGGCGGGCGTCGCCTGCCTCAGCTCGACGGAGTCGATGTACGCGCGCAGCGACGCGACCGTGGCCGGCACATCCTCACGTGGCACTCCCACGATCTCCGCGAAGCGCACCATCTGCGCGACGTACCGGTCCGCGTCAACCGGATCCAGCGGCCGCCCGTATCGCTGCACCACGTCGATGATCGAATCGACCATCCCGGCGTGCACCCATAACAGCAGCGACGGGTCCTCAGCGCTGTAGGGGAGTTTGGTCTCGGGATCGACGCCGCGCACGTGAACATGGATCTTGCGTACCCAGGCCGCGGCGGCCAGCGCGGACTCTGTGTCGCCGTAAGTGGTGGTCAGCACGTAGCCGCTCGTCGCGGCCAGGCGGCCGAATGGATCCTGGCGCCAGTTGCTGTGTTCCGCGACACCCGCCATGGCCAGGGGGTGGAGGGCCTGGACCATCAGCGAGCGCATCCCGGCAAGCGGAAAGGAGCGATCGCGGTTGACCCGCCAGACGATGCTCTTCGGCCCGAACAGCCCGTCGTCCCGAGTGTGCTCAGGCACGGCGCGCTGGTAGGCGCGGGCCAGCGGTTCAAAAGGGTTCTGTCGCCGTGCAGTGTCCACCGCACCGACACTGTACCGACGGCTAGGCGAGGACCTCCTGCCGTTTCGAAAGATGCTCGATGGCCTGGGAGCGGATCTCCTCGAAGCCCCCGGCGAGGCCCTTGCGAAGGATCCGGGCGCAGGCAGCCGCCGAGTAGAGGCGCGGGATGAAGACGAATTCGGCCCCCTCCTCGTAGAAGCGCAGCGCCTGGGGGATGTGGTCGGTCGTGAGCACGACGCGCGCGTTGGGCGCCTGCATGTGGACGCTGCTCATCAGCCTCAGGTTGCTGGTCCCCCGGAGCACATCGTCGGTGATGCTGGACACCACAAGCTCGGCGTGCTCGACGCCCGCGTGGCGGAGCGTATCGGAGTGGGCGATGTCGCCGTAGACGCACTTGATGTTTTTCCGGCTGAGCTCGCGCATGACGGTCGGGTTGAAGTCGATGACCAGGATCTTCTCGATGAAGGCATGCGACTCCTCGGCAGAGCCCTCGTGCTCGAACTCGTAGAGGATCGAGCTTGCGTCGCGAAAGAAGCCGAGGAAGATGACCGGCCGGTGCCCCTCGATCACCTCTTCCTTCTCGGCGGACGCGTCGAGGTCCTTCAGGCCGATGGCCTTGAAGGCCGTGGCGAGCAGCTTCTGGATCGGGTGACTGGAGTTGATCATGTACGTCGACACAACCGACGTGATCGCGAACGTGATGATGACCACCGTGAGCACGTCCTGCCTGATCTGCCCCATCGTCACACCCAGCGACGCGATGACGATCGAGAACTCGCTCACCTGGGCCAGGTTGATCGCCGGCACGATGCTCGTCCGAAGACCGAGGCGCAGCGCGTAGAGGATCGGCACCACGACGACGCGGCTGACGACGACGAAGATCGAGGCCGCCAGCGCGAGCTCGAGGACCTGCAGGCTCGGAATCGTGATCTGCATGCCGAGTGCGACGAAGAACAGCGTCACGAAGAAGTCGCGGATGCTGACCGCCTTGGCAGCGACATCGATGGTGTATGGAAAGGTAGACAGGCTGACGCCGGCGATGAGGGCTCCCATCTCGCGGGAAAGTCCGATGAGGCTCGCCGCGCCGGCGAGGAAGAAGCACCAGCCCAGCGCGGAGACGAGGACGAGCTCCGGAGCTTTGGCGACCATCCGGAACAGGTGCGGCAGCACGTACTTGGCGAGGGCGAAGCCCGCGACCACGAGCACCACTCCGCGCCACAGGGAACCGAGGAGGGGGACCAGGTTCGGGTTCAGGATGTTCGGCTGCACGGCAAGCATGCCAACCGCCCACAGGTCCTGGATCACGAGCACGCCGAGCGTGATCCGACCCGGGAGCGTATCGAGCTCGAACTTGTCGTTCAGGATCTTGACCACGACCAGCGTGCTGGACAGGCTCATGCACGCCGCGAGGTAAAGGAGCGCGCTGTTGCCTGGCGCGTTGCGCACGCCAAAGATGCCGAAGAAGGCCAGACCGAGCGCGATGCAGATCGGCACCTGCAAGGCGCCTGTCAGCAGCACCGCGGCGCCGCCCGAGGCCATCTTGCGCAGGTCGATCTCGAGGCCGATCACGAAGAGCAGCAGGATCAACCCGATCTCGGCGACCGTGGAGATGCTGGCCTCGTCCGTGATCAGTCTGAGCCCGATGTTCGGGCCGATGATCACACCCGTCGCGAGGTAGGCGATGATCAGCGGCTGCTTGAAGCGCCAGGTGACGGCCGCGATCAACGCGGCCGCTCCCGTGCAGATGCCGATGCTCGACAGGAGCCCGAGGTCGGTCGGAACGTTCACTTGAGGCTGGCGGCGACCGGCAGAGCCTCGCCCCAACGGTCGGCCACGGCCGCGGCGTCGGCGGGGTCCGCGAAGACCAGGAACCGCGGGTGGTGCAGGGTGTCGATCACACCGTCGGCGAGCTGATCCGTCCCGGGCGCGGGTTCCTCGAGATCCTCCGTCGGGTGGAGCAGCCGGCCCATGCCGCGCTTGCGCGTGTTCTGGCCGACCCGCGGTCCGCCGGAAGGGGTCGCGTAGAGCGAAACGTGGATGCCGCGCCCCGCGGTGAGCACCGCAACGCCGTGCGTGAAGGCGGCTACTGCGGCGTAACCGCTGTCGTACGCGACGTCGGTCGCGCGGGTCCTGCCAAGGGAGCCCGCCGGCACCGCGTTGAGGATGTGACCCGAGCCCCGCTCCGTCATGTGCGGCACCACGGCCATCGTGGTGCGGACCGTGCCGAGCACGTTGGTCTCCAGCATCCACTTCCAATCGCTCGACTTGATGCGGTCGAGCGGGCCCTCGAGGAGGACTCCGGCCATGTTGACGAGGATGTCGACCTGGCCCATCGTCGTGATCGCATCGTTGACGAGGGAGCGCACCGAGGAGTCGCTGCGCACGTCCGTGGGAAGCGCATGCGCGGCGTCCGTCGTGCCCATCTCGAGGATCTCTTCCACCGTCCGTTCCATGCGCTCGGCGTCGAAGTCCGCGATGACCACGCGCGCACCCTGCCGCGCCACCGCCTTGGCGACCGTCCGACCGATGCCGCTGGCGCCTCCCACGATGACGGCGACCTTGTCGGTAAGGGCCCCACGCGCGAGGCGGTCGTCTGCCACGGCGGGCATTCTAGTTGCCGCGACGGGCCGTTCAGCGGTCGCCGCGCGCACGCAGGGACTCAGAACAGCGCCGGCCGCGTGCAGAGCGGACTGGCGCACGGGCAAGGCTAGCTACCGGAAGCCAAGCGATTGACCGGATCGGCGACCACCCTGCTGATTGCGAGGGCTATCATCCGCGCAGGAAGGCCCGGAAACGTGAGTGGTGCACCGGACAACCCCATCGGAGTCGGACCCCAACCCGGTTCGGTCCGCCCTCGCCGCTACCTGTTCGGCGCCACGCTGACGCTGGTCGCGCTCGTCACGATGCTTGCCGTCGTGGTCGTGTACGCAGGCGTGCCAGATCGTCTGCTCAAGCAGGGCGACGGCCACGGATCGCTCACGCGAACCATCTCTGTCGTCGTGGCGGCGCGGGAGATCCCACGTGGCCAGCGCATCTTTCCTCTCATGGTCAGAACGTCAGCCATCCGTGGGACCGACTTGCCTCCTCATGCATTCCGCAAGCCGATCGACGTGTGGGGAGCGAGGGCGACCGTCCCGATACTCCAGAACGAGATAATCACCAACGATCTTCTGGCCGTCGACTGCCCAAGGTCGGCCTTTTCTTGCCCGGTTCCTTCGGACCTTGTGGCCAAGACCATGCCGATTGACGTCCAGAGGCCTACGCGCTCCATAGCCGCCGGCGACTACGTCGATGTCATCGCGACCGTCACTACAGCGGTGTTTTCAAAAGTGCACCCGCGTTTGGTGTCACTAACGGTCTTCACCAGCGTTGCCGTGATCCGCATGAGCCCGCCCCCCACCGTCCACGCGGGTCCCCGCAGCATAAGCATCCTAGTTTCGCAATGTGACGCGATGTACCTCGACTGGTTCGCCGTCAACGCTTCCCTGAGGTACACAGTCGTGTCTCCCGACTACTCAGCCGAGATCGCCTCGGCCGACAGCCGGTGCGCGGACCCGATAAGGCCTGCTCGAGTGGACGCGCGATGGGGGTTCTCAACGGCTAACCCGTCACGACCTGGATAGGGATCAGGGAGGACCTCGACCCTCCGACGAAGTCATCCTGGTAGCCCGTACGGGCTTACAGGCGGTGCAGGAACGCGACACGAGGCGCGATCGCGTAATTCAGCTGGATGAGCACGATCAGCCCGATGCTCAATCGGGTGTCGATGACGCACAGGATCGTCGCCAGCAGGTACAGCGACTGAGCGATGTACACCCGTCGCCGGACGGCACGCAAGATCATCCCCTTGTTCGCCGGATTGAAGAGCCCGGCCCGTCCGGCGTACTCCGCACCGGCGAGGATCAGCACCCCCAGAACCAGGATGTTCAGCCAGTACTCGATCAGCGCGAGCTTCAGCGCGTAGTGGTTGGCCAGCAGGTTGGTCGAGAACGGGACCAGGGTCACGAAAAGAAGAAAGGCCAGGTTGATCCAGGTGTAGTCGCGATTCGATCGTTCGAGCTGGCTCAGCTGCGTCTGCTGGCCGACCCAGAAGATGCCCAGCGTCAGAAAGCTCATGAAGTAAGTCACGATGCCTGGCATCAGCTTCAGCAGGGCACGCCAGAGGTCGGAGTCGGTGCTCGCCTCGTTGATGGTCGGGACCGCCAGGGCCAGAACGAGGAGGGTCATCGCCACCGCGAAGATTCCATCTGAGAGGCCGGACAGCCGGTGGAGGCTGCTGCCCGCAAGCTCGTTGTAATAGCGGCTGTTCTCGTCCGGCTCGCTCACGGAGCTAAGGGTAGATTTGTTGGCTCATGCCCCTTCCCCATGACGTGATCTTCTTCGCGACGGCGCCCGAGCTCCGCGCCTGGTTCGAGGCCAACCACGACAAAGCTGACGAGCTGTGGATCGGCTATCACCGCAAGCGGACGGGCCGAGCGTCGGTGACCTGGCAGGACGTCGTCGACCAGGAACTTTGCTTTGGCTGGATCGACAGCGTCCGCTACTCGCTCGGCGACGACAGGTCCGCTCAACGGATAACGCCACGGCGTAAGGGCAGCGTTTGGAGCGCGGTCAACATCAAGCGTTTCGAGGAGCTCGACCGGCTCGGCCTGGTTCTCCCGGGCGGGCGATCGGCGTTCGAGCGCCGCGACGAAGCGCGGTCCGGGATCTACGCCTACGAGAACCGCGCGCGCGGCCTCGAGCCGGGCCACGAAGCGGAGTTTCGCAGGCAGAAGGCCGCCTGGAAGTTCTTCGAGTCGCAGCCGCCGTCCTACCGGCAGGTCGCCTCCTACTGGGTCGCGAGCGCCAAACGTGAAGAAACCCGAACGAGACGGCTTAAGGCGCTGATCGAGCACTCCAAAGCCGGCAGGCGCATCCCACCGTTTGGCCGTACTCGCTCCCTCTAGCCCGGTTTAACCGCCGCACGCTTAGCACAACTTACCGACGGCTGCCCGACTCGCTGCGTGTGCTAACGGCAAGCGCCGCGACGAGGCCCCGCTTAAGGGCGCTTTGCCTTGGCCGCCAGCTCGTTTTTCTTCTTTCGCGTCTCGACGAGCTCTCTGATCTCTGCCATCGGCATCGGTTCGTCCAGCGGAAAGCGATAGGTGCCCCTACCCGTCATGTACTTGCTCAGCGCTTTGTGTGCCGCGGCTTCGCCGACCGGATAGACGCCGATGTGAGTCTTGAAAGCGGAGAAGTAGATCAGGCGGCCGGCGTGCTCGTAATACGGCATTCCGTAGCTGAGCCTCTCGTCGGCCTTGGGCGCCACCTGCTTGATCATCTTGCGCAGCTGGCGCAGCCGCGGCTGCGCCGCTTTCGGCGCAGCCGCAATGTACGCGTCGACCGCCTTCCTGCCGGCTTCAGTCATCGAACTTTCGTGTACTTGAGGTCGAAGTCGACCTCCCAGTTGGTTCCATCACGCGACATCTCCCATCCGCCCGAGATTGTCTTGCCGTCGTCGCTGATCTGCCCGATGAAGCGCTGGTTGAACTCCGGCGCCTCCCGCCACATCTTCCAGACGCCATCGGCGACGCTCGTCCGGTACACGCGGCGCACCTCGCGCGCGTCGTAATAGAGGACCGTGCATTCCTCGCGCTCGTCGTCGCTCCCGATCAGCAGCGTGGCTTGCGGAAAACGAGCGTCCTCCTGCGTCGATTCGAGGCGGAGAAACTTTCCGCCCTCGGTGGGCCCGACCGTCGCCCGGCCGCGGCCCGCCGAGTACTTCTTGCTCTCCACGACCCATTGTCCGATGAGCACGTCGAGCTGCTTCAGCCCTTCGTTCACTTACCCGTCTTCATCTTCTCGAGCAGCTCGCTGAGTCGCTCGATCGACTCGTTGGCTCCCTCTTCCATTCCGGAGGCAACCATGCCATCCCGGTCCATCACCGACTCAAAGACCTGGTGGGTCAGGAGCCTGGTCTTGTTGCCGACGGCTTCGAACGTGGCGGTCTCGAGCGCGACGTGCCCTGGCACGCCTTCGTACTCGAAGGTCCTGCAGATCCGCTCCGGCTCCACGAGGTCGTGGTTGACACCGCGAAACGCATGCTGGCCGCCGTCCGCCGCGACGTGGAGAACGCGCCACGAGCCGCCGGGCCGTGACTCGAACTTGTCGATCTTGACCTGGTACTGGCGTGGACCCCACCACTGGACGAACAGCTTCGGATCGGTGTAGGCCTTGAACACGAGCTCCCGCGGGGCGTCGAGCATCGTCGTCGAGGTGATCTCCTGCTTTCCGGGTTCGATCACGTATTCGGTTTTCGGCATGTTGGTAACTCCCTTGGTCGTCATCGATCTTTCTCCTTCTTCAGCAAATCCTGCAATACGTCGTCCAGGCGCTGGAAGCTTTCGTCCCAAAAGCGCCGGTACTCCCCCACCCAGTCCGAAGCCTCTTTGAGACGGCCGCCCTCGAGGCGGCACGGTCTCCACTGCGCGTTGCGGCTCTGCGTGATCAGGCCGGCGCGCTGCAGCACCTTCAAGTGTTTGGAAACGCCGGGGAGGCTCAGGTCGAACGGCTTGGCCAGCTCCGTGACCGAGGCCTCGCCCTCTGCAAGACGAGCCAGGATCGCCCGCCGGGTGGGATCGGCGAGGGCTGCAAACGTGACGCTGAGGTGATCATTGGCCACTGTATTTTTCCTACTAGCTAATTAGCTAATGGGTAGAATACGGCGACTCCTGGCTGCCTGTCAAGAGGTTGCGGCGGAGCATCAGGCGGCCCGGTGGGGCTGCGGCCGCCCGGCGCTGATCAGCACGGCGGCCACCAGAGCAGCCACGACCAGGATGCCGACGCCCAAGGCGGTGGCTACCGAAAGGCCGTGCACGAAGGCGGCGGCTCGAGTGCCGGCAAAGCCCGCCGCCGCGCTCACGGCGACCGTGTTCAGCACCGCGGTGCCGAGCGAGCCACCGACCTGGCTGGCGGTGTTGACCGTGGCCGACGCGACCCCGGCCTCCCGCGGATCAACCCCCTGCGTCGCCGTGCTGAAGGCCGGAACCATCACGCACGAGATGCCGAGGCCAAGCAGGATCTCCGCGGGCAAGACCAGAAACAGGTAGGCGTCGGATGGAGGGAGCTGCGTGAGCAGCGCCATGCCCGCGGCCGCGACGAGCGCGCCGGGCGCCATCAGGACCCGCGGCGGCACAAGCGGCATGAGCCGGCTGGCGATCAACCACGAGCCCGCCTGGGACGCGACGCTTATGGGCAGAAACGCGAGTCCGGCCTGCAGCGGGCTGTAACGCAGGACGACCTGGAGGTAATAGGTCAGGAACAGGAAGGCGCCGAACATCCCCGCGATGACGAGCGCCACGACGATGTAGGCGCCGCCCCGGTTGCGGTCGGCGAGGATGCGGAGCGGCAGGAGCGGCTGTTGCGTTCGCGACTCGCGAAGCACGAAGAGCGCGAGCAGGATCGCGGTCGCGGCCAAAAGACCGGTCACCCCTGGCGACGACCAGCCCGACTTGACGGCCTCGGTGCATGCGTAGACCAGCGCCCCCAACCCCACCGTCGCCAGCACGGCACCCGGTAGGTCAAAACCCTGGCGCGCGCGGCCACTGAAGCTCGGCAGGACGACCCAGCCTCCGATCGCTGCGGCGATGGCGACCGGCAGGTTGACGTAGAGACACCAGCGCCAAGAGAGGTACTGGGTGAGCGCGCCGCCAAGCAGCAGGCCGATCGCGGCGCCGCTGCCGGCGATGGAGCCGTAGACGGCGAAGGCGGTCGCCCGCTCCCGGGGCTGGGTGAACGTGACGGCAAGCAGCGAAAGAGCTGTCGGCGCGAGCAGGGCGGCGAAGGCGCCCTGCAGCGCCCGCGCCGCGACAAGGACGCCGAACGTCGGCGCCGCGCCGCCGATCATCGAGGCGACCGCGAAACCCGCGAGACCGATCAAAAACGCGCGCTTGCGCCCGGCGAAGTCGGAGATCCGGCCACCGAGGAGAAGCAAGCCGCCGAACGAGAGGGTGTACGCGGTGACGACCCACTGCCGGTCGGCGTCAGACGCGCCAAGCGCCGCTTGGGCCGAGGGCAGCGCGATGCTGACGATCGTGGCGTCGAGCGCGATCATCAGCTGCGCCACGGCGATGAAGCCGAGCGCCGTCCACCGCCGGCGGGACGGGTCGACCGGTGGCGCCGCATGTTCGCGGCTGACCGCGGGGACGCTCACGCAGACTGGACCTGGCGCGCGGTGACGAGGCTCGCCGCGAAGCCGGCCGCCGCGCCCGCGATGACCACAATGGACGACACGAGCAGGCCCGGCTTCACGGTCATGATGAAAACGACGGCGAGCGCCAATCCGACCCTGGCCGCCCACGAGATCGCCGCCGACCGTCGACTCATGCGCCCGCGCAAGACGCTGATGCCGGTGACCGCCCCGATCACCGCGATCAGAAGCCAGCTGATAAGTCCCACGCCGACCCACGCCGACCAGCCCGCACCCGCGGCGACCATGTAGAACCCCGGCACGAGAATCAGCAGGGCCGAGACGGGACCGAAGGCGCGGTTGAACCGGGCGCCAGTGGTGCCCTGCCGCAGCGTGATCCCTTCCACGGTGAGAAGGACGAACAGCGACACCGCTCCGATGATGTGCAAGAACAGCGCGATCGAATAGAGAGTCATGGAATTTGCCTCCTGAAGTTTCCAGCGGTTTGGCCTAGGTTACCACAAACTTATGGTGACTATAAATTTAGGGCTACTGAATCTATTCCGTTATGATTTCGCCGTGGCCGGCGCCGTTGGGCTGAGAGAGCGAAAGAAGCAGCAGACTCGTCAGCAGATCTACGAGGCCGCGCGCAAGCTGTTCGAGACAAGAGGCTTCGACCGCGTCAGCGTCGCCGAGGTCGCGCGGGCGGCTGACGTCTCCGAGGTGACGGTCTTCAACTACTTCCCCACGAAGGAAGACCTCCTGTACGGGGGGATGGAGTTCTTCGAAGAGCAGCTCATCGAAGCGGTGCGCACACGCCCGAAGGGCGAATCGGCGGTGAAGGCATTCCGCCGCCGCTTGCTGGCCGGCGCTGAGCGCCTCGAGACAAAGCAAACCGCGGATGCAATCCTGAAGGGCGCCCAGCTCATATCGGCCAGTCCATCCCTGGTAGCGCGCGAGCGAGAGATCGTCGAGCGATTCACGGCGCGCCTGGCCGAGATCCTGGCGCAGGAGACCGGAGCCGATGCCGAAGACGTCGAGCCGCTGACCGTCGCGAGCGTGCTCATGGCGACCCACCGGACGCTGGTCGGCCACGTGCGCCGGCGAGTGATCGCCGGTCACCGAGGCGCCCGCCTCGCGGAGGACTACCGCGCGCAGGCCCGCCGCGCGTTCGCCAGGCTCGAACGAGGCCTGGCGGGCTACGCCGTCAGGAAGTAACCGGCCTCATCCCCGGGCTCCGGCCAACCGCGGATAGTCCGGACTATCCGGGATCTGCCCGCGCTGGAGCCTCGCTTCGTCCGGACTATCCGGTGGTACTCGCCCTGTGAGAAGAGTCAGCGGGCGGCTTTCAGCGCTGCTTTGACGTCCGAAACCCCGAGGTACGCATTCAGCTTGCGGGCGCTGCCGGCCGACCCGACGTAGATGTACTCGATGTTCACCCCCGCCCGACCCAGCTTCGCCGCCACCCTGCCGAGCGCGCCCGGCGAGTCGGCAAGCGTCACGGCAACGACCTCCTCTTCGGTGACCTGCCATCCGCGGGAGGCGAACACCTTGCGGGCGGTCGCCGGCTTGTCGACGACCATGCGCACGGCGCCGCGGCCGCCTTCGGTCGCGCCCATGATCGCGACGATGTTGGTCTTCTTCTCTCCGAGGGCACCGGCGATCTCACCCAGCATCCCCGGCTGGTCGGCCACCCACAACGTCAGCTGCTTTGCCTTGGGCATGGGTATTTTTCTCCTCTCAGGAACCGCCGGAAAACGGCGTTAGTCTAAGCCCAGATACAGACGCATATAGAACAGACGCACGCGAGGTCACCGCGCGAGCGTCTGTGCGGTCACCCGAAGCCCGAGCCCGACCAGGACCGCTCCCAGGAGCCCGTCGAGCATCCGCCGGATCCGGTCGATCCGCAGCCACCGGCTCAACCGCTCGACCGCGAATGCGTACCCGACGAGCCAGACCAATGTCAAAAGACAGAAGTTGAGACCCAGCGCGAGAAGCAGGACGAAGCTTGGGTGGGGTCCCGCGAATTGGGGAAGCAAGCTAAGGAAGAAAGCAACCATCTTGGCGTTCGAGAGGTTGCTGAGCAGGCCCTGGAGAAAGGCATCGCGACTCGGCCCCATCTCCTGCCTCGGGCCCGTACTGCCCTGTGAACGGGGACGGGCTGCACTGAGGAGCGATCTCGCGCCGAGGTAGATGAGATACGCCGCTCCGGCCAGCCGGATCGCGAGAAACAGCGGCCCCGAAGCGGCCAGGACGACGGCCAGCCCGGCGCTCGTCGCCACCGTCCAGATCGCTTGCCCGCCGGCCACCCCTAAGGCGGTGGCGATGCCCGCGCGCCGCCGCCCGAGCAGGGTGTTGCGAATGGTCAGCGCAGTGTCCTGGCCGGGCGTGCAGATCACAAGTAGAGACACGCCGAGAAAAGCGAGGTACGCGCCAAGGCCGATCAACTATCCAATTGTCGGGCCGCGGCTGGGGACTAGTTCGAGGCGTACGAGCGGAGTCGCGCGGCATGACCCGTGCGGCGCAGCTTCTCGAGCGCCTGGCGCTCGAGCTGGCGCACCGTCTCGCGGCTCGTCCCCAGGCGCCGCGCCACTTCGTCCAGCGCGCGCTGGTGGCCGTCGCCGAGACCGAACCGCAGCTGGATCACGCGCCGTTCCCGCGGGCGCAGGACCCGGAGCACGTCGTCCAGCTGGTCCTTGAGGTCCGTCCGCATCGCAGCAGCCGCCGGAGATTCGGCGTTGACATCCTCGATCAGGTGTCCGAGCTCCGTGTCACCCTCCTCACCGATCGGCGTCTCGAGGGACACCGTGTCACGCGAAGTCCGGCGCAAGCCCTCGACCTCGAGCGTGGTCAGACCCAACTCCTCGCCGATCTCCTCGTCGGTCGGCTGGCGGCCGAGCGAATCGCGCAGGCGATCGGTGATCCGTACGAGCTTGTTGGTCTGGTCGCCGATGTGGATCGGCAGGCGGATCGTCCGGGCCTGGTCGCCGATGGCGCGCAGCACAGCCTGGCGGATCCACCAGGTGGCGTACGTGGAAAACTTGAACCCGCGACGGTGGTCGAACTTGGCGACCGCCCGCATCAGGCCGACGTTACCCTCCTGGATCAGGTCCAGCAGAGGCATCCCGCGACCCTGGTACTTCTTCGCGATCGAGACCACCAGGCGTAGGTTCGCCTCGGTCATCCGGCGGCGGGCGGCGTCTGAACCGGCTTCGATCTGCTTGGCCAGCTCCACCTCCTGCTCCTTGGTGAGGAGCGTGCCGCGGCCGATCTCGCGGAGGTACGCGCCGAGGGCGTCGGCGTCTGCCTCGCTTGGCTCGGGTGCGGGCTGAGGGCGCTCCTCCGAATCTTCGCCGGAAAGCACATCGGCAAGGCCGGGTGCGGATTCCCGCGAGATCGCCCGGTCGTCGTCATCGGAGGAGTCAAGCCAGACGGAGACGGAAGGTTGGAATTGCATGCCCTTGTGATCTACCCCTCGGGACCGCCCCGCAAACCCCCTTGACAAACTCCGCAGAGCCTTTCCCGTAAGGTGGTTTTCAGGTGGTTTTCGAGACCAAATAGAGGAGGTGCGCCGATGAAGATTGCTTGCGTGCTGGGACCGAAGTTCGAGGACTCTGAATTCAAGGATCCGTACGAGGCATTCCGAGCCGCGGGTCACGAGGTCACCGTGGTGGGCCTCGAGGCGGGCGCCCAGCTCGAAGGCGACAAGGGGAAGGTCAAGGCGACCATCGACAAGTCGCTCAAGGACGTAAAGCCCGACCAGTTCGACGCGCTGTTCATCCCCGGCGGGTCAAGCCCGGACAAGCTCCGAGCCCACGACGACGCGGTCGCCTTCGTGAAGGCATTCATGCGAGCCGGCAAGCCGGTATTCGCCATCTGCCACGGACCCCAGCTCCTGCTGAGCGCCGACGAGTACAAGAGCCACCGCATGACCGCCTGGAAGACGATCCAGGGAGATCTCAAGAGGGCCGGCGCCAACGTGGTCGACGAGGAAGTGGTCGTCGACCGCAACCTCGTCACGTCCCGCCAGCCGGCTGACATACCTGCTTTCATTCGGGAATCGCTGAAGGTACTGGATCAAGTTCCGGCGCGGCGCTAGTCGCCATCTCGCCGCATCTGGACGACGTCGTGTTTGGGTGCGCGGACCTCGTCGCCGCGCATCCGGGGGCCGTCGTCGTGACCGTGACGGCGGGCAAGCCTCCACCACATCACCTGACCGATTGGGATCGCCAGTGCGGCTTCCGCGAGACAGATGACGTGGTCCAGGCACGGCGAGCCGAAGATGCAGCCGCGGTAGGGCAGCTTGGAGCGCGACCGCGGTGGCTGGATTTTCTCGACCGCCAGTACGCCGGCGGTCAGCCGCCCTCGCGCGTCGGCATAAGGAGCGCGATCGAGGCAGTCATAACCGGACGACGCGAT
>WNGJ01003566.1_pt1 | contig 20749 bp, 18 predicted proteins | sample 5400611 | NCBI WGS metagenome assembly WNGJ01 (sample SAMN13153375, study PRJNA577476) | soil metagenome | isolation source: 40 cm soil or saprolite under Garry oak tree replicate 1 | place: USA:California | collected 2016-06-15
AGAACAATGTGCCCTCGCACAAGGTGCCGCTTCTTTTATTTCTAAACCATTTGATGCCGGCGAATTGCTTCGAGCCATCAAGATAGCTCTGAGCAAAACTTCGGAGAACCACGAGACGACTCTATAACGCTCTCGGAAGAAGGTGAGATCATGACTATTCCAAACTTGATTGGCTCAAGCGAAAGATTTCAAGCTCTACTCGAGGATGTGCGGGTCGTAGCCCCAGCGGAATGCGCTGTTTTGGTTCAAGGTGAAACAGGAACGGGTAAAGAAGTGATCGCTCGTGCGATTCATAACTCCGGTCCCCGCCAGAGGGGGCCGTTCGTCGGCCTCAACTGTGCGGCAATTCCTGGAGCTTTACTGGAAAGCGAACTCTTCGGTCATGAACGAGGTGCTTTCACCGGGGCTATCGAGCAGACCATCGGGCGCTTTCAGGCTGCACATGGAGGCACGTTGTTTCTCGATGAAATTGGAGATCTTCCTTTGGAGCTTCAGCCGAAACTTTTACGAGTGCTGCAGGAGCAGCAATATGAACGTTTAGGAAGTACTCGCACATTGCGTGCCGATGTGCGTGTTATCGCGGCGACGAATCAAGACCTTTGGCGTATGGTAGAAGAGAAGACCTTCCGCGCAGATCTTTATTATCGACTGAGTGTCTTCCCTATCAGTCTTCCACCCTTGCGAGAGCGGAAAGATGATATTCCGTCACTAGTGGAGCATTTTGTCCAAAGATTTTCACGTCAGATGGGCAAGTCAATCGATCAGGTTCCTGACGGGGTGATGGAAATTATAAGAAGCCACCACTGGCCGGGTAATATACGAGAATTGCAGAATTTCATTGAGCGCTCTGTAATTATGACTTCGGGCCGCGTCCTGTCTCCGCGGATCACCGAGCTCAAACTGCTGATGCAGGCTACTGTGTCAGCACCAACCCAGACACTCTCCGATGCGGAACGCGCACACATCATAGGGATTCTAAGAGAAGCCAATTGGGTCGTTGGCGGCCGCGACGGTGCCGCTGCTCGGCTTGGTCTTCCAAGAACTACCCTCATCTCGCGAATGCAAAAGCTTGGAATCTCGCGTAAACCAGGCGGGCTTCTGTTAACTTCCGTAGATCGGCAAGCTTCGGCTCCGAATCAAAATGCGCTACAGATGTTAGCGAGCTAATGGGGAACAACGAGAGGTGAGATAGGCCAGACAGATCACAAGGGCAAGAAATCCGTACGGTTCGACCCCGGACTGCCAATTACCGAGTCGAGTATGGAGCATGCGGTCGAATGAACATGCACAGAAGAATGCACGCTATCCCGCAAATAGGACCCGGCTGTTCGCCAACAAAGGTGGCCTATACCCTGCGAGGCGCCAACACGGCGAATTGTGGAAACTCGTCTACGAACCCCTCCGCCCGACCATCATCGTACGATGCTTGAAAGCACATGTTCCAGGCCGCGAATCAACCTCTCATTTTCTGGCTCGGAACGAACTGCAATCCGCAGATGCCCCGGTGCGAGCCCTTCAAAGTTCGCGCAAGAACGCAGAACAAGCTGCTCGTCCGCGATCATTTTTTCCCAAACTAGACTAACGTCTACTTCTGCAGGAAATCGCAGCAGAAGAAAATTTGCGCCGGAAGGATAAGCCGCAATCTTCCATTGTGCAAACTCCTGTTCCAGCCACAAACGCCGTCGATCATTTGCCGGCCGCGACTCTTCTGCGTAGGCTTTGTCTCGTAAAGCGGCGCAAACTGCATCCGAAGAAAAACTTGTGATCGGCCACTGCGCGATAAAGCGGTTCATCGCATGTACATTCGATAATTTGCTGATCGCATACGCCACTCGCAACCCAGGAATTGCAAAGAATTTAGTAACCGATCGAAACACAATTACATTTGCCTCTTGAATAGACCGCTGCGTCAAGGATCTGGTCGGAGAATAATCGATGAAAGCTTCATCCAGCAACACAGTGATGCTGTGTTGTGCAGCCATTTCGATCAGTCGCTGCATGTTATCTGCCTCACAGATCGCCCCGGAAGGATTTTGAGGATTCGCCAATAGAATTGCGTCGCAGGAGTGTTTCAGTAAGCTCTCCAGGATTGCATCCGGCACGTATCGAAAACCCTCGTCGTCCAAAAGATGATAGGGAGTGACGGAAACGTTAGCGTTCTGCAGCGCGTTCCTATATTCGCTGAAAGATGGCACAGGTAAAAGGCAGCGTTTGATCTTCAGTGATCGCAGCGAGGCCTCGAGCAGGGGCACGAAGCCATTCGCAACAGCGACATTCTTTAGCTGAACCCCCGTATATTTTGCGATCGCCTGCTTCAACTCAACTAGCTCGACATCCGGATACATGGCGAGAATCGAGGGCTCTTCGACCGCTCGTCGTATCGCAGTCAGCACCGACGATGGAGGTCCGGCCGGATTGATATTGGCGCTGAAATCGAGGAGTTGCTCAGCGGGAATTCCGTATCGCGCAGCGATATGCCGAAGTTGCCCCCCATGCACCGGCGGCAGAATATGAGGAGCCACACTCATCTCGCCCTCCTTCGCAGCAGTAGCGCGGTAACAGCTCCAAGCGCAGAGACTGTCGCGACGATCCGGATCGCTCGTTTGACTTGTTGCGTTGACGGCCGAGAAAATCTCTCTCCGATCAAAGGGGCGGCCACCGCCTCTCCGTTATAGAAGTTCTCACCTCCCAAACGCACTTGCAGTGCACCGGACATCGCGCTCTCCGGTTGTCCTGCATTTGGACTCTTGTGTTTCCTTCCGTCACGTAACCACGTATTCAGCGCAGTCGCAGAGTTTGCACCTTCAACGATTGCAGCGGTCGCGGTTATGCCAAGCGCCGTCAGCCGGGAGGGCAAAAAGTTGGCTATATCGTCCATCCTCGCCGCCACCTTTCCGAAATAAAAATACCTTTTGTCCGCGTGGCCGATCATCGAGTCAAGCGTATTGATCGTCTTATATGCCATGGCGAGCGGCACTCCTCCAACGGCCATGTAGAAGAGTGGTGCGATCACGCCATCGGAACAACTCTCCGCCACGGTTTCGATAACGGCGCGGTTGATCTCATGCGCATCCAGATGTTGGGTATCGCGCCCGACAATCCTGGCCAGCCGCTGTCGTGCCAGAACAATATCGCCCGCGTCTAACGACGCGACTACAGCCGAGGCCTCGTCATGTAGACTGCGCGACGCTAAGCATGTCCACGCGAGCAACGTCTCCGTGACGAATCCTAAGGAGCGGCCTCGCCTGTGCATCCCTGCAATCGTCTTTGCTGTTCCCAGGAATGCGGCGACAACCAGGCCAAAGGTCAGTGCGCCGCCAAATACGAGCTCAACTGCTGGCGTTTGACCCGGCCTCCGCAAGATGCGCTCTCCTTCTTCCACTCCCTTGCCGATCAAACGCACAGGATGCGGAAGCCACTCCGGATCGCCTGCAATCCAGTCAAACAGATATGCCGTTGCCATCACCGCTCGACTGCTCATCGCAGAACGCCTTCGATTCGCGACTGAACAAGCTTCTCCCTTGTTGAGCCGATGTCCTTGTAAGGGAGGCCAACCCATCCAAAGATCGCATTCATATCCAGCGCCTTTTCGACCTCACCAGCAAGTCGATTCAACGATTCTTCCCGAAGTTGCTTCCACAGACGCAGCTCCGTTGGCGCACCAAGTTTGTGAAACCCCCTTGCGGCGCGCAGGAATTGGTCACGGAAACCATCGTCATCGAAAAGCCCATGCAGATAGGTTCCGAAGACTCGTGTATCGGAGGTCATGCACCCATCGTTGCGGCCACCAGATGACTGCGAACCAGCTGAGAGGACCGAAAAGTGCGTCGCGCCCACCTGATAAACCGTCTGTCCAATGTGAATCTCGTACCCAGAGACGCGGCTGTCTGTAACAGGCTGGCCAAACAAAGTCCGCGCCACCATCTTTCCCGTCACATTGCGGGTCACCTTGTCCCCTCGCATGATCGTTCGAATCGGTAGTACTCCAAGACCGGGAACCGAGCCTTCTCGTTCCATTCCTAGAGGATCGATAATTGTTTCTCCAAGCATCTGCATCCCGCCGCAGATGCCAACCAGTAAGCCCGTCCGTGCATATTGTTGCACCGCAACATCCAGGCCCAGGTCGCGCATCCATTGCAAATCGTCCACTGTCTGCTTGCTTCCAGGCAGGATGACGACATCGGCCTGGGCAATGGCGTCGGCAGTTCGACAAAACAGCAGCGAGACAGAGGGTTCCGCACGCAGCGAGTCAAAGTCAGTGAAGTTCGAAAAGGATGGTAGCGCAACAACAGCCACGCGCAAAGGACGGTCGAGCGGCCTGTCAAAAGATGTATCCGGCGGCCATTGCGTCTGCGTCGTGATGGGCAGGCCTAAGCTGTCTTCTTCTTCGAGCATCAGCGAGCGTAGGTAAGGGACGACTCCAAGGCATGGGCTTTGTACACGCTCTTCGATCATCCGTATCCCCGGCTCCAGCAGGCTTGCGTCGCCACGAAATTTATTGATCGCAAATCCTCGAATGCGTTCGCGTTCCTCCGGCTCCAGTAGCTCCAGGGTTCCCAGCAGCGAAGCAAACACCCCGCCCCGGTCAATGTCGCCAACCAGCAAGCATCGCGCATCGGCCATCTCCGCCATTCGCATGTTCGCAATATCGTGCCGCTTCAGATTGATCTCTGCTGGGGATCCAGCGCCCTCCAAAATGATCACGTCATACTGTGATGCCAGCGTCGCGTAGCTTTCTCGGACGACGGGCATCAACTCCTCCACGCGCTTTTGATGGTAGTCCGCGGCAGTGACCCTTCCCCATATCTTTCCGTGCACGACCACCTGCGACGAGTTATCGCCCGATGGCGCCCTGCCGATCTCCAGCCCCTCAACAGTGGCAGCGGAGTTTAGTGACATATTCTGCGACTTGAACGGAGCAACCCGATGGCCCTGTTGCGCAAAGATGCGGCAAAGCGCAGCAGTTAAAAGCGATTTACCGACGTGCGAGCTGGTTCCAAGAACCATAATTGCGCTTGCCTTCACGGTGTCGACCTTTCCGCATCCCAGCTGCTGTCGTACCGGTCGAATGCGAGCACGCTCTTCAAAGGGGTCCGCTTTTCCCAGCCCGCACGTTCCAGGTCGGGCTCTGCGGCAAACCCCTCAACGTACCCCAGACACAGGTACGCCACAGGTGTAATGTGGTCCGGGATTTTCAAAGCGCGACGCAGCTGGTGTGGTTCGAGAATGCTGACCCAGCCCACGCCGATTCCTTCCGCCCGTGCCGCAAGCCAGAGATTCTGTACCGCGCAGACAGCGGAGTAGACCGCCGTCTCCGGCATGGTACGCCGCCCTAGCTGATGTCCTTGACTACTCTGCGAGTCGCACACAATACAGAGATTTTGCGGCGCTTCGAGTATGCCCTCAAGCTTCAGGCCCGCGTAGTTCTGCTGCTGTTCGCCCTCGTAACCGGCAAGCGCCTGCTGGTTCGCATCGAGGAAGATCTTGTGTATCGTCTGACGCACCCCGATATCTCGGACGACGATAAAACGCCACGGCTGCATCAGGCCGACAGAAGGCGCGTTGTGCGCGGCCTCCAATAGTTTGCCAAGCAGATCATCCGGCAACGGCTCAGGCAGGAAACCACGGCGCACATCTCTGCGCTCGCGGATCGCCCGGTAGACAGCCTGGCGCGCATCGTCGTCGAAGCCTGCGGCCTTTGTCATTTCCATGCCCGGGACCACTTCGGTCCTGCCGTCTCACCGCTGCGCAGACGCGCATCCACGCCTGCGTTTACTTCGATCAATCTGCCGAACAGCCAGATCACGTCGGAGAGCCGGTTCAGGTAGGCGAGTATTTCTGGCTTAAGTTCCACACCGCTCGATGCGAGCCGAACAGCATTGCGTTCTGCACGCCGGCATACGGTGCGAGCCATTTCATACGCTGCCGACTCGGTATGCGCGCCCGGCAGTGACCAATCGCCGAGAATTCCCTCGGTCGCCTCGATCTGATGAACCAGCTTCGTCAGGGCTTCAACATCCTCCGGCGTGATGGACGGCGGGCCCTTCTTGCTTTCCGGCGGAGTCGCCAACGCCGAGCCCAGGCGAAACAACGTGCGTTGAATTCCTTCGGTCCAGTCGTAGATCTCCTTGTTAGTGCAGATGCTGCGGGCAAAGCCCAGCACGGTATTCAGCTCGTCAACAGTGCCATACGCCTCAACGCGCAGGTCTGCCTTCGAGATGCGCACGCCGCCGGCCAACCCGGTCTGTCCACCGTCTCCACGTTTCGTTGCAATACTCATATCTCGTCTCCTTGTACTTCATCAGTTTCATCAAAAGCTTGCAGGAACTCTTCAACGCGAATACGAATCACCTTGCGAAGGGCTGTCCGCTCATAACGCAGAACCAGGTCCTCATCAAGAAAATCCATGACGCGCGGCGGACGATCCGAAAACAATTGCTCCTCGCTGAAGAACCAGGGCTCAGTCGCGCCAAGCTCTTCGATGGTTCGCGTATAAATTACGACGGCAGGAATTCGATGCACGCCCGCCTGCAACAGACGATAAGCGCGGTGGTATCCATCACGCAAAAACCACCGCCCGCGAAGCTCGGCTACTTCGAAAAAGGGGCTGCCCCCATAAAGGGAAAGAGGCGAATGGCCGCCCTGTCCTGCATCTGGGCTCAGTCGCAACTGTAGGTCGGGATTGTTCGAATGCAGGCTAATATCTAGATCACCCGTGGCACTCCAGTTACGCACAAAATGATGCTCCGTGCCTCGTTGTAAGCCAAGTGTGAGGGCGATCAATTGAGGCCAGTCATCTTGCTGTGGGGTGGGCGAAGTATGCCGCTCGGCGCCGAAGACCAGTCTCCGCTGGAAGGCCAGCAAGCGACGCAGATCAACCACGCTCAGCGTCCAGTCAAGTCCCGCGTACTCGGCCTGCAAATCGGAGCGCTGCATAAACTCAACGAGTAAATGATTGATACTCTTACTCTCTTCCGCGAGCAAAGCATGGCAACTCGCATGACACTCGCGTTCAGCCAATCTTTCTTGCGCCCGCTCAACCTTCATCGCAAACTCCTCCCGCCTTAGGTCCATCGCGGAACTACGGTAGGGATACTCATCGAGTTCCCACGCAATCAACTCATGCACGTCAACCTTCGATGAACTCAAGGCCTTGTCTCAGCAGTCTGCACGGAACAGGAAGCCGCGCTGGTATGCGAACTACAGAGCAGTAGGATCTCGTCTGCTCCCACGCGTTATCTTCGGAGCATCCAAGCAGCGCGCACAGCACCGTACGGAGCACGCCCGCGTGAGTCACGACCGCGATACGGCCCTCTGCGACCTCTGCCTCTAAAGATAGAAACTTAACTTCGTCCAGCACCCGCCGCTCAAAGTCACGGAAGCCTTCGCCAGCCGGTGCTGGCAGCCTGGGATACTCCGCGATCCAGCGACGAGCATAGACATCATCTCGTTGTTCAATCTCTTCCCATGTGATCCCTTCCCACCGGCCAAAGTTAATCTCGCGCAGCGTAGAACGCAGATGGCAGTCGACATTAAACGCTTCGGCGATCGCCATCCCAGTCGTATGGGCACGGCGCAAATCACTGGAATAAACCACACCGATCTTTTCCTTGCGAAGCCTGTTGATTAGCTCCCCGAGTTGAACTCGGCCGCGCGCGTTCAATTCAGGATCGGAGTGCCCACAAAAGGTGCCCGCCATATCGGTCTCCGCGTGGCGAATTAAAAGAAGCTCGCTCATACAGTCCACACTCCACAAAAGTAGACGGCAATCTCAGTCAACTGATTCGTCGCGCCGAAGCAGTCGCCCGTCACTCCTCCGATCTTTCTGGCATAAAACCACCCGCTCACTGCAAAGGTAAAAATCGCAATCAGCACCGGAGCCACAGCCGACCATCGCAGCGCAAAAGCAACGACAGCGAAGCTGAAGATCGACCCGAAGGTCAACGTAGCCAAAGACGTTAGCTTGGCTATCCGGGCACCCTGACCATCTTCTTCACGTGCAGGTGGAAGGAAGTAGCTCAACGGCATCGAACTCCAGCGGCACAATACATGCGACGAGATAACATACGCCGCAAAGTGTTCCAGCGGCAACGACGCCAGCAGGAGGTACCGCGCCAGAAGCGACAACACCAGAGCCGTCGCGCCGTAGCTGCCAATCCGGCTGTCCTTCAGGATAGCGAGAATCTGATCCTTGGTTCGTCCGCCACCAAACCCATCCGCGGTATCCGCAAGACCATCCTCATGCAAGCATCCAGTGATCAACACAAGATAGATAAGCACAATCAAGGCGACCAGAGGACGACTCATATGGAACATCAACAGTTTTTGCAGGAGTACAGCACCAGAGCCGACCACAAGTCCCACAAGTGGAAAGAACCTGGTGGCACGCGACAGCGAACCGGCCTCAAACGCGGTCGATGGCATGGGAATTCGCGTCAGAAATTGAAACGCCACCACTATCTCATTACTCAGCCGGCGAATCTGCTGTATCGCATTCACAGCTTCGCCTCGCTCACACCCGCAGAGGCAAACGTTGCCATCTCGTTATAAAGGCACATCGCGGACTCAATGATCGGCATTGCCAGCACTGCACCGGTTCCTTCTCCCAGTCGCATATTCAGCGAGAGGATCGGCTTCAATCCAATGTATTCGAGCAGCACCCGGTGTCCCGGTTCGTCGGATTGATGGCCGGCAAAGAGATAGCCTCGCACACGTGGTTCAATCGCAAACGCGATCGCCGCCGCCGCCGTTGAAATGAATCCGTCAGCAACCACTGCAGTCCCGCTCCGCGCCGCGCCCAGTATCAGGCCGGTCATCGCGGCAATCTCCAGCCCGCCAACACAACGCAGCACCTCAAGCGGGTCAGGCCCCAAATCAATTCCGGCGGTTGGAAAATGTTTTTGGAGGACAGCTTCGATAATCTGTCGCTTGTGCGCCTGAGCACCGGGGTCCAAACCAGTTCCCTTACCAGTGACAAACGCCACAGGCATGTTGGTCAGCACAGACGTGATAGCACTCGCCGCCGTAGTATTGCCGATGCCCATCTCGCCGACGGCCAACAGGCTCTGTCCCTTCGCCCTCGCCTCCTCTGCCAGCCCGGATCCGACTTCCAATGCCTGCGCTAAGTCCGCATCACTCATCGCCGCTTCATGCAGCATGTTGCGCGTCCCTTTGCGCACCTTGCAGTTCAATAGCCCGTCAACTCGATCAAAATGTGCATCCACTCCGACATCGACGACGTTCATCTCCACACGATGAAGTTTCGCCAGCACATTGATTGCAGCTCCCTGAGCGAGAAAGTTCAAAACCATCTGCCGCGTCACTTCGCTGGGATAAGCGCTGACCCCTTCGGCAGTGACTCCATGGTCGGCGGCAAAAATATAAACCGCCTTTTGCAGCGGCCCAGCAAAATCTTCCCGTCGAATGGACACCATCTGCGCGGCAATATCTTCAAGCATGCCAAGGCTCCCAGGCGGCTTGGTCAGCATATCCAGATGAGCACGCGCATGTGTAAGCCACAGTTCGCTCGGCGACTCTATCGCGGCGACAATTTTGGAGACGACCGATCGGCTGGCTGTGTTCATCCAGCCTTCTTCGTATGTTGCTGTATTCGTTCGAGCAGTAGTGGATGGCGCCGCGGCGGACAGTTGAAAGCCTTTTCCAGAATGGATGGCTTAAGAATTTCTTCCGGCGTTCCCGTCATCAGCGGCATCTCGGGACTTAGCAGTAGAACAGACGAAAAGTTACCCTCCAGTAGTTGAAGATCATGAATAGATGCAAAGATAGTGATGCCTTCCGCCCGAAGGAAGTGCAGCAGATCGATCAGCTCGACCTGCCGCCCAATATCCAGATTTTGCGTCGGCTCATCCAACAGCAGCAGCTTCGGTTCCTGCGCGAGGCCCAGCGCAATCTTCACGCGCTGGCGCTCCCCCCCGCTCAGTTCGTTGAAGATTCGCCGTTGCAACCCTGTCACATCCGCAAGATCCAGGGCGCGATCGACCGCCATGCGATCTTCACTCATCAGCCCGCGCAAGAACCCGAGATAGGGGGTGCGTCCCTGTTCCACCACCTCCCGCACAGTAAATTGAAAAGGGACATCAAGCTGCTGCGGAACAAGCGCGACCGTGCGCGCCACCTTCCTGAGCGCAAGCTTGTGCAACGGTACATCGTTCAGAATCACGTTGCCCGACCGGCAGTGCAGCGTACCGGCAGCAAGGCGCAGAATCGTCGTTTTACCCGCACCATTCGGTCCGATCAGAGCCGTACAGCTTCCTGCCTGCAAATCGAGGCTCGCGGACCGAATTACGTCGAGCCCACCATACCCGAAGCTAACATCGCAAAACCTTAGGAGAGGGTTCATAGCACGTAGCTCCGCTTGGTCTTACGCAGGAGATAGAGAAAGAACGGTCCGCCGAGAAACGCCATTAGGATTCCGACCGGAATTTCGCTGGGGGCAAACATCGAACGAGCGAGTGTATCCGCAACAACCAAAAAGATTGCGCCCGACACGGCAGTTACCGGCAGCAGGCGGACATGATCCGGACCGAGAAGCAGGCGCGCAACGTGCGGCACAATCAGACCCGCAAAGCTAATGAGTCCGCCAAGGGACACCGCGACAGCTGTTAGCAAAGATCCCGTCAGGATGATTCCGATACGGGTGTACTCGACCCTGAGTCCAAGCTGATGGGCATACTCGTCGCCCAGCGCCAGCGTGTTGAGCCGTCGCATCAGCGGCATTGCAACTACAGCTGCAAACAAAAGGAGTGCGCCGCTCACGGAGAGCTGTGTCCAGTGGGGAATCCCAATCACGCCGTGCAGCCATGAGAGAAGAATCGAACGGTTCGACCCACTGCCGCTGTCGAACGCTTCAAAGAAATAGCTGGAGTACCCCAGCATTGTGCTGACAGCAAATCCCGCAAGCAGCAGAGTGATTACATTCGTTCTGCCATTCGAACGTGCCAGCGAATAGACGAGCGCCATCGTTATCACCGAACCTGCAAAGGCCAAAAGCGCTGTGGCACTAAAGCCAAACAGTGAAAGTTGCGAGAAGAAAAAGATACCGATGCATGCGCCCAGTACCGCGCCACCCGACGAGCCAATGACGTAAGGATCAGCCATCGGATTTCGAAACAGGCCTTGAAACATAAGTCCCGAGATAGCCAGTGCGGCACCGACCACGCCCGATGCCAACACCCGCGGCAGGCGGATCTGCAACAGAATAATCTGTTGTGTCGCGGTCAACGGATGATGCCCAAAGAGAGCAGCAAGGATCGCTCCGGGCGAGACGCGAACAGCACCCGTAGCAAGCGAGAACAGAACGACCGTCACCAGCGTAATGACCAGCAGCGAGATCAGCGTAACGAAGCCGGCCCTGCCCTTCGGCAAGCGCCCGTCACGGGCACGCGTCTCCGGCGTCTGCCCCTGGAGAGACTCAGGAGCAGAGGCCAAAGGCGACACCGTGACCCGGTTTGTGTCAGGAGTTACTTCAGTCCCCAGGATTCACCTCCGAAGGTGACCTTAATTCCCGACCGAAACGTAAACGGCAGAGCAGGGAATCCGAACGCTTGAACATAATGCTCGCTCAGCAGGTTCTGGATATTCACGTAAGCCTTCAGTCGCGATGTGACCTGATAGCCACCGCTAAGATCCAGCCGCTCATAAGAACCGTCCAGATTGCGGTTTGGCAGCAACATCGTAGGGCCGAAATCGGGATCGGAGAGGAAGTCGCTGTCGTCCCGCCGCCCGACCAGTGTACCGGTAAGTGAGCTATAGAACTTTGAGCGCGTGTAGTTCAGGCCAAAGTATCCCGAGTGCGGAGCGACCCGAAACGGCCGGGCACCCACAAGCGGCGAGAACGCGCCGATCGGAAGGTTGCCGAAGTTGAATGCCGGATTGAACGACTCGCCGACACCCTGGTCGCTCGAAAGCGACCGCTGCACCACAGCGTCAGTATATGTGTAACCCCCACGTGCAAAGAGACGGCTGCTAATCTTGTACTCTGCCTCGAACTCCAGGCCCATCGACCGGAAAGCCTCTGAGTTAACATAGGCGCCAAACTCAACTGCAGGCAGAAGGTTATGCGGGACGCCCAGTTCAGCTAGTCCGGATTGCGGAACAAATTCGATACCATTCGTGAACTCGTTGTGGAAGTAGGTCAGGCCCAGCCGTGCGCGACCGTTCCACAACTCCTGGTCGACCCCGCCGTCATAGGTGCGGGAGTTCTCCGGACCTATCTGTCCAACATGAAACTGGGCAATCAGCTCGCTACCGTCCGGCACTTCCGAAAGAATATCGAATAGCGAACTGCCCTGCTGGAACACGTTCGGCTCCTTAATACCTTTGCCGAAGCTCGCGTGCAGCTTAGTTCCGCTGAGCCAGCCTGTAGCCGAGGGTCGTGCAAGATAATAGGCGACCGAAGCACGTGGAGTTCCAGCCAGTCCAAATAGCCCGTTGTTCTCGATGCCACTCCCGATGTTGTAGTAAAAGCGGTTGCGGATGTCCCCGGAGATCTGAAGCGTGTAACTGTAGTTGCCGCGGCTGATGGTGTTAGCAGGCGACCCGCTCGGCTGAGTCGAGCCGCGTTCAGTCTCATACTTGAAGCCGCCGAGCGCAACGATGTGTGGATTGATGCGATAGTCCGTCTGTGCGTAGACAAAGTCGCGGTTGGTGGCAGTGAGAAACTGATTCGGATAGGTAGTTCCCCCGAACTGAAAGATCGCCTGGCCCGTAACGCTGTACCCATTCCCTCCATTAATGGTAATCGGAGCGCCAAGATAATCGCCGAAAGCGTCGGGAATTCCCGTCGGTGCGAAGTCGTCGAACTGCGAGTTGAGACGCAGCCCGCCATAGCGAATCTCATTGTGCCACTTCGTCGTTGCCTGGTTGTTCCATGCTCCGCTGTAGTAGGTGTTCTGTGCCTTCTGTGCCGCGTCGTCCGGGATACCAAACAGCAGAATTCCGTTAGGCTGTCCCGCCGAAACCGAAAGATGGCGCACCGTGAAACGAATATCGTTCGCCGGATTCGGGTCCCATCCAAAGTTGCCTACGTACGTGGCGTTGTGGAAGGAATCATTCGGCAGGTTGTTGCGGCTGTCCAGGCGTCCGAAGGCCCCGTAGTAGTCGAATTGTCGTGCGACGCCGCTTGCCGTCACTTCCTGGTGATACGTGCTGAAGTTCCCACCATCACCCGCATAAGTAAACAGTGGCAACTTCGTGGTACCTCGCGCCGTTGTCATACTAACGACACCCGCCAGCGCATCCGAGCCATACAGCGCACTGTTCGGCTCCCGCAGCACCTCAATCTGCTGAACCCCGACTGTGGCAAAGTTGGAAAAATCAACAGCACCACCGATATCGTTCACCGGAACATCGTCTATCAACACCTTGTTGGCATTCGTACTGCCACCGCGAATCGATAACCCTGTGGCACCCCCAAGCTGTCCAATCTGCGTCACCTGCAGCCCCGGAATCTGACGCAGCGGCTCCTGCACCTCCGCGTACTGACGATAGTCGTCTGCGGTCAACACCGTTACGGAGGCGCCGATCTGCGCAATCGGAGTGGGAGTTGCCGATGCTGTCACCGATACCTGCTGTGTCAGCGTCTGTGTGGCCAGCGTTACATCTAGTTCTGCTTTAGTGGATTTCGTAATGTAGACCGAGTCGCTCGTCGTGCTCTGAAAGGTAGGCGCAACAGCCCGGACACGGTAGCGTGCGTTTTCCGGAACATCAAATGTATAGTTACCGGCACCGTCGGTAGTCGTTGTCTTCACGGCAGTTGTTCCATTTAGCAGTTCGACTTTGGCGCCTGTGACAATCGCACCAAGTGGATCGCTTACTGTGCCGTGCAAAGAGCCCTGCTCTGCGGCAAGCCCGGGAACGGGTGACGAAAGGAGTAAGACAACGAACAGGCAAACGGTCCAGACGACAACCGATGATCTACGAACTAAGTAATGCATAATTCCCCCTCGGGTAGTGGAGCAAGGCCGGTCTCCTGGCTTGCGCTTCATCGAACCGTGGCTGCCTTCCCGGGGAACTCTCCAGTGGCGTTGCGCGTCCCTGCCGTGGCTCTCTGCGCTTACAGTTACGGGGTAGTGGCGGATTCGCACCGCGCTTCCCGACACCTTGCTGTTGGTGGATGGTTGCAAGCTGAACGGCTCAGCTCAAGGATGAAACTGTTTTGCGAGGTCCTCCAGTGCATCGATTGCTATTGGGCTGGCAAAGTTGATCCGGTCGTCCACATAGTAGGCGCGATGCGCCTTGATCGCCGTCATGCTGCTCCAGCCCGGGCGGTCCTGCAATACCTGAAGCGTCGTCTTGCCGCCGTGCACCAGTAGCAGCGCATCGGGCGCACGTTCCAGCACGACCTCCATACTGATCTGGGGCCATTCCGTAGATAAATCATCGGTCACCGAACGCCCGCCGGCCGCCTCAATAATCTCCGTGATGAAGGCGTTCTTGCCGATCGTCGTGATCGGGTCGTACCAGATGGGCATAAACACACTCGGCGCAGGCTGGCCCTTGGTTCGCGCCCTCACCGCATCCACGCGCTTCTGTAGGCTGTGAATCAGTGCGTCTGCCTGTGGCGTCCGGTTCAAGGCCATTCCGATGGTTTCGACAGAATGAAAGATTCCGGCAATGCCGTGCGGACTAACAAGGAAGATCGGAATACCGGCCCGCTCCAGTTGATCGGTTACCTCCATTGGTCCCTTCGGCTGCGTCCCAATCACAAGATCGGGGTGTAGCGAAAGGATCGTCTCAATCGATGGCTTGATCAGGTCGCCCACGCTCGGCTTCGTCAACGCGGCAGCAGGATACTTGGTGTAATCGCTGATGCCGACCACATCGTCGCCCGCGCCCAGCGCAAAGACGGTATCAGTTACGGTCGGCATCAGGCAGATCACGCGATGCGGGTGGTCCGGCACAACAACCGTGCGTCCCATCTCATCGGTCAGGGTGCGGCCCGCGAAGCACGGCCCCGCCAGGAGCGCAGTCAACGAAAGCAGAGACAGAAGCCGCTTCATGCCGTCACCGCCTGCAATGTCCGTGCCTGCCGAATCGCCGCGACAAAATTCTCCGCAATCGCTGGATTCGCTCGGAAGTGCACATGGATGTAACTCGCCAACACGTTGCCTTGCCGAAATCCTTCCAGTTCCTCTTTGCCCGACATGGAATATTGCACGTGATAATTCGTCGCAACCTCGCCCTGCGATGCGATCCGCGAGTGATGGAAGCTATGCCCGCGAACGACCGTCCCCTTGCGCCCCAGCAGACAGTCCTCGGTGAACTCAATCGTGACGTATCCAAACTGAACCAGCCTGTCTGTCATTTGCATCGAAAGCGGGAGCACTCCCGCCATCGCATAGCTACCCTCATCCACGCTCAAACTCTGCGACAGATACAGCATCCCACCGCACTCCGCATAGACCGGCCTGCCCGAAGCAGCGAACGTGCGGACTTCTTCGAGCATCTGCCGATTGCCGCTCAATTGCTTCGCGTGCAGTTCCGGATATCCACCACCCAGATAGAGCGCATCAAGGCCGGACGGTAGAGAAGCGTCAGTCATCGGACTGAACCAAACAATCTCCGCGCCTTGCTCCCGAAGCAAATCCAGATTGTCTTCGTAGTAAAACGAGAACGCATGATCGGAAGGCACACCCACCCGCACTGTATCGACAGAGGCAGAAGCGGTGACCCGCTCCGGCTCAACCCCAGTCATCTCCAGGCCACACTCAAGCTCAAGTAAGCCATCGAGATTCAGGTGGTTCGTCGCAAGAGCAGCAAACGCATCGATGGCAGCCTCCGTACCATCCACGGCCTGCTCGGCAGCCCCCTGCAAGCCAAGATGCCGTTCCGGAATCGCAATCGCCGGCTCAAGAGGCAGCCATCCCAGAATCTTTGTCGTGCAGGAAGATTCAATCGCCTCGCGCACCATCTCATAGTGCTGCTCACTCGCCACACGATTCAGAATCACTCCGGCAGGCCGCAGGTCCGCATCGAACATCTCAAACCCCAGTACCACTGCGGCTACACTTCGCGCACTCTTCGCCGCATCGACGACCAGCACCACCGGCAGCTTAAGCAGCTTAGCGATCTCCGCGCTGCTGCCAATCTCCGTGCTCCCATTCTTGCCATCGAACAGGCCCATCATCCCTTCCGCGACGATCACATCCGCCCCACGGGCAGCATTGCGCAGAACACTCCGGTTGGCCTCAACGCTTAGCATCCACGTGTCGAGATTCCGCGCCGCCCGACTGCATATCCGCGTGTGATGACCTGTATCCAAAAAGTCAGGCCCACACTTAAATGGCTGCACCGCAAGGCCACGCCGTCGCAGCCCGGCCATGATCGCCAGCGCAACAGTCGTCTTCCCCACACCACTCGCAGTACCCGAAACCAGCAGCCCCTTCACAGCGTGACCTCCACATGTCCCTTCAAAGCGAGGGGCAGCCCCGCCACCATCAACACAACATCATCGGCGACCCTGGCAACTTTCTGGTTGATCTCGCCCAGGAGATCGCGGTATCTGCATCCCACCGGATACGCCGGAACCACTCCGCTGCCCACCTCGTTCGACACCAGCACAACGGTACATTGAACGGTCCGTAACGCCTCGCACAACGCCTCAACGCGGTCTTCAATCGCGGCGCTGTCCTCACCCTCTGCCTCCAGAAGATTTGCCGCAAAGATCGTCAGGCAATCCACAACGATCACCTCGGATTCGATTTCATGCTCCGCCAGTACTTTAGGCAGATCCAGTGGTTCCTCCACCGTCGGCCATTCTTTAGGACGGTCTTCACGATGACGCTCGATCTTTGCGCGCATCTCCTCATCGGAGGCCTTCGCCGTCGCCACAAAAACCACATGGCGCGACTGCTCGGCAAGCTGCTGCGCGTAACGGCTTTTGCCGCTGCGCGCACCACCAAGCACGAGTGTCACCGAACCCGGGCGCGTCTCCTGCATCGTCGGCTCCTTGCCCATGAATGCAAAATCCATGGAGCAGAGCGGGAATAAATTTAGGCAGCGCTCGGGCAGACCTTCTGTCAAGGTCAGCGAGAATGCTCTTCAGCTCTCCCAGCGAAGCTGAATCAAGCCTGATAGGCCTCCGGCGGGTCTCCTGACTTGCGCTTCACCGAGCTTTGACTCGCCTTCCCAGGACGCATCCCAGTGGCTTTAGAAAATTGTCAAAACCCTCAGCGCTTACAGTTACGGGGTAGCGACGGATTCACACCGTCTTCCCAACACCAGATTAGGAAAAGAGTATCCCGCCCACCTCCGCGGGTCAAATCTTTACAAATACCGGATAGCGCAAAGATAACTACTCGCGCTCGACGACCCGTCGCGCAGCGGCTCGCGCATCCCGGATCAAGTCAGGCAGGCCCACGCCACGATAGCCATTGCCCAGCAGCCACAATCCATCGAGCGCACGCACTCGCTCGTCCAACTCCTTCATCCTCTCCAGATGCCCTACTCCATACTGTGGAAGGCTGCGTGGCCAGCGTCGAACGACCGTCATCTGCGGCTCCGGAAGCGGCCCCAGGATCCGTGCCAGCTCCATCCGCGCCACCGCAGCCGTCTCATCGTTGCCGCAACGCATCAGCCGTTCAGCGGCCTTTCCGCCGAAGAACGCCCGCATCAATCGTCCACCCTGCGGCACCCGGTCGTCGAACTTCTGATCCACAAACGTACACGCCAGCAACAGGTTGTCCGACCTCGGCGGCACTAAAAATCCAAACCCCGGCGGCACTGCGAATTTTGCAGCATCTGCAAATCCAAACCCCACCACCACGGCCGAACTCGCCTCCATCTCCATCAACTGCGCCGCCCGTTCATCCACCGGCTCAAGCAGAGAACGCGCCACATCCACCGGCGCCGCCATCATCACCGCATCAAACCGCTCCACGCCTCTTGGCGTGCCCACCAGCCAGCCCTCGTCTTCATAGGAGACAAACCTGACCTCCGCCGCCAGCCGTACCCAATCCTCCGGAATCGCTGCGATCATGCGATCCATCAGCGTCCCCATTCCGCTGCGCAGCGTCGTAAATACCGGCGTACTCTTTGCAGCAACGGTCCGCGACTGCAACGCCGCGACCAAACTGCCGTGCTCACGCTCCATCGCCACAAAGGGGGCCATCACCGCCCGCACGCTCAGCTTCGTTGCATCGCCGCCGAACACACCGCTTAGCAGCGGAGTCCCAATCTTCTCGACAACTTCCTCGCCAAAGTGCCGCCGCACAAACTCCGCAACACTCTCATCCCCTCCAGGAGCGTTCGTCCGCAGCTCCTCCGCCCGCCCTGGTTCCTCGCGATATGCTTGCTTCGCCTCTGCGCTGAACAACTCCGACGCGTCCAGCGCGTCGAGATTTGCCGCCACCATCATCCGCATTCCATCCGGCATCGCCTGCAACTTCTTATCGATCAATACATAAGTCTTCCGCCCGGCGTCGTTGGACGCCATTACCTCATCTCCCAGCCCAAGCTCCTCCGCCAGCTCACGCGCCCAGGGCTTTTCGCTTACCCACGCATCCGGCCCACACTCAATAACAAATCCACCCTCACGCACAGTTTCGACGATCCCACCCAGCCGCGTCGAGGACTCAAACAGCACGACTTGCACCGCGGCCCCATCGCGAGCCAGCCGCGCCAGCTCATAGGCCGCCGCCAACCCCGCAACTCCGCCGCCGACGATCGCAACCCGCTTCATTATCTCTCCAATCTCCAAAAAAATACGCGCAAAAAAATGCGGAGCCCGAGGCCCCGCATCTGGCCCTCTCGACAGCCTATACTCCTGCGGGCACCGTTACCTCGTCGACTGTAGCCTTATACTCCCCGGAGACCACCTCCACCAGTGCCTTCACGAGAACCGGAGAGTCGTTCAAACTCTCCGCCCGCCACAACTTCAGCCCCAGCTCACTCGCCATCTCTCGAAACGCGACATCAATGTCGTAAAGAATTTCCACGTGATCGCATAGAAAGCCAACAGGCTGCATCACCACGCCCACATGCCCTTCGGCTCTTATCGCCTTCAGAGTCTCCTCAACGGTTGGCCCAATCCACGGCCCACCGCTGACACCCTGGCTTTGAAACGCAAACAACCAGTCCTTATCGCCGAATCCAACCGAAGCCATCCGATCCGCCACCATCTCCGCCGTGCGCTTTGCCTCAACGGGGTAAGGATCGGGCGAACTCTGCTCCGGCGTTCCCGGCCTCGCGCCTGCAACCGAAGCCTCGCCCGTCATGATCGTCCGGCACGGGACGCTGTGCGCGGTAAACAGAACCGGCACCCGCCGGCGCGACTCAGCGCAGGCCTCTGTCCAAACGGGCCGCAGCCTCTCCGCAAAAGCCTCCGCCAGCAGCGGACTTTCCGCCCATCCAGCAACGAACTCCACCTCAATCCCAGTCGCCGCCGCCAACACCGCGCGCCGGTACAACCCAACACTGGTCCGCGAGTTCTGCGGCGCCAGGCACACTGCTTTGATGTGCGTCACGCCGTCGATCCGCATCTGTGCAATCACGTCCGCAATATACGGATGCCAGTTCCGCATCCCCACATACACTCTTTCGCCCGCCAGCGCGTGCTCCAGCAGATGACCCTGCGTCATCGTCCACTTCGTCAGAGGAGGAGCCTCCACACCCGGAGTCTCCCCCAGCCCAATCTGTGCATACCGATGTTGCAGTTCCTCTACAACCTCCTGAGGCAGCCCCCGTCCCCCCGTCACCTTGCCTAGATACTCTGCCATCTCACCCAGCACATCCGGCGTCCCATGCGCGAGCAGCAACACGGCGCTCCTTCCCATCTCCAAACCTCCCCTCACTTGGCTCACGGCCGGCTAAGCTCCTTCACCCACTCCACCACGCGAATCACACTCTCAACCGGCGTCCCCGGCACAATCCCATGCCCCAGATTGAAGATGTGCCCAGGCCGTCCCGCCGCCGCGCGCAGCACCTCACGCACGTGCTCCTTCAGGACCTCTTCCGGAGCGAATAGCGAAATCGGATCGAGATTCCCTTGCACCGCGCAACCCGCGCCCACGGCCTTCCAGCCCACCTCCAGCGGTACTCTCCAGTCCAACCCAATCACATCCGCACCCGTCTCACTCATCGCCGGCAGCAGGGAAGCGGTCTCCACGCCGAAGTAAATTACCGGAACACCCAACGCTTTAATCCGCTGCACCAGCTCCGTCGTCCACTCCAGACAGTACTGCGTATAATCCCCGACACTCAGCTTTCCCACCCAGCTATCGAACACCTGGATTACATCCGCGCCCGCGTCAACCTGTTGCCGCGCATACGCAACCAGAACAGTTACAATCTTCTCCATCAGCAGCGACCAAGCCGCTCCATTCGAGTACATCAGCTTCTTCGTCTCGATATAGTTGCGATCCCCCCCGCTCTGCTTCCCGCCTTCGATCATGTACGCCGCCAACGTCCACGGAGCCCCGCAGAACCCAATGATCCCCAGCGTATCTCCATCGGCCCGCGGCCCGGCAAAATGCGTCGCCACCTTCTCAATCGCCCGCGCCACGTAGTTCAACTCATCCGTGCGATCGGTCCTGAGCGCCTGCACCTGCTCCAGCGTCCGCACCGGCGTATGCACCACCGGACCCTCACCAGCGACGAACTCAAAATCCAGCCCCATAGGCGTAAACGGCAGCAGCAGATCGGCAAAGATTATCGCCGCATCCACGCCCAGCCGCTCCGCCGCAGTGATCGTCACCTCCGCCGCAATCTCCGGCGTTCTGCAGATCTCCAG
>WNGJ01001932.1_pt1 | contig 20745 bp, 21 predicted proteins | sample 5400611 | NCBI WGS metagenome assembly WNGJ01 (sample SAMN13153375, study PRJNA577476) | soil metagenome | isolation source: 40 cm soil or saprolite under Garry oak tree replicate 1 | place: USA:California | collected 2016-06-15
CTTTTGGTGGCTTTATTGGTAAAACCTATCTCTTTGGTGCGGCTCTTGCAGCAGGCTGGGCATGGCTGGCAGTCGTCATGCTGGCAAACGTTGCGCTCTCGCTCTTCTACTACGTGCGTGTACTCGAGCCAATGTACCTGCGTTCCTCAGCTGGGAAGCCGTTGCGGCGGGAGTCAAGGGGGTTGCGTTTCGCGCTCGTTGTCCTTGGGATAGGAACACTGGTGAGCGGTGTGCTGCCACAGGAATGGGTGCTGCTTGTTACTCACGCTTCGTCGCTTTTGGCGGCGATTGTCCCCCATTGAATGATCAGGGCTCTCATGAAAAGATGCTCACCATGTTTCCTCTGAAACCTGTGCGGGAAAGAAAGCATCAGAGGTACCTTACCTTGTAGAGCTTCTACTGTAACTCCAGCATGTGTATAGCAAAGAACCCGCATGCATTCTCAACTACGGTTTCTTTGCTGTGTTGATCGTCGCTGAATTATTCATCAGCAACAATCATACTGGTACTCTAGCACAGTAGTGCAGGGATATCAACGTATCTATACAACATAACAGGGCTTCTCAAACCGTGGGGGCAATACCCGCGTACCGTAAGCACAGATTAAAGGGGGTGTTCACGCTCAGTTGAACGTGACTTTTGCCCCCACGGTCTCAAAAGTCGAGGACCCAAGCCAGGGCCTCGTCAGGATGAGAAGCGAAGCGCCGACGTTGGCGAGCGACGTTGGGAACCTGGTGCAAATCCATCAAGGCGAGCACGAGGCTGTTGAGCACGGCCAGCATCTGCGCCACCTGCGGCCAGCGCACGCCGCACCGATCCTCGCCCAAGGTGGCATCGCGGCGCCAGTGGAGCCGATTTTCCACGGACCAATGCGCCCTGATCACCTGCGCCAGCCGCTGGGGAGCACAGCGCTGTTGCGACAGCGTCGTCCAGCCATAGACCACCTCGCGGCTGTGCTTGTCACGGCTGCTGCGTTGGCGTCCGACCCGAAAGACCTGTCCCACCTCGCCCCAGTCATGGCGCAGATAGTCGTTCAGATCCGGACTGGTCGTGATCTGACGCCGTTCCAGACGGCCATGTCCCTTCTCCACCTGTTCAGAGGATTGCTAGGTGCGCCGATCCGCCTCAGGGTCTTCAAACAAAAAAGAGTTCCAGGTCGGCGCGGGTGCTGGGCGTATTGTCTTTGACGAACAACACCACGTCGCCTCCCGCCCGTTTGACCAGCCGTCCAAACTCGTGGTAGCTCTGGGCGGCATCGCTGGTCAGAATGCGCCTCTTGCACAGCACTTCGGTCAATAACGGCTTGAGGGTACTGACTTCATTGTGTTCGCTGGCAATCGGACACTGCTGCAACACAATGCCGCTCTGCACCTCATAGACATGCAAGACCTGCTTCTGTGGCTCCTCTCCTCCATAGAGCTGCTTGCCGGTGCCGCGCAAGGCTTTGCCATCAATCGCCACATGCTCATGCTGCTCGCTTGCCTGCATCGCTAATCGGCTCGGTTCCTCTCTGCAGCGGCTTTCTGCCTCCTTGCGCACGCACCAAGCGGCCAGGGCCTCATTCACGTGTTGACTGTCCAGGCGTGCGAGCGCATAGCTGTAGGTATTGGCACACGGCATGCGTTTCCACGACAACTGCAATCCCTCACGCAGCAGCGCTTCCTGATCGGCGATCCAGTCACTTGCTCCTTGCAGGCTCTGCATGCCTGCTAGCTTCGCCAGCAGCAGCACCACCAACAAGCTGGCCAACTCATAGCGTTTCCCGCGTGCACATCGGCCATCCACCACCTGCTGGCAGACCTCATAGAGTGAGTGCATCCCTTTGGCAGGCTGCTCGTGGTGTTCTTGGCTCTTTGCCTCCAGTGTAGTAGAGTCCATAACGAGTCTCTCCTGAATGAAAGTGGTTTTTCAATGCGTTTCATTTTACTGGAGAGACTCGTCTTTTTCACCCCTCGACTTTTGAGTCGCCCTGAGCGTTGTAGCTGTAGGCTGGACGAGGAACCGATCTACATCTTACAATGGAGGACAGGGAGTCTCCTGCACCTTAGATGAGTGCAGGTGATTCAGGCTTTTCTACATCTGTGAGTACCATATACATCGGCGCAAGCCAGGCGAGAGGGAGCTAATGGAGAAGCACGCACTCCACGTGAGCATCATTGGTGGCGGCATCGGAGGCCTGGCCGCGGCCTCCGCCTTGCAACGCCAGGGCATCCAGGTCGCGGTCTTCGAGCGTAACCCCGAGCTGCGCGAGATTGGAGCGGGCTTGACCCTGTGGGCAAATGGGGTGCAGGTCCTGCGGCAATTAGGTCTGGCCGATGCCCTGGCCAGGGTCAGTGCTCCCCTCACCCATTTCGAGTGCTGGTCCTGGCGGGGGAAACGTCTGGGCAGGATGCGACTGGACGCCATGGAACGGCTGGTGGGAGCACCCAACATTGGTATCCACCGGGCTGAGCTGTTGCGGCTGCTGGCGGGCGAGGTTGTCGGGGAGAGCATTCACGTGAATGCGCACTGCGTCGGCTTCAGGCTAGAGCAAGGACACGTCATCAGTCACTTCGCCGATGGGCAACAGCAGCAGACGGACCTGCTGGTCGGCGCGGATGGGTTACATTCCGTGATCCGCGAGCAGCTCCTGGGCAAGCAGCCCCCGCGCTATAGCGGCTACACCTGTTGGCGTGGGGTAGCTGTCTTCGAGGATCAGCACGTGTCCCCAGGCATTTCCAGCGAGACGTGGGGGCGCGGCCTGCGCTTTGGCATGCTGCCGATTGGGAATGGGCGAGTGTTCTGGTATGCCACGCACAACTGCCCAGCGGGCGGACAGGACCGCGCAGGGGAATGGAAGGCGAACCTCTTGCGCCTCTTTCAGGGCTGGCGGGAGCCCATCGAGCAGCTGATCGCAGCTACCGACGAGGGGGCGATCCTACGCAACGATATCTTTGATCGCAGGCCAGTGCGCCACTGGGGGAACGGTCCTGTGACTCTGCTGGGCGATGCCGCTCATCCACCCACCCCCAACCTCGGGCAAGGGGCTTGTCAGGCCCTGGAAGATGCACTCGTCCTCGCTGATTGCCTGGCAGATCAGCGCGAGCCGGTGGCCGCCTTGCGTGCTTACGAGGGACGCCGCATGAAGCGGAGCGCCGCCATTATCGAGCAATCCTATCTGTTCGGCAAGATCGGTCAGTGGGAGCACCCTCTGCTCTGCTCATTACGTGATGGGCTCACCCCGCTGGCATTTGCCACGTTTCTCCCCCGACGGTTCGTCGCAAACGTGAGGCTACCATCCTGATTTTGGCGCAGAGGTATCAGCGCAGTATAGCTGTTAAAAGGGTTGACCAGAACAGTGAGGCTTTTGGCCTGGCTCGACGCTCGGCCTCCGAGAAGATAGAAGCGCTCGAGGAGGCCATCGATATCATTCGGGGCCTGTGGAGCCAGTCGCGGTTCTCCTACTTAGGAAAGCATTTCACGGTTCATGAGGCCACGCTTGAGCCAAAACCAGCGCGCCGCATCCCGATCTGGCTTGGGGGACATGGCAAGAGGCTGCTTGACCTGGTTGGAAGGAAGGCTGATGGCTGGCTCCCGACGCTCCGCTCCACTTCCTGGTGCAGGTGCTCGGTCGGGAGCCGGAGCAGCTCTATGCGATGCGAGCCTCGGTTCGCCAGGCCGCGCTAGCCTCCGGTCGTAACCCGGAGACGATTATGCACGCCTGCAACGTGGCAGTGCTCGTCAGTGAGCGGGCCGGGAAGCTCCGGGGCCAGATCGTTGGAGGCCCTGAAGACATCATCGAGCAACTGCAGGTGTTCCCGGATCACGGTTTCACGTTCCTCAACTTCTGGACCAGTGGCGACGAGAGCAGGCAACGGGAACGGCTCGCCCAAGAAATCATCCCAGCTCGGCGTGGCTCTCGCAAAGGAGCACACTGAGCAGTCGCTGCCTTTGCGACTTGCAGGATGGTTACCCAACGGGTATACTCAAATGAATAGCGAATCAACCGGGTCGTCCCTGTTGGGTAACCATGGACGAGCTCATTTCACGGATGGAAAACATGCCAGTGCAGCACCTTGCCTCCTCTACCCTATCCTGGTCGGAACATCAGCAGGTCTACGAACTCTCCGCTACCAAGCGCCGTGAGGTGCTTCGCATGACCAGCGAGACTCCTGCCTGGTTTGCCTGGTTGGATGAGACGTCCTCCTTTGCCTTCCATGGGCGGCGCGGCTCCTTCACGGCCCGTAAGGAAACCAAACAGCGTGGGTCAGGGTACTGGTATGCCTATCGCAAACGCGAGGGAGCGCTCGCCAAAAAGTATCTGGGCAAGACCGCTGATCTGACGTTCACATGTCTTGAGGACGTGGCAGGTATGCTGCATGCGGACCCTCCTACACCGGCTCGCGTGCCTGAGCCTGCGCCCTCACTCCTTGCCCAGCACGAGACGGTGCGAGCATCTGCGCATGCGGATGAAAGTTGGGTGGCCTCCTTGTCGGCTCTCATCCCACATGCACCACCCAACACGCAGGGTGAGCCGCTTGCTCCTCTCCTGGCAACCAAGCTGCATCTGCCCCATCCTCGCGCGCAGCTTGTGCCCCGCTCCCACCTTGTTGAGCGACTCCAGCAGGGAGTGGCAGGCATACTCACGCTCGTCTCTGCCCCTGCCGGATACGGCAAAACGACCTTGCTGGCCCAATGGCTTGCTTCCACGCGCGCGCCGGTCGCCTGGCTCTCGCTTGAGCCGGAGGACAATGAGCCCACCCGGTTCCTCACCTACGTCATTGCCGCCTTGCAAACCCTTGATCCCCACCTGGGCGCACGTGCTCTCGCGCTGCTTGGCCTCCCACAGCCAGAGGAACCAGCAACCGTGCTGACCTTGCTCGCCAACGATCTCATCGGTTGGCAGGGAGAGGACTTCGCGCTCGTGCTCGATGACTACCACGTCATCACTGCCGCGCCCATTCATCGCACCCTGACACATCTCGTGGAGCACCTGCCGCCCCAGATGCATCTTATTCTCGCAACACGCAGTGATCCCCCACTGCCCCTGGCACGCTTGCGGGCACGCGGACAGTTGACCGAACTGCGTGCCGCCGAGTTAAGCTTTGGAGCCGCTGAAGCCGACACGTTTCTCGCAGAGGTAATGGGGCTGCATCTGTCGTCTCAAGATGTGACGACCTTACAGGCCCGGACGGAGGGCTGGATTGCTGGCCTGCAACTGGCTGCGCTCTCGCTGCAGGGCAGAACCGATGTCGCAAGCGCTCTTCCCGCCTTCAGCGGCAATCATCGCTTCGTGCTGGATTACCTCTCCGAGGAGGTGCTTTTCCGGCAACCAGCCGAGGTGCAGACGTTTCTGCTGCAGACGAGCGTGCTGGAGCGCCTCTCGGGCTCGCTCTGTGACGTGGTGACCGGACAAGAGGAGAGCCAGGCCATGCTTGAGGGCTTAGAGCGGGCCAACCTGTTCGTGGTCGCCCTCGACGACGTGCGAGGGTGGTACCGCTACCACCATCTGTTTGCCGACCTGTTGCGTAGCCGTCTCTCCCAGGCCATGCCGCGACTTCTTCCCGACCTGCATCGTCGCGCCAGTACGTGGTATGAGGAGCATAACCTGTTCCTCGAAGCGGTGCATCATGCGATTCTGGCTCCCGATCTCGAACGCGTGGTCCGCCTGCTTGAACAGCACCGGCACTCCCTGGCCCTCCGTGGTCAGGCGCACGCGGTGCTGAACTGGCTGCATGCCTTTCCAGACGAACTCATCCAGAGGCACCCAAGCCTGTGTTTGTCCCAGGCAGTGCTGCTGATGCTCACGGGTCACCTGCCGGAGGCCCTCATGCGCCTGCAGGTGGCTTCACAGTCGGCCTCTCACTTCGCTTCGGCGCGTGAGGCACGGACCTTTTTAAATCAGGTTGCCGCCCTGCAAGCCTACATCCTCTTCTTCCAGGGAGATCTTGCCCGCAGCGTCGCTCTGGCAGAACAGGCATCGGATCACCTCGCCGAGACGCCGGCGTACGTGCAAGAGGCCGCCCGTGTGATTGCTGCCCACCGCTTGCTGCTCAGTGGCGATGTCAGGAGTGTTGGAGAGCGGCGCATGGCTCGGCTCCCCTCGGCGCTCTCCATCCAAAACGATATGTCTGCGATGGAGATGTTTGTGCAGCCAGCCAGCATCCAGCTGCAGGCTCGCCAGTTTCGGCTCCAGGGTCGCTTACGGCAGGCGGCGGCAACTTATGAGCAGCTGGCGCAGATGCAGGTAGGGCCAGAGGGAACCCTGGCTCTCGTCCACCCTGGCTACTGCTTTGGCCTGGGGGAACTCTGCTACGAATGGAACGACCTCGACACGGCTGAACGCCTCTTGGAGCAGGGGAGAGAGGCGTTGCATGGACCACTGACACTGGCTGGCGATTCCAACGCGCAGGGCTACGCGACTCTGGCACGCCTGCAGCAGGCCCGCAACAAGCCCGCCAGCGCCCTTGCGCTCATGGAGGAGTTCGTGAAGCTCGCCCAGACTCGCCAATTTGTCCCCGCACAGCTGGCCGCGGCCGAGGCAGTTCGCGCCCGGCTCGCTTTGATGCAGGGCCATCTGGCGGCAGCTGTGCGCTGGGCAGAAGCCAGTGGTCTCTCGGCTGAGGACGATCCAAGCTACCCGCGTGAGCGGGAAAACCTGGTCTTTGCCCGGGTACGCATCGCTCAGGGGCGCCGGGAGCTGGCGGGACCATTTCTTGCCGAGGCGCTGCGTCTGCTGGAGCGCCTGCAAGCGGATGCCGAAGCCAAAGCGCGCCTGGACAGTCTCCTGGAAATCCTCGTGCTGCGGGCGCTTGCCTTGTTTGCGGTTGAGGCGCACAGGCGTCATGCCCTGACCGCTCTCGAACGTGCCCTCCTGCTTGGCAAGCAGGAAGGCTATATCCGCCTGTTCGTCGATGAGGGAGAACCCATGGTGGCATTGCTGCGTCAAGCATACGCACGCGGGATCGCTCCTGACTATGTCGTGACCCTCCTCTCAGCTCTCGGCGAACAGACAGGAGCTGCTCCCTCTCGCGCCTTCGCGCTCGTCGAACCGCTCACCGAGCGCGAACTTGCTGTCTTACGGCTCCTGGTGAGGGGCTTGTCCAATGCCGAGATCGCGCGGGAACTGATCATCACCGTTGGCACGGTGAAGCGGCACGTCAACAGCATCTACGGCAAACTGGGCGTCCAGAGCCGCACCCAGGCGGTCGCTCGCGCCCAGGCGCTGCACTTCCTCTAAGACAACACACCACCCTTCTACACACCACAGCTCGCGGAGCGTCTGGCTGCTTGCGCTTCTCCAACAGCTATCCCGCGGGCGCATCAGCGCCCGGCGAGAATCAACCCCACAACACATCCTTGGATACATGTCGCCCTGCCTGGTTGAGCTGCATACTGAGGGCAGTGCTGATGAAGTAGGAGAGAGGCGACCAGAGGAAGAACGATGCACATCTACGAAATTCGCGTCCAGGGGCAGCTTGACCAGCACTGGTCAGCGTGGTTCAACGGCCTGACGATCAGCTACGATGCTGACGGAAACACGGTCCTGCGTGGATCACTAGTGGATGAAGCTGCCCTGCACGGGGTGCTGAGCAAAGTGCGCGATCTGGCCTTACCTCTGCTCGCAGTGAGCAGAGAGCAAACAGATGCTTCGAGGCACATCTGATCCAAAGGGCTTGTCAAACACACGGGTGGGCTGAACCGCCCTAGAAGGAGGATACGATGTTTCAGATTGCCAGTCTTGATCATGTCACGTTGACGGTGAGAGATTAAAACATCTCACTGGAATGGTATCAACGGGTATTGGGGATGGAGCGACGATATGAGGAGGCCAATGGAGCGAAGGATCCGGTCTTTGTGTGTGCAGGGAATGCGTGCCTGGCACTCTTTCCCGCTGAAACGTCCGATCCTCTGCCTGTGTTGGATTATCAGGTCGTCGCGATGCGTCATTTCGCGTTCCGTCTCGATCGCGCCAACTTTGAGCTGGCGCAGGTTGAGTTCAGTGAGCAGCAGATCCCCTTCCGTTTTGAGGATCATACCATGGCTCACTCGATGTACCTCTCTGACCCAGACGGGCACGGGGTTGAGTTGACAACGTACGAGCTTTCTTAAAGAGGAGAACAGCACATGTCTCATGCTACATCTCCATTACAGCCAGCGACACCTCGATCTCTTCTGGAGAAGCAGCGGAGGCAACTGCCTCCCGGGCCATCGTGGCATACAGCGGCCTGGAACACCGTCACATTTGTGCGCCAGACCCTGAGCTTCTTACAGGAACTGCGCGAGCGCTACGGAGATATCGTGACGCTGCCGACGGTCCTGGGTCCCTGGACACTGGTCTTTCATCCTGATGGCGTGCGCCATGTCGTCCAGGAGAATCACTTCAACTACCGCAAGGGGGGGATTTCCCATCAAGCGCTCAGCCTGACGCTGGGCAATGGCCTGCTGACCAACAATGGAGACTCCTGGCTGCAGCAGCGTCGCCTGATCCAACCGATCTTTCATCGCCAACAGATCGCGGCCTTTGGCAGGCTGATGACCGAGAGTGCCCTGGTCTGGACCGAGGAAACCACCATCGACACGCGCCAGCCGCTCGATCTGTTCCAGGAGATGAGTGGCCTGACCTTGAACATTGTGGGCAAAGCGCTCTTTGGCACAGACATGCTCCCCTACAAGCAGCGTGTGTTGCAGGCGTCCACCACTATCAATCACCTGGAAGCGCAAGCCTTTTATGTGCCGGGGCTGCTCTCGCTGCCGACGCCTCAACGCCATCGCCTGTATAAGGCCCGCAACACCCTCTACACCGTCGTTGACGCGTTGATCTCCAAACGTCGTCAAGCATCGCCGGAGAGCGATCTGCTGACCTTGCTCCTGCAGGCGCGGGATGAAGAGACGGGCCTTGGCATGACGGATCAGCAGGTGCGTGACGAGGTCCTGACCCTCATGGTGGCCGGTCATGAGACCACCACCAACGCACTCTGCTGGACTTTCCTGCTCCTGGCACAGCACCCATACATCGAAGCCAGGCTTCAGCAGGAGTATCAGCGGGTCTTGGGCGGGCGCGCTGTGCAGATGGAGGATCTGCCCCAGCTTCCACTGACGCGCATGGTGCTTGAGGAGTCCATGCGCCTCTATCCACCGGCATGGGCCTTTGCCCGTTATGCCAAAGCCTCGGATGAGATTGCCGGCTATAGCATTCCCAAAGGGGCGTATGTCCTGATGTTTCCTGCGACGACCCACCGGCATTCTGCGTTTTGGGAGCGGCCTGATGTCTTCGACCCGGAGCGCTTCGAGCCCGAGCGGGCAGCCGAGCGCCATCGCTTTGCGTACTTCCCCTTTGGGGGAGGCCCGCGCGTGTGTATCGGCAATCAGTTTGCGCTCACCGAAGCGCAACTCATCCTGGCGACGATCCTGCCCCGCTATCAGTTCCGCCTCCTGCCCGAGGCCAGCGTGGTCTCTGAGCCGCTGGTCACCCCGCGGCCACGAGGCGGCCTGTTGATGACGGCTTATCGACATGGAGAACCATAAAGAGACATCTTTTGAAAGAAAAAACTCTACCTGTTCCATATGATTCTCGGCTCGCGGTAAATGCGCCGCGAGCCGGGCGAAAGAAATAAAAGAAATGAAAACGATGCAAACGACCGCACGAAATCGTTGGACAGCTCTCGTCTTGCTTGCCGCAATCGAGTTTATGATCCTGCTGGACACATCCATTGTGAATATTGCCACCTCGGCAATCCAGAAAGGTTTGCATTTTTCCGAGGCGGACCTCGGGTGGGTCCAGAACATCTACCTCCTCGTCTTTGGCAGCCTGCTGCTCTTTGGGGGACGAGCCGCCGACCTGTTTGGCAGGCGCAAGCTCTACCTGCTTGGCCTGGCCCTGTTCACGCTGGGTTCGCTGCTGGCGGGTCTGGCTTCCACTGCCGCCATCCTGTTACTGGCCCGAGCCATGCAGGGGCTGGGAGCCGCTGCCGTCATTCCCGCAGAACAATCCCTGCTGACCACCATCTTTACCGATCCGCACGAACGCAACCGCGCCTTCGGCATCTGGAGCGCGCTGGGGGCAGCCGGTGGAGCTTTTGGCGTGGTCCTGGGAGGAGTGCTCACCCAACTGCTCGGCTGGCCCTCGATCTTTTTGATCAATGTGCCCATCGGCGCGGTGGTGCTTCTGATCAGCGCCCGCTACATTCCTGAGAGCCGGGAAGACGGAGAGCGCAAGGCCCTCGACGTGCCTGGCATCCTCACCGTCACTCCGGCGCTGCTGCTGCTGGCCTACGGGCCGGTGCTGGCGCAAACGCAGGGCTTCTCGCTGACAACCATTGGTGTCTTCGCGCTGGTTATTGTGCTCCTGCTGGCCTTTGTGGGGATTGAGGCGCACTCATCCACTCCCCTGGTCCCCTTGCGCCTGTTCCGGCTGCGCGATCTGAACGGGGCGAATCTGGTCAGTTTCCTGGTGGGAGCCGCGCATGTGCCCATGTTCTACTTTCTGTCGCTCTACTTGCAACAGGTGCTCTTCTACAATGCCTTCACAGCCGGGCTGGCGATCCTGCCCATTGCCGTGCTGAGTATTGGAATAGGCTTTCTGGGCCTGGGAAGAGCGCTCGGGCATCTGGGCGTCAAGAGAGTATTGGCCGGTGGAATGACCCTGCTGGCGGTGGGCCTGGTGCTCCTGGCGCGCGTGCCACTGCCAAACAACTACCTGCTCGATGTGCTTCCCGCGAGCCTGATCTTCGCTGTGGGGCTGCCAGCGATCTTTGCGACCAGCAATATTGCGGCAGTGACAGCCGTGGAACAGGCCGACACTGGCCTGGCATCCGGCCTGGTGAATACCACCCAGAGAATCGGCGGCGGAGTAGGGATTGCATTGCTGTCTACCCTGTTTGCTGCCCGCGTTGGTCAGCTCTCGGCCCATCTCGCTCCATCTGGCCTGGTGCCTGGTTTTCAAGTGGCCTTTCTAGGTGCGGCCTTCTTCGCGCTTCTCGGAGCTGTGCTGACCCTACTGATCCTCCGAGGGAAGCGGGGCGAAACGACAGCCAGTCAGCAGACGCAGCAGGAGGTGTCCTCTGGTGGACACCAGGTGCGTTGGGGACATCACTAGTGCTCCCACCAGGAGCATCGGGAGTATGAGAAAACAAAAGGAGTGTTTCATGAAAGCGGTACGTCTCATTTCATTGATCGCCCGGGTGACCTTGATAGTCACCCTGGGGCTGGGATTGTTGTACTGGATCGCTCAGCTGTTTGTGTGGATCGGGCTTCTGGTTTTCCTGGCCCAAATCGGTTTTCCAGACATTCATGAGGGGTTTGGCACCATCGGCGTCCTCGGTCTGCTCATCCTTGGGACTGTGGCGGTTTTCACCAAAGGAAGCAGGTTGCTCGGTGCGGGAAGCATGCTCTATGCGTTTCTGGTGCCTGCCTTTGGGCTGACACAAACACTGATCCTGGTGGGTGCTCTGCACTGGGTGATCCAAGCCGCTCACTTGCTGGTAGGGATCGGAGCTATGGTGCTGGCACAAAGGATAGAGAAACGCTATCAGCAGCATCTCAAACTGAAAGAACACGGGATGACTTCCGAAAGGCCCCTCGGCGCGTCACCCGCCGTGACATCACCGCAGCCAGGAGCAACAAGGCGGTGAGGGGACGTTTCTCGGCTTGCTTTAAGTGGCCTGCCGCTGCCAAATCGTCGAAAGGATAAATTCTATCATATAACTGCTGATATATCCTGGATTTACTCTCGTTGGGTAGCGAGCGAGAGGGATAAAGGCACTTTCCAAGCCGCATTGTCTTTTCCCAAAAGCACAGCTATACGAGTGCAAATTCAGTAGTTATATGGTACATGATACTTTTTCGTAAGAATCGCACCGACAGGCCACTTGTTTCTACCACATCTCTCAGGTACATTGATTGTATCAATTGGTGAAGAGCATTACAAGCAAGGAATAGCTTGCTGAGTCGCGAGAACAAAGGAAAAGAGACCAACATGAAATACATCTCTCCGCTTCGCCGACCCCCTGCGAATACGCTGGTCGGCCAAGTCTACAACCAGATCAAGCAGGATTTTGGCGTGATCGCTGACCCTTTTCGGCTGCATTCGCCCGCGCCTCCGTTATTGGCTGGAATATGGAGTGTCATGCGAGAGACAGGAAGCGCGGGGCAAGTTCCCTGGCCTATCAAGGAAGCCGTGGCGGCGGCTGTCTCCCAGAGCAACGAATGTCCCTACTGCGTGGATATTCATGCGGCTGTCGCATCTCGTCCCGCCCGCCAATCGCTCACTGATCTCATCAAACAAGGTCGGACGGCAGACATCGCTGATCCGTCCCTGCGTGCCGTTGTCACCTGGGCCCTGGCCTCGCGCACATCTGGGAGTGCTCCTTTGCTGGCTCCACCCTTCTCTCCACAAGAGGCGCCAGAACTGATCGGGACAGCTGTTGCCTATCACTATATCAACCGCATGATGCAGGTCTTTTTACCAGAAAGTTTGCTCCCGATCTTCTTGCGGAGCGGCTGGATAGGCAAGATGGTCTGGAGCCAGGTCGGCCGAGAACTGGCACGCAGCCGCGACCAGGCACTGTCCTCGGGGGCATCGCTCCGTTTTCTTCCAGAGGCTGAGCTGCCTGTAGAAATGTCCTGGGCAGCGCCCTCACCCTCAATCAGCCGTGCCTTTGCTGGATGGGCGGCGTTGGTCAATCAGACAGGCACAGAGATCCTCTCACCCCAAGTGCGCCAACTGGTGACCACTACCCTGCAAACGTGGAAGGGGGAGCCTCCACCGCCTTTCAAGTATAGGTTTTTTGGGGCAAGCAAGCGTCTAAGCCGCGGTCTTGCGCTGCTGAGCCGCCTTCTGCCGCTTTTTGCGCTCCCGTCTTTTCTGTCGTTGGCGCTGCTGCGACGGCTTGGGCCCTCGCTTGGGAGGCGTGACAGTCTGGGGCCACGGCTCGGGCACCAACCTGACCAGCGGCAAGGGCTCGGCTTTGAACAGGGCTGCCAGCAGCACCAACCGGCCGCGTTGCAGACAACTTAAGCGACGCGTCGGCGGTTGGGTCGGCGCTCGTTGCAGGCGCTGGCGCGCGATATGCCTTTGGGGCAACTGCTCCAAGCACGCCACGGGACGCTCACTGTCGGCGTGACTGCCCACGCCTACCATCCACACCATCGCCACTGCCATCGCCAACCACAGTCGCTCGACGCGCCCCGCATCGCGCATCTTGCTGTGATGCCAGCCCAAACCTCCGCGCTTGACATCTTTGAAGCCCGCTTCAATCCAGACCCGCAAGCCATACCACGCCACATTGGCCTCCTCAGGCGCCAGGTCGGTGAGGATGATCCAGGCATGCTCATAGCCGACTTGCCACTGCATCAGCAACGTGCAACACAAGCGGCTCTTCGGCTGGGCAAAACACTCCACCACGCCTTGCCACTTCGTCCCAGGCGCAGGCACAAAGCCGCTGATCCAGTCAAAAGCCTCTTCCCCAACGGCACGGGCCTTGACCGCCAGATTGATGCGCAAGAACGGATGCCAGCCACAGGCCACAATGGCCGTAGAGAGCCACCTGGCATACAGGCCGCGATCCGCCAGCACCAGGACTTCCCAGTCGGCGGGCACACTGCCCTGTAAGCGCTCCAACAACTCTTCCCAGTATGGACGCCACGAGCCCTTGGCATGTGCCCCGATCACTTTCCACGCCACGGGAATAGCACAGCCGCGGATCAGCACACTGATCGAAAGCACCGTCCACCGATTGGCTAGCGTACTGGCAGGAAGCCGCCAAGGCCAGGCGTCGCTCCTGCCCGGCCCACCGCAAGACAATCCAGCGCAACAAGGGTCCGAAACAGCTCGCTACCTCCAGGTCACGGCGGTGATCCCCACACTTGTGGGCGGCATCCAGATACCACTCGCGCAGCCGTTGGAACACACTTCTCTCTTTCTGCTCCAACACCTGGGCCAGTAGAGCACTGACTTGATCGATCCTGCAGCTCCCGGAGAGCGCGATGCCTGCGCTCCAGAGCACTAACCCGACCACCTGCGCTTGACTCAAATGCGCGAAGGCGCTTGACACTTCCTGTTTCCATGACGATAATCGATCCGGGCAAGACATGCGCTTTCTCCTTGCTAATGAGGCTGCTATTCATTTCCTTATTAGCAGAGCAGATGCTTCTGCTCTTGCCTTCTCTCCCCCCCAAAAAAACCTATACTTGAAAGGGAAGGGGTGCAGGGGGAGGTAGAAGGTAAGTACCAGGTTGTACCGGATGGTGCGCACGGCCTGGGAAGATGGACTACACCCCTGGAGAGCCGGATGCAGTGAAAGCTGCAAGTCGCGGTTCGGAGGAGGGCGGTTGGAAACGTGCCGTAGGGTAACGCGCTGGCCGCCTATCCTACGTCAGTGGGAGAGATCGAGCCAAGATGGAAGGGAGAAAAGCCCTGCACCGTCTCCTGTCGCCCGGCCTAAGTGAGTAGACGACTGACTTCCTCTCCACACCACTTCGCACTGGTGCGCCGGGTCACAAAGAGCGCAATCACCCGAGGCACTTGTTGGGCATCTAAGCTCCTCAACACATTGCCAGAGGTGGCTGCATAGGAACCCTGCTTGCACACCAGCGGCAACTCCTGGCTCAGTTGGTCGGCTCTCAGACGAACCCAATGAGCGATGGCGCTCATGTCCTTGGCTCCTGCCAACTCGCCCGAGCCTGATTGGCGTAAGGATGAAGGGTAAACTGTCGTGCACCCCACGTTTCTTCCTGCCATCTGTTACTTGCTGGAAGGCCATATAGAACGACAGCGCGTTCACTTCTTGGGGAACTTTACCGCCTTCTCCCTTCTCTACTGATGTGTTATAGTCTCTCTGAGGCACTCCTTGCGTTTTGCAAGATGGTGAGTCTTCCCATTCTGGTAAGCAATGCCTCTACTTTTTACTCTCTCTGACTTGTAAAGCCTGATGCCTCTGCGAGTCAGAGAAGTGGATGAAAGTACATTTTTCGCGCAGTATTCTCCATTTCGGGCGACTTTCGAAGGATCACCCTGTGCGTGTACTGCTCTTGATTGACAGAGAGTCGCCTGCATCCATGCTCGGTTGTATGCAGAGGTCAGCTCATGATGAAACAGATGAACATGGTCAGCCGTCTCGCTACCCTTGGCCTGATCATCGTCCTGCTTGTCTTTATGGGGTTTGCCATCTGGACGACGATGATCACGCTGATGCTCTCTACCGCCGTCAGGGAAGCCGTATCCGTCAACGATCTGTATGCGCGAGCATACGATCATCTTGGGGCTGAGGAATCGCTCGCGCGCGAGTACCGCTTTGAGCCCAGTCTCGACGTCTGGGGCCAATATCAGGCGGCAGCCGCTGCGCTGGTCAAGGATCTCCTGGCGGCATCCTCTAAGGAGGTTGGAGACCCAGAAGAAGACCAGCACCTGGTGGCGCGCGTGCTCTCTGAACACCAGCGCTCTCTGCTCGCTACAGCCCAGCTGTTCGCGGCGGTTGACACAGGTGATAAAGCGAAGGCGCTCGCTCTTGAGCGAACCACGAGCGGCCCGCTGTTCGAGCAGATGCAGCAGCAGGTCGATGGCCTTGTCAACGAACATAGCCAGGAGGCCATCCGACGGCTGGCTGAGCTCGACCAGAGCCAGCAAAAGAGCTTTACGACCACGCCGATCGTATTTACCGTTGGCCTTGTGCTGCTCGGCGTATGCTGGGGCGTGTTGCAGACCTACCGCCGCAAGCTCGATGAGGCCAAGCAGACCCAACTTACCCAGCTCGAGGAGACGGCTCGCTTGAAGACCTTGCAGGTGGAAGAGCAGCGGCGGTTGAACCAGCTGAAAGATCAAATGATGGTGCACGTGAGCCATGAGCTGCGTACCCCGCTCACAGCAGTGGTGGGATACGTCGAATTGCTGCTGAAGTATCAGGGAGAGCTAGATGCCGCGACGCAGGCGAGGTGGGTCGACGGGGTCAAGCAGGGATGTGACGAACTGGAGCTGCTCACCAACAGTATCCTCGACGCGGTCCGGGTCGATCGTGATAGGCAAAACCTCCACCTCGGGCCAACACCAGTGGCACCGGCGGTGCGTGAAGTCCTCGCAAGCTTTGATCCACGAGAAGTGCATGCCTATGCCGTCCGTCTCGATCTGCCAGAACACTTGACCGTGTGGGCCGATCAGCAGGCTCTGCGCCGGGTGCTGCGCAATGTGGTCGGGAACGCTTTCAAGTATGCTCCCAAACAGACCCCAATCAGCATCAGTGCAGCGCTCTCCAGGCATCTTTCAGGGAGCGCTGCCGCTGCCGCGCATGTGTGCATCCGTGTACAAGATGCCGGTCCCGGCATCCCCCCTGCTGAATTCCCGCTGCTCTTTCAGCAATTTGGGCGTCTCCAGCGTGACCTGGCGGGAAAGGTGCGAGGGAGCGGGTTGGGACTCTACATCAGCAGGCAGTTGGTAGAAGCGATGCATGGACAGATATGGGTTGAGAGTTCGGGCAAACCAGGAGAAGGCAGTTGCTTTTGTTTCACCCTGCCCTCAGCTGCTCAGCCCACGAGTGAGGAGAGACCCAACACAGATGGTTTACCGACTCAGGATGAGCCCTGACGATCACCGAACGGGAGCAACCGCATGGAGCCACATGCATTCTAACCAGCAACACGCTTCTCATCGGGAGCGAGCAGCTGGCATGCTGGCTCCTCTGCTTGTGCAAGTGGAATGGCTTGCCTTCACTTCTATGATTCTGGGAACTGCCTCCGATGGTCAGCTTCACTACCACAGTGACTGATTGGAATAGCTACTGATCTCGGTGTAGATAGCTAAACTTCCCTATCAGTGTTGCGCCTTCTAAAGCTGCATTAGCCTGTTTCCCCTGGTGAAAAGTTTAGCAATGTATGCAGAGATCGGTCGATGCACCCATGATCTTTCTCGCAGGTGGTGGCGCTGCGCTACAGCGGTGTACACAAAGATTGATCCTCGTGACAAAATGAAAACATGCGAGCATATTCTCAAGATTTACGGCACCGTATTCTGCACGCGGTCGATCAAGGGAAGCCACGGGAAGAGATCATCAAGACGTTTGAAGTCTCAAGAGCCACGATCAAACGTTATCTCAAGTTGAGACGCGAGACGGGCGTGGTGAAACCCAAACCCATTCCAGGACGTCCGGCGAAGAAAGGAGCCGCCCTGCAAACTGGGCTACCATCTCAACTCGAAGCATACTCAGATGCGACGCTTGCAGAACATTGCCAGCTCTGGGAAACCCAACAAGGGGTCCGGGTGAGCACCGCAACGATGAGCCGTGCGATCCGACGCTTGAGTTGGACGCGAAAGAAAAAGACGTTACGAGCGAGTGAACAGAAGGAAGAAGATCGCGCAGCCTGGCGAGAACAGGCCCAAACATTAGATGCAAGCAAGCTAATCTTTATCGATGAATGCGGTTCCAACATCGCTTTGACCCGAATGTCAGCCCGATCACCCAAAGGGAAACGGGCGTATGGCGCTGTCCCACGCAACAGAAGAGCCAATATCACCCTGCTGGCTTCTCTCTCATTGCAAGGGATGGGCGAGGCACTCATTCTGGAGGGGTCTGCGGATGCACTGGCCTTTGAGATCTACATTGAACAGATTCTAGCCCCGAGTCTTCAAGCGGGACAAATCGTGGTGATGGATAATTTGAGCACGCATATGGGCGAACGCGTACGGCAAGCTCTTTCGGACAAGAAATGCCAGCTTTTGTTCTTGCCCTCCTACTCTCCCGACTTCTCGCCGATTGAGGAGGCGTTCTCCAAACTCAAAGCCTTTTTACGTTGTGTGGGAGCGCGAACACCAGAGGCGTTACAGGAGGCGATTGGACAAGCCCTCCTCACCATCACGGATCAAGATGCTCTTGGTTGGTTTGCGCACTGTGGTTACCTCCCAGGACGAGCCTGAGAGCGTCGGCGACTTGGGTGCCTGAAGCAGCGTCGAGGTCAATCTCCAAGATGGTCATCAGACGAGCGAGCATCTGGTAGTAGCCGACGGTCAGCAGCACTTCGACGATCTCTCGCGGCGAGAAGCGCTGGCACACCTGCTCAAAGATGGCATCCGGGAGGCGCGGCTCCCGCAGGGCCTCACGGGCGACGGCAAGGGCCAGGCACTCTTTGCTGTCAAAGACCTCTGCTTCAAGCACCCCTCGCTCTACCAGGGCAATCTGCTCGTTGGTGACTCCAGTTGCTTGTGCGATCGGTACATGCTGTACCCACTCGTAGCGCGCCTCGGTCTCTTTGGCCACTTCTAAGATCACCAGTTCGCGGATTTTCGGGTCCAGTTCGAGCTGACTGAGAATCGCTCTTCCCAGCAGCAAACTGGGTACAAACGCCGTTTCCGCATGGGCGAGCAGACGAAAAATGTTGAGTTGGACGGGCAGTTGAGCCAGTCCTTGGCGGACGACCTCAGAACTCTGTGAGAGGTCAGGATAGGGAAGACGAGCCATGATTCTGTTCTCCTTTTGGAACGTTGGGAGGATCAGCGAACAGTGGAAAGCCCACCGTCAACAACAAGAGATTGCCCAGTGATGTAACTGGCCTCATGAGAGAGCAGAAAGACGGTCGCGTAGGCCACTTCCCATGCTGTCCCTTGTCTACCTAGAGGAATCGGCGTTTGCGCTCGCTCGGGACGCACCATGGTGGCGAGACGACCCAGGGCAGTATCGATCAGGCCAGGGACCACCAGATTCACCCGGATGCCTTTGGGGGCTGCTTCCTTCGCCACGTAGAGGCACAGCCCCCAAAGGGCGGCCTTCGAGGTAGCGTAGGCTGGGATCTCTGTGGTTGAGGGCAAGACCGCAGCGGTTGAAGACGTTAGCGTTATCGCACTGCCCGGTTCCAGGATGGGAAGGGCATACTTACAACTTAAAAAATGCGCTCGCACGTTGAGGGCAAAGACCCAATCCCACTCAGTGACGCTGGTCTGCTCTAGTCCCTGACCACGCCCCATGCCGACGTTGACCACCAGCCCATCCAATCCGCCAAGCTGCTTCATCGCCGCCTCAATCATCTGTTGGACACTCGTTTCATCGGTGGCATCAGCAGTCAGAGGAAAGGCGGTGCCCCCCTCAGAGGCAACGAGCCCGGCGGTCTCGGCTGCGGCATCTCCATTGACATCAGCGACGGCCACAGAGGCTCCCTCTCGACCACACAGCAGACTGATCGCTCGTCCATTGCCCACCGGAGCCCCTTCCATTCCAAAGGTCAACTGACCTCCTCCAACGACCAGAATGCGCCGGCCTGCTAAGCGTCCTCGTCCTGGTACTGTTCCTTGTGCCGAAGCCTCGAGGCCGTGTTGCACACTGTTTTCTGTCATCATGTTCTCCTTTTGTCATTCTGCCCGTTCTTTTAAACGGCACAGAACGCATGTCTTCGATACACAGGCAGTTGTTTCTGCTGCCTGTCACAAGATGGTTAGCGAGAAAGGCGCGCGAGTCCATGCTCGATCTGCTCAGGTGGTATTCCCAGTGCCTGGAGGTTCCAGCGAGCCAGGAAGCGTCCGAGCGTCTGGGCATCTGCCGTGAGCGAGCCCTGGATCACCTCTTCGACCACCTGAAAGATCGCCCCTTGGTAGGCCGATGCCACCAGGGGCATCTCTTCGGGACTTCTCAAGAGTCCTGCATGTTCCAGAAACGTCGGGAGGCGAGCGGCAAAATGATGGAGGACGGTCCTTCGTAGTTCAGGGTGCCCAGTTTCCGTGAGCAAGACACGTGCCAGGTCCGCTTGGCTGAGGACCGCCTTGATACCAGCAGCCAAGGCGACGGCGAGTTGGGCAGACCCCACTGGAACGTCTGCCACCGCAGCATCAATTTCCTGACCAATGACCTGGGCGAAGTCAAGGGTGACGGCCTGCAGCAATGCTTCTTTATTGGAAAAGTAAAAGTAGCAGTTGCCGATGGATGTTGCTGCCTCTTGAACAATTTGCTGCATCGTCGTGGGTTGGTAGCCTTGTCGAACAAAGAGATCACGCGCGGCGGTGATGAGGCGCTGGCGCATGGCTTGTCGGCGCTGCTCGGTTCGTTCTGTCACTCGGTAGGGCATCGACGTCTCCTTCCTTTTATAGAATAGTATTCTATCCTTAGATATAGTATAGAACGCTATTCTATTTTTGTCAAGGGGGAAAAGAGCCAATGCGAAGCATCCCATTGAAAACAGCGAGGCCTTCTCGACGTTCGAAAAGAGGGAACAGAATTGAGCGTTCCCTCCTTTTGATGCAGAGCGTCTGGTGCCGTATATGTATTCGTTATATCGCACCTCTGAGCTTCCGGAGCACAGCGCCGGTTCTACCCAAAACCCAGGGTTGCAAAAAAAGAGTGAAACTCCTACGGTTCTGATAAAAGTTCCTCTCGTCCTGTTGGCTTGAACACGCATGAACCTCTTGAGGAGAAGGCAAGCTCAATCTTTGTGAAGACCGCTGTAGGTTGAACGATCTGCTGGTGGGTCTGCAAAAAAGAGTTCCAGATCGCGAGGCAAGCCGGACTGATTGTTTTTCGCGATGAGCAGGTAAGCGCCATCGTTGTATGTGAGGCACCGACAGGTTTTCTTGTGCGTGTGCATCGCATCAGTCGTGTAGATGCGCCCACGGATATGCAGCGCAGTCAACGGATCGGGAGCGGCGCTGATCTCATGCCCTTTGCTGTCCACCGCGCGTTGGGCCACCACCATCCTCGTCTGGACCTCAGACAACGAGAGCAGATGCACCGAGGGCTGATGGGCTGCCTCATGGCTGAGCGTCCCACGCATGGTTTTGCCATCCAGCGCACTCTGGGC
>WNGJ01002157.1_pt1 | contig 20738 bp, 22 predicted proteins | sample 5400611 | NCBI WGS metagenome assembly WNGJ01 (sample SAMN13153375, study PRJNA577476) | soil metagenome | isolation source: 40 cm soil or saprolite under Garry oak tree replicate 1 | place: USA:California | collected 2016-06-15
CGGACCACGTTGACGTTCCGCGCCGACCCGCCGCATTGACGTGATCGACACACCGGCCGAACCCAGGCCGACGGTAGCCAACTTCACAGCCAGGAAGCACAGCGCAGCACCGCATGACAGCACCGAACCGGACCGACGCCCGACCAACTCAAGGATGCAGCGCGCGATGAACGAGCTCACCCTCACCCTCATCCGGCTGGCGTTCCTGGCCGTCCTATGGCTGTTCGTGATCGCTGCGGTCGGGGTGGTCCGGACCGATATGTTCGGCCAGCGGCCGGGCAGCAAGAAGGCGGCCCGCGGGCGGCAGGGCAGCCAGCGGCCGCCGAAGCAGCCGCGAGGTAAACGTGCGGTGCCCGGGCGCGTCGTGGTGACGCAGGGCCCCCTCGCCGGCACCACTTTGGGGCTGAACGATCAACAGATCACCCTCGGTCGGGCCAATGATGCCACGCTAGTGCTGAACGATGACTACGCTTCGAGCCGACATGCCCGGCTATTCCCACAAGACGGCCAGTGGATCGTGGAAGACCTCGGTTCGACCAACGGCACCTACCTCGACCGTCAGAAAGTGACCCGGCCGACACCCGTGCCGGTCGGCGTGCCGATCCGCATCGGCAAGACGGTTCTGGAACTGCGCAGATGACACTTGCACTCCGATACGCGGTCCGCTCTGACGTCGGGCTCCTGCGCGAGGGAAACGAGGATTCGGCGTACGCGAGCCCGCGACTGCTCGCGGTCGCCGACGGCATGGGCGGTCATGCCGCGGGCGAGGTGGCGAGCGCGGTAGCCATTTCCGCCCTCGCCCACCTCGACGACGACGTGCCCGGCACCGACCTCGCCGACGCGCTGGGCCGGGCGGTGCGTGACGCCAACAGGACCCTGCACGACATGGTCCTGGCCAATCCCGCGCTCGACGGCATGGGCACCACGCTCACCGCGATGCTGTGGTCGCCGCCCCGGGTGGCGCTGTGCCATATCGGCGACTCGCGCGCCTACCTGCTCCGCGATGACCAGATCACCCACGACCACACGCTGGTGCAAAGGCTGCAGGACGAGGGCCGCATCAGCCCGGACGAGGCGGCGACGCACCCGCAGCGGTCGCTCATCCTGCGCGCGCTCGACGGCAGGAGCGATGCCGATCCCGACGTGTCACTGCGCGAGGCAAAGCTCGGTGACCGCTATCTGCTCTGCTCGGACGGCCTGTCGGGGGTGGTGAGCGCGGAGACGCTGCACCGGACGCTCAGCACCGTCACCGAACCCGACCAGGCAGTGATCCAGCTCATCGACCTCGCCAACCGTGGCGGGGGCCCCGACAACATCACCTGCATCGTGGCCGATGTCGTGGACAGCGCCAAGGCGCGGCGCGCGCCGACCGAGGTGCCGATCCTCGCGGGCGCGGCGTCCAACGGCAGGGGCGCCGGGCAGCAGCCGATGGCGCGGCCCGACACCCCGGCGGGGCGTGCCAACGCGCTCAAACACACCGCGCCACAACCGGTCATCGGCAGCGCCGCCGGGCTGGACACGATGGAATCCGCCAACGGGCACCCGGGCGCCCCGGCCACGGCGGCAGCACAAGGCGAGGCCGGCGGCGGCCTGCGGGCGAGGCGGCGCTGGCCGATCGTCACGGCCGTCCTCATCCTGTTGTTCGCCGTCATCGCGGGCGGCGGGTTCGCCGCCTGGCGATACACGCAGAGCCAGTACTACGTGGCAGCGTCCGGCGGCAAGGTCGCGATCTTCCGTGGCATCAACGAGAAGGTCGCGGGCATGAGCATGTCGTCGGTCTACCTGCGCACGGGCATACCGCTCACCGCGGTGCCACAGGGCGACCGCGCCCGCATCGCGGCGACGATACCGGCGACCAGCCTCGCGGACGCCCGCGCGATCATCGCCACGGTCGGCAACGAGGTCCGGAACTGCCAGAGCGCCCAGCGCAAGCTCGGGGCATGGCTGGTTGAGATAGCGCATTGGCCCAGGCCGGTCAAGGGCCAGCGGCCGAAGCCGAAGCCGCCGCGGCCAACCGTGCCCCCGTTCTGCCCGCCGGCCACGGCGGGCACATCCGCCGCGGGCGGGGGCACCGGCACGGCGACGCCCACCCACAGCGCCGGAGCGACGCCGTGAGCGCCGCCGCCGCCCCCGCGGGCGGGGGGTTCGCACCGGCGGCGATGCCGCGCAAGCGCCGCCGCACCGAGCTGACCATGCTCGTGTTCGCCGTGCTCATCACCTTCTTCGCCTACGCGAACGTCGGGTTCGGTGTCAACGGCAAGCTGCCGGCGGAAGCGTTCGGCGACGGCCTGGTCTTCGCCGCCCTCGTGCTCGGCGCACATCTGGCGGTGCGCAAGTTCGCGCCCTGGGCTGACCCGCTGCTGCTGCCGCTCGCGGCGATACTGAACGGCCTGGGCCTGGTGATGATCCACCGGCTGCAGCTCGCCAGCCAGGCTCACCTGATAGCGGGCAACACCCTGGCCGCGTCCGCCACCACGACTCAGCTCCTGTGGACCGCGATCGGCATCGCCGGATTCGCCGCGGTACTCGCGGCAGTCCGCGAGATCAGGATTCTGCAGCGCTACACCTACACCCTTGGCATCATCGGGCTGATCATGCTCGCCATCCCGGCGCTGCTGCCCAGCTCGCTGAGCGCGATCAACGGCGCCAAGGTGTGGATCATCCTGGGCGGGTTCTCCGTGCAGCCCGGCGAGTTCGCCAAGCTGGCGCTCGCCGTCTTCTTCGCCGGGTACCTGGTGGTCAAGCGCGACGTGCTCGCGCTGGCCGGCCGGCGCGTGCTCGGCATCGACCTGCCCCGGGCGCGCGACCTCGGCCCCGTGCTCGTCGCCTGGGCCGCGAGCCTGATGATCCTGGTGTTCGAGTCCGACATCGGCACGTCGGCGATGTTCTTCGGGCTGTTCGTGGCCATGCTCTACATCGCCACGCAGCGCACCTCATGGCTGCTCATCGGGCTGCTGCTCTTCCTTTTCGGCGTGCTTGTCACCGCGTCGCTCTTCCACCACGTGGGAGACCGCTTCACCATCTGGCTGCACACGTTCTCGGCGGCGAACATCAACTGTGCTCCGGCGACCCAGGTCAACTGCGCGCCCTCCTACCAGCTCGCGCAGGGCGTCTACGGGATGGGCACGGGTGGCGTGCTGGGCCGGGGCTGGGGACAGGGCCAGCCGTACCTGACGCCGCTCGCGCAGAGCGACTTCATCATCTCCTCGTTCGGCGAAGAACTCGGCCTGACCGGGCTGATGGCGATCCTGCTCATCTACGGGCTGATCGTGCAGCGCGGGCTGCGCGCCGCACTGACCGTGCGGGACCCGTTCTCCAAGCTGCTCGCCGGCGGTCTGTCGTTCGTGCTCGGCCTGCAGGTGTTCGTGATCGTCGGCGGAGTCACCAGGCTCATCCCGCTCACCGGGATCACCACGCCGTTCCTGTCGCAGGGCGGTTCTTCGCTGGTGGCGAGCTGGATGCTGATCGCGCTGCTGATGCGGATCAGCGACAACGCGCGCCGGCCGCCGCCACAGCCGATCCAGGAAGAGGGCATGACGCAGGTCGTGAGGCTCAGGTGAGGGCCGCGTGAACCGGGCACTGCGCCGCATCGCGATCGCCAGCCTGCTCATGTTCGCCGTACTCATGGTGAACGTCAACTACCTGCAGGCTTTCCAGGCCGACAGCCTGACGAGCAAGCCGTCGAACGTGCGCGCGTTCGAGCAGCAGTTCCAGCAGCAGCGCGGCCAGATCGTGGCGGCCGACGGCACCGTCCTGGCGAAGTCGGTGGCGACCAAGAACCCGATCTACAAATTCCAGCGCGTCTACCCCCATGGCCCGCTGTACGCGCCGGTCACCGGGTACGACTCCATTTTCGGCGCCACCGGGCTCGAACTTGCCGAGGACAAGCTGCTTTCCGGCAACGACGCCAAGCTGCTCGTCCGCAATTTCGTGAACATGATCACCGGAAAGAAGCCGCAGGGCGCACAGGTGGTCACCACGATCGATCCGAGGGCGCAGGCGGCCGGGTACGGCGCGCTTCGTGCCAGCGGGCTGTCCGGCGGCGTCGTCGCCCTCGACCCGAGGACCGGCGCCATCCTCGCCCTGTCGTCCACGCCGGCGTTCGACCCGAACAGGTACGCCACGTTCAACGGCGCCAAGCTCGACAAGGCCGACGCCGCGTACCGCAAGGACCCGGCCCAGCCGCTGCTGAACCGTGCGATCAACGAAACGTATCCGCCGGGTTCCACCTTCAAGGTGGTGACGAGCTCGGCGCTGTTCTCCTCGGGCAGTTACAGCCCGAGCACCGTGGTGAACGCGCCCACCGTGCTCAAGCTCCCCGGCAGCACCGCCACGCTGATCAACTTCGACGGCCTGCCCTGCGGCACCGGCCGGGAACCGGTCATCTACGCGTTCACGGTGTCGTGCAACACGGTGTTCGGCAACCTCGGCATGAAGATCGGCGGCCCGGCCCTGCACGACCAGGCGGTCAGGTTCGGCATGAACGACCCGAACCTGACCATTCCAATGCCTGTCGCAGCGAGCAACGTCCCGCTGCTGACCAATGACCCGCCACACGTGGCGCAGACGGCGATCGGGCAGTTCAACGACACCGTCACGCCGCTGCAGGAGGCGATGTTCTCCGCCGGGATCGCCAATGGCGGCCAGCTCATGAAGCCGTACCTCGTCCAGAAGGTCGAGGCTCAGGACCTGTCCAGCGTCGAGTCGACGACACCGCAGCCGCTGAGCCAGGCGGTCAGCCCGACGGTCGCGGATCAGGTGAAGTCGATGATGCAGCAGGTGGTGCAGAACCCGATCGGCACCGCGCACAACGCCACCGCCAGCTTGCAGGCACAGGGCATCCAGGTGTGGGCCAAAACCGGCACGGCGCAGAATGGGATCAACAACACCGGCCTGGACGATGCCGTCTTTACCTGCTTCGCGCAATCTGGCAACCAGCAGATCGCGATCGGCGTCGTGGTAAAGGCAGGCGGGGAAGGCGCTGACGCGGCCGCACCCGTCGCCGTGGCGATCATCAAGGCTTACCTGGGGCAGCAATGAGCGGAACCGGCCGGACGAACGGACCCGCTGCCGGACCCGACGGTCAGGCAGGCGAGCAGCACGCGGCCGGCCAGGCAGGGCCGGGGCACGCCGCTGCCCAGCCAGACGAGCCCGTGGAGGCCGTTGATCAGCCCGTGGAGGCCGCGGCGGGGCAGGCGGGCGGGCAGCACTACGCCGACCCGGAAGGCATGATCGGCCTCCTGCTGAGCGGCAGGTACCGGCTCGAGCGCAGGATCGCGGCGGGCGGCATGGGAGAAGTGTGGCGCGCCACCGACGAGGTGCTCGGCCGGCCGGTGGCCATCAAGCTGCTGCGGCACGCCTACATCGGCGACGAGGCCCTCGCCTCGCGGTTTCGGGCCGAAGCCCGCTACGCCGCGTCGCTCTCCCATCCCGGGATCGCCCAGGTCTTCGACTACGGGGAACGGGACACCACCGCCGGCCGCGCCTTTGGCGGCGGCGCCTATCTCGTCATGGAACTGGTGCCGGGCGAGCCGCTTTCCGCCATCCTCGCCCGCACGGGCCGCCTGTCACACGAGGTCACGCTGGACATCGTCGCCCAGGCGGCGGGCGCGCTCCAGGCCGCGCACGCGGCGGGGATCGTGCACAGGGACATCAAGCCGGGCAACGTGCTCGTCACGGCGGATGGCCGGGTGAAGATCACCGACTTCGGCATCGCCAGGGCCGTGCAGGCGGCACAGGCCGGTCATCTGACCCAGACCGGAATGGTCATGGGTACGGCACAGTACGTATCCCCGGAACAGGCGAGCGGCCTGCGGGTCACCCACGCGTCCGACGTCTACTCCCTCGGCGTCGTCGCTTACGAATGCCTGGCCGGCGCCCCGCCGTTCGCCGCCGAGGCCCTGATCGCGCTCGCCCTCGCGCACGTCCGTGAGGTGCCGCCGCCGCTGCCGCCCAGCGTGCCGCCGCTGGTCTGCGACATGGTGATGCGGATGCTCGCCAAGCGGCCCGAGGATCGCCCGGCGAGCGCCCAGGCCGTGGCCGAACGCGCCACCATGCTTCGCGACATGCTCCCCGCCACCTCCGGGCCTGGCTTGGCGGAGATGGCGTGCGAGGACGCGGCGACCTGGTTTTCCGAGGATTCGCCGACCAGCCCGCGGCTGCATGACGGCGCCACGACGCAGATACCGATAGATGATCCCGAACGGCTGCCGCGGCAACCACGCCGGCCTGTCCGCCGTCGCGCGCTCGTGGTGGCCGCACTGAGCGTCGGCATTCTCGGGCTGGGCGGAGTGACGACCGCGCTGATGCTGAACGGTCACCATGCGGCGGACGCAGGCGGGTCCGCCGGGGGCTCCTCCCCGAGCGCCAGCCCGCACCCCGCCCGCAGCACACACCATCTCACGCGGCAGGCCGCCACCCATCCCCCGCCCGCGGCCGGCCCAACTGGCCCTTCGCTGCCGCCGCCGAGCCCGACCGTGGCGGCGACACGGAGCCCGACGGCCCCGGCCAGCCCCACTCCGACCACCACACCGACGCCGTCATCGTCGCCGACGGCGTCACCGTCGGCTTCGGCTTCGGCATCCAGGTCGCCGCCGGCATCACCGGCAGCGGCCACAGCGCCCGTCTCCAACCCGTAGGCTCGCCGGTGGCACCCCGGCCGCAGGGATGAACAGAAACGCAGGACGGTAAAGAAAAGTGCGAGATATGACTCAGCCCCGGCTCCTCGGTGGCCGCTACGAACTCGACGGGGTCGTCGGGCGCGGCGGCATGGCCGAGGTCTACCGCGCGCGTGACATCCGCCTGGACCGCATCGTCGCTATCAAGACGCTCCGCGACGACCTGGCGCGCGATCAGACGTTCCAGGCGCGCTTCCGCCGCGAGGCGCAGTCGGCCGCGTCGCTCAACCATCCGTCGATCGTCGCCGTCTACGACACCGGCGAGGACATGGTGGGCCCGGTTCCTGTGCCCTACATCGTGATGGAGTACGTGGACGGGCGCACCATTCGCGACCTGCTCCGAGACGACAGGCGGCTGCTGCCGGAACGCGCGCTCGAGATCATCGACGGCGTCCTGCGCGCGCTCGACTACAGCCACCGCAACGGCATCGTGCACCGGGACATCAAGCCGGGCAACGTGATGCTGACCCGCACCGGCGACGTGAAGGTGATGGACTTCGGCATCGCCCGCGCGCTGTCCGACAGCCAGGTCACCATGACCCAGACCGCCCAGGTGATCGGCACCGCGCAGTATCTATCGCCGGAGCAGGCCCGCGGCGAGCGTGTGGACGCCAGAAGCGACCTGTACTCGGCCGGATGCCTGCTGTATGAGCTGCTGACCGGCCGGCCGCCGTTCAGCGGCGACTCGCCGGTCGCGATCGCCTATCAGCATGTCCGCGAGAACCCGGTGCCGCCGTCGCAGGTCGACCCGGAGATCCCGCGCTGGGCCGACGCGATCGTGCTCAAGGCCATGGCCAAAAGCCCGTCCGACCGCTACCAGAACGCCGCGGAGATGCGCGCCGACATCCAGCGCGCGATGTCGGGCATGCCGGTCTCCGCGCCGGCCACCGAGATGCTGCAGACCACCCAGCGGATGGGCGGCGCGACAATGGTGGCCCCGCCCACCAGCGCCATCCCCGGCTACCAGTACGGGCCGCCCGAGAAGCCGCCGCGTGGCGGTGGGCGCCGCCGCGCCGTGCTGTGGGCGCTGTTCGCCCTGCTGGTGCTCGGCACGGTCATCGCGGTCGCTTACCTGCTGCTCGCCGGTGGCGGCAAGAAGTACGCGGTCCCCGATGTCACCGGGCAGACGGTGACCCGGGCCACCAACGAGCTCGTGGCGAACCACCTGCAGCCGCAGGTCATCAGGCAGAACTCGTCGAGCGTCCCGGCGGACCACGTCATCGGCACCAGCCCGTCGGCCGGCACGCTGGTTCCGGCCAACTCCGTGGTCAAGGTCTACGCCTCGGCCGGCCAGCAGCAGGTGACCGTGCCGAGCGTGGTGGGCGAGGACGAGACGACGGCGCAGAGCAAACTGCAGGCCCTCGGCCTCAACCCGCAGTTCAAGACGGTCCAGTCCACCAAGCCGGCCAACACGGTGGTGAGCCAGCGTCCCCCCGGCGGCACCAGGGTCGCGCCGAACAGCACGGTCGTGCTCGACGTCTCCGGTGGTGGCACGACCGTGCAGTCCGTGATCGGTGACCCGGTCGGCACCGCCAAGACCATCCTGCAGGGACAGGGATTCAAGGTGAGTGAGGTCGAGCAGCCCGGTCCCGCCACCGCCGCGGTGGGCACGGTGTACGCGCAGAACCCGCAGGGCGGCACGACGGCCGCGCCGGGCGCCACGATCACTATCTACGTCCAGCCGGCGGTGCCGTCCACGCCGCCGACCTCACCCACCCCGACCCCGACCGGCTCGCCGACAGCGACGGAAACACCACCGGGCCACGGGCAGTGACGCGAGGGCCCGGCCCGCCGCCGCGGCTCGCGAGCCGCTGGCACGCTCCGCGCGTCGCCGTTAGCCGACACCCACGCTGTCGATGGGCAGGTGCACTGCCGCCCATGGGAACACGAGGAACCACAGTGCGGTGACGGCGACCGCGACGATCAGGGCCAAAGACGCGAGCTTGCCTGCCCGGCCGCCGGGCAGGCGGCGCCACAGCCACGGGTACACGGCTCAGCCCGCCGCGGCGGGCCGGGGCCCCGCGTATGCCAGCCGGCCGGACACGACGATCCGGTGCGTACCGGTCCACGGCGGGTCACAAGTGATCAAGGTGATCAAACGCCGCGCCGGCCGCTCGTGGGGATGCCCGGGGACCGGATCGAGCACGCTGACGCCGGCCGGGAGCACCTCCCGTGTTCCCGTCACCCGGTAGGTGTAACGGCGCCGCATCGTGTCGATGAGCACGAGATCGCCCGGCCGCAGCGAAGGCAGGTGATAGAAGGGGTTTCCCGCGGTTACCCGGTGGGCCGCGACGGCGAAGTTGCCGGCCTGGCCGGGAAGCTGGGTGCCCGGCACGTGACCCGGCCCAAGCGCGAGCTGCGGCAGCCCGGTGCCCTCGACGATCGCGAAGCGCCAGTGCCGGCCCAGCCGGGGGATCTCGATGAACGCGAACGGCCTGCCGAGGATGGGATGAATGGGGTCGCGAACCGGGTGCGCGCCCGCCCGAACCGCCAGTGGCTGGCGCCACTGGCGGTTCAGCTCGCTGGCGAAGACGCGCTGTGCGTGGCTTGCCTGCGCGCCGGTTCCCCAGACCAGGTACGCGGCGAACAGCAGTATGACGGCGCCGAGGGTGAGGCAGAGCTCACCGAAGGCCCTGATGAGGTTTCGCAATGTCCGGGACCACCGCATCGGTATTTCGCCGGCCGGCCGGGGGCCGAAGCCGTGATCTTGCTGATCCGACCCGCTGCGTGCCGGGCCCGCAGCAGTGAGGCCGTCCGTCGCCGCAGGTGCTGCGGGAACGATGCTGTTACCTACACAGAGTACATTGCCCGTGACGTTCTGATAACGCTGCCGGGTGAACACACGCCCTCGCGACCGCGTGATTCGCCCTATCCGGGCGCACCACCAACTACCCTTACCGGCAGGACCCAACCAGGAGAGCACCGTGCCCAAGTCCCGCGTACGCAAGAAGGCGGTCTACACGCCGCCGCCAAGGTCTGCCAAGTCCAAGATCAGCCCGCGGTGGCTGGTGCCCGTCATGGTGTTCTGCCTTGTCTTCGGCCTTGCCTGGATCGCCGTGTTCTACGTCACGAGCGGCCGGATTCCAGTGATGAGCACGCTGGGCAACTGGAACCTGCTCGTCGGCTTCAGCTTCATCATCGGCGGCGTGGTCCTGTCGACCCGCTGGCGCTAGGGCGTGTCCCGCAGGGACAGTCCCGGGGTCGTAGGTCTTACACAGCTGTAATTTGTTCCACACAACAGTCCACAGCCTGTGGGTAACTCGACGGTATCGCTCCATGCGCAGGCGGTACTTACCCACATCTTGTGGGTAAGTGTCGCGTTCTGGGTGCGGGCCGCCTGGGCGGGACGTCAGCCGGTCAGCTCGTGGGTGCGAACGACCGTGGCCACGATGAGCAGGGCGAGCAGCACCACCGTCGCGGCGGCCTGGATGGGCATGCGCTGCTTGCGCGGCGCGTAGGCGTATGCGGCTGTGAGAGCCGCACCGGTGATGAGCCCGCCCACGTGTGCCTGCCAGGCGATGGCGCTGATCGTGAAGCTGAACACCAGGTTGATGGCGATCAGGACGACGATGCCGCGCGCGTCCAGGCGCAGCCTCCTGGCCACCACGAACCACGCTCCGAACAGGCCGAATATCGCGCCGGAAGCCCCGACAGAAGGCAGGTTGGGAGCACCGAGAAAGTAGAAGAGCACTGATCCGCCGAGCGCGCTCATCAGGTAGACGACGATGAACCGCAGGCGGCCGAGCGCCTGTTCGAGCGACGGGCCGACGACCACGAGCGCCCACATGTTGAACAAGATGTGCAGCGGAGTCGTGGAGTGCAGGAACGCGGCGGTGATGAGCCGGTAATACTGATGGGCGGCCACCCCGACGAGCTGGCCGCCCAGCGCCGAGTCACGCGCCAGGCCGATCATCGCGAAATAGTCGATGACCTTGTTGTTGGCCAGCTCGATGAGATAGACGGCCACGTTGATGCCGACGAGGACCCACGTGACGCGCGCACCCGCGGCGACCCTGCCGCCAAAGACGGTCCGGGGCGTCCGGGTGGTGCGGCTGCCTTCCTGAATGCACTCGACGCACTGCTGGCCGACCGGGGCCGAACGCAGGCAGTCCGGGCACGCGGGCCGGCCGCAGCGCACGCATGAGACGTACGTCTCGCGGCCCGGGTGCCGGAAACAGGCTGGAACCTGAGATCCGCTGCCCGTGCCGGTATTGGTATCGGGAGCGCTGGAATCCCTATCCGGCGGTTGCACCTGGGCCACGCTCAACCGTAACCGATTCAAGGACCACATCTTCCACAGGCCGGTCCTGGTTGCCGGTCTTCACCGCGGCGATCCTGTCCACGACGTCGCTGCCCTCGATGACCTCACCGAAAATGGTGTGCTTGCGGTTCAGCCAGGGCGTCGGCGCCACGGTGATGAAGAACTGTGAGCCATTGGTGCCGGGCCCCGCGTTCGCCATCGCGAGCAGGTACGGCCGGTCGAAAACAAGATCCGTGTGGAACTCGTCGGCGAATTTGTAACCCGGCCCGCCGGTGCCGGTGCCCAGCGGATCCCCGCCCTGGATCATGAAACCAGGGATCACCCGGTGGAAGATGGTGCCGTCGAACAGCCTGGCCGTCGTCCGCTGGCCGGTGCGTGGGTCCTTCCACTCGCGCGCGCCCTCGGCAAGCTCGGTGAAGTTGCGCACGGTCTTGGGCGCATGATCGGGATGGAGCCGGGCCACGACCGTGCCCAGGTTCGTCCGCAATGTTGCGGTCAGCGTTTGTGTCATGCCTCGCATCCTCCCACGAGGATGGCGGTGCGGAGCGCCCGGCAGCGGCATGCGTCAGCGGCCGCGAGGTTGGGTACGGACGGTGGTGAGGTTGGGTACGGACGGTGGTGCAGACACGATGCAACCCACAGCTGCCGTGAACGGGCAGGATTAGCGCGGGCCACAGCGGGAAGTCTGCCAAACGGGAACATCCGGGAGGTTAACGTGTCGCTGACGATAAGAAACCAGCGGGCGAAAGCGGTGCAGTCCGCGGCGCGCAAGCGTGCGCAGCAGGCCGCACAGCAACTCGGGCCGATAGCCAAGGGCGCGCGGGACAACGCGGCCGACAGGATCCACGACGCGCGGGTGTGGGCGGCGCCCAGAATCGAGCAGGCCGCACACACCATGCAGGAGAACGTCGCGCCCAAGGTGTCGGCGGCGCTGCAGGCGACGGCGCACCGGCTCGAGCCGGCGCCGGGCGAGCTGAAGAAGCTCGGCCGCCGGGCGCGCAGAAGGGCGCGGGCGGCATCGCGGGAAGTGACCGCACGCCGTGCGAAGCTGCTCGCCAAGGCGCAGGCCAAGCCCCGGCGGCGCTGGCCCAAGGTGATGGGCGGCGTGCTGTTCGTCGCGGCGTCCATCGGCGCCGTGACCGCGATCGCGATGCGGCGAAACCGCAACAAGATGGAAACCGATCTCGGCGACGCCGCCGATCTGGGCGAGGAGTCAGGAGAACCGCGGCCTGTGCCCGCCGATGCCGACACCGAGGTCGGGTCCGACGGCCAGGTGCGGACCCGGTAACTGCGCGGCGCCCAGCTCCACGGGCGGCCAGCGGGAAGCGCCGGTGCGTCAGGCAGAATGCGGGTGTGCTGCTCGATGAACTGGTGCGGACCTCCGCCGCGGTCACGGCGACCTCGTCGCGGCGCGCCAAGATCGAGGCGATCGCGGGCCTGCTGCGCGGCGCGGCACCCGGGGAGGTTCCGGTCGCGGTCGCATTCCTGTCCGGCGAACTGCGGCAACGCCAGATCGGCGTCGGGTACGCGGCACTCCGGGACATCGCGGGCGGCGCCTGGCCCGGTGGCGGCGCGGCGCGGGAGCAGGCCGCGGCGCAGGTTTCCGTGCTCACGCTTTCCGCGGTGGACACGGCCTTCGCGCAGATCGGCGCGGCAGCGGGCCCGGGATCGCAGGCGGAGCGGCGCCGGCTGCTCGCCTCGCTGCTTCAGGGCGCGAGCGCCGCGGAGCGGTCCTTCCTGGCCAGGCTCATCGCTGGCGATCTGCGTCAGGGCGCGCTCGAAGGCGTCATGATCGAGGCCATCGCGGCGGCTGCCGGGGTCGCCGCCGCCGAGGTGCGGCGGGCACACATGCTCGGCGGATCATTGCCCGCGGTCGCTGCTGCCGCACTCGCCCCGCCGCGCACCGGCACCGGCGGGCCAGCCGATGCCGGCTCGCCGCTGGCCGCGCTGCGAAGCTTCCGGCTTCGGGTCGGGCGGCCCCTCCAGCCGATGCTGGCCGGTTCGGCCGACAGCGTGCGGGCCGCGCTCGACCGGGTGCGCCCGGCCGCGGTCGAGTGGAAGATCGACGGGATCAGGGTCCAGGTCCACAAGGACGGCGCCGCAGTCGCCGTGTTCACCCGGACCCTCGACGACATCACGAGCCGGGTACCCGAGGTTGTCGCGGCGGTGGCCGGCCTGCCCGCCCGGGCCGCCGTGCTCGACGGTGAGATCATCGCACTCGGCCCGGACGGGCGGCCGCGGCCGTTCCAGGTGACGGCCGGGCGGACGGGAAACCGCAGCGACGTCGCCAGGCTCGCCGGCGAGGTACCGCTCACGGCGTTCTTCTTCGACCTGCTGCACCTCGACGGCGCGGACCTGGTCGATGCGCCGGCCGCCGAGCGATTCGCGCAGCTGGCCGCCACCGTGCCCGGCGATCTGCTCATCCCGCGCATCGTCACGGCGGCGGATACGGAGGCGGCGGCATTCTTCGCCGGCGCCGTGGCGCGCGGCCACGAAGGAGTGCTGGTCAAGTCGCTGCAGGCGCCGTACGCGGCCGGGCGCCGCGGCGCCGGGTGGATCAAGGTGAAGCCGCGGCACACGCTCGACCTGGTGGTGATAGCGGCCGAGTGGGGCCACGGCAGGAGGCGAGGGTGGCTGTCCAACCTGCACCTTGCCGCGCGCGATCCGGCCAGTGGCGGGCACGTGATGCTTGGCAAGACGTTCAAAGGGCTGACCGACGAGATCCTGGCGTGGCAGACGGCACGCCTGCTGGAGCTGGCCGATCCGCCGCGCAGCCGTTCCGGCGGTGCTGCCCCGGAGGGCGGCGCGCCGGGATCGGCCGGCCAGGATGCGGGGACCGCCGGCTGGGTCGTCCGGGTGCGGCCTGAACTCGTGGTGGAGATCGCCTTCGACGGCGTGCAGGCCAGCCCTCGCTATCCCGGCGGCCTCGCACTCCGGTTCGCCCGGGTCATCAGGTACCGGCCGGACAAGCGCGCCGCTGACGCCGACACCATCGACACGATCAGGCAGATCGCGGGCGCGGCCGGGGTGGCGACCGGCCATTCCAGCTCAGAACGTGCACGGGAGATGCTTGATCCCGTTGATGAAGTTTGACAGCAGCGGGTCCGGCGGGCCTGCTGCCCTGATCCGCGGCAGCCTGGTGAACAGTTCGCCCAGCATCACGGTTATCTCGCGTATCTCGCGCCGCGCGAGGTGCGCGCCGAGACAGAAGTGCGGGCCAGGGCCGCCGAATCCGACATGCGGGTTCGGGTCGCGGGTGATGTCGAAGGTGTCCGGGTTGGTGAAAACCGCTGCGTCCCGGTTGGCCGAATTGTAGAAGAGCAGGACCTTGTCGCCGGAGCGGAAGTCGTGGCCGTTCAGCCGGTGGTCGCGGGTGAGCGTGCGGCGGAACTGGATCACGGGGGTCGTGTACCGCACGATCTCCTCGACGGCCGGGCCGACATGGCCCTCGAAGCCGGAGAGCAGGAGTTCCCGCTGCTCCGATCCTCGTGCCACGCGCGTCCCACTTTCCCGGGCGGCCACTCAGCGCGGTCCCGTGCCAGGTCCATTGCAGGCCGTCGGCACTGGTCGCGTAGTCCGTCACCATCTGGTCGGCCTCGGCTGGGTCCGCGAGCGGGTGGCACGAGGCCCACAGCTCCCACATCCCGCCCCGCCGCATTATCACCGGGTCCTTGACCGCGGTCTTGTTGTCGCCAGGCAACGTGACCTCGCTGCGGGTCGCGTCGAACTCGGCCGGATGGCGGGCCTCGATGACCTCGACACGCCAGTGTTTCGTGCCGTAAGTGGCACAGCTGAGGTAAAGCCGCCAGGTTCCGGCCGGCGTCCGGGTCAGCGCCGGCCGCTCCAGCGACTCGGCGCGGACCTCCTGTTTGCCGATGGTGAGGAGGGTCTGGAAGTGCTCGCCGTCGCTGGAGCGGGCCACCGCAACCGCGTATCCACGGCCCTGGTCCAGGGGGCGCCGCAGCCGGTAGGCCAGGTAGATCTCTCCATCGCACGCGACGGCGCTCGGCGCCCCCGCCCAGTAGCCGGCGCCAGTCCCGGGGGCGGCGACGGCAAGGACGGAACGGCCGGGGTCGGGCAGCAGGGCAGCCGCGATCCGTGTGATGTCTGAAGGATCCACAGCAGCACAATAGGCAACCCCGGCCACGCGGGCACCGAGCGCCGGCTGGTTCTAGGGCGTGTCCCTGGCTGCCGCGGGCTACTCCGGCTGTATGCCGAGGCGGAAGGTTACGCCCTGCTCGTCGACCTCCGCGTCGAGCGCCTTGTCGTCGAGGATGGCGGCGGCGTCGGACTGGACGAACACCCGTACGCCTTCGGCCTCGATTACCTCGTCCCCGGCTTGGGGACCGTCAGAGACGGACAGGGTCAGCGAATCCTGGTCCGCCCCCTCCGGTGCGATGCGCAGGCCGGTTTCCAAACCGAGCCCGGGCTGGGTGGTAAGGGTCCGAATGGCCTGTACTGCTGGGCCTGTCAGCGTGAGCAACGGCCAACTCCTAACGTCGGTGTGCAGTTTGCCTTCGCTGTGCGTGGCGGCTCCCGATGCCCCGGCGCGGGCACAACACGCTCGATGACACCTTGTGACCTGCCGAGTGCGATGCGGGCCGCCACGCTTCGGCTGTCCCTACCCAGCGCGGGACAATCAAACCGGCGGGCAAACGGCGCACGGGTGCTGCGCTTGTGGCGGGTTGCCCGCCCGGTGCGGACCGGGCGCCTGGCCGGGCTAGCGAGGGCCGCGCCGTGCCCGGGGATGCGAAGGACCGCGCCGTGCCCGGGGTGGAGGCCGGACGCGAGCGGTCAGGCCGGGGTCAGTTCCGCCATCTCCGACCAGCCGTCGCCGGGCACCTCGACGTTGACGATCCGCGGTTTCTCCGCGATCACCGTGGGCATCCACGCCATGGCGGTCTTGAAGTGGCCGGAGCTCACGTGCGCCGCACCGGCCTCGCCGTCCCTGAACGCCTCCACGAGCACGAACTGGTGGGGACTGTCGACGCTCTTGGACCATTCGAAGAAGAGGTTGCCCGGTTCGTTCCTCGTGGCCTGGGTGAAGGCGTCGACGAGCGTGAGCCACTCACCGCTGCGCTCCGCCCTGATGGTCCACTTGACGACAATGAAGATCATGAACGGTTCCTTCGGCTGGTGGCCACCTGCGGATGCGGCCGCTGGCGTTGCAGCAGGTTGCGCCAACCTTACGAAGGTGGCCGAGCCCGCGGCAACCCCGCCTCGGCGAACCATTCCCGGCCCGGGCAAGAGGCCGCGGACGGGACCGGGCAACCCCGGGAATGATCCTCGGCCACGATCGTGGCCACGGCGGCGGTGCTCGCATGTGGGCCGTGGCGCGGTGACACCTTCGCAGCCGTGCCACCTCACGCAGCCGTTAAGGCTGATCTTCGCTCACCTGTGCAGGCACCGGCGGCCGGAGCAGCCGGACCCGTTGCGCCGCCGCGGACGTGTTGGCCGGTGCGGTCTGCTCCGGCCGCCCGGCGCGGTTCGGGTCGATGACGGCCTCGGCCTGCTTCTCCAGCCGCAGCAGGAACCGCTCTGACATGCCCAGCAAGATCGCCGTGCCAAGCACCGCGGCGGAGGGCGCCCGGAGGCTGTCCAGGGAGGTCTGCAGGGCGGTGAGCTGCAGCACGCCCGTCGTCTGCAGCAGGGAGATAAGGACCAGCCCGGCCCAGGCCGCCAGCGCGCCAAGGATCGGCGCGCAGAACAGCGGCGCCCACGAGCTACCGTAGGTGATGGGGATGCGGGTGGAGAACACCAGCCGCTGCATGCGGCTGACAAGCCCGCCGATCGCCCCGGCCACCAGCAGCAGGCCGTAGCCGAATCCGGCCAGCACCGCCAGCGGGAGCAGGGCGACCAGGATGACCCAGGTGGCACGGTTGTAGAGCCCTGAAAGCTGGATGGCGTTGCCGTTGGACGCCTCGTAGATCTCGCCGAGGAGCTCGTCGAGGTAGGCGCGGTGGGCGTGGTCCAGCCGTTCGGTGTCGGCCTCGCCGGTGGCGGCGAGCAGGGTGCGGATCGCGTCCTCCCACGCCTCCCGCCGGGGCTGGGGCAGCTCGCCCAGCTGCCCGAGCGCCCGCTCCAGCCGTGCGACCAGCTGCGCGTGGCTGAGGGCAGGCAATGCCAGCCGCTCGGCTTCGTGTATGAGCACCCACTGGGCGATCTGGTGCGAGCCATTCCAGCCGATCACTCCGGCGTGCTTGCTCTTGGGCGTCTCCTTCTTGATCTCCTCGAGGAGCAGCCGCAGGGTCGACTGCGTCACCGCCGCCCTGCCGTTGCCGGCGGAGCCGCCCTCCACCTGCAGGGACAGGCGCTTGGCCATCGCCTCGGCCTGCGCGCTGGTCCATACGACATTGGTGCGTGCGATATAGAGCCACCGAGCCAGGATCACCAGAACCACGTAGATGCCAAGCAGTACCAGTCCCCAGCCGAACCCAGACATCTGGCGTCGCCCCCTCACTGCTACCGTCCACCGCCCCGAGCCAGTCACGGCGCCGAGCGGACAGTCGGTGCCCCAGGCCCGGTCGCGCCCTGTCATCGGGCACCGGCGGGAACTTTCTCAGTAATTTAGGAGGGGGAATCCACGCTGGAGATACATCCTCTTGCCCGAACGACGGGTCCATCGATGCGGTTGGCCAGCCGACAGTGGCTGTCCAGGTGATGGCCAGACCAGCCAATAGATGATATTTACGTATTTGCGTTCAGTCCGCCCCGGCCGACGAATGCACCGTCCCACACGTGCGCCCGACCATGATCGTGGTGGGTTCCCCGTCGCATGTGCAGAACTCACCACGATCATGGAATTGGCACGCACCGCGTCATCGGCCGAACCGAAAATGTCGGCAGCCGGAGGTCATCGTGGTACGGGTTCTTTTCATCACCGGATTCAACCGCAGCGGCACGACCCTCGTCACCACGGCCGTCACGGAAGCGGCCCGGGCCACGACGTTGACCGTCGGGGATCTGGCACGCCACCTGCCCAGCATCGACCGCTTCCTTACGGCCGCACGGAAACGGGCCACCGTCCCGGATCGCGGGGTGGACCGGCTGCCGGTCAACGAGTCGACACCGGAGGAGTACGGATGGCTGCTGCACGCCGCGACCGGTGAGTACACATTCGGCGCCACCGCAGCGGATTCAGGCACCCTGCGGACCTTGGTCGATGAACTCGCAAACGACAGCGATGCGCCGGTCGTGGTCTTGAAGAACCCCTGGGACACCGGTCACGAACAGCTCCTGCTCGACCACTTCCCCGATTCTGGTGCGCTGCTGGTGCGCCGTCGGCTCAGCGCCATCGAGGTCAGCCAGGAGCGGGCATGGGCGCGCATCGCCACCTCCAACGGATACGTGCGCGCGTTGATCAGCGACCGCCGCCGCGCGGCGGAAATGCTGGGCGTGGTGCTCAATCCCAGGGCCCGGCAGGACATGGTCCGCGCCAACAGGCGGAAGGCCCGCCGCGACGTCCTGCGCCTCGCCCGCGGCGTCTCGAAACTGCCGCTGGACCGGGTCGCCTTCCTCTCCTATGACGAGCTACGCGAGGATCCGCAGGCCGGGGCGGCGTGGGCTGCCCACATGCTCGACCCGGAGGCGTTCGGCCGGGCCATCGCAGCGCACACCTTTCCCGAGTACAACCGATTTCCCGGGTACAGCCGTGCGAGCCCTGCCGGTTGGGTGGCCCGCGCCATCGACGGTTACTGGGCATGGTCCTGGCGGCGCGCCCGCGCGAAGCAAGTCAGGGCAGGCATCCTGACACGACGACCGCGTTCGTCGTAATGTCGCGTCATGCCGGAGCCCGATCAGGAACCTCGGCCGAAATCAAGCCCGGGACGGACAGCTACGAATCGAGCTGCCCGCCCTTCACCCCAGCCCTGGTTTGTGCTGACGGGAAGGCCAACAAGGCACCGACCGGTACTCCCACCAAGTGGCAAACCCAAAGGTCAGAGTGCCCGCGACGGATACCGATGTATCCAACAAGTGGGCCGGACGCACCATTATGCGAACCACGATCATGTAGGTCGCAGGCGACCCCTCCCGGTGCGTCTGCGCAGGTCGCGAGCCAGGAAGGCACCGCAGGGTGAACTGGCGGCGCCGCCCACGCGCTGATTGTCAGGGCCGGTAGATGTCGGCGCGATGGTCGATCCGCAGAACAACGACGCGCTTCTTCTCATCGTCGATCTCATAGAGCACCCGGTAAGAACCACGCCGGGCAGACCAGATCCCCGCCAGTTCGCGGCGCAACGGCTTTCCCACCCGTCGCGGCGCAGCCAGCAGGTCCCCGGTCAGAAGCTCCGCGATCGCGGCCGCGACCCGCTCTGGCAGCCGGTCCAGGGCGCGCTGCGCGGGGGGCGTGACCAGCAGGCCATAGTCAGGCACTGCGGCCCAGGTAGCGGCGCCGAACCTCGGTGAGGTCCAAGCCCTCCCCCCGCGCTGCCGCCTGCCTGGCCTCGGCTATCTCCCGGACAGCATCGGGGTTGGACAAGATGTCCAGAGTGTCCTCCAGGGCATCGAGATCGTCCGCGGCGATCACGACAGCCTCCCGGTGCCCGTGGCGAGTGATGTTGACTCGCTCATGGGAGGCGGTCACCCGGTCAACCACCTCAGACAGGTGCGCCTTGACCTTGGCCAGCGGCATCGTCTCGCTCATGACTATAAGTATGACTAGTTCTGTGCTCGCCGGTCAACCCCGGGCGCACCGCTCCACCGCTGATGACGCGATCGCCGTGGTCCAGCAGTCAGAGCCGGAACGGAGCTTCGAGATCTTCGAACATCGGGAAATGACGCACGTTGAGGGCGGCCAGATCGAGCCCCTCCACCTCCGCTGTGGCCGCAATCAGGTAGTCGCCCAGCCCAATCCCCTGATGCGAGCGCCGGTGGGCGCGCATGAACTCCGCGGCACGCCAGGCGACCAGCTCCGTCACCGGGAACGTGCGCATGCTGGACAGCAAGCGGCTGACCTGCCGCCGCTCCGGGGATCTCATGCCACCAGCGACTTCGGTCACGCTGACCACGCTCATCGCGAGCGGGCCGGTGTCCCGGCGGGCGGCAAGCAGCCAGTCCCGGGCGGCCGGTATCCCTCGCAGGTTGGCGATGATGACGTCACTGTCGACGAGGATCACCGGTTGGCCACGCGGTCCAGGTGCCGGGAACGCTCGTCGGGGCCGCGGCCAAAGGAAATGTCCTCGTCGTGGAGCACGCCGAAGGACTCCCGGATAGCCGCCAGGTCCGCGTCAAGATCGGCTGCGCCTGATGCGCCGATGCTCCGGTCAATAAGCTGCCGGATAAACTCAGCACGCGAAATCCCCTGAGCATGCGCTACCTGGTCCAGGGCGGTTGACTGCGCTTCGCCCAGGTAGATGTTGGTTCGCTTCATACACCACATTATACATCTGTCGCCGCTCCCGGCTTACTGCCCCGCCAAGCGGCACCCGCCATGAAGTATCCCTGCGAATGTTCTCGACAGAACCACCCGATCGGCACCCCCAAGAGGCGGCGAACCAGCAGGTCGACGGGCTCGTATGGGGTACCGATGTATCCAACAAGTGGAGCTAAGGGGACTCGAACCCCTGGCCCCCTGCTTGCAAAGCAGGTGCTCTTCCAACTGAGCTATAGCCCCGCGTGACGGCCTTCCAAGAGTATCCGCCGGGCCAAGGGCCGGAACCCGGCCGGCGGCGCCTCCTGGCGGTGGCTCAGGGGATAAGCAGGTCCGGCAGGTCCGCCATGGCGCCGATCATGTGAGTGGCGCCGGCCTTCCGCAGTTTGTCCTCGGTGTGCGGCCCGGTCCGCACCCCTGCGACGATCTG
>WNGJ01001935.1_pt1 | contig 20732 bp, 17 predicted proteins | sample 5400611 | NCBI WGS metagenome assembly WNGJ01 (sample SAMN13153375, study PRJNA577476) | soil metagenome | isolation source: 40 cm soil or saprolite under Garry oak tree replicate 1 | place: USA:California | collected 2016-06-15
CGTACTTACCCATGAGGCGCTCGAGCGCGGCCACTTCGTAGTTGGCGTAGTGGTAGACGTGCATGTGGGGATCTTGCCGCAGCCGCGCGTGGATCCAGTCCACGGTCCGTTCGAACGCCGCTTTTTCCTGCTCTACGTTGTGCGCCCACTCGTCCTTGAAGATTGGATTGCCGTTCTCGACTGTGACCGCACCCCAGAGGTATTCGAGGCCGCCATCGGCGAGTGGGTTGCCTTCGAGGTCAAAGAAGACGTCGCCCGGGGAAGCGGGCGGAAGCGTAGCCAGGCCGATGCGTTTGCCGGCTTCGTGGGGCAGCGTTTCGAAGGTGGGCTTCGCTTTGCCGCGCGACGCGATTTGGAGCGAAGCCTGCCGGCGCAGGCGGGCGAGCACGTCGTCCGAGAGTCTTTCGACGCGACCGGCTGAGGCTACCAGGGCAGCGCATGTGGCAATCCCTTTCGCGCGCAGGCGCTTGATCTGGCTGCGTGTCATCCGGGCCACGAGCCGCAGGTCATCGTGGTCTTCCAGGATCTGCTGCGCGACGGTCTCCCACCGTCCCCAGCTCCGCTCGAGCGCAGGATCGGGCTGCCCTGCGGGGTCGAAGGCTTGCTGGAATTCGAGGAATGTGTCCCGCAGATGTCGATAGAAGTAGAAGAATCGTTCGGTGTCGAACCAGCGTTCCTCGCCAGTGCCGAGGACAAAGCCGAGTTGGGGCGGGCGCGTGTCCTGGATTGCTTCGAGGTACTGCGCGTAGGCGCAGAGCTGGATCAGGAAGTAGGGTTTGGCCGAGCGGGCGAGCTTCGAGTCGAGCGGCGCATAGGACCAGGGGCCGAGGCGGCTCGGCGTCTCGTTGCGGAGCAGGAAGTCAGGGAAGCCGTGCCAAGCGCCGTCGTCGAGGCGGCCCTGGTAGATGAGCTTTTTACCTGCTTGAAGTTCCGCAAGAGTCTTCGCTCCGTCCTCTTCATTCTCGAATCGAAGCGCCGGCCCATGAGCGACTTCGAGCTTCGCGAGCACCGAGGCTTCGTGCTTCATTCCCTTTTCGCGAATCAGCGCCATTTCGGGGTCGGCGTCGTCGGGGCGTGGGAAGGTCGCGTCGTGGCGGCGCTCGGCGTAGGCGCGCTCCATCCAGGCGGCGAACTCGCCTTCAAGGAAGGTGATGAGGTCGGAGGGGGAAAAGTGGAGGGATTCGTTGGACGAATGTCTCATGGCTGAGTGAACGTACGAGACGGGTGAGACAGGGGATAGGATTTGGTGGTCCGGAAGGGCGAGTGGTGCCGCAAAATTCGCCTGTCGGTGCCGCAAAAACACCCTAATCCAATCGTTCCGACAAGGCTATTCGTATGGGCCAAGGTCAAGAAGCCTCGACGCCCTTGCAGTTTTCTGATATGCTAATTCGGGCTTTTCGAGAAAGCATCTTAACAGGGGATCGCATGCCATTTCTCAATGGAGGCAGCTTCCAACTTGTGCCGACCGACAAGGTCGACATGGACACGGAGAACCCGCGAATCGCTCGTTTTCTCGACATGTATCCTGACAAGAGCAAAATCACGCCCGAACAGATTTTCCTCGCCCTAGGGGCCGAGGCACCACAAGACGAAAGCTCGGGTGGTCCCACATACACAAAGCTTCGCGAATCGATAAAGACTTGCGGCACGATTATTCAGCCGATTGTCGTGCGGCGTAAGCAGGATGGGAGCCTTGTCTGCCTTGATGGGAACACTCGGCTTGCTCTTTACAAGGACTTCAAGAAAAAGAAGGTGAATGGAACATGGGACCGAATTCCTGCCCTCGTCTACGATGGGCTAGGTGACCAGGAGATGGACGCTGTGAGGTTACAAGCGCATCTCGTTGGCCCTCGTCCCTGGGATCCGTACTCTAAGGCCAAGTACCTGAACGAGCTCCGCAACACAAAGCGTTTCCCATTCAGCGAATTGGTAGACTACTGCGGTGGTAGCACGAAGACCGTGCAGGAATTGATTGACGCGTATAATGACATGGAAGAGCACTATCGACCTGCTCTAGAGGAAGATCAGGCTTTTGATGTCCGCAAGTTCAGTGCGTTCGCCGAACTTCAAAAACCAGGCGTAAAAGCAGCAATTCAGGGCGCCGGGTTCACCCTGTCGGACTTTGCGCACTGGATCATCAACCAGAACATTCCAAAGAACGCCGATGTGCGGATGCTACCACGAATTCTGAAACACCCGCGAGCCAAACCAGTCTTCTTGAAATCAAACGTCCCGACAGCTGAACGCGAATTAGACCATCCCGATCTAGATAAGGCGCTCAGCGAGGCCAGCCTTGCTGATCTCTGTCGTGCAGTTCGTCAGTTATACGATCAGATCCACCATTCAGAAGTAAAGCGCTTAGCGAATGATCCGAGTCTCCCGGATGTTGAGGCGATAAACGATGCGCACGATGCTTTGGCGGAACTGCTTAAGGACATGGAGCGAGAGAAAGAGGATTGAGGCTACTCGAGGATGCCAGAATCACAGGGACACATCGATCTCGTTAGATCACTTTCAGCATGGATCGAAAGGAAATTCCGAAATGGTTCCTACAGTTTTCATGTGATTGCTGACCTTCCCGACAGTCGCGAGAAGCCAGACTACATAGGTGGTTTTAGGCCGGACGTCTACGCCCGAGCAGCCGGGAAACAGACGATTCTTGGCGAGGCGAAGACTGTTGATGATTTGGAATGCCTACACACTGAGCGGCAGATCGGTGCGTTTCTCAAATTCCTCTCTCTTTCCCCTGGCGGTGTATTCGTCATGGCGACTCCATGGCTGGCATACGCTAGCTGCAACAACTTTGTGCGCGCTTTGGCGAAACGAGACGGAGTACAGAATGTCGAACTGATGCTCGTACCTCCTTGGGAAGGCTAGTAGGTGGCGATCCGCGCCAAGCGAGAGCCACGGCTGGAAACGCGACAGCTCGCATTTCCTCACCAGGCGGCTGCCGTTGAAGCGATAAAGAACATGGAGTATGCCGCGATCTTTCATGAGCAAGGCTTGGGGAAGACTAAGATCGCGCTCGACTTGGCGGTTTCATGGCTTTCCGGCGGAAGTGTTGATTCAGTATTGGTGGTGACAAAGCGAACGCTAATTGAAAACTGGAGGAAGGAAATCCGATTCCATACATACATGAGCCCTGTCGTTCTTAGCCAAGACAAGCGACAAAACTTCTATGCTTTTAATAGTCCCGCACGCTTGTACTTAGCTCATTATGAGGTGTGCAAGACCGAGCTCAAGAGACTCTTGCTGTTTCTCGAAACCAGGAAGGTGGGAGTCATTCTTGATGAATCGCACAAGATAAAAAACCCAGACACCGACGTTACTAAGGCGCTCTTGAAGATGTCTGGCGGTTTCGTCCGGCGCGTAATCATGACCGGCACTCCCGTCGCGAATCGGCCATTTGATCTGTGGGCGCAGATCAAGTTTCTAGACGGCGGCCTGGCACTCGGAGGAAGCTTTGCGGAATTCCGATCAGCCACCGACCTGTCGTACAAACTCGCCTTGGATGACGACCGGCGCTCGGCATTCGAAACAACGCTGTCTGACGTGCAAGGAAAGATCGTTGCGTTTTCTGTTCGGGAGACGAAGAAAAGTTCCGGCATTAGCCTCCCCGGAAAGCAGATTCAGAATGTCACTGTGGAGCTTGAGCCTCGACAGGAGGAATTATATCAGGCTCTCAAGAACGAACTCCGCGTCTCAGTTGAGCGGGAAGGTGTGGTTAAGGAGGAGAACGTTGAGGAGATCCTAAAGCGACTTGTGCGCCTCGTCCAAGTCGCCTCCAATCCGCGACTAGTGGATCATGGGTACGACCTAACACCTGGCAAGCTACCACACCTGCTGCTGCTTTTGGATGCTGCGGTCGACTCGGGTGACAAGGCCATCGTATGGACGAACTTCATTGACAACGCTGAGTGGCTGGTTGGCGAATTGGATCGTCGTTACCCGAGTGTCGTCGTTCACGGGAAGCGTGCAATCGTCGACCGGAATCGGGCGCTATCTCAGTTCATGGACAATCCTTCAATCAAGGTGCTGGTCGCTACACCGGGAGCCGCAAAAGAGGGACTGACACTCACAGCGGCGAATCATGCTGTTTTCTTCGACCGTTCATTCAGTTTGGATGACTATCTACAGGCCCAGGATCGAATCCACCGCATATCGCAGACTAAGGAGTGTTTCATTACGAACCTCGTGGGGAAAAACACGGTTGACGAGTGGGTTGACGCATTGCTTGCTGCGAAGCATCTGGCAGCCGGCTTAGCACAGGGCGACATCGAACTCCCCGAGTATCGGGACCGTGCGTCGTACTCCTTTTCTCTAATTCTAGATGAAGTCCTTGGTCGAAGAAGTACCCTGAGTATCGAGAGGAGTCCTCACTAGCGATGAGGCGTACTCGACCGCCGAAGGGACCCTTTGAAAACGGTGCTAAGGTGTTCATCACGGTGAGAGGCAGTGAGATACCTGCCTACCAGCAGATGATGGATGTTTCGGCCCTGCGGTTCTATCCTGAGAACCCCCGGATTTATTCGATTGTGCGAAATCATGGGAAGCACCCCTCACAAGATGATATCGAACAGTCACTGCAAGGCACAGAACATGTGCGAGAATTGATTCAGGACATCAAGAGGAACGGTGGCCTGATAGATCCGCTCTTCGTAAAGGATGGAACGTTCGAGGTAATCGAAGGAAACTGTCGCTTGGCCGCCCTACGAAGTCTGTACACCGATAGTCCGATGAAGTGGGGCAAAGCGAAGTGCGTCGTCTTGCCGGCAGACCTTGATCAGCGAGCGATCTCAGCTCTGCTAGGACAGTGGCACCTCAAAGGGAAAAAAGAATGGCCGCCATATGAACAGGCTGGGTTTCTATACCGGCGAAACAAAAAGCAAGGCGTCGACCTCGACCGATTGGCACTTGAAGTTGGTGTTCCCAAGAATCGCGTCAGCACGCTAATTGAAGCATACGGCTTCATGGAGGACAACGACGACGGCGAGCGAGAGCACTGGAGCTACTACCTCGAGTACCTCAAGTCCAGGAAGATCAAGCGGGCGCGCGAACAGTATGCAAAGCTAGATAAGGTGGTTGTACGGGGCATTAAGGCGAATGACTTTGGACGAGCTCAAGATTTCAGAGATTGGATGCCCGTCATTTGCGAAAATGGCAAGGTCCTCAAGCGATTTGCGCAAGGTGACCTTGACCTCGAGGAGGCGCACGAACGGGCAGTTGAATCGGGCGGCGAAAACACGCCCTACAAGCGGCTGAAAAAGCTTCGGCTGTTGATGGGCGAGGGTGACACACAGGAGGAGTTGATTGCCAGTGAGGGAAGGCTGCGCGATAGCATTAGGTTCGAACTGGGCAAGCTCAATACCATTATTACCAGGTTATTGAACAAGCTAAAATAACGCGCCAGCCCCTGCAAAAGCACCGCGGCGAGGGGTTTAGTCTGCGTCCGAAGAACACCCAGACAGGGCAAGTTGCGTTTTTTTGCTATTGACAGTCTTACGGACTTGCATCATTCTAGTGCAACTTCCAATGCTTTCTCGACAGCGTTTTGAAAGATTCCACGTCCTGAGAGGGGTGGAAGGCACGTCCGGGCATCGACCAGCCGTGGTCGGTTTCGCGCCGGCTTCCCTGCTAGCGCAGTTGAGCTTCGCAGATGTCCTCGATGAGAGTGCCGGACGGGGTTATCAACGGCGTTTCTCCAATGATCATAGTCTCGATTTTAGGCGGTACATCCAGTCACAAGGCAGCGCGACTCCTCCCCTGACTTTTAACCTCCGGCCTCGCACGGATGGGGCCTGGAAGACCCGTAGACATGGCGGTTGCGTTGAAGTTCTGATCCGGCGCGATGTCGGAGCAATTCTATCGCAGGTAGACTGTCAGCACCGGCTTGGTCATCTCCGAGACTTGGACGTCATCCTTCCATTCATGATTTTTTTGGGGCTAACAGACCACGAAGAGCTCGAGATATTCAATACGATCAACAGTAAGGCAAAGGGATTGAGTAGTAGCCTCCTTGACTATCACGAATCCAAGCTGGTGAAGGACCTTGCAGGTCAGAAGCCAGAACTATTCATCGCTCTACATCTCAACGACTCATCAGAATCCCCTTGGTACAAGCAACTCGACCTCGGCGGCAACGGTACGACGGGAATGACAAGGCGGGCCTCTCTGCGAACCATGCAAAAGGCCGTGAAGCGGTTCATTGCAACGAGCGGCGTGCTCAGTCTGGACACTCCTACGAAGGTCGCAGGGATCGTCGAGGAGTTCTGGATTGCCGTCTCAACTGTCCTGGCTTCTTCCTGGGCCAAGCCTCGGAATCACTTCTTGACGAAGGGGATTGGCGTTTACGCGCTAATGGGGATTCTGACGGATCTCTGGTCCGAGCTTCGGAATTCTGGTCTGTCCCCAACCAGGAAGAATTTTGCAGCCCTCTTAAGCGACTTCGCACCGGATTTCGATTGGTCTAACTTCGGGCCACTACGCGGTCTAGGAGGCGAGTCCGGCGCAAAAGAAGCGCTCGTTGTACTCCGCGCCGCTCGGCAAAGCGCCCGCACCCGACTCGTAGGAGTTCGGAATGGCGAATAAGAACATCCTGCTCATCGAACCCTCCTATAAGAACAAGTATCCGCCCCTGGGGCTGATGAAGATTGCGCAGTACCATGGGCCGCGCGGAAAGGGGGACAGAGTTCGATTCATCAAAGGGGAGGATGTCTCTGTTTTCGACACAGCGTGGGACCGTGTGTACGTCACGACGCTGTTCTCGTTCGAGTATAAGCGCATCGCTCGGTCCATCGACTTTGCGTTGCAGGTCGTGAATGGACTTGTCGATAGGATCTTTGTCGGCGGCATTGCAGCGTCGCTTATGCAGGGCCGCTTCCTTGAGGAGTCACGCTGGCGTGGCGTGCGAGTTATTCGTGGATTGCTCGACAAGAGCCCAGCCGTTTCGCTTCAGCTAGACGATTTCGCTGGCGAACTCTACTCGGACGACCGGGCTGGGAAGGCTATCGAAGACTACATCCCCGATTACGGGATTCTATCGCAAATCGACTACGAGTATCCCGTCCGAGATGCCTACTTCACTTACGCATCCAGGGGGTGCATTCGGAAGTGCTCGTTCTGCGGCGTTCCGAAGCTGGAGGGAGAACAACGGGACACCGAGTCTCTGACTGGCGTTGTCCGAGGCATTGAGGAGCTCTACGGAGCCAAGAAGGACCTCATCCTGATGGATAACAACGTCGTGGCATCTCCGCGGTTTAAGGAGATCATGGCCGAAATTCGCGATCTCGGTTTCACCCCGGGCGCGAAGCTCTCCCGCGGTAGAACCGCGGTTCTGCGTCGAGTCGATTTTAATCAAGGTGTCGACGCGCGAATCCTGTGTAAGGACCCGTTTTACCTTCGCGAACTGAGCACCATCTGCATTCAGCCTCTTCGAATCGCCTTTGATCACTTAGGGTTGTCTAAGCCGTATACCCAAGCCATCAGGTACGCTTGCGACCACGGTCTCACCGAGCTCTCGAACTACATGCTTTACAACTTCCACGACTCGCCAGCTGACCTATTCGAACGGATGCGACTGAATGTCGCGCTTAACGAAGAGCTAGGCATTAGGATCTTTTCGTTCCCCATGCGTTATCAACCCACCGACCTACCCGACCGTAGCTTCATCGGCGAAAAGTGGAATCGTTATTACTTGCGTTCTATGCAGATGATTCTGCAAGCAACGCATGGAATCGTTAGCGGGTCGCCAGAATTCTTCAAGCGCGCGTTCGGTGATACCTATGATGAGTACGAGCGCATCTTGCTGCGGCCGCATCATTTCATTTTCAACCGTGAGTGGTATGAGTCACTCGGAGGCCGAGCGCAGTTCGAAACCTATCAACGGGAACTGGCAGACCTGTCGCCCTCGCAGCGCGGACAGCTAATCGACTTCCTGTGTTGCCACAGTCCGCACGAATACCGAACTGCCGCAAAGCAGGTGCCGGATTCGGCTGTGAGGGCGATTCTGCACCACTATTTGCACCCACGGCGTGATCAGGAGAGGAAGATCTGGAAGAAGGTTAGTAAGGCTCGAAAGGAAGAACGAACACGGGCTCCGACGGTCGCTGATGACGAGTTAGTCGAGGATGCTGGTCTTTACGACGATATGGAACCACAGAGCACCCTGTCTTCCCCTGCGGAGGTTGGTTAATGGCCGCCCCTCTTGTCCACCTCGAGGCCCCGCAACACAGTGGGAAGGCGGTTGCAGGACCTATAACTGTTGGCAAAGATGTGCTCGAACTTCTCAGTTCAGCGATGTACGTCGATCCGTTGTCTATTGTGCGGGAATATCTACAAAACGCCGCCGACTCCCTTGAGCTGGCATTTGGTTGCCAACTCTTGGGAGAGGAGGACGGCCGCATCGATGTGGAAGTCCACCACGCGAGTCGAGAGTTGGTCATACGAGATAATGGCGTTGGGATTCCAGCGGTCGATGTCGAGCGTGTGCTCGGGTCGTTTGGAGCCAGCGAGAAACGAGGACGTGGTCTACGGGGGTTTAGGGGTGTAGGGCGGCTGGGTGGCTTGGGGTACGCACGGACACTGACCTTTAGAGCACGCGCGGCCGGCGACACTACCGTAACCGAGGTGAAATGGGACTGCCGAGAACTACGCGAGCAGCTTCGCGTTTCCGCTGAGAGCAGAACTCTCGAAGAGGTTGTCCGTCGAGTAGTGACGATACGTGATTACCCGGCTCCGGAATCGACCGGTAAGCATTTCTTCGAGGTCCGTCTCGAGGGCGTCGTCAGGCTTTGGAATGACACTCTCCTTAATCCTGAGGGGATCGCCAGCTATTTGACGCAGGTTTGCCCGGTTCCTCTTGCTGACGACATGCCGTTCAAGGCCGAAATAGAGTCGCACATCGGGTCGAGTAAAGCGACTCGGTATTTTCGAATCTTCATGAATGGTGCCACTACCCCAATCTCCAGACCCTATCGTCGTGAGTTTCTTGTCTCGGGATCGAAAGGCGACCGCTTCGTCGATTGCCAGTCACTCCGATTCGCCGGTATGGATGGCGAGACTTCAGCTGTCGGGTGGATTCTTCACCACAACTATCTAGGAGCAATCAAAGCGAGTCCCGAAATAAGAGGTTTGCGAGCGCGTGTTGGCGGGATTCAGGTTGGCAAGGAAGACATCTTCGTGAACGCATTTCCCGAGTCCAGGTTCAACTCCTGGATTGTCGGCGAGCTGCACATCCTGGATCCTCGAATCGTTCCAAATGGTCGCCGCGACGATTTCGAGCAGAACGCCTCATACACGAACCTGTTGAATCAGCTTATCCCGGTCGGTCGAGACATAGCGCGCCGTTGTCGAGCCAGTTCAGCAAGACGAAGCCGAGAAAAAGGGTTCGTCGCCGCTGAGAAGGAAGCCAAGGCGATTCTTCGCGACTTGAAGCGGGGGTTTGTTCGAGGCAGGACGGCACGTGCGATGCTTCGAGACGCAGATTCTTTAATTCGAAAGATGACGGTCGTCGCAGGAGCTGCGCTGTTTTCTGACGAGACGACCGAACAGCTGCAGGCGCGCCTGCAGCATCTCTCGCGTATGCGTCAGCGAGCTCCGGTCACATCTGTCAAGGATTCTAAGTGGATAGTCCCGCCAGCGAAAAGGCGGTTCTACGACAAGATGGCAGCGCTTGTAATAGATTGCGCGCCGAACAAGAAAATTGCCAACGAGATCCTCAGGAAGGCTGCTGGTCGACTCTCATCTTAGGTAGCGCTAGCGCCGCTGGGACATCGCGTGAAACAGCGGCCTGGTGCTATCGGGTCATCGTCTTTCCCATATTCCCGTCGCGACGTGCCGAATGACCCCGAGCATATGCGCGTTCTTGATCCCCCATCGTGCGTCATTCTGATATCTTGGCTCAGTAGCGGCAGAGCCACGGTTGCGACATTCCGAGGGAAACGAACCCAATAGAAAGCGATACAAGTCGTGGGGGCTAAACTTCCGTCCTGAAGGTAAATGCTGAATCCATATCAGCGCCTGATCCTGCAGACTGCTCTTCTTGGGCATGAATGCGAAGGCTCCTCTTACGGTGAAGTCGGCGGCGATAGAAGCTTCCCATGGAGGTGCGACCTGTCAGTCGGGCGCGTACCGTTAGAGAAGTGACCTGCCTCGCCGCTTTCCGAGCAAATGAAGCGAGTCCATTGACGCCACCGAGGGCAGTCGCTCACCTCGACCTGTCGATTGCCAATCGGATTCGGTCGACGATTGTTTTCCCGCGACGACTGAACCCCAGCTGCTGTACCGCTTCCTCCAGGATCTGGTCATCCGTTCGGAGGCGCCCGTCCCCCTTGATCCATTTGACGAGCGTAACTAGCTCCGTCATCGAATAATCGCCGATCGAAACACGGCCTCGGCGGATTGGGCAGGGCCCCCGCGTCCAGTCAGCGGACTGCTTGCCGCCAGGACCCGCCGGGGCCTGGGGTGGATCGGTGCGCGAGACCCTCCTGGACGTCGACCCTCCCTGGTCCGACACCTCTCGATCCGCCAGCAGAACTGCCTCGTGGTAGGCCTGCCGAGCTCTGGCGATCTCGCTATCTCGTCGGTAGAACCAATCCTGGGACCAAATCCGGTGGAATCTCCAGCCGAGTGCCTCTAGGTGCTGCTGCCGCAGCCGATCCCGATCTCGAGCAGTATAGGAAGAATGGTAGCTTGCCCCGTCACATTCGATTGCTAGAACAAGGCGCCCGGGCGTGCGCGGATGCTTGGCGACCATGTCGATGCGGTACTTGGACGTACCCCATTGGGGCACGACGGGAATCCCCGCGTTGGAGAGTGTGTCGAAGACGTCAGCCTCAAAGGCATTCAGTGGTACGGCGGTGCTGCCCCTATCTCCAATCGTGCTGCCGCCACTCGCAGCGTATTGCAGATAGAGTCGCAAGAGTTCAACGCCCCGTGCAGTGGATCGACCTGGGTCCATATCCAGGTGACTGAACGACGAAACTAGGGTGATGCGTCGACGGGCACGGGTGATCGCGACGTTTAGACGCCGCTCACCGCCGTCGTACAGGAGAGGCCCGAACCGGTAGAGGAGCCGCCCGCCGCGATCCTTTCCGTAGCCGACGCTGATGATGATGGCGTCGCGTTCGTCCCCCTGCACCCTCTCGAGGTTCTTGATGAAGAATCGCTCCTCGCGGCTCTCGTCAAAGAACTCATCAAGGTCTTGGCCCCCGAGCAATTGCAGGGCGCTATCGAGCGCAGCCTGAATGCGTTCTGCATGCTTGATGCCCATCGCGATCACCCCGAGGGTCTCCCGGGGACGGGTGCGCGCGTGCTCAAGCATCAGGTCCACTACGCGTTGCACCTCCGCTGAGACACTGTTTTCCTCGGTGTCGCTGGCGGCCGAACGAACAAGGATGTGCTTCAAGGCCTGCTCAGCACCGACACTGGGGAAGGTCACCAGACGACCGTGGTATATCTCGTGGTTCGAGAACGCGATTAAGGCCTCGTTACGACTCCGATAGTGCCAATCGAGCGTCCTCTGGTTTACAAAGGCAGACATCACGTCGAGCAGGCTCTCAAAACCGCCCGTGACGGATTCCTGAGCCTCGTCCTCGTCGTCCATAAACCCCGCATCGGCAAAGAAGGTTGACGGCGGGAGCTGGTGGCGGTCGCCAGCTACAATTGCTTGTGACGCTCGCAGCAACGCTGTGACGGCATCCTCAGGCAACACCTGACTGGCTTCGTCGAAGATGCAGACATCGAAGTACTGACGGTCGGATGCCAAGAGTTGGCTGACCGACAAGGGGCTGGCCATCCAGCAGGGGCATATCGCTGTGAGCACATCTGGCGCCCTGGCGAAGAGCCGTCGCAACGGCATATGCCGAGCGCGCTTCTGGACCTCCCTTTTCACCAGGGTGGCCTGTTCTGGATGGGTATTCATCGTATCGATCAGTAACTCAGCGTGCGCCCGGCGAACGCGCGCCGCAGAAACCGCCAAGCGTTCCTCGTCGAGTCCCCAGAACTCGGTCACGACTCGCTGATGCGAGTCCCCGTCAAAAGCAGCCAGGTCCGAGTCTTCAGCACGTGCTGCGTCGAGGCACGACGACAGCCAAGCATGCTCGAACACCTGCGGCCAGACCTCAATTGGTCGCTCCTTGCCGCGCAATTCGTGAAGTACGGGCGCGACGCCCAACTCTTCGAGTTGTCGCTCGAGCTCGAGAAGGCGCGGAATCCGGTACGGTGTGTCGTCGTCCGCAGCCAACCCGCCCAATAGGGTCGTCAGGGCTTCGAGCGTGCCGTTGGCCATGCTGTGGCGAGGGAGCGGGCTCGCAAGGTCCGACAGGGCAGATTTCAGCTGGTCTATGTCTTTTTCTGCTTCCGCTCGCCGGTCGGAGTCCCTCGGCAGGTCTTGGCCCAGCGCCCACGACCGCCAGCGTTCGAGGTAGCCCTTGGCGGCTTCGCTGTCCGCGAGTAACCGCGCTGTGGAGACAGGACGTGTCGTACGGGTGGCGCGTAAGGTGCGTCGGGCGGCCCGGAACCGGGCGTCAGAACAGAAGGCCCACGCCGTCGCGAAGATCCCGCGGCGCGCGGGTCCCAGAGACGCTGTCAAACCCTGCAGGTCATGAGCGAACAACTCTCGCCTATAATCCTGAAGCGTCTCCCCGATGCCTGAGAGAAGCTCCAAAAGATCACTGAGCTCTCCGAGCGTCGTCGGTGCGCGGACGTTGAGTTCGCGCGTGAGCCAATCGACATCACTCTGCACGCGGGGGATGTGATCGGAACAAGTGGCTTGGACGAGTTCGACCACATGTGAAGCGAGTTGACCGCTCGTCAGCTTCGCCCCCGTCCACGGTGTGGCCGCGGTTCCAATGAACAGGGGCCCGAACGCTCCGAGCATCGTCAAGGCCTGGACGATCTCCTTAGCACGGTCGGCGTCCATCTGAGCTAGGACCTTGCCCCGCCACCGGATTGCCGATCGTGCCTCTGGGGAGAGATGCAGGAGGCTCCCCTGCATGTCATACACGCTCCCTCCGCTAGGCTTTCTCACGCTGTGTAGCCTCGCGACGTGCTCGTTCAAGCGTTTCCTTTGCAGCGTGAAGGCCTCGTGCAACCCGGCCGAATCCGGCTCCAGCGCCTCGTGAGCCAGCCCTAGAGCATCGCCCAGCTTCTCCATTGTTGCTCGCCTTGAGATGTCAGCACCATGTAGGTCGAGGGCGATATGGCCCAGGCCCACGTGGTGCAGGCGCTTGAAGACCGCTTCCAACGCGGCACGCTTCTCAGCTACGAACAGCACGCGCTTGCCATCCGCCCCGAACGATGCAATCAAGTTCGCGATCGTTTGACTCTTGCCCGTACCGGGTGGGCCTTGGACAACCAGGTTGGCACCTCGATGGGCGCTGTAGATCACGCTCTGTTGGCTGGAGTCTGCGTCCAAAACTAGGAACTCGTCGCCTGGTGGGATGGCATCCAACTCCCGTTGATCGATGTCGTTCCGCGACGTTCCAAGGCTCTCGCGGGCGCCCTCGTCGCCGGCGATCGCGCTGATGAGATCATGACTTGCTAGCTGCTCTCCACTCTGAAGCAGGTCTTTCACCATCGCCATTTTCTGGAACGAGAAGTTGCCCAAGACGGCACGCCGCTCAACAGAGAATCCCTCGATGCGAGCCACTGCATGAGCGAGACGGTCAAGGACGCTGGCAAGGTTGAACGGCTGATCCTCAGCGTCCCCATCCAGGAGCTCCTCCTCCGACAACGTCACGCCGAACTGAGCCTCAAGTACGTGTAGGAGTGCCAGATTCACTTGTGGGTCGCCAGCGCGGTTCAAGGAAAGCGATCTGCCTTCTCGACCCTTCAACTCAATGCGCATCGGGAGAAGCACGACCGCTGCTTGTGCGGGCCGACCAGCGTCCTGGGCGGGCCAAGTCGCCATGCCGAGTGCCAGGAAGAGAGTCTCCAGCCCCCGCTCTTCCATGTTTGCGGTGGCTCGCCGTCGGATCTCCTTCGCACGCGCTGCCTCCTTGGTGATGTCAGCAGTCGGCAGCAGCCTACTCAGTGACACTGACTCTCCACCCAGCAACGCGGCCATGGTGGCTTCGTCGGACTCCGTAACATCCAGGCTCCCTAGCTGGAGGTTCCTGTAGTAGAGGAGGTTGTTCCGCCTCGAGAGGTCGATCAGCCTGCGGATCCACTCTGCACGCGCATGCTCGACCTTCTCGCGGCGCGCTGCGCTTGGGTGACCATGGTGCTCCGAACCGCGGGCGACCTGCAAGGCGTCCGGCTGGCCTGTGCTGATCAGCAGGACAGTCGGGTGTTCGACTCGATTGACCCTGTGCTCTTGGCACGCACGGTGCGTCCCGTTGCGAATCGCCTCATCGGGCGAACTCGCCTGGACTGGGTACTGTACATCGAGCCCCTTATGAGGTAATCGGGCCTTGAAGAGGTACCAGGTCATTTAGCTAGCAGAGTAGGCAGGACAGATCACGTTTTTGCAGCCTCAAATTGCGGACGGTTTGGAGGCGGCACGAAGTTGGGGGACTGCCGACCGTTGTGAGCCGCATTGGCTCGTTGGGATGTAGGGTGCGTTGCGCGCTCTGGCTAGAGGGGACCTCCACAAAGAGGGTTCGTACTACAGAATCCGCTCCAAGGCCCGCAAGAACGCGACGAGATTGCCCGCCGTGAATTCTGGTGTGTTAAGGCGATGCTGGCCCCAGGCGTCCAGTATCCGTTGCTCAAGACTATTCGGGCGTCGCCCTCCTCCGCCTCCTCCCCCGCAGGTCGGAGTACTGGGGGCCACGTTGGCCCCATCCTCTTGCACGCTTAGCCGCACGCACACCGTCACCCCGTCTCGCCGGCGCCCGTTGATCTCTTGGGTAACCCACTGGGCGTCGGCCGCGGCGAGGTCCCGGCTATCACTTCCGATCGTGACTGTGACCATTGGACGATCCTCCTTGAGCGAGGATCTTGGCTGAGGGGTGTGACATTGTCCCTAGTCAAGTCTTGTCGCACCCCCTCTCCAAGTTGTCACCATGGACCTCGGCCCCGTCATCCGCATCATCGAAAACGTCCCCGCTGCTCTCCCCGCCGAGCGGCAGCCGAACGCACCAGCGCCGAGGGAACCAGCACCGAACAAGGTCAAGGAGCCCGTGCCCGCGTGAGCTCCGCCGCCGGCGCAATCGGCTTCTACCTGCTCGTCCGTTGGCTCATCAAGTCAGTCGAGCAGCCGCAGGCGACGCCAACACCCGAGGTGGCAATCAAAGTACCTATCATCACGCCGCCCCCTCGCGGATCGCCGCCGGTTCATCTCGCCGCGACTTCGCCGCCGCCTTTCTCGGCGGCATCGGTTCAGTGGGCCGGCACCGAGGAGTTAGTGGCCTGGCGCGCCTGGCGCCTCGGATTCTTCCTGCGCCGCGCAGGTGGCGACGGAGGACCGCGGTTGCTGTCTCTCTCGGCCACATGCATCTGGAACGGACCCGTCGTTCGCGACGGCGTGCCGCTCCCCAGCATGGACCAGCCGAGCGGTATCTACGCGCTCAAGCCCGAGGTCGCCGATCGGATCCAGTGGCAGAACGAGCACTGCTGGGTCACTGGGACCATTGCCCTCTCGGGTCGAGTCATCGAGCACGAGCTCGGCTACCGCGCCGAGCGCGCCGTGGTGCGCGAGCTGCGGCTCGGCGTGGGAGCACATCTTGCGCTGCGATCGCTCAAACAGCTGCGCGAGATCATTGAAGCTCTCGAGAGCCGGTATCAGGTAAGCGTGAGCGTGGGGCAGTCAGCTCGAGAGATCGCTGATCGGATGCTCCACGGCGGTCATCACCCACAGTGTCCTAAACTGCCGTTCGTCTGGGATCGACATCCGTGGAGGCTCATCTAGATCACAATGACCGAATCACGCCCCATATACCGCGCGGGACCGGAGTGTCCCTATTGTCACTCCAGTGACGTGGTCCCGATTCTCTATGGATATCCCAGCGCCGAAGCCTACGCCGCCGCCGCGCGCGGCGAGCTGCTGCTCGGCGGCTGCATCCTCGAACCGACCAATCCACGTTGGAGTTGCCGCACCTGTGGGCGGCGCTTCAATGCAGGAGCTTGACGACTCCGAACACCAGCGCTGCGGTCGTCGCCGCCTGCGCGACCCAGAACCCGAACAAGCGCTTGGTAAGCCGGGTCTCGAGTTGTGCGAGCCTTGAATCGAAACCGGAGGTCAGATTTGCGAACCCGACCTGCATTTCTGCCCTGAGCTCCGTAATGCGCTGTTCGAGCCTTTGCCTCGAACCCGGCGTAATTCAGCTCGTTGAGCTCCCTGAGGTCCGACCGATAAGTCGCATCGACCATATTGAACCAATCTAACCGTCGGCTGAAGCCGCGGCTCGACTACTACACGAGCCCTTAAGGGCTCACGCCTTTGCCGAGCCGGCTCTTTAGAGCACGGTATCCAACGTCCCACCCTGATCGTAGACTCTCCCCATGACCCGTCAGACCGTCCGGCCGTCCGACCGTCCGACCAAAACCGAGCGCTGGCTCAACCTCCTCGCCTTCCTGCTCGATCGCCACTATCCGGCGTCGCGCGAGGAGATTCTGAGCCAGGTCTCGGACTATAACGACGATTGGGTCGGCGGCGACGACCGCGCGCGCGAGTCGGTCCGTCGGAAGTTCGAGCGCGACAAGAAGGAGCTGAAGGACCTCGGCGTGACGCTCGAGCCACTGAAAGAGAAGATCGTCGCGAATCACGTGGATCAGGAAGTCGAAGCCTATCAGCTCAAGCCGCGGGACTTTTATCTCCCGTACATCCGAGCGCCCGGTCGGCCCTCTGTGCACACGTATTTCCTCAACGAGGTCGCCCTTGCCTCGGACGACTTGCCGATCCTGCGCCGCGCCGCCGAGCGCATCGCCGCGCTGACCGACACACCGCTCGGAGCCGCGGCGCAATCAGCGATTCGCAAGCTGTCGTTCGATTTTCCCGAGCTGCAGGTGGGCGCCGAGGAGCGTGCCTTCACGGCGCCCGCCGAGATCGAGACGCAGTTCGGGATCCTGAGACACGCAGTCGAACAACGCCGCGCCGTGCGCTGCCGCTACTACACGATCCGGCGCGACGCCGAGGCCGAGCGCGTCATCGAGCCGTACGGGCTCATGCTGTCGTGGGGCCACTGGTACTGCGTCGCGCGGGCGCGCGATCGCGACGCGCTGCGGGTCTTCCGGCTCGATCGCATGAAGGACGTCTCTATTGTAGAGGGGGAAAAGGCCGAGTTTACCGTACCCAAGGGATTCCAGATCGCGACCTACCTCAATCGCGCACCCTGGGAGCTGTCGGACGACAAACCGGTGACCGTCCGCGTCCGCATCAACTTCCCGCAGTCGCGCTGGGTCATCGGCGAGCGGCTCGGCAAAGTCGTCAAAGCAGTCACCGACGACGCCGGCTCGGAATTTGAATTCGCAGTCCGCGCTGTCGATCCCTTCGTGCGTTGGCTGCTGCCCATGGGCAAGCAGGTCGAAGTCCTCTCCCCGCCGTCGATCAAGCAGCAGCTCGAAGCGGCGCGCTCGGCGCTCCGCGCCGTCTATCGCTAGATGCCCGATACCGCCGTCACCCAAGCCCCACGGCTCATCGAGCTCATCGCCTGGCTGTCACAGGGCGACAAGCGAGGAACGATCACGTACAAAGCGGCGGCCAGGAAGTTCGGTGTCTCCGAACCGCAAATTCGGGACGATCTCGACGTTCTGGTGCGCCTATCGGACGAACACAAGGATTTCCTCGCCAGCGTGCGGGTCGCCATCGTTGCCGAAGGCTTCACCGTGGTGAGCCGTGGCCCGTTTCGTCGCCCGATTCAGTTCAGCGCCGAGGAGGGCTTGGCGCTGCTGCTCGGCATTGGGGCGGTGCAGGGCGGGCGGGGCGTCGCCGCGAAGTTCAAGAAGGGCACCGAGACGATCGAGTCTGCCTACGCCATCGGCTCGGCGCCGAGTGCGGAGCTCGATGGCGTGCTGGCCGTTGCGCGGACGGCGCGTGATGAGAAGCGCAAGCTGGAGCTGCTCTACTGCGGCTCGGATGGCGAACCTTCACGCCGCATCGCACACGTGCACCAGATAGTCGAGAGCGCGGGACGCTGGTATGTGATCGCGTGGTGTGAGAAAGTTCAGGATTTCCGGCGCTTTCGGGCCGAGCGAATTCTCGAGGCCCGGTTGCTGCCGCAGGACTTCCGGCCGCAGGTGTTGTTCAATCCGATCAAGGATCCGAAGGAACTCTTGAGCGCCGATGGGACGGTGCCGGCGCAGGTCGCGTTCAGCAAGAAGATCGCGCGTTGGCTCAGGGAGAAATACCCCAATGGGCACGAGCAACGCGACGGGCGCTACATCGTCACGTTCCAGGTGGCAGATCCCGCGTGGTTTGTGCGTGAAGTGCTGCAGTACGGCGCCGAGGCTGAGGTGCTCGGACCGGAGGGGCTGAGGGAGGCGGTGAGGAGGATGGTCCAATGAGTGAAGACAGGATCTTCTACGACGCCGGTCCATCGTGCCCTGAACCTCTCATCGAGGCTCTCCTGGTCGATCGCGAGCGCATGATCCGCATGCTCCGCATCGCGCTCGCGGAGATGCATGCTCGGCGCCTCGCCACGCCGTGGTGTACCGGCGAGACCGATATCGTCGAACTGCTCCGATACTGGGATGAGGTGTTTGGGTGGATCAAACAACAACATGGAGCGGACATCGTGTTGCTGCGTCGCAACCAGTGCTGAAATGCAGAAAAGCGAAAGCCGGAGAGCTTTCGCGCCCCGGCTTTCAGCGGCAACCTCACACGTAGGAGCATGATAGCAGGACGTTTTCCTCACCGCAAGCGCGGCCGTGCTGGTGGTGGGAGTCGAACCCACACGAGCTTGCGCTCAGCGACGTGGGTTGAAAGCGGTGCTGCAGGAACTTAATGGAGGAGTTTGACGACTCCGAGCACCAACGCTGCCGTCGTCGCCGCTTGCGCGATCCAGAAGCCGAACATGCGCTTGGTGAGCCGGGTCTCGAGTTGTGCGAGCCTTGAATCGAAACCGGAGGTCAGATTTGCGAATCCCACCTGCATCTCCGCCCTGAGCTCCGCAATGCGGTGTTCGAGCTTTGCCTCGAACCGGGCGTAATTCAGCTCGTTCAATTCCCGGAGGTCCGAGCGGTAGGTCGCATCGACCATGTTGAACCAGTCCACGAGCTCGTTGGCGATATCGTCACCAAACTTCTCATAGAACCTGCGCGATAGCTTCGCTGTGACCGGCATACGAGCTCCTGGAGGATACCGGCCTACTCTAACAGTACGCTCGGCAGCGCTTGGTATCAATAAATCGCGGCCTGTTGCCCTTTAGGGCACGCGCTCTCGCCGAACCGGCGCCCTTCGCTGCGCTCAGGGCAGGCTTTCAGCGCACGGAAACACCCAACGCTGTTTGCCGGGCAAACCCTGGTATCAAGGAAACGCGCGAGGTTTTCCTACTGCGGTGGCGGCACGACGCGTACCGGCAACACCGCCGCGATGAGCGCGAAGTCTTCGCGATTGCGCGTCATCACCGCCGCACCGTGCAACAGCGCCGTGGCCGCGAGCAGCACGTCGTTACGCAGCGCGCGGAGACGGCCCGACCCCACGCGCTGCCTGCGAGCCAAAATGTGCAATGCCTGACCCGAGAGAACCCACGCGGCCGGCGGTGGGTTCAGCAGCCGACGATCCCGCCACGCCAAGAGGTACAATCGCTCGATGTAAGCGCGCTCCGTCGCGTTCGGCGCCCCCGCCCACAGCTCCTGCATCACAACAGTCGCCAGCAACAGGTTGGTGCGCGCGGGCGACGCCACGAGCGGTTCGAGCCAACAATGAGTATCCGGACACACCCTCACGAGCGGCGGCGCTGCTGCCTGACAAGCCGCGACCGCCACCGCTTCAGCACAGGCGCGAATTCCCGCTGCAACGCGGCGAGATCCCGCTCGAACACACAATCCTCCAGCAGGCGATCGATGACCTCGGTATCCGTATCCACGCGAAGATACTCCCGCGCCTGGCGCAGCTTTTCAGGGTCGATGTTCAGTGTTTTCCGCACCTTCCGTCCCATGCCATACCCCCGCACCATAGCGTATGCACAATATGCATATAGTACCCATATCGTGCGACTCGGCGCATAATTACGCGCAGCGGGGGTCGGTAGTGTTGCAATGTCTCGTCCTGCTCGCACATTCTCAGCATGCACAGACTGTCCAAATCCCGCTTCACCGCCGGCGTCCAATGCCACAAGCTCCTTTGGTGGAAGATCCACGAACCCAACGCCGTCGAGCTCCAGCCTGACAAGGTCCTACAGGACCGGTTTGACCAAGGGGCACACGTCGGCACGTTGGCGCGAGACAGGTTCCCCGGCGGCGTGCTCGTGGACCTCCCGCACAAGGCCGTCGACGAACGCATCAAGCGCACCCGCAAACTGATCGACGCCGGCGCGCCGGCGATTTTCGAAGCGAGCTTCCTCGCCGACAACACATTCGTCGCGGTCGACGTCCTCACCCCCCAGGAAGGCGGCTACCACCTCACCGAGGTGAAGTCGTCGTCCTCACAGAAAGAGGAGCACCTCCCCGACGCCGCCGTGCAGGTCCACGTCCTCTCGCGATCCGGCATTCACATCACCGGCGTGGACGTCATGCACCTGAATAAGGAATGCCACTTCCCGGACCTGTCGAACCTCTTTGAGCGCACCGATGTGACCGCGGCGGTGCAGCCGCTCCTCGGCAAAATCGGCTGGGAAATCGATGCGCAGCTC
>WNGJ01001937.1_pt1 | contig 20728 bp, 20 predicted proteins | sample 5400611 | NCBI WGS metagenome assembly WNGJ01 (sample SAMN13153375, study PRJNA577476) | soil metagenome | isolation source: 40 cm soil or saprolite under Garry oak tree replicate 1 | place: USA:California | collected 2016-06-15
GAGCTGCGAGGTCGGCTCGTCGAGCAGGAGGAGCTTCGGCTGGAGCGCCAGCGTCGCGGCGAGGCACACTCGCTGGAGCTCACCACCTGAGAGCTCCGCCACGAGTCGCCCGACGAGCTGCTCGGCGCCGACGGCGGCGAGCCCGGCGACGGCCCGGTCGCGGATCTCCGCAGGCGGCGTGCCCGTGTTCTCGAGACCGAAGGCGACCTCGTTCTCAACCCGCGCGAAAACGACCTGGTCCTCCGGATCCTGGAACAGCGTTCCGACGGTTCCGGCCAAGTCAGCCGGACGGTGACGACGGGTGTCGAGCCCGGCGACCTCGACGCGGCCTGCGAATCGCCCGCCGTGGAAATGTGGGACGAGTCCCGCAAACGCGCGCAGGAGCGCCGACTTGCCCGAGCCGGACGCGCCCAGCAGCAGCACGACCTCCCCTGGGTCGATCGCGAGCGAGACGTCGTCCAGGGCCGGTGAGGCCGCTCCCGGATACGTGAACGTGACGCGCTCCGCGTGCGCTAGAGCCACATGACCCCCAGTGCAACGAGAGCGACCGCCGCGGCGAGACCGGCTCGATCCTGAGCCCTCCACACGGGGCGTGGGGCCCGGGTCCGCCCCGGTCTGCCGAACCCGCGGGCCTCCATCGCCTCCGCCACATTGAGCGCGCGCTCGAGCGAGCCCGCGATGAGCGGCGAGAGGATGCGCGCGCGGGCCCGCAAGCCGCTGACTTCGAGCCCGCGCCCTCGCAAGGCCTCCACGAGCCCAGCGGCGTCTCGCTCCAGCGTCGGGACGAGCCGAGTTGCAAGCGCAACTGCCAGCACTGAGTGCCGGGCGAACCCCGCCGCCTGGACGAGCCGGTCGTGGTCGAGCAAGAGCGCATAGGCGGCGAAGGCGAACCCGACGGCCGCGAGCCGCAGGGCCTGGGTCGCACCCGCCGCGAGCTCCTCGCTCGTGATGTCGAGCGAGCCGAGCACCGGCACGGTCGGCCCGACCCAGAGGGGATGCGACCCGGTCGTCTCGACGAAGGGGGTGATCGTCAAGACCGCCCCCGCCGAGCCGAGGATGCCGACGAGGTACGGCCACCGTCGGTGAGCGGGGGCACGGAGGCAGACGGCCAGAAGCAGAACCGCGATCGCCGCGACCGAGGCGGCGTGGCTGGCCAAGAGCGCCGACGCACCAAGCGCGGCGAGGAGCGCTGCACCCGGTGCCGGCCTCACCGGCCAACCTCGTACCGATACCGAAAGGCGTGCGAGCTGAGCTCGTTCGGGTCGCCCCGAAAGACCATCCGCACCGGCGCACCGGCGGAGGAATCGCTCGAAGGGAGAGTCGCCGTGAACAGCGTCGAGCGCCGGGGCCCCGCGATCACGATGAGCGCATTCGCGCCGGAGGGAACGGTTCGACCGGCTTTCAACACCCGCCCGTGCAGGAGACGGGCGAACCGTCGGGCGAGGGCTCGATTGACCGGCGAGACGATCACCGTGGGTCTTTTCTTTCCCTCGTAACCGTGCAGGAAGGGCTCCGGGAAGGCTCCGACGACGACCGGGGCCCGGCTCGCCCCCTTCCACGAGCGGTAGTCCCACCACTCCACATCGCCGGGACGAAGCCGGTACTCGGCACTGCCGCGATCAGCCTCGTAGCCGTTGACGAAGTAGAACCAGTCGCGCTGGGCGCCGGCGCTCCCTTCGATCCCGTTGATCGCCTGGACGAACCGGCCTCCGTAACGGGTCTTCACATGCGTCTTCCGCTCGAGCGCCTGCACGGCGGTCAGGCCGGCCGGCACTCTTGCCACGAGCAGGACGTGGGCGCCGCGGTCGCGCGTCACCCAGAGGGTGGCCTGGCCACCGCCGCCCGAGGCCGCGCAGCCGGAGGCGAGTCCGGCCGCGAGACCAAGGACGGCAAGACGGATTCTCACCGAACGGCGTTCGAGCGCACCGCGCCGGTCTTCGTCGCCCGCACGAGGCCTCGGTGACGGCCCACGCAGGCCCCGCGAACGCTCCGGTCGTCCACGTGGAGGACGGCACCACTCGTCGCAGTGGTCTTGCCGGCGTCGTCCTGCTGGACGACCCGGTAGCAGCCGACACGCTTCCCCCGGCTCAGCACGAGCGTCGGCGGTCCTCCGCTCGGGCCGAACGTGGCCCAGTACCAGACGACACGATCGCCGTTTTTCAGTGTCACCTTGTCGGCTCCGACCGGAGCCGAGACACCGTTCACCTTGAACGTCCAGCCACTAGAGCCGGCGGCATGGTAGAGCCCGATCTGGTCGACGTACGGGCCGTACGCCGTGGCCGCGACATGGACGTAGAACTCGCCCACCAGGCTGGCTGCGTTCAAGGAGTCGAGGGCGTTCGGTGCGCCGAGCACCGGCTCGGTTGCGCCGAAGATCGTCGTCGTCTTGCCTTCCACGCGGACGTGCACACGGGCCGCGAGCGCGGCCGGCACGAGCACGCCGACAAGCACGGCGAGAGCCAGAAGCGCGAAGAGTCGTCGGGACACGAATCCTCCTTCCACGAGGGGTTCGGGTTCGCGGCGGGCGACAGGTCTTCTGACTCGGGGCTCCCTCCCACGCCGCCTTCCCGGCCCGCGGGCCAGTGGCGTCCGGCGCGGAAGCGTCTCCCCTCACAGCGGCGGGACCGTCCCGGATTTGCACCGGGTTCCCTAACCGCTCGCCGAGTTGCAGGCCGAGCCTATCATCGGCTCGTGCCGACCTCGCGGAAGCTCTCGGCGTGGGTGCCCGTGGTCGCGTGGGCGGCGCTCATCTTTGCGATCTCGTCGATCCCGAGCCTCTCCACCGGCCTCGGGCTCTGGGACACGATCCTGCGCAAAGGCGCCCATGCGACTGAGTACGCGATCCTCGGCTTCCTGCTCGTGCGCGGTGTGCGACGGGCCCTGCCCGCCTTACTGATCGGCGCCGCCTATGCCGCGACCGACGAGCTCCACCAACACTTCGTCCGCGGCCGCCACGGTTCGCCTGTGGATGTCGCCATCGACGCGCTGGGCGTCGCGCTCGGAATCCTTGTGTTTCACCGTACAAGCCGTTGAACGCGCTCGCTCTGGACCTCGACGGCGTGCTCGGCGACACAAGGCCGCTCTGGCTCGACTGGGTCACCGACGTTTCGCGGCGAACCCGGGTCGACCTCGACCTGCCCGGGGATCGTGCTGAGGCTGCGCGAGTTTTGGATGAAACGATGGGTAACTGGCAGCCGCTGCTGGAGCGCTTCGCCGAGGACCGAGCGCCGGTCCACTTCCGCCCCGATGCGCGGGTGAGCGCGGCACTTCGCCGCCTGCAAGCGGACGGTGTGCGAATCGGCGTCTTCACCGACGGTCCGGAGGCGCTCGCCCGAATTGCGCTGGCACATTGCGGTGCCGAGCGGCGCATCGAGACACTCGAGACCGGCGCGAATGCGCTGAACCGCCTCCTCGATCAACTCGGTGCCGGCACAAGGACGGTGCTGACAAAGGAAGAGCTCATCGCCGCTTCTGAGGTCGTATCATGAAACACATGAAATGGGCGCTGGCCTTGGCAGGAGCGCTGAGCGCGCTCGCTGCTGCAACACCAGCCCTGGCGAAGGAGACCACACGGCTAGCGCTCTTCCCGGCACATCCCCGAGCGGGACGCCTGACGACGGTTCAACTCCGCCCCTATCTGTATCTCGGAGGAACCGACCTCCGCCCGCGGCTCGTGGACGCCGACCACAAATGGAACGTCAGTGCCTTCTCGACCCGGACAGGGCAGAGCGTTCCGGTTCGTCTCCATCGGAACGTGCGCAACCCGTACGTCTGGAGCGCGAAACTTCGCTTCGGGTCAGCCGGCTGGTGGAGCTTGTACAGCGGGCTTTTCAACGCGCCGCTGGACGTGCGCGTTCGGCCACGCGGACAGCCGAGCATCTGGGAGCGGCTCGAACGACCATTCCACACGCCGACCGTTCGGCCGCGGTTCCAAAGGCGATCTGTCCCGTATAAGCCCCTCATACACGGGCACGGCCTGGGGCGAAGGGCCCGTCTATCCGGGCGGCCTCGATCGTGGACTTGGCAGACCCACTCTCTTGTACGAGGATCCGATCTCCCCGAGCAGTGGCTTCTACGGGAGCCAGTGGTTTGGAAACAAGGTTCTTTGGATCTTCGACCCGGTCTACGCGGGGCCGATCCTCATTCGCGGGGTGCAGGTGGACGGAGGAAACGAGTTGCGCTTTGATGACGGACGCGTCCCGCCGCTCGCGATCAGAACCTGGAGCGGTGCAAGCCGAAATCGCCCGTCGTACACACGCGTGCGCACTCCCAGTTGCTACGCGTACCAGATCGACGGCACGACGTTTAGCTCCACGATCGTCTTCGAAGCCAAGCCTTCCGCCTAGAATCAGAGCATGGAACGCAAGGAACTAGGCGATCGCCAGCTCGATGCCGTGCTGGAGCGGCTCGACAAGCTCGTCGCCGAGGTGCACCAGCTGAACCGGCGCCTGGACACCGCCGAGGGGTTCACGAAGCTCACGCACGAGCTTCGCTCGCTGAACGAGTCTCTGCAGGCGCTCGCCTACGCCGCGCTCGGCCACCAGGGCCCGCAGGTGCGGCGGCGCCGCACCGGCTAGCGAGCGAGTCGGTAGATCCGGCCTTCGAGCGAGACCGCGTACAGCTCACCGTGGGTGTCCTGGCCGAACGAGGAGAGGCCTGAAACGTTCAGCGCCTCCCTGCGCACGGAGGTCGCCCGGCCGCCCGCGACGCGCAGGCTCCAGATCTTGCCGCTGCAGTAGTCGCCGTAGAAGTAGCGGCCCTTGGCGGCCGGAACCGCGGAACCGCGGTAGACGTATCCGCCCGTTACCGAGCAGCTGCCGCCGTTGTGACCGTAGACCGTCACCGGAAAGACAAGCCTCCCGCCCGGAGTCAGCCGGGCGCTCTTGAACTTCACCCGGCCCTCGTAGACCGACCAGCCGTAGTTCGTCAGCTTGCGGACGCCGGCGCGGGAACGAAAGTCGATCTCCTCCCAAGCGTTCTGGCCGACGTCCCCGATGTACAGGTCGCCGGTCGCCAGGTCGAACGAGAAGCGCCAGGGATTCCGAAGTCCGTACGCCGCGATCTGCCACCTGGCGCCAGAGCGGTTCACGTTCAGCCGCAGCAGCTTGCCGAGGAGAACGGCGAGGTTCTGCGAGTAATTGTGCTGGTCGCCGCCGCCGCCGCCGTCGCCGGTTCCGGCGTAGAGGAGCCCGTCGGGGCCGAACTCGAGCTGGCCCCCGTCGTGGTTCTGGTTCTCGCGGTGGCGGACGATCAGCCGCACGCGAGCGCTGGACGGCAGCACGTGCACGCCGTTCGAGCGGTACTCGACGATGCGGATGTCGCCGTTCCGGTCGGTGTAGTAGACGAACAGCCGGTGGTTCTTCGCGTAGTTCGGGTGGAACGCGACCGAGAGCAGGCCCTGCTCGACGTAGCCGCTTCCGACCAGCGAACGGATGTCGAGGAACGGCTGGGCACGGAGCTTTCCGTTCACGAGCACGCGGATCCGCCCGGCTCGCTCGACCACGTAGAGATTCTGTGGCTCGCTCTTCGGCGCGGTCACGTACACCGGCTCGCTGAACCCGGACGCGACCTGCACCAGGCGGTAGGACGCGCGCTGCGACCCGCCGCTCGCAAGCGGAACGGCGGCGATCGCACAGATCGCCGCAATGACCCCGAGTGCCTTCATCAACTCTTCAGGAGCACCCTGCGCAGCTCGTCTTCCTTCCCCGGCTGGAGTATCGCGAGCACCTGGTCGCCTGGCTGGAGCTCGGTCGACCCGACCGCGATCTCCGACTTGCCGTCACGCGTAATCGAGATCAGGCGCGACCCCTCGGGAAGCTTCAGGCGCTCCACCGTCTTTCCGGCCGCAGGCGCCTCCTTGTCGATCAGTACCTCGACGATCTCGAGGTTCTCTTTGCGCAGCTCGAGCAGGTGGATCAGCTCGTGCTCGGGCACCTCGTGCTCGATCAGCGCCATCACATACGAGGTCGCCGAGATCGTCGGCGAGATTCCGAGCAGGTCGAAATGCGCCTGGTTCCGCGGGTCGTTCACTCGCGCGATCACCTTCTCGACGCCGTACTTCTCTCGGGCGATCTGGCAGATGACGATGTTGTCCTCGTCGTCGCCGGTGACGGCCACGACGACGTCGGGCGGGCGCGCGATCCCCGCGCGCTCGAGCACGAAGATCTCAGTCGCGTCGCCGCGCAGAACCTGGTGCTCGAACTCGCGTTCGAGCCGCTCGAAGCGGTCGCCGCGCTGCTCGACGAGCGTGATCTCGTGCCCAAGACGAAGCAGGCTCCGGGTGAGATTCTCGCCGACCTTGCCGCCGCCGGCGATGAGGGCGTACATCTAGCCGCTGACCGCCTGCCGCGGGCGTACCTCGCAGGAGCGCACTGCCTCGGTCAGCGTGTAGATCGCGTTCGAGGTGGGACAAACCGTGCGGAGGCCGCGCGAGGCGTAGAAGTCCGCCCGTGCGGGGTCGAGCACGCGCACGACGACACACTCGATCCCGAAACGTTTCTGGGCCACCTGACCGATGACGAGATTCGTGTTGTCGCCGTCGGTCGCGACGACCACGGCGTCGGCGTCCTCGATCCCCGCCTCGCGGAGAAGCGATGTGTCCATTCCGTGCCCAACGTAGAAGCCGCCCTCCCAGTGGTCGCCCAACCGGCCGAGCGCTTCCTCCCGCTCGTCGATCGCAGCGACGTCCCAGCCTTCGGTTTGAAGCTGGAGGGCAATCGCAGAGCCGACGCGGCCGCAGCCGACGATTAGTGCCTTCACGGTCTCACCTTAGCTGACCGTTCCGCGATTACGAGCCCGCGCCATCCTCCTCCAGGACATCCTGCGGAAAGGCGACGACGAGCACCTCGCAGGGCGCTTTTCGGAGCACGTACTCGACGGTCGGCGAGAAGAACCGCGACTGGCGCCGCCAGCGCGGAGCCGAGCCGAGCACGATCAGGTCGACGTCACGGTTCTTCGCCTCGGTGACGATCGCCTCGCCGATCGAACGGGCGCGGACGGTCTCCCCCCGCACCTCGACACCGTGATCGGCGCCCAGAAGCTTCGCCTCCGCAATCGACGCAACGGCGCGCTCCTCCTCCTCGGCCCCTTCGGACTCGAGCGGACGGTCGAGCGGGACACGGATCACGTACAAAGCCTGCACGGTCGCCCCCCTGTCCTGCGCGAGCTTGACCGCGGTCGCGACCATCTCTTCGCCGATCAGGCCGAGCTTCATCGGCACGAGGATGCTCGAGTACTCGACGTGAGGCAGTGTCTCGTCGTCCGGAACGTCGACGTGCTCCAACAGGCCCTCGCCGCGCCCACGCCGGACGATTCCGTAGACGACGAGGCCGGCGGCGAGCCAGGCGGGCCCGGCGTATCGCGCCCCACGGTGTGTCGCGATCGCGTCGATCCAGATCGCGAAGGTGGCCAGCGCCCCTATGAGCGCCGGCAGCGGCACGTCGACCCCGCGCAGGGGGATTCCGAGCGGAGCGCGGTACGGCCGAGGCAGGTTCGGCTCGCTGAACCGGAGCCGGATCACGGCGAGCTGTGCCGCGGTGAACGCGGCGAGGACGCCGAAGCTGAAGAGGCTGGCGAGAAAGTTGATCCCGTCACCGACGAACGAGGTCGCCACGAGCAGCGCGATCGCGATCGCGGCGGCGGCGACGATCGCCTCCGGCGAGACGAGCGTTCGCCTGTGCAGGCGACCGAAGACCCGCGGCAGCTGACCGTGCTCGCCGAGCGAGAAGGCGAGCCGCGTGAACCCCGAGATCGAGGTCGTGATCGCCATCAGCAGGATCAGCGTGGCACCGAGCCCCATGTAGGCGCGCAAGCCGCTGTCGAACCAGCCGGGCACGTGTCCCTGTAGCGCGGAGACGATCCCCATCAGGGGCGCGCGCAGCCACTTCGTCCCGAGCTCGGTCGTCCCATCGTGAACCGGAAAGGCCGAGAGCCCGACGAGTGCGATCGCGACGTAGATCGCGACGACGAGCCCGATCGCGGAGAAGACGCTCCGCGGCAGGTCGACGCCGGGCTTGCGCGACTCCGCAGCGAAGTTCGCCACCGTCTCGAGGCCCGTGTACGCCAGCATCGCCAGCGGGAGCGCGAAGGCGATCGCGTGCCAGGAGGGTGACGACCCGACGGACAGGCCCTTCGTCAGAGCGTGTCCAGAGAAGAGGAGACCGAATCCGAGGGCGACGAGGAGAAGCTGCGTGCAGAGATCGAGCACCGCAGCGACGATCGCGAAGCGGTAGAGCCGTGACCTGCGCACGAGGCGGAAGAGCGCGATCCCGGCGATCGCGCAGGCGCCGACGAGGACATCCCAGGGCTTTCGCCCGAGCGCGTTGCTATGAAAGGCGGCGGCGAGGTAGTGCGGGAGGAAGAGCGCCGACAGAGCGATCACGATCAGGTAGTCGAGGAAGAGGGCCCAGCCGGTCAGGAAGCCGGCCAGGTCGTTGAAGGCCCGGCGGACGAACGTCGCGGCGCCGCCGGTCTCCGGAATCGCGGCGGTCCCCTCGGCGTAGGAGAGCGAGACGACCAGGAAGAGGAGCCCGACGGCGAGCAGCACGACGGGCGTGAGCCCGAGCGCATGCAGGGCGATGATTCCGAGCGCGAGGTAGATCGACGAAGCGATCTCGCCGTAGGCGACCGAGGCCAGCGCCGGCGCATCCAGCACGCGCTGCAAACCCGGAACCTTGCGCGCCACGGACGGAGCCTAGCGCCGCCGGACGAGGTACAGGCGGCCAACGCCGAGCGCCACGAAGAGCGGGCCCACCACGTAGCCGACGCCGCCGCCTCGCGCCACCGTCACCGCGATCAACGCCACGCCGAGCCCGATGAACGCGATCGCGAACACGACGATTCCCGCGCGGTAGAGCTTCACGCCGCGCGGAGCCCGGCCGCGAGCATCACGCGACAGGGTGCTTGCTTCAAGACGAAGTCCACCGTGTCGTCCAGGATCTTCCGCCCTCGCAGCTCGGGATTACGCGGGGTGCCGACGACGATGATCTCCGACTGGCGGCGCTCCGCCTCGTCGACGATCGCCCGCCCCGCGCGCCGCGCACGAAGGATCCTGCCGACGACGTCGACGCCGTACGAGTCGCCGATTGCCCGGGCTTCGTCCAGCAGATCGTGCGCCCGCGCCTCTTCCGCCTCCATCCCGGAACCGTCGAGCGGGAGATGCAAAGGAACCTCGATCACCGTCACCGCGGCGATCTGAGCGTTCCGCTCGGAAGCGAGCGAGCACGCGAAATCCAGAGCCTCCTCCGATTCCTTGCGGCTCAGGATCGGCACGAGCACGTTCCGGTACTCGAGCGCGACCGCCGGCCCGATCGGGATCGGCGCGCGCACCGTGAGTACCAGCGACTCGTGCACGACCCGCTTCCGGTAGAGCGGGTACAGGACGAAGCCGAGCACGAGCCAACCGAGCCCCGCGTACCTGGTCGGCGCGTCCTGCACCACCACAGAGAGCCAGGCGAGACCCGTTCCGAATGCTCCGAAGATCGCGAACAGCGGCCAGTCGACCCCGCGAACCCGCAGGTTCGGCCACGCGCGCCACGTCAGCTCCTCGTCCCTCCGCCGCACGCGCAGCGCCGTGACCGCGACGTGGGCGATCGTGAACGAGAGCATCGCCCCGAACGCGTACATGCGCCCCAGGAAGTCGACCTTCCCCGAGAGCACGAACAGGATCGGAATCCCGCCGCCGAAGAGGATCAGCGACAGCCACGGCGTCTTCAGCTTCGGGTGAAGCTGCCGGAAGATCCCCGGCAGCTGCCGGTAGGTCGCCATCGAGTAGGTGATCCGCGAGGCCCCGATCACACCGGCGTTCGTGGCGATGAAGAGGATTGTCGCCGCGAGGATGCCGACGTAGATCTCGGCCGTCCGCAGCACAGTCCCGTGCAGATGCAGGTTCTTCACGAGCCCGAGCACCGGGTCGTTCTCGTAGCCGCCCTTGCTCGGCGGCAGCCCCAGCTTCGTGACGAAATGGCCGTGCGAGTCGCGCGTGACCGGGAGCGCCGACAGCGCGATCCACGGCAGCGTGAAGTAGATCGCGAAGACGGCCGTCGCAACCCAGCTGATCGCCCGCGGAATGCTGCGCGTGGGATCGCGCGCCTCCTCGGCCAGGTTCGAGACGGTCTCGATCCCGGTGTAGGCGATCATGGCGACGGGGATCGCGAGCAGGAAGCCGCCCCACCCAGGCGCCACTCCCCAGTGGATGTTGTGCCAGAGCGTGTGCGGGCTGAAGATCAGGACGAAACCGAGCCCGACGAGCAGGAGCTGCGTGGCGAAGTCCACCACCGCGAGCAGGATGTTCAGGCTCGCCGCCTCCCTGATCCCGACGATGTTCAGGGCGACAAGCAGGACGATCACGATCGCGCCGCCGACGATGTCCCACGGCGTCGTCCGTAGCGGCGTCCAGAAGATGGAGAGGTAATGCGGCACGAAGAACGCCGAGATGGCGATCGTGATGATGTAGTTCAGCATCTGGGCCCAGGCCGCCCCGAATGAGGCGAGCTCGTTGAACGCGTGGCGCGCGAACGACGCCGACCCGCCCGCCTCTGGGTACCGCACCGTGCCCTCGGCGTAGGTCGCAGCGGTCGCCGCGAAGATGATCCCGCTGATGATGAAGACGATCGGTGTGAGGCCGAGCGCGATCGCCGCGGTGACCCCGAGCGCGTAGTAGATCGAGGAGCCGACGTTCCCGTAAGCGGTCGCAAAGAGCGCCGGCGCGCCGAGAACCCGCTCGAGCCCTTGCTGCCTGCGCCGCCGCGGCATTAGGCGACTCTAGTCCGCGCCGCGGCTGGGCCTGGCTCAGAAGTGTCCATCTCGGACCTCACCGTGGACGAATCGTCACGCATTTGGCGCAAAGGCCAGGTCTGAAGCGGCGGGTCGCGAGGGTCAGACCCTCGCCGTAGGGCCGCCGCGGCTCGTGGCGAGCGCTCGGCGCCTCTAGCCGTGGATGGAAACGATCAGCGGAATGATCAAGATCGCGACGATGTTCGTGATCTTGATCATCGGGTTGATCGCGGGGCCGGCGGTGTCTTTGTAGGGATCGCCGACGGTGTCGCCGGTGACCGCGGCTGCGTGGGCTTCCGAGCCCTTCCCGCCGTGCGCGCCGTCCTCGATCAGCTTCTTCGCGTTGTCCCAGGCGCCGCCCCCGGAAGTCATCGCGATCGCTAGGAAGAGGCCCGTCACGATCGTCCCAATCAATAGGCCACCGAGCATGCGCGCGTTGATGATCCCGACGATGATCGGAAAGGCGATCGGAATCAGCGCGGGCAGCAGCATGTTCTTGATCGCCGAGCCCGTGACGATGTCGATCGCGCGGCTGTAGTCCGGGCGCGTCGTCCCCTCCATGATTCCGGGCATCTCGCGGAACTGCCGCCTCACCTCCGTCACGACCTCGCCGCCGACGCGGCCCACCGCCTGCATCGCAAGCGACGCAAAGAGGAACGGCATCAGGCCACCGATGAAGAGCCCCGCGACGACCCAGGCGTCGCTCAAGTCGAAGGTCGAAGCCAGGCCGTTGTCGGAGAGCCCGCTCGTATAGCTGTCGAAGAGCACGAGCGCGGCCAGCGCCGCCGAGCCGATCGCGTAGCCCTTCGTGACCGCCTTCGTCGTGTTGCCGACGGCGTCGAGCGGATCGGTGATCGCACGCACCGATTCGTCGAGATCCGCCATCTCGGCGATGCCGCCCGCGTTGTCCGTCACAGGCCCGTAGGCGTCGAGCGCGACGATCAGGCCGGTCATCGAGAGCTGCGCCATCACGGCGACGCCGATCCCGTACAGGCCGGCGAAGTGGTGCGCGATGAGAATCCCGGCCGCGATCACGATCACGGGCAGCGCCGTCGCCTGCATCCCGACAGCGAGCCCTTCGATGATGTTGGTCGCGTGCCCGGTCTCGGACGCGCGCGAGATCGACTTCACCGGGCGCCAGCGGGTGCCGGTGTAGAACTCGGTGATCGCCACGAGCAAGAAGGTGACGACGAGGCCGACGATCGCCGAGGCGTAAAGGTCGGTGAAGCTGAAGCGGCCACCGTCGAACGCGGCCGTCACGGGAATGAACCCGATCGCCGAGAGCACAGTGGCGACCAGAACGGCCTTGTAGAGCGCGTTCATGATCGAGCCACCCCGCCCGACGCGCGCGAAGAACGTTCCGACCACAGAGGCGAGGATCGAGATGCCTCCGATCGCGAGCGGGAAGAGCACGAGGCTCGTTGCCGGGAAGCGGAGGGTCGCGATCAGCATTACGGCCACCGCCGTCACGGCGTAAGTCTCGAACAGGTCGGCTGCCATCCCGGCGCAGTCGCCGACGTTGTCGCCCACGTTGTCGGCGATCACGGCCGGGTTGCGCGGGTCGTCCTCGGGGATCCCCGCCTCGATCTTGCCGACGAGGTCGGCGCCGACGTCTGCGGCTTTCGTGTAGATCCCCCCGCCGAGACGCGCAAAGACGGAGATCAGCGAGCCGCCGAAGGCGAGGCCGATGAGGTCGGTGACCGCCCGGCCGCGCGAATAACCGAGCCAGTCCGTGAGAATTCCGTAGTAGCCGGCGACGCCGGCCATCCCGAGGCCGACGACGAGCAGTCCCGTCACCGACCCCGCCCGGAAGGCGACGTTCAGCGCCGGCCTCAGCCCGCCCTTCGCCGCCTCGGCCGTTCGGGTGTTCGAGCGCACGGCGACGTTCATGCCGATGAAACCGGCCGCGGAGGAGAGGATCGCGCCGACCAGGAAACCGATCGCGGTGCCCCAGCCGAGTTTGTTGTAGAAGCCGATCAGCAGGAAAGGCACGATCGCAACGACAGCGATCGTCGTGTACTGGCGCTTCAGGTACGCGGCGGCGCCCTCTTGGATCGCTCGGCCGATCTCTTGCATGCGCTCGCTGCCGGCCGGGCGTCCGAGCAGCCAGATCGTGAGGCCGATTCCGTAGGCGACCGCGACGCCCGCGCACAGGAGGGCAAAGAGAACGGCGTGCCTGCGGAAGAAGTCGGTCACCTGCTGCTGCCCTTCACAAAGTCAACGCCGAGGTGCTCCTCGGCGCGGGCGTTTTCTATCACAGGCGCTCAGGCGAAGATGTGGTCAGGCGTCCGGGGGCTCGCCTTCGGCTTCTGCTGACTTGACCGCGTCGGCGTACGAGAGCTGCATGTTCGCGAGCACCTGGTTGAAATCGCGCAGAGCGTCTTCGGCAACCGCGCCCTCGAGGACTGGGAGCAACGCCCGCAGCGACTCGATCGCCAGGCGCGCCTGCTCGAGGTCCTTGGCTTCGCCGCTCAGACGCCGGTAGCCGAGTGAGGAGACCGTGTACAACGTCTGCAGGAGCAGATCGGACACCTTGAGCTTGTTCAGCTCGGCTTCAAGCTCTTGGACGAGCTTCTCGTCGGCGGGGGTGCGCTCTTCTTCAGCCACCGACGGGCTCCTTGGGACGGACGAGCTCTGCGTAGATCTCCTCGAGCGAAGCGCCTTCCTCGTGCCGGGCGATCTGCCGCTCTGCGGAGTTCGCGGCCGGAATGTCGAGATACGTCGCCGCGCCGAGCTCTTCGGCGACCGGCCGCACCCAACCGACGAGTCGCTCGAGGCGCGCACGCGTGGGCCGGACCTCGCCGGTCGCGAGCTCGATGAGCTCGCCCGAGAGCCCGTAGCGGATCGCGCGCCAGAAGTTCTCCTCGATCAGGCGGCGCGGGTAGTTCGACAGCGGCTCTCCTTCGTCCAGCGCCCGCGCGATGCGAGCCGTCAGCGCGTAGGCGAAGGCGGAGAGCGAGCGAGCCTCGCCGAGGTCGGGCTGTCCGTCGCAGATTCTGATCTCGACGGTCGGGAAGGCGAGATGCGGCCTGACGCTCCACCACATCTGCGTGTGCTCGTCGATCGAACGGGTGTCGTAGAGGAACCGGACGTAGCGCTCGAATCCGTCCCAGCCGTCGTAGGCGTCCGGCACGCCGCAGCGAGGGAACATGCGCGTGAAGATCTGCGTGCGAGCCGAGTGCAGACCCGTGTTGACGGCCTCGACGAACGGGGAGCTCGCAGACAGCGCGAGCAACTCCGGCAGGTAGTTCCGCAGCGCGTTACAGATAGCAACCGCGCGGTCGGGTCCGCGGATCCCTACGTGCACGTGGAGGCCGAACGAGTTGTTCCGCCAGACGACGTAGCGGAGGAGCTCGTCGTTCCGCCGGTAGTGCGGCGTGTCGATGATCTTCTGCTCCTGCCACGGGCTCCATGGATGCGTTCCCGAGGCGCCAAGGGCGATCCCGAGGCCGTCCGCGAGCTGCGTGAGCTGCTCCCGCCGCTCGCCGATCCGCGCCGCCGCCTCCTCGAAGCGCTCGCAGCGGCCCGTGCGCACCTCGACCTCCGAGGAGATGAGCTCGCCGACGAGGTGCTCCTCGAGCGGCGTCCCCTGAGCGGCGGCCTGAAGCTCCTCGAACCGGCTCGCGAGGCCGAGCGTCTCTGGGTCGAGGATGGCGAACTCCTCTTCGACCGCAACCGTGAAGTCACGGCCGTTCTCGTACGCCTCGCGCGCAAAGGCGATCTGCTCCTCCGGCGTCAGACGCTGGCTGTCGCCCATCGCGGCTACATTAGTTGAAGGGTTGCAACAGTCGTTCGGCGACGGTGTCCCAGGACCAGCGCTGGATCGCCGCCTTCCGGGCCGCCACCCCGAGTGCCTTCTGCTCCCCCGCCGGCAGCGCGAGCAGCGCGCTCAGCTTGGCCGCGAGCCCGGCCGCGTCACCGCTCTCGAAGCTCGCCAGCCCACGGTGCTCGGGCGGGTAGGCGCTCTCCAGTCCCTCGGCCACCTCGGCAAGCCCGGAGTGGCGCGCGACGAGGGGCGGCGTTTCGGCTGCGGCGGCCTCGGCCGCGACCATCCCGAAGGCCTCCGGAAAGATCGACGGGACGACAACCGCGTCAACGAGCGGAAGCAGGTGCGCGAGGTGCCTGTGCTCGAGCGCACCGGTGAAGAGCGTGCCCGGCGGTGCGAGTGCCTCCAGCTCCGCGCGGTAGTCGCCGAAGCCGACGACGACGAGTCGCGCGTCAACCGCGCGCATCGCCTCGAAGAGCACGTGGACGCCCTTGTTGAAGAGAAGCTTCCCGAAGTAGAGGACGGTCGGCTCTTCGGAGGAGAAGTGCCGCTCCAGCCTGTCCGCGTTCCCCTCGTCGGGCAGCCGCTCGTTCCGGTTCCCCGGATTGGGCGGATCGCTTCGGAGCTCCACCAGGAGTGCCTGAAGCGCCTCGTCGCGTGACTCCGGCCGGAACTCGTCGACGTCGACGCCCGGCGGAACCTCGTGCACCCGGTCGACATGGCCTACGACGTCCTCCAGCACTGAGCGAATGTGGCCCGAACCGACGAAGGTCGCGTGCGCCGCGGCAAGCGCATCCCTCCCCCACTCCTGAAGCTCAGGATTCCCGCGGATCGAGTACTCGAGCTCCGACCCGTGAGCCTTCACCGCAAACCGCGCTCCCGAAGCGAGACCCACAGGGCCACCCAGGAGCACGTGGTTCGCGAAGACGACGTCAGCCGGAAGCCGCTGCCGGACCGCGTCCGCGTTCGCCTCGACGTAGCGCTCGCGCTCCGCGGCGGAGAGCTCCTGAAGAAGACGCGGCTGAAGCCCCTCGTACCGGTCGACGACGAACACGGGCAACACGCGGTCAGGAAGCTGCGGGCGCACGACCTCCGCGCCGGCGAGATCGAAGCGTTCGGGGTGCGGCTCCTGGGAGAAGACGACCACCTCATGCCCCGCGCGCGCCCACGCGCGCGCGAGCGACTGCGTGTAGATGTTCGACCCCGTTCCGGCGAGCAGGTAGCCGTGCCAAAGGAGAATTCTCACTCGATCACCGTAAAACGGTAGTCGGCCCTCACTTGGACGAGCAATGAGAGCGGCCCGCCGATGTCGTGAACGGCGGTCCGGGCAGGGACAACTTGACCGGCGGCTCCGGCAAGGACCGAATCAACGGTGGCCGGCAATGACACGATCAACTCGAAGGACGGCAAACGGGACATCGTCGAGTGTGACGCAGGCAAGGACCGCGTCAAAGCCGACAAAAAGGATGTCCTCCGCCACTGCGAGATAATCGTGAAAAGTGCCGCGCACTTTCCACGAAGCTAAGAAGACCTCAGCTTCGCGGGTCACGTTCTAGAGAGCCCCGCTTCGGTGGGACTCTTCCTGCCTAGGTCAGGTGGAAGTAGAGCGCGTGCAGCAGCTCGACGGCCGGGTTCGAGGTATGAACCGCGACGTCGTGCGGGACATCGAGCAGCGCCTCGGTGTAGTTGAAGATGATCTTCACGCCCGAGTCGACGAGGTCGTTGGCCGCGTTCTGGGCGTTCCCGGCGGGGACGGCGAGCACGCCGACGATGATGTTCTTGTCCCGGACGACGTTGCGCAGCTCGCGATAGTCGCTCACGGCGACGTGCCCGACCGTGCGGCCGACCTTCTCGGAGTCTGTGTCGAAGACCGCGGCGATGTTGATCCCGTGCTCGGCGAAGATCGGCGAGCTCGCGATCGCCTCGCCCAGGCGGCCCGCGCCGACAAGGGCGATGTTGTGCTGGCCCTGGGTGCGAAGAATCTTGCGGATCTCGCCGAGGAGCCCGTCGGTGTTGTAGCCGACACCGCGCTTGCCGAACTTCCCGAACGCCGACAGATCCCGCCGGATCTGCGTCGCGTTGATGTTCGTGTAGTCCGAGATCTCCTGAGAAGAGATGCGGTCCTTGCCCATCTTCTTCGCCTGGGTCAGGACCTGGAGGTAGCGCGAGAGCCTGGCGGCGACGCCTACGGTCAGGCGATCGTTTGAGCTCGAACTCTGGACCGAGGTTTGTAACACCGCACAACCATTCTGCCAGTCCACCTAACCGTGTGCGGCAGGGAGTTACAAGCAAAGCGAGTCTCAGCCACCTTGTGCGATCCTCCGTCGGAACGCCTCGGGATGGACGTAGTAGGTAAAGGCCTGCTCACCGTTGATTTCGACGACCGGGATCAGCTCCCGGTACCGGGCCTCGAGCTCCGGGTCGCCGCCGATGTCGACCTCGCGCAGCTCGAACCCGAGTTCTTGTTGAAGCTTGTGCACTAGTGCACAAGCGCGCTCGCAGAGGTTACAGCCCTGCGCGTGGTAGACGACTACCTCAGGGATAAAGGCCGCGCGTGATGGTTGCGTCGGCGACCCGGCCGACGGCGACGCCGTAGGCGGCGAGGCGCATCGACGTCTGCCGCTCCTCGACCGTGTGCCAGGTCTCGTTGAAGGCGCGCGTGACGATGTCGCGCAGCTTCGAGTTGATCTCGGGCTCCTTCCAGAAGTACTCCTGGAGACCCTGCACCCACTCGAAGTAGGAGACGACGACCCCACCGGCGTTCGCGAGGATGTCCGGCAGGATGAGGATGTCACGGTCTTCCAGGATCTCGTCGGCCGTCGGCGTGATCGGGCCGTTCGCGCCCTCGCAGATGATCTTCGCCTTCACCTGACCGGCGTTCTCGCCCGTGATCACCTGTTCGAGAGCGCACGGCGCGAGCACGTCGCACTCGAGCAGGAGCAGCTCTTCGTTGGAGATCGGCTCGGCACCCTTCAAGCCCTGCAGGCTGCCGGTTTCCTCCTTGTGCGCGATCGCTGCCGCGACGTCGATCCCGCGTGGGTTGTAGAGGCCGGCCCGGGAGTCGGAGATCGCGATGATCGTCGCTCCCTGCTCGGCGAGGAACTTCGCCAGGAAGCTGCCGACGTTGCCGAAGCCCTGCACGGCGACGGTCAGGCCTTCGAGTGACATCTCCTTCTTCCGCACCGCTTCCTGGATGCAGTAGAGAGCGCCGCGCGCGGTCGCCTCCATCCGCCCGAGCGAGCCGCCGACGTTCAGCGGCTTCCCGGTGACGACGCCCAGGACGGAGTGGCCCTTGTTCATCGAATACGTATCGAAGATCCACGCCATCACGCTCGCGTTCGTGCCGACGTCGGGCGCCGGAATGTCTTTTTCCGGGCCGATCTCGTTGATGATCTCGGTCGTGTAGCGCCGGGTCATCGCCTCGAGCTCGCGCCGGGACAGGTGCTTTGGGTCGCAGACCACTCCGCCCTTCGCGCCGCCGAAGGGGATATTCATCAGCGCGCATTTCCAGGTCATCCACATCGAAAGCGCCTTGACCTCGTCGAGCGTCACGTCCGGGTGGTAGCGGATGCCGCCCTTCGAAGGGCCGCGCGCGATGTTGTGCGTGACGCGATAGCCCTCGAACGCCTGGGTACCTCCGCTGTCCATCGTCACCGGGATGGAGACGACCACCGACTTCTTGCACTCCTGCAGGATGTTCACGAGCCGCGCGTCGATCTCGAACAGTTCCGCAACGCGACGCAACTGCTCGCGCGCGATCTCGAACGGGTTCTCGCGGAGGTGAGAGACGGGCGCTTCGACTGTGGTCACTAGCTCGCTCCTTCGTCGAAAAAGGGCCGCAAACGGGCGAAAGTATACGGCGCTAGCGGATCGTGAAGGGGATCCACCGCCGGCTCGGCGGGCTGCCGTCGATCGGGAAGGCGACGAGCTTTACGTGGTAGGTGCCGGCGACGAGGACGTTGCCGTCCGGGTCACGGCCCGTGAGCCCGAACGCGTACCGGCCAGGGAGCACGTCCCGCACGCGGGCGAGCAGGCCGAGGCTCCGATAGTCAGAGCTCCAGAGCTCGACGTCGAGGCGTGCGACCGGCTCGATCTGGGATCCGTCATGCGAGGGCGCGAGTCGTCCCGCGCGCAGCGAGAGGACGGCGGGGGTCGTGTCGGAAGGCGTGAAACGGCGGGCCGAGAGCGCGACGTCGCCCACGAGCGGAGCCGGCGGAGCGCCGAACGGGATCACCCACGGCACGCGCAGCGGCGGGTTCGCGAGCGAAGCGATCTCGAGCATGCCGGCCGCGGGTGGGCCGTCGAGCAAGCCACCCACGAGCCGCGCCCGCACCCTCACGAGAGCAGCCCCTCCCGGGCGTAGATGCAGTCGCGCAGGTCTGGCGGTGATCACGAGGCCGGCGCCGCCGGCCTCGCCGGTGCCGACGAAGAGCCTGAGCGGCCGCGTCGTGATGTTGCGGACGACGATCGCCTGCGCGGCTTTCCAGCCAGGCTTCGTCGCGCGCCCGAATGCTAGCGTCGGTGGATCGACCGCCACCTCGGCGGCCGCGGCGGCTCCGATGTCGACGATCCCGTTCCCCTGGGCCGTCACCGGTTCGTTCCCCAGCGGTCGCGCCGAGCCCGCGAGCGCGCCGCGAAGCGCGGCTGCGTCAAGGCTCGGCCGAGCCTGCGCGAGCACCGCCGCGGCCCCTGCGACCATCGCGGCCGCCGCGCTCGACCCGCTCACCGTGCCGAAGCGGGCGGCGCCGTCGTCGTTCACGCCGGGATCGGCCGTCATCAGGGCGACACCCGGAGCGGAGAGATCGGGCTTGACGCGTCCATCGAACGCGAGGCCTCGTGACGAGAAAGAGGCGATGCGGTCGACAGAGCCGTTGCGCGCCAGACGCGGCACGCCGAGCGAGACGACCGGGCGAGCGCCGCTTGCGAGAGCGTCAAGGATGGTCTGTCCGGCGTCGCCCTCGATCCCCACGACGGGCACGGGAACGCTTTCGTTGAGGCCGAGCCCGCCGGCAGGCAGGTGGCCTCCGTAGAGGAGAACCGCCGACGCGCCCGCGCGCGCCGCGTTCTCGACCGCCGACTGAGGATCGTCGCCGAGCGGGACGAGAGCCGCACGGCCCGCAACGAGGCTGAAGCCGTGCCGGTCGAAGAACTGGCCGAGCGAGGGTGCCGCTCCCGGCTTGCCCGACGAGACCGGCGTCGCAATCTCCAGCTGGAGAGGCTTGGACGGGATCACGGCACCCGCAAGCGGGAGCATTCGATCGAGAACGACCGTGAGGCCGGTGCGAACGACCACGCGGAGCTCTTCGGTGTGCGCACGCAGGTCGGCTGCCCCGACCGTGAGCGCTGCGGCGGCTCCGCCCGGACTGGAGAGGCTCCCAAACGCGGGTCCCGCAGGGCCGTCGTTTCCCGCGGGTGCGACCACGAGCGTGTCGAGCCGAAGCGCTCCCTGCACCGCTCGCACGACGGGGCTGTCGGCAAAGCCAGCGTACGGCTCGCTCAGCGGGACGAGCGCGATTCGCGCCGCGTCGTGGGCATCGCCGTCCTGGTTCGGGTCGACGGCACGCTCGAGCCCTGCGATCAGCTGGTCGGTGCGGGCGTAGATGGACGAAGCCCCGGTTGCGTCCTGCTGCCAGCCGGCGACGCGGATTGGCAGGACGGACGCCCCCGTCGCCACGCCGCTGAGTCCTGCGGGTCCCCCGGCGCCGACGAGCAGCCCCGCCATCTCCGTGCCGTGCTGCTCGAGCCGGCCGCTCTCACCGGGCTTCGGCGCGGGCAGCGCGCCGTAGTCGTCTCCGAGGACGTCGATGCCGGGAAGGACGCGCCCGCGTAGGTACGGGTGCGCGCGGTCGACGCCCGTATCCAGGAGCGCGATCGTGACTCCGCGCCCATCGAACCCGGGCAGCAGGATCTGAGGGCTGTGCGCCGCGCCGCGCGCAAGGCCTTCGCGCCCGAGGAGCCGGGACGAAAGCGAGGCTGGGTAAGCCGCGCGAATCCGGTAGACACCCGCGACGTCGGTTCGCCGCTCCAGCAACGAGGCGGCCTGGGCATCGAGAGCCGCCGAGAAGCCGTTCAGCACCCGGGCGTAATGGAACTCTGCTCGAACCTGGATGCCATACTTCTGCGCCAGCTCGGCGATCAGCTGCTCCTGGGCGGCGAAGGCAGCCGCCGTCCAGCCATGTTCCTGCTGCT
>WNGJ01004538.1_pt1 | contig 20725 bp, 19 predicted proteins | sample 5400611 | NCBI WGS metagenome assembly WNGJ01 (sample SAMN13153375, study PRJNA577476) | soil metagenome | isolation source: 40 cm soil or saprolite under Garry oak tree replicate 1 | place: USA:California | collected 2016-06-15
TTCAACCCATCGCTGTAAAACTCGGCCTTGCCGGAGGGAGTGCGGAAGTTGCCGTAGGCGAAAGGAAGAAAAGGTTGGGTGGCGCGCGTACCCTCCCGCGCGCCTTTCGGGGAATCAAAATTCAAGCGCACGTGCGGCTCACGTTCCAGTCTCTCCCGGTCAATTCCTTCCAGCCAGGGATTGTTTGAATCTAAGGCGGCATCGATCATCTCGTCCACACTCTGGCGGAAACATGCTTCTTCAAACCCCATACGCTCGGCCAGCACCCGGAAAACTTCCACGTTGGAGCGGCATTCGCCCAGAGGCGCAATGGCCTGATCGGACGTTTGCAAATAATAATGCCCATAGGCTGCCTGCAGATCCTTATGTTCAAAGAAGGTGGTCGCGGGCAAAAGAATGTCTGCGTAGTCCGTGGTGTCAGTAAAGAATTGCTCGTGGACCACGGTGAACAAGTCCGGCCTCCGCAAGCCGCGAATCACGTCGTTGTGGTTCGGACATACCGCCGCCGGATTCGAGTTGTAAACGAACAGAGCCTCCACCGGCGGATCATTGAGGGTGTTGAGCGCCTTGCCCAGCTCCACCATGTTCACCACGCGAGCGTCGCGCCCGAGCGCAATCTTCATCAAGTCAGGACGCTTCAGCGCGTCGCCGTTCAGCTCAAACGCGCCGCTCGTGGACAACTGCAATCCACCGCCCGCTTCCTTCCATGAACCAATCAGGCAGGGCAACATGGCGATAGACCGGGTCGCCATGCCTCCGCCTTCCGAGCGCTGCACGCCATAATTCACGCGAATCACGGAGGGTCGCACGGTGGCATACTCGCGCGCCAGTCGGCGTATGTCCTCAGCCCCAAGGCCTGTCCATTGCGCAACACGCTGGGGAGGATAATCTTTAACTTTTTCACGCAGCTCTTCGAAACCTAGCGTGTACCGGGCGACGTAATCCGCATCATGCAGATTTTCGCCGATGATCACATGCATCATGGCCAGCGCCAACGCGGCATCAGTGCCCGGATTGATCGGCAAATACCAGTCGGCGCACGCAGCCGTGCGCGTGCGGTAAGGATCAATCACCACCAACTTCGCGCCGTTTCGGCGGGCCTCCGCGATGAACGGCCACAAGTGAACATTATTGCCGTGAATGTTCGACGCCCAGGCGATGATGTAACGCGAATGCCGGAACTGCTCCGGTTCGGTACCGAGTTGTACGCCGAGAACAGACTTCAATCCGGCATCGCCGGCCGCCGAGCAAATTGTCCGATCCAGTTGCGATGCGCCCAGGCGGTGAAAGAATCTGCGGTCCATGGAAGCGCCATTGAGCATGCCCAGCGTGCCCCCGTAGGAATACGGCAAAATCGCCTCACTGCCAAACTCGGCAGAGATCGTGCGCAAGCGCCTGGCGATCTCATCGAGGGCCTCATCCCAGGAGATGCGCCGCCAAACCTGTTCGCGCAGGACCAGGTCTCGGCCCCGGTCCATGGGCGCGCAGCGCGGCCGCCCAGCCTGTGCAACAGCCGTCGCCACAGCCAGCCCCTTCGGAGCAATCCGCCGCATGGGACGCAGCACTCGATCGGGCGAATACACTCGATCCAGATATTTGGCCACCTTGCCGCACAAAAACCCGCGCGTTACGGGATGCGCCGGATCCCCCTGAATTCTTGTCGCCCGTTCACCCTCAACCGTGATGAGCACCCCACACGCATCTGGGCAATCATGCGGGCATGCGGCGTGGATAACCTTCTTCACGGTCCCTTGATTATACGGGGGCTGGCTAGGGAACGATGAGAATGGAGGAACTATTTCAGGCCGAGGTAAACCGCAACTTGTGAGTTCGGGATAAGTTACTTGCAGCGAAGCCAATTTCGCATCCGCTACTTTATCTCCAACACTTCTTTTTCTTTCGCCTTGCTCATCTCTTCCATCTTCCTGATTTCATCGTCGGTGAGCTTTTGAATTTCTTCCAGGGAACGCTTTTCGTCATCTTCGGTGATCTTCTTGTCCTTCATCGCTTTCTTGATGGCATCATTGCCGTCGCGCCGGATATTGCGCACCGCGGTGCGATGTTCTTCCAATACTTTGTGCAGGTGCTTCACCATTTCCTGGCGGCGCTCCTGCGTCAGCGCAGGTACGGGTACCCGGATGAGTTTGCCATCGTTCATCGGATTGAGCCCCAGTTCTGCCCCACGAATTGCTTTTTCGATCGCACCTACCTGCGATGGATCAAAGGGCTGCACCGTAATCATCTGCGGTTCCGGCGCGTGCACTTGCGCGATCTGGTTTAGCGGCATCTGCGACCCGTAATAATCGACGCTCACGCTATCTAACATGTGCACGGAGGCGCGCCCCGTCCGCGTGGCAGCCATCGCCTTGCGGAAGTCTTCAACCGCCTTTTCCATGCGCGTCTTCAGCTGGGTATACGTTTCTTTCAGGCCAGGGATTGCGGCCATAGAGGCTTGCGCCATGTTGTTAGCTCCGTAAAACGGCAGGAATCAAAACGCTGCATTATAAACCCAGTGGAAACCATAAAGCCGCCCGCGGATTCGCGACCATGCTCTACGCGCGCACGGTTGAACCGATCTTCTCCCCGCTAAGTACCTTTCGGATATTCCCGTGCTCGTTCAGATTGAAGACGATGATGGGCAGGTTGTTATCCTTGCACAGGCTGATGGCGGTGGAATCCATCACCTTGAGGCCCAGCTTCAAGACGTCCATGTAGCTGATGTCGGTGAACTTCTTGGCATCCTTCACGACCATGGGATCGGCGTCGTAAATGCCGTCAACTTTGGTCGCCTTGAGAATGGCGTCGGCCTTGATCTCCATCGCACGTAGCGATGCCGCCGTATCAGTCGAGAAATACGGATTTCCCGTCCCCCCAGCGAAAATCACCACTCGGCCCTTCTCGAGATGACGCAGCGCCCGCCGCCGGATGAAGGGCTCGGCTACCTGATTCATCTCAATCGCCGTTTGCACGCGGGTATAGACTTTCTGTTTCTCGAGCGCGTCCTGCAGCGCCAGCGCATTGATTACCGTCGCCAGCATGCCCATGTGATCGGCGGAAACGCGATCCATATCTCGCGCCTGGTCGGCAACGCCGCGAAAGAAATTGCCCCCGCCCACAACAATCGCGATCTGGATGCCGAGCTGATGGGCGTCAGCCAGCTCTGCCGCAATCTCGTGAATCCGCGAAGTGTCGATGCCGAAGCCCTGGTTTGCCGCCAGAGCCTCGCCCGAAAGCTTGAGAAGGATCCGTTTAAAGGAGGGAGTAGTCATGGAATGGTACATCCAAGATACCGCGGTATCGATTTTGTAACGCCGGGTTCCTTCGACTTCGCTCAAGACAAGCGCAACCGCCGTCCTGCGGCATCCCGGCCACGCCCGAAAGCATTAAAAAAGGGCTGCCGAAGCAGCCCCGGAAACTACTCTTCCTTCGCCTCAGTAGGCTTAGTGGAAGCAATTGTCGCCCCGGCTTCGCCGACCTTGAAGCGAGCAAAGCGGCGTATGGCAATGTTCTCGCGCAGCTTGCCGATCTTCGTTGCCATGAGCTGCGCGATGGAGACGGTCTGGTCTTTGATAAAGGGCTGTTCCAGCAGGCAGACCTCTTCGTAGAACTTGCCCATCTTGCCTTCGACAATTTTCTCGACTACGTGCGGTGGTTTGCCGGTAGCGGCCGCCTGCGCCCGGTAGATGTCTTTCTCGCGCTCAAAAGCCTCGGGCGTGACATCTTCCTTGCGCACGAACTTAGGATCGCTCGCCGCGATGTGCATGGCAATATCGTGCACCAACTCTTTGAAGTCGTCGGTGCGAGCCACGAAATCGCTCTCGCAGTTTACTTCCACCAGCACACCAATCTTGCCGCCGGCATGGATGTAGCTGGTCACTGACCCCTCGCTGGTCACCCGGGCCGACTTCTTGGCCGCGACCGACACGCCTTTCTTGCGAAGAATCACGACCGCCTGCTCCATATCGCCCTTGGCTTCGGTCAGAGCTTGCTTGCAATCCATCATCGGCGCTCCGGTCTTTTCCCGGAGATTCTTCACCTGTGCAGCAGAAATATTCACTGTGGTAGTACCCATATCGATGAAAATCCTTCTTCGATGAAAATCTCACTCTTCGATTAGATGCGCCCTAACAAACTTTGACCCGCGCCGGACGACCCGCGCGGGTCTGATTTCAAATGCCCGGTTTGTCCGTCTTTCGCAAGCGACCACCGACGAGGGAACAGTTCTAGACCGTCTGGCTCTCGGCTTTCGGCACTTCGGCTTCCTCAGGCGTCACGGGCTTCTTGTGGACCCCAGGGCCGAGCACTTCCTCCATGCTGATCTCTTCGGATGCGGCATCGGCGGCTTCTTCGGCATGGCTCTCGCCCACAGCCGCTTCCGCGGCCTGAGCGGCGTCCGCGGCGGCGGTCATCTCGGCCACCTGCTTGTCGCTCATGAACTGCGCACCCTCGGCAATGGAGTCCGAGATCTTCGAAGTAAACAGGCGGATTGCTCGCAATGCATCGTCGTTGCCTGGAATTACATAATCCACTTCACTGGGATCGCAATTTGTGTCAACCACGGCCACAACCGGAATACCCAGTTTGCGGGCTTCGCGAACAGCGATCTGCTCCTTATTAGAGTCGATTACGAAGATCGCGTCCGGCAACCGGCTCATGTTCTTGATGCCAGCCAGATTTGCCTGCAGATGCTTGCGCTCGCGCTCCAGCTTGATTACCTCTTTCTTCGGCAGCAACTCGTAACGGCCATCGGTGGCCATTTCGTCGAGTTCCTTCAGCCGCTTCACCGACTTCTGCACCGTGACCCAGTTGGTGAGCAGTCCGCCCAGCCACCGCTGGTTAATATAAAAGCCGCCGCAGCGCGTCGCTTCCTCAGCAATCGCATCTTGCGCCTGGCGCTTGGTGCCCACGAAGAGCACAATCTTGCCCTCGGTCGCCAGTTCCTGCACGAATTTCGACGCTTCCTTAAACATCTTCAGCGTTTTCTGCAGGTCAATGATGTAGATCCCGTTGCGCTCTCCGAAGATGTATTCCTTCATCTTCGGATTCCAGCGCTTGGTCTGATGCCCGAAGTGCACACCCGCTTCGAGCAGCTCCTTCATGGTGATATTTGCCAATTAACCTCCTTGTTTGGTCTGCATCCGGCGCTCACCCTGGGGCTGCCCCGGATTGCCATTCCCGTCCCCGTACCAAGGCACGGGAAGAATTGAACACCTAAAAAACAGCTGGTAGCTTCTAGCTCTTAGCTTCCAGCCAAAAACTAAACCCTTGTGCGGTCGTGTCGGTCGAGGCCAACGGAGCCTTGGCGCTGGAACGCTGCGCCGGGGTCACGAAATACTGTTCAAAGGGACGCCCATTTACTTTGAAATCGCCGCTTCCGGGCCGCAAATAAACCCGCGCAATCGCCGACTTCCGCCGTCCCGTGCCGTAGTACTGAACCAATTCAGCCATATTTAGCTTCTAGCTCCTGGCTTCCAGCTCCTAGTTCAATTCCCTAAGAGCGAGCCTTCCAGACTTTTCCCAAAATCAAAGCTCCCCGGCCTCATCCTGAGCGCAGCCGTTTTTCAGTTGGAGCGAAGGATCTTGCGCCTATCGTTCTCGCCTTCCGTTTACGCCCGCACTACAAGTGCCAGCGTCTGCGGCTTCTGCGCCTGGTGCGGATGCTTGTCGCCCTTGTACACATTCAGCTTCGAAAGCATATGCGCCGCCAGCTTGTTCTTCGGCAGCATGCGCCGCACCGCATCTTCGATCACAGCCTCGGGCTTGCGGACGAGACGCTTTCTGTAATCTTCCGTGCGCAGCCCGCCGGGATAGCCCGTGTAGTGGTGATACTGCTTCTGCTCCGCCTTCATTCCCGTGGTCTTGATCTTTTCCGCATTGATCACAATGACGTGATCGCCGGTATCGAGAAACGGCGTGTACTGCGGATTTTCCTTACCCATGAGGATGCGCGCCACCTGCGAGGCCAAACGCCCGAGAGTCTGCCCATCCGCATCCACGACGTACCACTTGCGCACAATTTCCCCCGCTTTGGGGAAATAGGTTGACATCGGAACTCTCCCAGAAAAAAAATGAAAACGCAAAGAAGACCGCTCGTTGATTCCCCAGCGAGGACGCCAGGCCATCAGGCGGGCAACCGCAAGAGCACCAAAGACTTTAAGATACCGTAGCTTGCGGAGGATTGTCAACGCAGAGTTGCCCAAGGTAGTGTCTCAGTCTGGATTATTCGCCGGGCACTCTTGTGGCAGCACGTTTGGATCGACGCGCGCATGCCCGGTTTGGTGCCGTTGTCGGAGATCATACTCAAAGAGCCATGTCTGGTGTCGCCAAAGGGGGAACTGTGACGTCCGCGCCGTCATCCTGCGCGCCGGTGCTGCGTCTTCGCGCTCAACAGTTCTGCGTCAATGGCTTCGGCCAGATCTTCAAATTCATTCAGCCCCTCATAGCGATAGCCATTGATAAAGAACGTCGGGGTGCCATTCACCCCGCTGCGCACTCCGCCCAGGAAGTCTTCTTTGATCGCCGGTAGGAATTCGCGGCTTTCCAGGGCGCTGAGCAGGTCTTCAGAAGGCAGTCCCAGAGCCTGCGCCAATTCCGCGAGCAGCGGAAGACTTAGACTCGGCTGGTTTTCAAAGATCGCATTGTGCATCTCCCAGAAGTGGCCGTTGGCTCCCGCGAACTCGGCGGCCTCGGCTGCGGGCTCGGCCATGGGATGAATCTGGGTCAGAGGAAAGTGCCGGTAGACAAACCTCAATTGCCTGCCGAAATGCTTTCTCAGGGCCTTGACGACTGGATGCGCGCGTCCGCAATGGGGACACTGGTAATCACCGTATTCCACCAAGGTTACGGGCGCGTGTTCATCGCTCAGCGTGTGGTCAGCTGGCCCGACGGGAACCTTCAAGTTCGCCATGACTTTGCCTCTTTTCCTTCAGATTCTCCAGCGCTTCAAGAATGCCATCCGCACCGGGATTGACGGCGACAGGCGAGCAGTAACTCCAAAAAATCACGCCCTTTTCGTCGATCACAAAGAGTGCTCGTTCGCAGAATCCATCTTGTTCCCGGTAAGCGCCGTAGGTCTTCGCCACCGCGCCTTTTGGCTCAAAGTCAGAAAGCAAAGGGAAATGCAAATGCTGGGCTTCGGCAAATGCGGCATGGCACCACGAACCGTCGACCGAGATGCCGAGAACTTCAGCTTTATATTTCTGAAACTCGGGAAGAATCTCGTTGTACAGTGCCATCTGGTCACCGCACACCGGACTCCAATCGGCGGGATAGAAGGCCAGCACCACAGGCTGACCACGCAAGTCGCGGAGGGATAATTTTTGATCCGGAGTCACGGACAGGGTGAAGTCCGGGGCGGGAGTTCCCGGAGCCAGAATGCGAGCCACGTGCTTACCTCCTGAATAATTGCAAGTTTAATGAGACTGTTTCACTCGTACGCGAGCGCGTCAATAGGGTCCTTCTGCGCCGCTTTGTAAGCGGGGTAAACCGCCCCAGCCGTCGCCCCAACGATGGCCACAATGGTCGCCTGAATGATCCAATCCTTGGTCACCACAACTTGCACTAGGGGAAAGCGGTGCCGAATGCCAAAGGCCGCCGTTAGGCTAACCCCGATGCCGACCACGATGCCAACCACCGCCAGCGCTCCTGTTTCCCGCAGAATTAAGTTGACGATATAGGCCCGGGACGCGCCCATCGACTTTAAAATCCCAATCTCTCGCGTCCGCTCCATCACCGCGGTGTACATGGATTGAAAAATCACCAAGAACCCAATGACTACGCTGACGCCGATCACCACCCCAATAAAGGCGTTGAAACCGGGCAAGTGGCTGGGGGTCATCATGCTGAGGTAATCCGGAGTCGAGAGCACCGAATATTTCTCCATCCCCGGCTGGCTCTTTACTTCCTGGACCACGGCATCGGCGTTCGCGGGACTATCGAGTTTGAGATAGAAAACCGAGGCTTTATCCTTGGCGCCAATAAGCTCTTGAAGGGTGGTGATGGGCAGAAATTTTCGCGCACCGCGCCCATTCTCTACGATCCCGGCCACCCGAAAGGGGTGATTCAGAATTTCCATGGTGTCGCCGACTTTGACGTGCTTTTGACGGGCGATATAGTCATCAACCAGGGCCTCATTTGGCCCTCGAAAGGGCCCGCCTGCGACGTATTGAAATGGCCCACCCAATGCCTCGAAGCTCGGCAAATCGATGCCGTCAATTACTTCCAGAGCGCCCGAACTCGTCAACTGCCAAATCACCGGACTCACCACCGTCACATGCGGCATCTTGCGGAGAATGTCAGCGACTCTCACCGGCACGGGCGCACCGCTTATTCCCGCAAGAAACGATGACCCCGGCGGCTGCACGATCACATCGGCGCCAATGCCGGCGGTTCGATTCTTGGAGTCGTTCATGATCCCATATGCGAGACCGGCAATCAGCAGGATTAGAGACACCTCAAGAGCAATGGCCACAATGCTAATAAGCGACCGGATTGGCCGATGTACGAGGTTGGCGACAATCAATCGGTTCATCATGAGAAAGCACTCAGCATTCAGCAGCCAACATTCAGCCCGCTAGGGTTTCGTATCTACTTTTCGTATTAACGCCGAAAGAATCCGCTTGATTTCGGTCGCAGCATTGGCTGAATGCTGCTTACTTGGGCAAGGATGCGGCCGAATTTGGTTGAGCTCGGTCCAAATTCACCACTTCAGCCCCTGGTGGCTTCTCCAGCACAAACTGATCGTCCTGCAACGCCTTGTTGATTTCTACTTTCAACATATTCAGAATAATTTCGTACTCTTCTTCTGGTCGGTAGATTTCGAGGCGGGACGGGAAAATGACGCCGTCATAATCCTTATAATCCGCATATCGCGCATCCGTTACGAGCGTGCCCTGCTCATCGTAAATATATTGGCGATGAGGCTCGAGGTCTACGCGGCTGAAGAGAATTTTTCGGGATAGAAACCATCCCTTGTCTCCCTTTCGAATCACTACCAGTTCGTAATCATCTTGCACCACGCGGCGGCCCTTGGAGTCATAAAGCATCTCATAACCGCTTTCGAGCACGGCAATTTCTTCTAGAGAATCGATAGGCCGGATCAGCAGAGCATCGTAAATATTCTGCGGGCGGATGTTTTCCAGCGGCTGCGCCGTGTTCGGCGACTGCACTTCATTTTTCCCCACGACGAAGCGATTCTTGGGAGGAATCCACAGCTTAAACTCCTGCCCGTTGCTCACCATATCGAATGCTTTGTTGCGGACGATGGGCATAAGTCCAATCATGCGCAGCATGGCCGGCCTTCGAGCGAGGACGTAGCCCCGGATTTCTTTGTAGTCCGTGACTTTGCCTTTTTTCACCCCGCCCGAGGAAGCATCGATATCGACGGTGGCTTGCAGCGACCGAACTTTGTCCGCCTGGCGATTAATGGCCTCGACCAATTCTTTTTGCGTGGCAGCCTGCAGGGGTGCCTTGGAATATTGCTGCTCAACCGTGCGCGTGCGGAAAAGGCAACCGGTGGTCGGCAATATGGTTACGAGTAATGTCAGCTTCCAGAAGGGCCAGGCGCGTCTCATGCTGATATATTCGATGATCTCCAGGTCATTTGAGTATAGCGGCTTGGAAAGGTTTCAGAATAAAAGACTTGCAAGGGCGTGGGGGAGTCTACTGACTAACGTGCCAGCACGAACGGATGGCCGCCACTGGTTTCAGATCATCTAAACTAATTTCACCGTGCGAAGAATTCTCTGGCTTCTGACAATCGCGGCCCTCGCGGCAGCAGGCTGGGTTACTTGGGCTTTGTTCGCGCCGAGCGCGCCCGCAGGGCAAACATTCGTCCTGCTGCATCCGGGATATTCCACCCGCCGCATCGCCTGGGAATTAAAATCTGCCGGAATTATCCGCAGCGAAGACGCATTCGTCCTGTGGCACTACCTCCACCACGGGCGATCACTTAAAGCTGGCGAGTATGTGTTCGAGAAGCCTGCGAACACCATCAACATCCACCGGCGGCTGGCCCATGGCGACGTCTACTTTCATACCGTGGTCGTGCCGGAAGGTTACACGATGTTCGACATCGCACATGCCATCGAAAGCGCCGGACTCGGCCCCGCCACGGATTTCCTAAAAGCTGCGCAGTCCGACACTCCCCTGATCGCTGACCTCGCTCCCGGGGCGCATTCTCTTGAAGGATATCTTTTTCCTGAAACCTATGAGTTCAGCAGGATGCAAAGCATGGATGACATGGCGGCCGCCATGGTGAAGCAATTCCGCCAAGTCGCTCGGCAGATTGGATTGATTCAATCCTCAGGAAGTAATGCCCGTGGTAGCGAGTCAGCCACGTCGCCACCGGCAGATCGCGGTGCATCATCCGGCGAAATTCAAATTGAGGTCGTCCAGCCCACGGTCACCATGGCTTCCATCGTCGAAAAGGAAACAGCGGTGCCCGACGAGCGGCCGCTGGTCGCCAGCGTCTACTTCAACCGGCTGGAGAAAAAGATCGCGCTCGACGCCGACCCCAGTATCATTTACGCCGAGTTACTGGCCGGGACTTACCAGGGAGCTCTGCACCACGCCGACGTGCTGTTCAACTCGCCCTACAATACCTATAAATACAGCGGTCTTCCGCCGGGGCCCATCGGTAATCCAGGAAAGAGTGCCCTTGAAGCCGCCATGCATCCCGCTCACAGTGACTACTATTATTTCGTGGCCGATGCCGCAGGCCATCACCGTTTTGCCCGTTCCATTGAAGAGCACAATAAAAATGTGGCTACCTATCGCCGCGCCATGCGCGGGCAATAGGGCGTCGCAGTGCAGACTCTAACGACCAGTTGCCCTATGCTCCATGAACGCTTGCAGTATGAGCACGGCGGCCAACCGGTCGACCACCTCGCCGCGCCGCCTAATCGACATCTCGGACTCCCGGAGGACGCGGTTGGCTTCCACCGAAGTCAGCCGCTCGTCCCATAGGTGAACCGGCAAGCCGAAGCGCTTACGCAATTCGGCCGCAAAGACCTGCATCTTTTCGGACTGGATTCCCTCCAACCCACTCATTCGCAAGGGATAGCCGACAACGATTTCGGTAACCTGATATTCACCGATCACCTTTTCCAGCCACCCAAAGTCGGTCCGCTTATTCTTCCGCCTCAAGGTCTGGAGGCCCTGCGCTGTAATTCCCAGAAGGTCGGATACTGCCATGCCAATGGTCTTGGAACCTACATCGAGTCCGAGAAAGCGTCCTCTGAAGGGCGCGGGCGTGCTCCCGGTGGCTGACAGGCGAGGCGATGGCCCCGCTGCCGACCGCGAATTGAGAGGAGAATTTTTCACCTTCGAATCCAACACCGGCATTATATGCGCCGGATCATCCGCCACCGAGTTATTCCAGTCGCCGCGATCAGAGAAAAGCATTCTCCGACTATCCTCAACCGACTTAAAACAAAATATTTACACCCCTATCTTCGCGGAGCTAACATGCAAAGAGGTGACCAGCTCAGCTCGATCTGCCCGGAGCTGCCCTTGAGCTGCCCGAGCTGCCCGGAGCTGCCCGGGCACCGGTTGCTTTCGCGATGCTGCAAGAGTAGACTAGTGGTAATACAATAGGCCTTTCCCCCGCTACCCACGGCCTTCCCGGGTGCGAAGTTATGAATGGTAGTGACTTGAATTTCCACATCGGCGACAAGGTCGTCTATCCCAATCACGGCGTGGGTGTTATCGAGCAAATTAGCAGCCGGTCGATTGGAGCCACCATTGAAAAATTCTATCTTCTAAACATCAAGGCCAGCAGCCTGAAAGTGATGGTGCCCTGTGGCAATGTGGGAAGCGTCGGCCTGCGGCGGGTGGTTCGCAACGGCGAAATCCAGAAAATCCTGGATTACCTCACCGACGGCGACACCGGCAGCAACGGCGACTGGAAAGACCGCTTCAAGGAAAACTCCGACCGCATGCGCACTGGATCGTTGCTCGAAGTCGCCGGAGTCCTCAAGAACCTGATTGCCCTGCATCAGGCCAAGCCGCTCTCCTTCCGTGAAAAAAAGATGCTTGAACGCGCCCGCTACCTGCTGGTCAGCGAATTGGCCATGGCCCGCGACGTGGAAGAAACCCAGATCGAGGACCTCTTGACCAAGGCCCTGGCCAAGAGCAAACTACGATTCCCCGAAGCGTCTGAGTTCCAGGCCTGAAGATCTGCACCTCATCCTACTTGGTCTGGCCTTCATGAATGGTGATATGGCGGTCGATGGGGAGATCCGCATAGCGCTGGAGTAGACCGCTGGGCAGCGGCCATTTCACCTCGCTCCCATCGATCTTCTGCCGCTTGCTCCGAACGGCACGCGCAGTTCGTCCGCTCGTTCTGCTAAAAATGAGCTTTCTGTGAAAAGCAGGGGTGAGTGTGCAGCAAATCTTCGGTCCAAACGTCGGGCTACATGGCCTGCAATGTTCGCAGCGTGGGACGCATCGTGAAGCAGACCGCAGCCGTGACAGGATTGGACCCCAAGAAATATCATCCTCATCTGCTCCGCCACTGCTTCAGCACTCACTGTCACCACGATGGAATGCCGGTCGAAGTGATCAACATGCTACTCGGACGCGCGAAGCTTTCCACGACAATCATGTATCTGCAGGTTTCAACGAATCGGATGAGGACATCCTACAACTGGCCGCATCCACACGGGCGGGCTTGAAATTGCGGAATTATGCCTTTGACGTACCCGAAACGTCGGCCATCTCTCGCTGATTGTGCTGTCGGCCTATCGTCACGTTGACCGACATATCGTCGGTCTTTGGCCTGTGGCCTGTGGATTCAAATTGAGCCCTTACCCGCCTCACGGATCATTTGATCTTGAAGAAAACACACAGAAAAACCCCGTTTGTTGCGATAAAAGACAATTCTGCCATGCAAGGCTGGTTACTTTTGTGCCTCAGACGTTGGAGCCATTCCCGAGGCATGGAGATCCGTTGCACACTGTAAGTAGTTGTCCGGCCCGGGGGAGGAGTCATGGGACGTTTTTGGCGCGATGTTTGGTTGGATGAAGAGGGACAGGACATTGCCGAGTATGCGGTGATGCTCGCTGTAATCCTCGTAATTGTGGTGGGCACAGTCAGGTTGATCGGCTCAAATGCCAACAATGTGTTCTCGCAGGTTGGGAGTTCGCTTCAGTAGATCATGAAGTCATTCAAACCTGCGTGCTCAGAATCTTTCGTGGTCAGAATCTGAATCTGGCTGAAGAGCACGCGAGGCCGAATTGAGCGGCCCCGAACCTTGTCCGCTTTTTGTCCGCCCCGGAGGCCATTCGTGCGATTTTCACCTAGCGAGGCCGAACGAGAGCGAGCTTCCGGTTTGCGACCATCCGGGAGTTTGCACTGTCCTTCTGCTGCCGCGCGGCGGGTCGGAGTTCTAAGGCTCGCCCCGCGAAATAGCTTTTTGCAGACCTGAGAAATCATGTGGCTTTTGAAGGACCCAGATCGTTCGCGAGTAGCTGTCGGACAGCTCTCCGAGCTTCCAGTATCGAATAGCGGTGATCCATCGCCCCGGCGAGATCGGTGTTCGCAAACGCGATCCTGCCGAACGGCGCATTGCGCAGGACCTCTCGCGGCGCAGGCCGACCCTCCCGACCGAAGAAGAACCCAGGTTGCGGGCTTAGATAGGCATGCCCCCAGCGGTTAAGGATGATTCCAGCTATATCCCGCTGCGCATCGAATCCAGAAATTGCAAACATCTCGGTGAGCTGTTCACGGATTCGTCGCTCATAATCCCTGAAAGCAGTCGCGAGCAATTCCTCGCGGCCGAGGTTACCCTGTTCCTCTGTGGAGTGACCCGGATAAGAAAACAGAACTTTTAAGGAGAGGACGATGGGAGAGTCTGGGCCGATCTTGGGATCCCCCACGCCAGTGAGTGCTAGTTTGCGCACTTCCATATAGTTGCCGGTTCCTTCAAACCAGCGGCAGCCGCTCATCCCCATCTTGTACAGAAATCGCCAGTTCCTCACCGCAACATTAGCCATCATGCATGGAGAGCGGTAGAACTCCGCATACGCCCTACGGTGTGATTCCGGAAGGTCTTGCACGATATGCTTGGTGGTCCAGCTTCCTCCCGCCAAGACAGCCGAGCGCGCCTTGACTCGGTATATCTTGCCGTCCTTGAGGTAGCAGATACTGACAAAATTGGATTTGTCTGGTTCGCGGTCATGTTGGACAGAAATCGCTGTTGACGATAGCCGCACCCTGGCGTTTGTTTGCGGAGTATCGAGTGCGGCAAAGTTGATGTTGTTGGCGGTGACTGCCTTCACAGTCTCTGGGCCATCGAGCGCCCCTGGAATCAGATTCTTCACTATTAATCTTGCAATGGTCGTGTTGCCCCCCGGGAACATCTGGTCTCTGTTGCCTTCGTCTGTTGAGGGATGCAACATTTCGTATGCATAATCTGAATACGCCGACAGAGCGTCAGGGCCAAGACCGGAGCCGCCGCCTTCCACGGGAGAGAGAAACGTCCGGACCGTCTCCCGGCCCAGGCCGAAGCGTTCCATGTAGTGCTGTTCTAGCGTAATTGAATCAAGGTGTCGAGAAATCGCGTCCCCTTCCACCTTAGGATGGACAAATCGGTCTTCTTGCACCGGCCAGCTTTTTAGCCAACGAAGCCACTCCGTCCGAGTTGCCTCGGAAATAGGAGCACCTTTCAGATTCTTCCCCACAGGATCGATCAACCACATCCCGGGTTTCTGCCCAAATTTCGCCCCGAACCAAAATCCGTATTGGCCACGTGCCAAGCCAATGGCTTCATATGGAGTCTGGGAGAGGGACATCTCTGGCCCCGGCCCCGCCCATTCTTGGTAATCGAGCTTCTGTGCTTTCAATCCGATGCTGTCGTAGAACTGGGCGATGAAGCTATCTGGAGAATGAAGCTGATAAATAGCTGAGCCCTGATGCGCGATCAGCCGCTTGCCGTCCACCCGGAACTCATTTTGCTTCGCTTCACCACCGAAAATGGGATGGTTTTCAAGGACCAGGACTTTCATTCCGAGGCGCGCTTGCCGTTGGAAGAAGAGGGCGGCAGCAAGTCCGCTGATTCCGCCACCGACGATGACACAATCGTAAGTCTCGCCAGTATCGATGATGTCGTTGGGCAGCGGGTCATAAACTCCGTCGCGGATGGTATGCCCGGCCTGCAGGACTGCCAGGGTGTTCCCGTTGGACGTGCTGTATTCGCCGACTCCGCCATAACCGGTAAATTCGTCTCCAGCCGCAAGGAGTTCCGCAGGCGTGGTTGATTCGAGCAACAGAGCCCCGGACGCCAACAGCGCAGAACCGAGGAAATCACGCCGGGTGATGGGATCGTTCATGCCCAGCCTTGTATCGCCGGAGACCGTGGGTTTTAGAGTCATTGGTTGGTCCTCATTCTGGCCCGAATCAGTCTGCTCATCATAGCTGTCCTCGGCGTCCACAAGGCACCTCGACTGAGTCTACAGGCACAGCACGTGGGTCACGGCGACATGAGTGCGAGGAAGAACTTGCTTGGCCCTAACCGAAGTAAGCCGGGAAGCGGAGAGGTGAGTTAGATGGCTCCGCCCCGGCATGATTCAGGAACCCGCAACAACTAACCCCTTTGCCAGGCCACGATTCCGGGAATGGGATACCGAGAGCCCAGTCGCTGCCGAAGGATGTTGCGAACATTCTCGGGCAGAGCGACATTCGGTCTTTGGTTCGTCTCGGCTCGCCCGACGCCTGCAGTGAGGAACTTTTGCACTCGTCTAGAATATTTCCCGTAGTCTTCATGACCCCAGTTTCTTACCGACCAAAGATTTCCTGGAAAGAAAAACTGTCGATCGCGGCCGCTGGGGCATGACTCCGCTCACCGCCGACGCGTACTACAACCCGCTGCTGAACGAAATCGTCTTTCCGGCCGGCATTCTTCAGCCTCCAGCCTTCGACATGAAAGCCGTCGATGCCGTCGACTACGGCGCCATCGGCGTGGTCATCGGCCACGAAATCTCCCACGGCTTCGACGACGAAGGCGCGCAGTTTGACTATCTGGGTCGCCTGCGAAACTGGTGGACCGACGCCGACTTGAAAGCCTTTCAGGCCCGCGGAGCCTGCGTGGCCGACCAGTTCGATCACTACTTCATCGAGGAAAATGTCCATCACAACGGCAAACTCGTCCTTGGCGAAAGCATCGGAGACCTTGGCGGCGCCAAGATCGCCTACCTCGCCTACCAGAAATCTTTCGAAGGCAAGCCCCCGCCCCGCCGTTATCGACGGCTTCACTCCCGAGCAGCAATTCTTCATCGCCTGGGGACAATTTCGCGGCGATGAAATCCGCCCCGAAGCCCAGCGTCTAATGGTACAGACTGATCCCCATCCGATAGCGAAGTGCCGCGTGATCGGCCCGCTCTCAAATTTGCCCGAGTTTCAAAAAGCATGGAGTTGCAAGTCAGACGCGGAGATGGTGCGCCCTCCCGACAAGCGCTACGAAGTCTGGTAGCGGCCAAGCGTTTCATCAGCGAATCCTTATGAATGCTGTCTCGTAAATGGTTTTGGGAAGGGCACGAGTTTAACTCGTGCCACTAAGTCGTTTAAAGATTGTCCGCGCTTCAGCGTGCCTCTATCGGGGAACCCGATCGAACGCATGTCATAACGGAACTGCTTCATACGCTCGCCGTGCTCGGCATCACCGTGCCCAGGTACGCAAGGCGTTGATTTGAAACCCTCAGCATCTCCGCCCTCTGCGAAGGCATCTAATACCTAGAGGCATTCCTATGAAGCGATTTTCTCTCCTGGCGGCCATCTTGATTGTGGTGGCGGCGATTTCCGCCCTGGCTGCGCCTAGTCCCAGTACCGCGAACGTACCGGCATTTCCGGGCATTCTGGCGAATGCACGCTACGTCTACGTTGCCTCCTATGACGGAGATCAGTTTAGTCCCAACCTCCTTTCCGAAGATCGGGCAGCCATCGGCGCCGTGCAAAACGCCATTCAGAATTGGGGTAAACTCACGATCGTGTTCCGGCCCTCCGAAGCCGACATCACCATCCTTGTCACGAGCCGGCCCTCCGAAGATCTGCTGGCCGTGTACGATACGCATCAGGGGAGTGGCAATTTCCTCTGGCGCGTCATGGGGCGTGACGGTCTCGAGTCGGACGAAACTCCGCTGGTCACGCAATTTGAAAAGGGATTCGAGAGCGTGCAGAAACACAAGTAAGCGTGCACGCGCCTGCTGCGCGGATCGCAGCGCCCGATAGCGAAGTCGAACAAGCGAACCCCGCGACCAGTCTTCTCACTTCGTCACGGCCGAAATAAAATATCACACACTACTTTGGATTGCGTGGCCATATCGTTGAGCCTTAGTTCTGGTTGCGACTCAGGGGCCGCATGAGCCGTAGTCTCGGGTGAGGACGCCGCGCGTCTATCATCTCCTCGGCCGCCCCCAGCGCAAGCTGGTGTGTGGTATCGGATCTTTCGTGGCCCCAATGGCATTCGGTCGGGATGGCGGCTTGTCATTTACGTCGCGATACTCGCCGTGGTTTCTCTGTTGCTCCAAAGGGCGACTCTTGCGATTCCGAACCTTGCCACTACCATTCGCCTTGCCAATCATGGCATGCTCAGCCCCGGCGTCCAGTTTCTCATCGAAGGCGTGGGCATCATCTCCACTTTTGTCGCCGCGTGGGTCATGTCGAGGATTGAAAGGCGAAAGTTCGGAACCTACGGCGTTCCTGGCAAAGGAGCATTCGGTCGTATTTTCTGGCTGGGAGCCACCTTCGGTTTGCTCTTTGAGACAGCCGAGATGTTAGTGATTTCCGCGATGGGCGGATTTTCTTTTGGAACACTGTCGCTGGCGGGTGCTGCTCTCGTGAAATTCGCAGTGTTGTGGGCGGTCGGTTTCGTCATGGTGGGAATCTTCGAGGAGTTCCTGTTTCGCGGCTACGTGCAATTCACGCTAAGTGATGGTATTGGCTTTTGGCCGTCCGCGGTTTTGCTGTCTGCACTTTTTGGGGCAGTACATTTGGGGAATCCAGGCGAGGGCTGGGTCGGCGCCCTGTCGGTTATGCTGTTCGGTATTTTCGCGGCGTTTCCCCTGCAACGCACCGGGTCGTTATGGTTCGCGATCGGATTCCATGCCGCCACCGACTACGCTGAGACCTTTATCTATTCGGTGCCGGACAGCGGAATGCTGGCTAGCTCACATCTTCTCAATTCCAGTTTGGCTGACCGGTGGAACCGTCGGTCCGGAGGGCAGCGTGGTTGATTTTGGGCTCTTGCTTGTCGCATTCTTGGTGGTCGCGTTGATCTTGCCTGAAAAACGGATTCAGCCGGCAGGCGCATGAATACCTTAGCAAGAGATTTTCGGCACGCGGTTCGGATGCTACTCAAGAGTCCGGGTTTTACTTTGGCCGCAATCCTGTCGCTTGCCATCGGCATTGGGGCGAATACATCCATTTTTAGCATCATTAATGCACTGTTGCTTCGCCCTCTGCCGTATCAGGACGCAGATCGACTGGTGATTCTGTGGAATCGCTCGCCCGGGTTGAACATTACCGAGGATTGGTTCTCCACCGCGCAGTATTTCGACATCAAGACCGGACATCACGGCTTGGAGCAAGTCGCGATCGCCATCGGGGGAAACTACAACCTGACCAGCCAAGGGGAACCGGAGCGGGTTGGCACCATTCGCGTCTCCTCCAATCTTTTACCGATGCTGGGCCAGCGAGCGGCTTTAGGCCGGGTCTTTGCTCCTGACGAGGATTTACCGGGCAAGTCGGCTACTGCCGTGCTGAGCTACGGAATGTGGCTTCGACACTTTGGCGCCGACCCGAGCATGATCGGCAAGTCGATCACGCTGAACGGTGTTCCTTACGAAGTGGTCGGGATCATGCCCCGTGCCTTTTCCTTGCCTAGAGAAGTCATGCCTACCCTCGACGGAGCTGAGCAGGCCGATATTCTCCTTCCTCTGCCGATGCCGCTTGATGCCGCGCAAAACCGCGACCACGAAGACTACAACATCATGGGGAAGCTCAGACCTGGAGTCTCCGTTGCCCAGGCACAGGCCGAGATGGATACCATCACGGCGAGATTGCGCCACGATTATCCGCAGACGTATCCACCCAACGGCGGCTTGACCTTCGGTATCGTTCCCCTCCTCGAACAAGTCGTGGGCGACGTCCGCCCTACCTTGTTTGTATTGCTAGGCGCAGTCGGGTTTGTGCTGGTAATTGCTTGTGCGAATGTGGCCAATCTTTTGCTCGCTCGGGCGGTTGCGCGGCAGAAAGAAATCGCGATTCGAACTGCGCTGGGCGCGAGCCGCTTCCGGATTGTGCGCCAGGTGCTTACCGAAAGTGTGTTGCTATCGTTGTCGGGAGGAGTTTGTGGAGTCCTCCTCGCCTTTTGGAGTCTGCATTGGGTCCGCGTTTTCGGACCGAAGAGCGTTCCGCGGATAAACGACATCGGCATCGATCGGGTTGCCCTCGCGTTTACATTCGTTCTTTCTCTTTTATCCGGAGCGGTGTTTGGTCTGGTGCCCGCGATGCGGGTGTCCCGGCTGGATCTGCACACCACTCTGAAAGACGAGAACCGGGGAACAGCCGGCGCCAGTGCAGTCTGGGGCCGCGGTCACAATTTGCGCAGAATGCTGGTGATTTCCGAACTGGCCTTGTGCGTAATGCTGCTCATTGGTGCGGGCCTGCTCATCCGCAGCTTCGTGCGACTCCAAAGCGTTTCTCCCGGATTCAACCCGAACAACGTGCTTACCCTCGAGCTCACGATGAGTGGACCCAGGTATAAGGATCCGCAGGTCGTGATTGCGACTTATCGCCAAGTTTGGAATCGGCTCGAGGGGTTGCCCGGCGTGATCGCTTCCGGGGCAGTCACGGCGCTTCCTCTGAGCCAAATGTTTGCTTGGGGTCCGATTACGGTCGAAGGGCGGGTCCCTCCACCAGGCGAGAATTTCATCAATGCGGATCAGCGCGTCGTCAGCGGCCACTACTTCGAAGCCATGGAAATTCCCCTGCGATCGGGCAGGTTTTTCAATGAGCAGGACTCCCTCACCAGCCCCAAGGTGGTGGTCATTGATGAGTACATGGCTCAACAGCTCTGGCCGAATCAGGATCCCATCGGTCGACGCATCCATTTTGGAGGTATCACCGACAAGAATCCCTGGGAGACGGTGATCGGCATAAGCGGACGCGTGAAGCAGTACACTCTCGATTCCGACTCGCGCATCGCTTTCTATCTTCCTCAAACCCAATATCCCGCACGCGCAATGAATGTAGTGCTGCGGAGCGGGGCCGATCCCGCCGCTTTGACCTCCGCCGTCAAGCAGCAGATTCACGAGCTGGATAGCGATCTCCCACTGTACAACGTACGCACGATGAAGCAGCGGCTCGATGAATCGCTGGCGCAGCGCCGGTTCGCCATGTTGCTGCTGGCGCTTTTCGCGTCGGTGGCTCTCGCCTTAGCGGCGATCGGTACTTACGGAGTAATGGCCTACCTGGTGAATCAGGGCACGCGTGAGATCGGAATCCGGATCGCGTTGGGCGCGACGCAGCGCGCCATTGTGCGCTTGATTGTCTTGAAAGGGTTGGCTCTGGCGCTCTGTGGAGTAGCCATCGGGACGATAGGGGCTTTTGCAATTTCTCGTCTCATGCGCAGTCTCCTGTTCGGGGTGACGCCATCAGATCCGTTCACATTCATCATGATTGCACTTTTGCTGACCCTGATCACTTTGCTGGCGAGCTATATTCCTGCCCA
>WNGJ01001939.1_pt1 | contig 20720 bp, 14 predicted proteins | sample 5400611 | NCBI WGS metagenome assembly WNGJ01 (sample SAMN13153375, study PRJNA577476) | soil metagenome | isolation source: 40 cm soil or saprolite under Garry oak tree replicate 1 | place: USA:California | collected 2016-06-15
GCAGTGGCAGCAGGCACGTGAGTATTTCTTGCATGCATTTGACACCTATGTAGCTTACAACGATACCCATAACGGTGGCATCGTTTTACGAAGCCTTGCTCGCTTATGGAAAGCCAGTGGTGATGCAAGCCTGCCTGATGCCGTTGCAACCATGCTGGGTGCCAGCGTAGAAGAAACGGAGAAGTTGTTGCACGAGATGTTGGAGGAGGAATAGATCTCCACAATTATTTGCCCATCCCCGCCGATTGCCACAACCCCGGCCCAAACCCATTCCCACCACCTGGCGCAGGCAACCCCAAATGTTGATAGGCAAAGCGTGTCACAATACGCCCTCTTGGTGTACGCGCGATGAAGCCGAGCTGCAGCAGGTATGGTTCATACACATCCTCGATTGTCTCCGTGTCTTCGCTGGTGCTGGCTGCTAGCGTGTCAAGGCCGACCGGGCCGCCGTCGAACTTCTGGATGATGGTGAGCAGGAGGTTGCGGTCGGTCTGGTCGAGGCCGATATGGTCGATCTCGAGCGCATCCAGGGCCGCTTGAGCAACTTCTCGTGTGATCACGCCGTCGGCCCTCACCTGTGCGTAGTCACGCACGCGTTTGAGCAGGCGGTTTACGATACGCGGTGTGCCACGGGCGCGACCGGCAATTTCTTCGATACCCGCTTCATCGGCTGGGGCTTTGAGAATACGCGCCGAACGGATACAAATCTGTTTCAGCGCGGCGGGATCGTAGTATTCCATGCGGTATATGGCCCCGAAGCGGTCGCGCAGCGGCGCTGTCAGGGAGCCAACGCGTGTTGTAGCGCCTACGACGGTGAATGGTGGCAGTGAGAGACGCAGCGCCCTCGCGCTCGGCCCTTTGCCGATCATCACGTCTATCGCGAAGTCCTCCATAGCGGAATAGAGGCGTTCCTCGACTGCGCGGGCCAGGCGGTGTATTTCGTCGATGAAGAGCACTTCGCCTGCTTGCAGCGAAGTGAGTATGGAAGCCAGGTCGCCCGCATGTTCAATCGCCGGGCCGGAGGTGGTCCTCAGGCTGACGCCCATCTCAACGGCGATGATATTACAGAGCGTGGTTTTGCCCAGTCCCGGTGGTCCGTACATTAGTACATGATCGACCGACTCATTACGACGGCGCGCAGCTTCCAACAGGATGCTCAGGTTCTCCTTGATTTTCTCTTGCCCGATATATTCGGTCAGGCGGCGAGGTCTCAGACTGCCTTCGATAGCTTGCTCTTCTTCTGTCATCTTTGGTGAGACGAGTCGGTCGCTCATGGTGATCTCCTGCTGCATGAAACTCTTGTTCTATAATTGGCTTGATTTATTATATCAGAATTGAGCACGAGCGTCGAGAGGTTCATGTCTACCCCAATTATGAGTAGATATCAGGAACAACCCTCATCCACGCCTGGCTCTCAACACAATCATCGGCGGAATTCTCCCGCTAATGTCTCTCTTATCTTCGATCTGGAAATCTGCGTTGATTACGCTGCGCGCTGTGTCGCGGTTCCAGTGACAGTTGCCAGCCATTCGCTTCGTTACCGGGGTGATGATATCCTGTAACCTCCGAGCAAAAGCTCCCTGGGCCTGTACGTGTTCTATTAACAGCAAACATGCTCCAGGTTTCAATACGCGCCGGATCTCGCTTAACCCGCGCAAGGGGTCTGTGACGGAGCAAAATACCAGCGTTGCCACTGCGCTATCAAAGGTTTCATCAGCAAAGGGTATGGCTTCTACAGGCGCTTGTGTGAGTGTGATAGGTACTTGCGCTGTTTTCAGACGCTCGCGTGCATAACGCAGCATGGCGGTATCGGGTTCAACAGCTTCTACCCGCTCGACGTGTTCTGGATCATAGAGGGCAAAGTTAAGGCCATTGCCCGCTCCAATTTCCAGGACGATACCCTGAGCCTGTCCAACGATTTCCTTACGCAGTGGCTCCATAAAACTTCGTTCTGCTCTACCGCGGGAGAGTCGCTCGTACATTGAGGCAAATATATGATGATTGGATGTTGTCGCTTGTTCCCTGGCATCCGCCGGTGTGGTCTGGCTCATAGGTTGTGTAGTCTCGCTTTCTCAGAATTGACAGGCCATATAATATTTATAACAATGTTGATGTAACACAACGCCCATTACCAAAAACAAAACGCGCAAGAGGAGACCTGGAGATGCCACGCATACCACCTGTTGAAAATATACAGCTACCCCAAGGGGAAGCAACATCCTTTACCACTATGTCTACGCTCTTTCGTACGATGGCACACCGGCCAGAACTTATGCAGTATAGCATACAGTTGCTGGAGGCCGCTATGCGTACCGGAACCGTTGAGCCCAGACTGAAGGAATTGCTGGCGGTACGTGTCTCGCAAGTCAACTACTGCTTTTACTGAATGGCCGCTCATACTGCCTTGGCAAGGCAGCTAGGCGTAACCGAGGAATTGCTGGACGCGCTCTATCATATCGACACGCACCGTCACCTCTTCACTGCTCGCGAGCTGGTGGCATTGCGTTTTGCCGAAGTTATGACCACGAGCGGTCGAGACGTAGATGAAGCGCTGTGGGATGAACTGCAGGCGCACTTTGACGACGGTGAGCTTGTTGAACTGGCTACGGTGATCGGGCTGTTCAATTTCTTCAATCGTTACGCAGACGCGCTACAGATTATGCCACCGGAAAATACAACCAGGGAATAGGATTATGCCCACCAGCGAAGAAAAATTGGCGGCTCTGCTGCAGGATTTACAGCAATTGGCAACCTACCTGCATGGTCGTGGAGATAAAACACTGGTTCTTTCCAAACAATTTGAGGAAAATGCGAAGAAAGATCCATCAAACAGGGATTTTGATCTGCGCCAGGCAACCATGCTGGATTACCAGCATCACATCTGGCACGAGATTGGTAACATGGTCGACAAACTCATTAAACAATACGAAAACAAATAGGGTGCGTTATTCGCGCCCCAGGCCTGGCTCCGAACAACCACCCAGCGCCGAGGGCGGCCACACTCCAGACCCAGCGCCGAGGGCGGCCGCAAGGGCACGCCCCTACTATACACGTGCCTGGCAAGCCGATTCTCGTGGTATAGTAGGGGCGTGCCCTTGCGGCCGCCCTCGCATCTTGCTGCCCTCGCGCTATATACGTGCCCTCGCACCTTGCTGCCTCGCGCTATATACGTGCCCTCGCGCATTTGCTCTCGTTTTCGGGGTAATTTGGGGGTTTACGCCTCGCCGCTTTTGGCCTTGGCATAGGTATCCGTCAATTCACCCTTCGTGCGCGAGTACACCTCGCGGCCCTGTGCCATTGCATTTGTGGCACGAGTCCGAATTTGGTTGCCCAATCCGGCAGAGCGATCGCGCAACATGATGCCCTGCTCACCAAGCAGTGCCCGCGTGTCCTCTCCTGACTGTGGCGCCAGGATTAGCCCTGCAGCTACACCTAGCCCAAATCCAACAAGTAACCCAATGATAAACGTCCTCATAGTTCACTCACGTCCTTTCAAAATAACAATATATCAATTGCAGCTAACGCTACGTAAAAATGACCGGCAATTTCCGGCCAGGAACTGCATCATCGCATGGGCTGTTCAGTGTACAGGCTCGTTGACGACTTGCTCTACGAGAGTAAGCAGCTCGTCTAATTCAAACGGTTTCTGAATGAGATACACTCTCTGGTAAAGTTTGGGATCACTCACAAACGTCCTGGCTACCTCCTCAGCCTCGAGTACTGCCGCCGTATAGACGATCACAGGAATCTCGGCTGTTACAGCATCCATTTTCAACTGCTTCAAGACATCTTGTCCGGAGACATCGCCAAGTTTCAGGTCGAGAATCAGCAAATCTGGTAGCAGGGCTTTCATTTGTGAGAAAGCATCTTTACCATTTTGCAGGATAGAAACCTGGTACTGTTCGTCCTCCAGGATGCGACGCATCAAGGAGAGCAACTGACTCTGATCGTCAATAATAAGTATTTGTTTTCCCACAAACATTCGGCGCTTTCTTTGCAGGTGACTGGCAGAAAGCGCCCCTCCTGTTATCGATACGTATACAAACTCAGGGAAGTTTCACGATACACCTTGCCAGTTCCAAATAAACCGTACTGTATAGCTGTTAGCGCATGGGCGAACAGCAGTGGGTAAAGGCGTACCTTTATGGATTGGTATTGTACTGTCTAGTAGTGTATCATGTAACACAGCAACAAACAAGGCTGTAATTAAACATGCAATATATCAATTAACCAGAGCGCGACTACCAGGAAGAAGCTCAAACTAATCACAGCAATCACCGGGTCAAGCAGTGGGGCGCTCACAAAGCTGCCACGCAATCTTAATCTTTGGAAAAACGTCGGCAGAACCAGTCCGCTGATGGCTGCTACCAACAAAGTGAGTCCAAGGCCCAAACCAATAGCTATTGCTAGCAGCCAGGAATGGAAGAGGAGCCATGTTAGCAAACCCACTGCCAGGGTTGCCAGGATACCACCAACGGTACCTATACGCAATTCACGGAACATGCCGCGCCAGAAGTCGTAACCATGGGTGGAACGCAATTGCCAGCCTGCTACGCCAAGCGCCTGCGAACCCACGCTGCTACTTGTCAGCAGCAGCATGGGTATAAAGGTAATCATCCCATTGAGCGCTAAAGGAGAGCGTAATCCGGCCATAAAACTCGATGGTGTGATATGTGAGGAATTGATTGTAAGCGCATTACCAAAGACCTGGTAGAGCACCAGGGCGAGGATAAAACCTGCCGCTACGTTTACCCCCAACCAGGTCGCCCGGCTCAAGATGGCACGCAGCGAAAAATGCTCTTCCTCTTCAAACTCCTCGACACTGGCGCCTGCAATTTCAGAAAAATCTTCAGCCTGCTCTTCATGAATAACATCAATCACATCGTCGACTGTGATCAATCCCACCAGATGATTCTCGTCATCTACCACCGGAACGCCCAGCAGGTCATATTTCGCGATGATACGCGCCACTTCCTCTTGATCGGTATCCGTTTTGACTTTGATGACATCTTCGTCCATCAAGTCTTTCAAACGCGTGGATAGCTCTGCTACCACGAGTTCGCGCAGGGAGACCACACCGACTAAATGCTTTTCATCATCTACAACAAAGAGGTAATAGATCATCTCCAGGTGAGCGGATTTTTGACGTAGATAGACAAGTGCCTCTTCAACTGTAAGTTCCTGCGAAAGTGAGAGCACCTCGGTGGTCATGATCCCACCTGCGGTCTCCGGCGCGTAACGCAGTAGTTCGCGTATAGGCCGTGATTCGTCGGCTGGCATCAGGTTCAGTATACGTTCGGCCTCTGCCTGTGGAATCTCCGCCAAAATGTCGGCAGCATCATCGGGCGCGAGTATTTCCAGCAAGTCGGAAGCTTTCTCGGGATCCAGCTCACTCAACAGTTCGGATTGCAGGGGAGCCTCTACTTCGTTCAAGGTGTCGGCTGCCGTCTCCGTGTCCAGGCGATCCAGCATAGCTCCAGCTTCTTCAAGGTCAAGCTGCTCCAGGATGTCGGCAATGTCGGCTGGATGCAATTCCGATAGTTTCTTGTGGCTGACGCTTAGTTGCACCTGCGGCACGATACCGCCGGCGCCAACACTAGCCCCGGCAAGCGCCGGTGTCAACTGAGTCGTGCCAACCTTCACTACCTCAATTGGTTCAACATAATTCCAGGTAATAGTGCGCTCGGAGAGGCGAAATGGTAATGCACGACTCGCCAGCTCAATGGGTGCGAGTATCCCCAGGCGTCGCAGTAACCCGCTCGCGCTGATGTCAACGCCGATCAAGCGCGCCGTTCCTTTAATTTGTGCCAGCTTCAAATCATTGACTTTGACAACGCGAAAGCCCTGTGTATCGACAATCTGCTTATCCAGGAGATCGCGCTTGAGCAACAGTTCGGCTGTATGAGGCGTATAAGAAGCAATGTGTTGTTGTTTTACAGTGAGATATATTTTTGGTTCTTCTAGATTATCCACTTGAGACCAGGGAATGATTATATCGTTATTGCCTGGTAGAGTAGAGGTAGCTATTACAAGGGCAGTTACAGCCGGAAAGGTTTCGTTCAACGAGACAGAGATGTCTCGCAGTACACCTATCCGGCGTCCCTCAATGTCAAAGATGCTCTGTCGTAAGAGTGTGCTTAAAAAAATCATTGGAATCACCGCCTTTCCCTCCAGGTATTGGAGTACCCGGATGGTTATCCACAGTCCTGTGGATAAGTAGAAAAAGCATCCACCTGTGTAACTAATGTTACAAGACAATACGCATAATGAGGCAATGCACTTTAAAATGTGGAAATGCTACTTCCAAACATCCAGAGATGCATTCCATGCACAATGCGCTATGTATTCAGGGGACTGCTTGCTGAAGGTTCCCTTGCAGAAACCCAGGTAGGACTTGCTGGCAGGTGGGAAAGTCCTTACTCGACAGTATTGATGTGGACTCATCGAGTAAGGTAAGGGGTGAAAGCACACGAGAGGTGAACTACGTCCGGACTAGAAAGACTTGTGATACATCACATCTATCCAGCCACCATACCCGATGAGGAGAAGAACAAACCCGCGAGCAGGCACGCCAAAACGACACGCCTACTATGACTGGGACCAGCGTCCATGTCCCTCACCTCCTTTGCCCGAACAGTTGGTGCATTTCATCTCGCTTGACTGCGAAGCAGTAGCCGTTTCCTTACAGCTTGCCTGAGCTTTGCGCACTCCTTGCATTCTGACTGAGCTTTGCTAGATGCGTAGCAGCGTTGTCAGAATGTCTTTCAATAAGATGCGCAGCATCGTTGGCAAGCTGTCTATCAAGGTCCATCAGCGGCGTTAGCGAGATGGATAAGAACAGCTATCACCAGAGGCGACGTTCCCGTGAATCGTCTAAAACCTGATCTGGTGCGCTACTACAACTGCGGGTAGACAAAAAATTCTTTCTATAGAGAGTATAACACGCTAAGCAAGCATTGGACAAGAGAGATAGTGTCTGTAGTACAATTGGTTGCTTTGTGTACTTTGTACACTATCATATTTTCCGCTGCCGGTTTGTGAGGCTTTGGATACTTTGCACTGGAAGGCAGTAGAGGGAGAATATAAAAATCTTATACCGGCTCGACCCGTATTAACACGTCTCCCTTATGTACTACATCTCCATTATTCGCGACCAATGCAACAACGCGGCCTGCCACCTCGGATTGGATTTCGTTGAAGACCTTCATGGCCTCAACCAGCGCGACTACCTGACCGACATGCACTACGTCGCCAGGGTTAACAAAGGGCGGTGCGGTCGGTGATGGAGCAACGTAAAAGACACCTGTCAGGGGCGCAAGGATGCGCAGGTTGCGGTCCTCTTTTGCTGCCTGGTCGCCTGTGCCGGGGGCAATCCGTATTCCTGCGTGAGTCAAGCTCAGTTGCTGGGTAGGCACAGAAACCATCATCATGTCCGGTCGCCGCCGGATGATAATTTCTGTGCCTGCTTCGGTCAATTCGAGTTCGCCGATGGTGCTTCCTTCCAGCACATGTATCAACTCCTCGATGCGCTTGATCCAGGGTGTCTCATGCTCGTGAATATCCATGTTTCTTTATTACTCTTCGTATCGTTTGAAAATGAGACAGGTATTATGGCCGCCAAAGCCCATCGAGTTTGACATGGCTACATTCACCGTCGCCCGCCGCGCTTCGTTTGGCACATAGTCGAGATCACAATCGGGGTCGGGATGATGCAAGTTGATCGTTGGAGGGATGACGCCCGTCAGAATTGTCATAATCGAGACAACTGCCTCAATCGCTCCTGCTGCGCCCAGCGTGTGCCCAACCATCGACTTGGTAGAGCTAATCGCCAGGCGATAAGCATGTTCTCCAAAGCAGGTCTTTATGGCCTCTGTCTCCGTTCGATCGTTGTATGGCGTCGAAGTACCATGCGCGTTGATATAGTCTACCTGGTCGGGACGCAACCCTGCCTTTTGCAGAGCGCGGCGCATTGCTCGCACAAGGCCCTCACCTCCAGGAGCTGGTTCGGTTACATGGTACGCATCTCCCGTTGAGCCATAGCCCACCATTTCAGCCAGGATCGTCGCCCCTCTTGCTTTGGCAAACTCGAGATCTTCGAGCAGTAAAATGCCCGCCCCTTCTCCCATTACAAAACCATCGCGCGTGGCATCAAATGGACGGCTGGCGCCCTGTGGGTCATCATTGCGGCGCGAAAGGGCACGCATATTATCAAAGGCCGCCATAGCGATAGCTCTTACCGCACTCTCGGAGCCCCCCGCGAGCATCGCTTTGGCGTCACCCCTGCGAATGGTCTCCCAGGCTTCGCCAATAGTGTTGCCACTCGTTGCGCAGGCGGAAACGGCGGCCCAGTTTGGCCCTTTTGCGCCAGTCATAATCGAGACCACTCCTGCCGCCCCATCGATAATCAACATGCTAATGAAAAATGGGCTGATACGATCAGGGCCTTTTGTACGCAGTACTGTGAACTGGTCGTCTAATGTCGGCAGTCCACCAATGCCGCTCCCAATATATACACCGATGTCGTCCGCATTCTCATCAGTTATCATTAAACCTGACTGATGAATCGCCTGTTTAGAAGCGGCGATTGCCATGTGCTCATACGGGTCATTGTGGCGTATATCTTTGCGATCCATATACAGGGAAGGATCAAAATTTTTAACCTCAGCGGCGAAGTGTATGCGGTGTCGACTCGTATCGTAGGCTTCGATCTCCGACATGCCTGACTTGCCCTGGCAGAGGGCTTCCCACGTGGTCGCTACGTCGTTACCTACTGAGGTAACCAGTCCCGACCCGGTCACAACTATACGAGTCATATCATTCCTCCTGATCTGTAAGATAGACGCGAAGCGTCGTTGGAGGGATGGATATCAAAAAAGACATAAAATCACCTCCTTTTATATTCCTAAAGCTACGGCTTCTTCTTGTAGGAAACGAGTGTGCGTCTCCCCACGTATAAATCCCTCATGCCTGAGCAAACGCCGGTGAAATGGGATAGTTGTCGCTATGCCCTCAATCACAAACTCGTCAAGCGCCCGCTGCATACGCGCAATGGCCGCTTCGCGTGTATCTGCCCAGACGATGAGTTTGGCCAGCAACGAGTCATAGTGTGGTGGAACCGCGTAGCCAGCATAGAGGTGGCTATCCACACGTACTCCTGGACCTCCAGGAGGTAAATAGTTTTCCACCACGCCCGTTTGCGGACGGAATTCGTTATCCGAATCTTCTGCTGTAATACGGCACTCGATAGCATGTCCACGAAATTGAATATGGTCTTGTTCAAGCAGAAGAGGCATACCCGCCGCGATACGAATCTGCTCCTTGACAAGGTCGGTACTGGTGATCATCTCTGTCACCGGATGTTCAACCTGTAAGCGGGTGTTCATCTCCATGAAATAATAGCAGTTCTGCTCATCCACCAGGAATTCAAGTGTGCCCGCATTGCGATAACCAATTTGTTCTACCGCGCGTATGGTTTTCATGCCAATTTCCTGGCACCATTCATGAGGTAAGAGGGGGCTTGGGGACTCTTCGAGGATCTTCTGATGCCGTCGCTGGCATGAGCAGTTTCGTTCGCCAAGGTGTATGCCATGCCCAAAATTGTCTACAAGTACCTGGATCTCGATGTGACGAGCATGCTCCAGGTAGCGTTCGAGGTACAGTCCGTCATCGCGGAAAGCTTCTCGTACCTCATTCTGGGCAGTTGTAAAGACGCGCTCGAACTCGTCTGCGCGTCTCACCAGGCGAATGCCGCGTCCTCCCCCGCCGGCGGCTGCTTTGAGCATCAACGGGAAACCAATTTCTCTGGTGGCTTCTATCCCCTCTGCAAGTGTGCGCAGAATAGCTGTGCCGGGGAGTATTGGCAGACCTACCTCGGCCATTGTTTCACGAGCGGCTACCTTGTCACCCATGAGTGCCATGACTGAAGCGGGGGGTCCGATGAAGGCAATATTGGCATCCGCGCAGATTTCGGCAAAGCTGGTATTCTCTGCGAGGAAACCATAACCCGGGTGAATTGCGTCTGCATTCGTTATCAACGCGGCGCTGATAATATTGGGAATATTCAAATAACTCTTAGAGCTTGCGCCTGGCCCTACGCAGATATGTTCATCCGCAAAACGCACAGGTAGGGAATCACGATCAGCTTCTGAATGAGCAATGACGCTGCGGATGCCCATCTCACGACATGCCCTGATAATCCGCAACGCAATTTCGCCACGGTTAGCAATCATAATTTTACGAAACATATATACGAGGCCTCTCGCTTGTTGCAATCCTTTCAGGTGGAAGCAGTGTATGCTATTATACCACGCTAACAAGGCATGGGGCCAGGTTGAGTTTATCTTCCTCGCCTTCAAGCTGGCGTAATGCGGCCTCAGTCCCCAACTGACGGAGCACCCACCCCTTAAAGCGTATACCCAGTGTTTGTTTCTCTTGCGGCGGTTCCGCTCCCAACTCAGCCAGCTTGCGTTCCCATTTCTGCGCGTGGCGCTGTTCAGCGTCGGCCAATTTTAGCAGCACATTGCGCCGCGCAGGATCTCGTTCACGCTGTGCCAGGTCGCGGTAGGTACGCACTCCCTCAATCTCACGCTGCCAGTTTTGTTGCAGGGCTGCGATGAGTTCCTTCTGTGTTGACTCTTGTAGGGGTTGAGCTGTACTACCAGCCCCATTTGCTGATGTACTACTCTGTGAAGCTTGTTGTATCGTTAGTTCTATTTCTTTATCAGTACTCACTCATTCCTCCTGGTCTGACAGGCTGTACAACGTCCATAGATCCTCACCTCGTGCGACCCCAGCTCAAAGCCTGTTGACTGCGCTGCCGCCTGCAATGCATTGTTTGATAACCGGATGTCCTGGGGGATATCAAGTAAGGCTCCACACTGCGTGCAGATAGCATGGTCATGGCGGCATGTGCGGGCATCATAACGGGAACAGCCACTACCATATTCCAATTCTTTGATAAGCCCCTGTTCCGTTCTTGATTGACAGGGTACTGCTGTCATTGCGTATTCCTATTTTGTAGGTCGGAAGGGGAGTGATCACTCTTCTTTTTTTACGTAGGTAACACGGGTGAGGGAAAAAAGTGTGGAGCACATTCGAGCGAAGGCTGTATTAGTCATACTAAATGTGAGGAACGCTAGCACGAACAGAACGGGCCAGCTAATAATAAAATGTACCACCGTTGCAAGATCAGGTAGCCATTGTCGGGCGAAAACTGCTTCAGCAAGCCAAATCAACAGCACAATAGGAAGCTCAAATGCCCAAACCACTGTTGCTATACAGATCGCTCTGCTCGCTCTCCACAAATGTACTTGATCTGTAAGTGTATCGAGTTGTGGTAGACCAGAGTTGAGAAGGACATAGGAATTGAAAAAATATCGAAGCCTGTAGTAATTAACGGTCAGTTTCTCCTCCTGGGCTTTATCAGACAGGCTACTCCGATGTCGCCGTTCCATCCATTGATGGTGAAAGAGGCGTATATACAGGTTCCTGTTATACTTCTTTGCCCCAAAAAGGGCAACATAAGCAGCTTTAAACTTATCGCTTCCCTCCTTGAAATATGGATCCTCTTTTTCTAGAGTTTCTTCTAGCCAATCTTGATTGTGATCTAGATGGCTCTTCATACTAATTATTTCCTCTTGGATGAAAGGGGAAAATCCGGTAGCAAGCAGGTCCAGTAACAGACCGAAGAAAAAGATACTGATAATTCCCAAGGCAGCAAGTAGAGTATTGACCGTTGGTTGCAGGAAGCTTGACACGGTCAAGTCAGTTAGGGGCTTTATCCATCCAGTTAGTCCCCAAAGAGCTAGAAGAATGAATTGACCGGCGAGGAAAAAACCACCTGTTACCCCATTATCAATAAACCGATTACTAATACGCACAATATACACTCCTTCTGCCTATCCTAACTGCGTGTGAAGCTGTAATATGAAATCGGCACGATCAGTTTATTGAATACTGGCAGACGATCCAGAGATCCTCGATGGCATCCGGGTTCAGGTGGACGAAATTCTGCCCATTTATCGTCACCGTTCGCTGGAGCGTTGGGTCGAGTTTTGCAATATCGCTTCCCTGCACTGTGAGAATCCATTTCCCTACGCTGCCAACACTACCTTGAAGCGCCTCAGCATAAGGTAAGGTACTAATGGGACTTCCTCCTAACTTAAAGGTGGAAGAGGTGCCTGGATTGCCATCTTTCCCAAATGTAAAGGTGAGTGCCTTACTATCATCGTACACAAAACCATCTTGCAATTTCAGGAACAGTTGCATAGCCTGTATGTTCAACTGCATCCCCCTGAACAGGAAGGGGAAGCGCTCCATCGACAGGTCGAGCGCAAGCATTTGACTTGTAGCTGTATCGGCTGGATGGAGGAAGCGATACCAGTCACTCGAGAATTCGTGTTTGGCGCTGAACAGGCGGGACTGCTGCGTCTGCGCGTTATGCAACACCTGATCACGATACCCTCTCGCCTTGGTTTGAAGGGACTTTCCACCTTCTCGTGCAGTGTAGTTGATTTTGAGAATAACATCTGTGATTGTCTCGAAGTCAAAGGCATTGCAGTCTCTCGGCATATCGATGCTCCACCTTGAGATCACGCCACTGCCTTCAAAGGGTAGGTAGCGCTCGTCGCGGAAGTTTAACTCGAATAACCCGCTATCATTTTGTGCAGTGCTTGTAGCGATTGATTCTATTGCACCGAAGTTATAGACAAAACGGGGATCCGCGTCCTGCTCATGGTAGTCTCCCTGTGCATTGCTATCGATGCGCACTTTGCTGCTCTGCAGGGTGAGTGTGCAGTTGATGCTTGTGTATGGTCCTGCAACACATGGAATGGTCAGTGTGATATTCTTAATGCGACGCATGTAGTGCCCAGGGTAATCCATGTCAAAGAACATCTCCGGTAAATCGATGAAGCAGGTGCCCGTCTCCTTCAAGGTGATTAGAGCCAGAGGATCTTGTAGCACGAGCGAAATGTGCTTCGTGATCTCGTACTCGCGCTTGTTCTGGTCAATGTAGGCCATCTCCAACCGCTTGAGGTCGAGGTAGAGGCGCTCTCCTGAGAGCAAACCCTTCTTGAGGCTGTCCCAATAACCAAACTTGAAAAAGTTTGATGAGGTGATACCCCGCTCGAAGCGAAACGCCTTCTCTGCACGCTTTGCCAGGTCGTAGGCCATCTGGTAACATTGGAAGTAAATTGCTGAGACCTGGGATATCATCCAGTCATAGAGTTCCGCGTTGGTATACTTATCGCGCATGAAGTTCTCGACGTCGGATGCGTTCTGGATTTGTATGTCGTGATTGTCTAGTTCTCGTTGTGCGATAGCGATCCTGAGTTTGGCTGCATCGATCTGCTTATCGATCTGCTCCAACTCTTTTGCTGACATCTGCTCTTGCAAGTGCCAGTCGTCAGCTCTTCGCTGGTAACTGCCCATAGTCGCGCTCATGGCCCCGGTGGCATTGGCTAATGCTGCCAATACACCGAGTGATCTAGCAAAGCCTTGTAGTGCTCCACTGACGTTTGAGCCACCAAATGAAGCCGTTACCACTGGGCTGGCTGCCCATCCGGATAGGCCCAAGTCAAAGTTGGGAATCGCGCTGGCGGAACTGGCGGCTACTTCTATGATCCCTTCGACAGCCTGGAGAACGGCTCCTGCTCCAACCAAGGCGAGGTGGGCGACTTCCCAATCATTCATAAAAACAACGTTTTGGTAGAAGTTGTGACGGATTTCTGTGACTTGATGAGTTTTCTGCAAGGCTTGCAGATTCGTGTTTGCCTCCTCCAGTTGTTGCTCCTTCACAAAGCGAGCCGCCTTGAGTAAGCTGGTCTCCTGGGTGGCACGCAGAAGAGCAAGAGCCTCTGCATCCTTCTTTTCGAGGGCTGAGAGCAGGGCTCCTCCCAGGGATTTAACATCGGCGCACAACTCCAGCGCCTTTTGCAGCATGTAGGTGAAGCGGTAGTGCGGTACTGCCGCGTTGATATCGGAGAGAGCGCTACTCAAGTCTACACCCATTGCGACCGCTTGCACTAGCAGGGAGACATCGATGGGTGGTGCGAAGAGCGACAGTTGCTGCACCACGCCCTCGATATTCATGCAGTGGCGAATCTTAAAGAGGCGATCCTCGACAGTATCCCAGTAGCTCAGGAGTTTGTCGTTTTGCGGGATACAGAAGTAGAACGTACTCCCAAGGCTTGAACCGCTGACAGCAGCGGCACCCGTCCCGTTGCTCCCAGGCGCCGGTTGCTTAGCACTGCCCTGTATGATATTCTCTATGCTCACCACCGCATTGGAGAAGTTGTCGAGGATCGAACCACCTGGAGGATTCGTACTCGGATCATGCGTCAGGTCATGGTAGGTTTTAGGCTGAATAGTGCCTTGCATCGGAATCTGCTCAGGACGTGGTCCAAGAATCTCGTAAGCCAGGATATATAATCCGGTCGCTTGGTTGATAGATTCCATTGTGTCCTGCTGGAACAACTGGTCTCCCCAGGCAATCAGATTGTCAATGTACTTCATCACAACGTTCTTCTGGTAGGCTATATGGCGCATGCGAGCGATAAGGTGCGGGTTGAAGGGATTATCGCGCCATTGCTGTACCTGTGCTTCGAGTTTTTGTCTGCCAGGATCACCCATGGGAGCGTCCAGCACCATAAGAAGGTCTTGAATCCGCTGGCTTACAGTCTCCTGGAAAGGTAGCACCTTCCAATAGCGCTGTGGAATGCTGTCCGTTGAACTATCCGTGGGGTTGAAAATGTAGTGAAACCACTGTTGCGCCTCAGCGAAGCGCTGGTTCTTACTCAGCCTTGTTGCGATAAGCATCGGGGCGTGGAAAAACAGCTCCCAGTTGTAGAGCGAATAGGCTCCGCTGAAATCGAAGTCTACATCCTCCGGTGGATATGGCTTATCCACAAATTGTGAGTTCGGGTTGTACTCCGTCTCAAACGCTGTAACTCCTTTTCCATCTATGAGCTTTTGAGTATTCGGTGTCAGCAGGCTAGGAATACCTCCCTGGTTGAGCAGTTTAATGAAAGCACTAACATAAGGATGATAAAACGAGAAAAAACGGGTACTGGGTTGCGGCCCGCCGCCAGGGCCACCTCCAAATGGACGGATTGTGAGGTCTTTGCTGGCAGTATCAGGGAGTGCGGTACCTGGCCCACCTGCTGATACGACCGACCCAGATACAACTCGGGGTTGAGTCATCATTCTGCTCGGCTCATCTGTTATGGACTGTGCGACCGCAGGTATTCCTACAGGTGCCAGTGCTGCCGGAGTGCTAACAGCCACAGCGCTTCCTTTAACAATGCGCAAGGCCGAACGATCGAAAATGGGTGGATTACCTGCATTAGACCCGTTATTTGTTATCGCACTCGCCGCAGTAGCAGGGTTGAGAGGAGGCATAATGCTGTTAGGCTGGAAAGAGTGTGTGCCGAATCTTAGATCCTCCGGCGAAACAAAGTAGGTTCGCTTGTCGTCCTGATAGAAGAAGGGTGCCTGTAAAACGAACTGGTAGAATTGATGCGAGTAGAGCAGATCATAGGTAGCCGGCGTTCCAGCAGCGTTCATCTGTTGAAAGACCGGCATAGTTATGTCGTTTATGTGTTGTCCAGCATAACCTTCAGTATCGTCACCCCAGTAGCCCCAGGTGAGCGTGAGATTTGAGACGTTACCGGGGGAAGAAATGGTCATGTAATTGTACTGCCCTTCATCTATAGACTCCAAAAGGGCAAATTTATCTTGGGCAATATCAATTTTGCCCCGACCACTCGAAAGGCCATTCGTGAACGTGAAGCTTCTTGTCGCAAAAGTACCCGAGTAAACCACGACTACCAACTGTTGCGTGACACTATTAATGATGGCTTTGAACACAAAGCCACCCCGGTCTATCTGCTGTTGCGTCTGCCCCAAATCGAAAGTAGTGGCCTCTGTATCCGCTGAGACCTGTTTCGCTGACCACTTGTTCTGTTTGTATTCACTCCAGGCTAGTTTAATTTCCAATTGTTTACTGGGCGGTGTCCCTTGTGTGTTCGCTCCGGGGAGGCTTTGTCCTTTTGGATCAGACTTCTCTGTGAAGATGGGCCAGAGAATGTAGAGGCGCCGATTGTACACGACCGGAATGAGGTGATCGCCCTCGATATCTACATTCACTTTCTCCCATGGCGTCCAGGTCATCGTATTGACCAGAAGTTGGCGATAGTAGTAGATGTGTGGGACGGCGAAGGTACGACCAAAGACATGCAGGATGTTGGTCTGTGGCGTTGGCACATCGCGCCAATCCCTATCTCCTATCGCTGGATCCTCTTCCTGCCAGTACATGCCGCAGATTTCCAGCCGCGCAACCGGGTCGAGCTTCTCCAGATAGTTGAGGAAGGCCTGCTCGGCCGTGTCGAGAGTGATGTCATTCTGAAGCAGCTCAGTCTCCAGTTCCTTGAAGAAAGACGTTTTGTCGTCTCTTAGCTCTGGCTCGATCCAGTTTTCAGGATAGAGGAAGACCTTGCGATTTGCCTCCCATAGACGATACTGTTTCATCCACTGCCATTCGTTGGCATCAATCGCGTTTGGAAGAACCTCTGGCTCTAAGTTCATCAGGCAGCGTTGAACGAAAAGTTGAATCGTAGCATTGGCCTGCACAATGCGCGAGGTCAGGAGACAGGAACTCATATCCACGTCGATCAAGAAGTATTCGTAGAGCTGGCTCGATGTTGTGACATTGGTGGCATTTAAGGCTGGCGTGCGCTTCAGCATTTGCAAGATGTAAGCGATGAGTGCTTCCTTCTGCTTTTCTCGCAACCCATCGTTCAGCGATTTGGCGATGCTAAGCCACTGCTCATTGTCGTACATGGCTTTAAGGGAATCCTTGATTGCCTGCGCCTGGACAGGATCAGGTTCGTTTGCCGCCCAGGTGAAGAGCTTGAGCACCGGCACGCCAAGGCGCTTGCTCAAATTCACACAGTGTTGCAATTGCAGAAGCGTTGCAAAGGACTTAAAGGCATCAATAGTAGCGAGGCCGAAACCATCCGTGCTGCTCAGGTCATCGATCATCGTAGAATCCCAGTTTGTAGCTGCATGTAGCTTATCCTTGAGGTCAGCGAGTGTGGTGGTTTCGAAGACATCGATCAGCCGAACCTCACCTTGAGAGAGACTGTTTCTGAGTGAGAAGAGGTCAACAAGTCGTTCCCACTGCTCGAAGAGAGAGGGAGTAAAGCCCTTCATCAGCAGGGATTGGAAATCGAATCCTGTAGCATCCTGGCTATGGGACGAGAGGTACGTGGCCTCCTGTAGTGTCATGCCGAAGGTATTAACCAGCATGGACCCTTTGTGGAGTATTGTGAAACCAAGGCGGAACATTTCAGATAGATCTACACCACCGGAACTGAGTTGGTCCTGCGGGATAATCATCTTCGTAATGGAGGGGCTGCTCCACCTGAGCTCTGCGACAGCAGGAGTGCTCACGCTGTAGTAATCCATACGTAGATCATAGTATTGCCCAGCACTGAGTGCCAGAGATGCACTGCGCTCAGCAACGGGCTGGTCCTTCCAATCATCGATGAGTAACTGATTGTTTATCCAGAGGCGCACGCCATCATTAGTACGGGCATAAAATGTGTAGGTTTCGCTGTATTGTGCCAACACCTTACCTGTCCATTCCACGCTGAAGGTGTTGCCAGGAATAGTAGGATCGGGCGAGCCAGAGGGCCATGTAAAGTTGATGCCAGGATCAACGCGATGGATTGGAGTGCCGGTTGATTGCAGATCCTTGTTGTTGAAGTAAGTAGCAGAAAGCCCCCCATCTATCATTGCAAGGATGGAGAGTATCACATCTGCAGCGTCTTGTCCCTGTATCACTGTGTTAAACAGAAACCTCACCATCTCAATGTCCAGCTTCAGTGCATCGCTGAGACTTTGTTTCACAAAGCTCTTGCTGAGCGAGACGCGCAGGTAGGCCATGAGCGGTGTCAATACATAGGCGAAACGTTCCTCCTGGCTCAATGTTGATCCTGCCAACAGTCTGGTCTTGGCCTCGGTCGCATTGAGGAATGTGGCAAAGTGGTTATCGATGAATGTAGCCGCCTGCTCTGCCTGGCTTGCAGTGGAGCCTCCATCGATGATCTTCATGGCGATATCGACGAGCGTGTCCTCCAGGATGATGGAAAGCTTGCGCCGAAGCAGATCGCCCGTTGGATCCGGTGCTACAGTGGTATCGTTAGCGATCTTCTTGAGACCATCGTGCATTGAAGTGAAGAGCAGATCCACGTCCTTCTGTGAGGGGGCGAGACCACTATTCGGCTCAGAGAGATTCTGGTAGATGTAGTTCAGTTGCGAAATAGAGAATCCAGACTTGCTCACCTTGTTGACGATATCTACGAAGGTGCGTGTGGAGGAGGGATCGCCGGGCGCAAATGGGCTTTTGCCCGTCAAGTTCATGAGCGTGAACAGGTCCTTGAGAGCGAAATCTTTGATGAAAGCTTTCAATGCTCGCACCAGCAGGGCGAAGCGATAAAGCATAGACAAGTTGCTCAAGTTGAGTGTATCATCGGTTACCTGTGTCGTGGTCAAGATGACCAGGTCAGGGGCGCTAATGCGCAGTACCGCCAGGATCGTGGAGATATGCGTTGAAATCTTCGCGTTTCCTGGATTTGTGGTGACAATGTCCAGTTCCCATTTGCCTTGCGTCTGGACGAGCTTAAAGTCTGCAAAGTCTGCGTTGCGCACGGCTTTGTTCTGGAACAGCTTGTTATAGAGGGAGTCTTCACTAGGAGCTAGCACCTTGTAGAGTTCATCGTAAAGTACTCCACCATCAGCATCGATGTTGGCCCCCATGCTGAGCAATGGGACCAGCGGTATGTTCAACTCCGCCTGCAACTGTTTGACCGGGGCCAACTTCTGTAGCAAAGTATCGTCAATATCGGTGGCAGCGAGGGCATAGAGCACCTTGTCGAGATCACGAATAGTCCAGGCAGTCTTCTGCCACAAACGGATGAAGCGGTGTAGTTTTTTGAGCGTCGCATCATCGAGGTTGTTGAGCGTGACATTATCTAGATCACAGGGATCGGCCCCTGCGAGGGTGGTAAGGGATAGCGCCTGGGCCGGGTTGAGGAAACGTGTCTTCAACAGTTCAAGCAAGTCAGCATACTGGATGCCTGTCTGGTTCAACATTTCAGGCACGGCAGCAAGCTTTGTCTTGAGGGTACTCACATCTGTAGTAGTGGAATAGCCGTACATTGCTGGTTGGAGATCAGTTCTGATCAGAATGGCATGCTCTTCTGGTGAGATAGTGAGAGACTCACAGGCGATTTCCACGTCAGAGGGACTCAGCGTTGCAGGATTGCTCTTGCGCTGGAATGTCTTCATCACTTCGAAGCGACTGCTACCAAGCTGTTGCAGGTAGGTGCGAGCGATCTCAAGAGGACGATTATAGGGAAGCGTCAGCGGATAAATGGCCTGCTTTAGCTTATCGTACGCCGCATCATTAGTATACGCAGGAGTAGCGCTCAACTCATCTGCCGTGACATCGGGTGCAGTGTTCCTGACAACCTGCTGACCGATGGCAGTTTGATTGCTGAAGTCAACGTTTGTCCCATCGAGTGCGACATAGGTTTCTAAAATCTCGTTTACCAGGTCGACGTAGGGGAGCGTAGTGTTTGTGTTTTCGCAGGTAAGCTCGATGAACTGAAGATCAGGCCTACGCTCGAACAGAACCTGTTGGGGCGTCTTATTGCTATTCGTTGAAACAACTTTGTTGAGGAATTGCAGCAGATCGACGAAGTAGGCTGCAGGGCTGTAAACAGAGCGGCACTGATCGCAATCGCACAGGTCCAGCCGTCCAAACAGATCGGTCCAATTAGGAATACTCTTAATGGCATCCATTGTCGCCTGGTCGACGGAACCGACGGCCCTTGGGCTGACATCGTTTAGTTGCTGGTGGAGGTTCCCAAAGGTGGTCGTTGCCAGCGCATTGATCTGTTGCGCTTTATCGTGGATCATTTGAGCCTGTGTCTCGCTGCCCAGGCTTCCCTGAAATTGTGCAATAAAGGCGGGCTGCGGAATGCCGGCGATGGCGTGAGCGGAGTCGAGGCCAGCGCTTAGCAAAGTGTTCATCGCCGTTGGATCGGGTGTGACGCGAAAGACGCGCTGCATCTTCTTCAATTGTGCAGGAAGAGCCTTTTTGAGTTGAGGGTCTATACCCTTCAGCGCTGTATCTCCATGTTCGGTGATGAAGGTGTCGATGTGAGTAGTGTGGAAATCAAACTCAGGTGCGTTCGTAAAGAATTGCGAGAGGGCTGTACGTACCGGATTTTGCAGGGTAGAGGGTTCGGTGACCATCTCATGAATAGTTGGAATCTCGGATGGTGCAGTGGGTGTCGGTGTCGTGAATGCTTGTTGGTGGTCGAACGCCGGGAACATCGTGATCTCCTGGCGTAATACCTCCATTGACTTCTTTGCCTTCTCCTGGTCATCCTCGCTGATGCCTGTCAGGTTGAGCGTGTCAGACATGGGATCGCCGGGATTGATATGAGGATTTTGTGCGAGTACCGTCTTTACCAGGTGAGTGTGGATCTCTGGCTGCTGTGCCACCGCCCTCGCGACAAATGCGGTTGGAAATTCGCGACGCAGGAGATCTATCATACTCTGGACATAGTTCGCAACCTGCTCATCGTGTGTTGTGCCTGGAATAGAGGCTGGTATGCTAATGTTGTAGAGTGGGTTGTCGATGAGTAGCG